>Ga0302178_10003501_pt1 | contig 11820 bp, 13 predicted proteins | sample I_Palsa_E1_3_FD_198790 | JGI IMG/M metagenome (GOLD analysis project Ga0302178, IMG submission 198790) | Peat permafrost microbial communities from Stordalen Mire near Abisko, Sweden - I_Palsa_E1_3 | ecosystem: Environmental > Terrestrial > Soil > Palsa > Peat permafrost | place: Sweden... | reverse complement strand
AGAAGCACTGACTCGTCAAGAAGCACTGACTCATCTAGAAGCACTGACTCGTCAAGAAGCAGTGGCTCGTCTAGAAGCAACGGCCAGTCAGGCGGTCGCGGCCAGCCAGGCCGGAACAGCGATCCCGTCGCCGATTTCCAGCGCTGGCTGATGAAGGCGGGCGCGCGCACCATGGCCAACCAGGTCGCTGACCAGGTCAAGAGGACGATAGGCCAGGAAAAGCGGCGGGCCAGCGGTGACGTGTGGGACACGGCGACCACCGAGCTGCCCCCCGACGAGCCGCTGGAATGCCAGTGGTGCCCGGTCTGCCAGGCCGCCCGCGCGGCCCGCTTGTCCGGCCCCGGCCTCGGCGCCAAGCTGACGGGCGCAGGCGGAGTCCTGGCCTCGGTCGTCCAGGATGCCTTCTCCGCCTTCGAGCAGGCCATGAAAACCCAAGATCAAAATCATTCAGCGGAACGGACCGTGGTGACACCGCCAACGAAGCCGGATCGCGGGGACGCCGCTCCGTGACGCTCGCCATCGGCGTTGACGTCGGTGGCACGAAGGTCGCGGCCGGAGTGGTCGATGAAGAGGGCCGGATCCTCGCCAAGTTGAAGAGGTCGACTCCGGCGGCGAGCCCGGCGCGGACCGAACAGGCCATCGCCGACGTGGTGACCGAGCTGCTGGCCGGCCACCAGGATCGGATCACGGCCATCGGGCTCGGCGCGGCCGGGTTCGTCGACAGCGCCCGGGCCACGATGCTGTTCGCGCCGAACCTCGCCTGGCGCGACGAGCCGCTGAAGGAGCGGGTCGAGGAGCGCCTGGGCCGCGAGGTGGTGGTGGAGAACGACGCGAACGCCTCGGCCTGGGCTGAGGCGCGGTTCGGCGCCGCCCGCGGGTACCGCGACTTCATGCTGGTAGCGGTCGGAACGGGTATCGGCGCGAGCATCATCATCGGCGGCGAGCTCTACCGTGGCCGGTGGGGCATCGCGGGGGAGCCCGGGCACGTTCGCGTAGTCCCTGACGGTCGGCTGTGCGGCTGCGGGAACCGGGGCTGCTGGGAGCAGTACTCAAGCGGGAACGCCCTGGTCGCCGAGGCCCGCGAATTTGCCCGGCGCACCCCGGAAGGCGCCATGAGGCTGCTGCAGTTGGGCGGGGGACTGCCCGAGGGCATTTCTGGCCCGGAGATTACCCAGGCCGCGACCGAAGGTGACCCCGCCGCGCTCCGCTGTTTCCAGACCGTGGGCGGGTGGCTTGGCCAGGGCCTGGCCGACCTGGCCGCTATCCTCGATCCGGCCTGTTTCGTGATCGGCGGCGGCGTATCAGAAGCGGGAGACTTGCTGCTCGATCCCGCGCGGGCCGCCTTCGAGCGCGCGCTGACCGGGCGAGGTTACCGGCCGTTCGCGGAGATCAAGGTCGCCCAGCTCGGCCAGGACGCGGGTATCGTCGGCGCCGCCGACCTCGCCCGTCAGACCACGCTCCCTCACACGACGGCCCCTAACACCACTGCCCCTCACACGACGGCCCCGTCGTCGCCGTCGTCGGGTCCACCGGGGCCTGGTTCGTTCATCCGCAGTACAAGTATGGCGAACCCCGTCACGAACGCCGCTACCGCGCAGAACACCGCGAACCCGGACAGCGCCCAGTGCGCCGCGGTCGCCACGACCAGGAAGGCCGGTCCGCCGAACAGCGCCGCCCAGGCACCCTTGGCGATGGAGTCCAGCGTGGGCAGAGGCGGCGGGGCCGGCGGGATGTAGTGGTCCTCGTCGTCCGCGGGCGTGGGGTCGGCCGGGACCTGATGAGGTCGTATGCTGCGGGCCGAAGTCCGCCGCCTGCGCCGGGCGGCCTGGATCAAATCGGGTTCAGGAGACCCTCCAGGATCAAGAGCGCCCCGTATCCCCTCATCGTCAAACCCTCGAATCCCCTTTACCCCGCGCGTCCCCTGGGTCCCTTCAACCCCGCGCGTCCCCTGGGTCCCTTCAACCCCGCGCGTCCCCTGGGTCCCTTCAACCCCGCGCGTCCCCTGGGTCCCTTCAACCCCTGCGGGCCCTGGGAGCCCCTCAGAACTGGAGACTCCTGGTATCGCGGTCGGGTCGTTAATTTCCGGCCCGTCAGACTCGGCAATCCCGGGTATCCCCTTGGCCCCGCCTGTTTCCCATGTTTCCTCGGCCCTACGGGACTCTCTGGTCTCGTCCGTTCCCCACGCCTGTTCGGCACGGGGGTCGTCCGCTTCCGGGGGCTCCTTGGTTTCCGGGGGACGCGGGGGTCGCGGCGGCAGCACGTCTTCGCGCTCTGGCCAGGGGACCGGCTGCTGGGTAATCAGAGGCGCGTCGAATCTGGCGACCAAGTCACGCCACGCGGCGTCCTCGTCGCGTTCCCTGCTGTCCGTATTATCCCAGTCCGGCACGTCACCACCGCTGTGCGAATGAGGCCCTTACTCCACGATATCTTGCCCCTGCCCCCCCGCCGGAGGATAAAGGGATACGTGGGCCCCATCGACAAGGAACTGGCCGAGGCGCGTGCTCCCATCGAGAAACCGCATCGACCCAAAACACGACAAATAGAAATGTGCCGGATACGGCTCGTGACCACGAGGTGTAGTGCGGCCCGCCGTGGGCAGGCCGCGAGGTTATGGCGACCTCGTGTGGTCGGGACATTGTGGTGGTCGCGGCCTCTGCGGGCGGCCTTGAGCCGCTACGTACCCTGCTGGCCGGATTGCCCGCCGATCTGCCCGCTGCGGTGCTGGTCGTCCTGCATGTGCCGGCCACCGGTGGCCGGACGCTGCCGCACGTCCTGGACCGGGCGGGCCCGCTGCCCGCGGCGGCGGCCGTGGACGGCGAGCCGCTCAGGCCAGGCCGGGTCTACGTGGCTCCGCCGGATCGGCACCTGCTCGTCATGACCGCCGTGGTGCGCACGTCGCGCGGGCCGCGTCAGAACGGCGTCCGCCCCGCGGCCAACCCGCTTTTCCGCAGCGCGGCGCTCGTGGGCGGCCCGCGGGACCATAGGGGTGGTACTAAGCGGCACGCTTGATGACACCGCCCTGGGCAGCGCCACGGTAGAGCAGCGCGGCGGCCGCGTCATCGTGCAGGACCCGGTGGAGGCGAGTTATGGCAGCATGCCTCAGTGCGCCCTGGCCGTCACCGAGCATGCGGAGATCCAGCCGACCGGAAGGCTCGCCGCCACCGTGGTCCGGCTGGTCAGCGAGCAGGCCGAGACGCGTCCCGCCGAGCCGGCCCCCGAACTTGAGGCAGAGGTCCGGGGCCTGCTCGCCTCAGATCCGCTGCCTCGCGCCATGGCCCGCGACTACGGCGGCTTCAGCTGCCCCGACTGCGGCGGCCCGCTCTACCACGCCAAGGAGGGAAACGTTGTTACTTACGGCTGCGCGACTGGCCACCGGTGGTCGCCTCAAGCCCTGCTTGAGCAGCAGACTGATGCGGTCGAGCGCGCGCTGTGGCTGGCGATAAGGAGCCTGGACGAACGCGGCAGGCTCACCGAGGGCCTGGCGGAGTCGGCGCGCCAGCGGGGCCACGCCCTCACCGCGGCCCGGTTCCAGGACGCCTCGAAGGAAGCGCGGCTGGCCGCTGACGTGATCCGCAACGCGGCGAGTGGGATGAACCCGGTGACCGAAGCGTCGGATACCGACGAGCCCTTCCCCGATGTGCCCGTTACAGACTGATTGAAAGGGCGTACGCTCCGGCTGTGGCTGAACTGGACCTAGATCACGAGTTTGACGAAACTCCTCGCGATGATGAAGGAGACCAGGGGTTCTGACTTCACCGGCTACAAGCGGACGACGCTTCAGCGGCGAGTCAAGCGTCGGATGATCCTGCTCGACCTGGCCACCTTCGCCGAGTACAAGGACTACCTGGAGCTGCAGCCAGAAGAATTCGGCCAGCTCTTCGACAGCCTGCTCATCAACGTAACCGGCTTCTTCCGCGATCCGCTCGCCTGGCAGGCGCTACGGGAGCAGGTGCTGCCTGAGCTGTTCTCCGCCAAGGGCGTGAAGACGCCGATACGGGTGTGGAGCGCGGGCTGCGCCACCGGCGAGGAAGCGTACACGCTCGCTATCGTCTTGGCCGAGGCCCTAGGGCACGACCAGTTCCGGGAGCGGGTGAAGATCTACGCGACCGACCTCGACGAGGACGCGTTGCAGCAGGCGCGTGCGGGAGCCTACGACACCAGCGCGCTCACCGATGTGCCGGAGAAGCTCAGGGATACCTACTTCGAGCCGGCCGGCGAGAAGCACGTCTTCCGTCGTGACCTGCGCCGCCAGGTCATCTTCGGCCGCAATGACCTGACGCACGACGCCCCGATCTCCCGGGTGGACCTCCTGGTTGCGCGCAACACGCTCATGTATTTCAACGCCGAGGCACAAGCCAACGTGATCAGGAGGTTCCATTTCGCGTTGTCTCATCCGGGTTACCTGTTCCTCGGCAAAGCCGAGATGCTGCTCAACCACACGGACGATTTTCAGCCCGTGGACCTACGTAAGCGCCTGTTCCGCAAGGTCTCGCCGACGGTGCTGACGGACTTCGGGTACGCGGACAGCCGGAGTGAGCCGGCCAGCCGCGAGCCGGCCGCCAAGCAGCTGGATGGCGCGGCCCTGTCGTCGGGGCCGGTGGTGCAGCTCGCGGTCGATCTCGCTGACAAGCTCAAGGTGGCCAACGCGGCGGCCGAGTCACTGTTCAACCTGCGTCCCCGTGACCTGGGGCGCCCGTTTTCCGAGCTCGAAGTGTCCTACCGGCCCGCCGAGCTCAGATCCCGCATCGAGCAGGTCAAGACCGAGCCGCGGCCGCAGGAGCTGCACGACGTCGAATGGCTCCGGCCGGGAAGCGCGGATCCGAGTTACTACGACGTCTCCATCGTGCCGCTGTTCGGCGCGCCCGGAGACCTGATCGGCGTGGGCGTCAGCTTTGTTGACGTGACCCGCTACCGCCGGGTCAGGGACGAGCTGGCGTACGCCAACACCGAGCTGGAGCGCGCCTACGAGGAGCTGCAGTCGCTCAACGAGGAACTGGAGACCACGAACGAGGAGCTCCAGTCCACCAACGAAGAACTGGAGACCACGAACGAGGAGAGCTCCAGTCCACCAACGAAGAACTGGAGACGATGAACGAGGAGCTCCAGTCCACCAACGATGAGCTGCAAGTGATCAACGATGAGCTCAGGGGACGGACCGAAGAGCTCGCCAACACCAACGGTTTCCTGGGGTCGGTTATGCGCAGCCTGGGCAGCGCCGTGATCGTGCTGACCGAGGAACTGCGGGTACGCGTCTGGAGTGCCGGCGCGGAAGATCTATGGGGGCTCCGCCCGGACGAAGCACAATCCAGGGATTTTCTGACGCTTGACATCGGGCTGCCGGCCGCCGACATCGCCCCCTGGCTCAGGCAGGTCCTGGGTCGGACCCGGACGTCGACCAGCGATGTGATCGCGGTGAACCGCCGGGGCAAGACCGTGCAGCTACGGGTGGCGGCGTCCCCGATGCACACCGAAGAGGGCGCCGTCAGCGGGATTATCCTGGTCATCGACGCCGATGATCCGCAGTAGCGGCCAGAAACCCGAATAGCGGTCAGTGTCCTGGGCCCCTTCAGTCAGGGCTATTCCGGTAATCGGGTTTCTGGCTGATGCTGCGGTACCGCTCCGCCATCTCCCGGTACCTGACCGCCGCCTGGTGGTACCCATCGGCCTTGCGCCTGAGCTGCGGCCCGGCCGCGCCGTCGATGTTCGAGTCTTGCTCACAGCCTCCCGCGCACCGGTCCAGGGCGTCCGCCGCGCGAAGCAGCCCAAGCGCCACGCGTTCGGCGGCCTCATCGGCCAGCACGCGGGCCTCCCCGGCATTGGCGGCGGCCCGCTCCGCCTGCAGGCGGGAGCTGCGCGGTCTCGTGGTCGGCTGGCTGAGCTGGTCGCGTCGCCGTGCCGCCTCGGCCGCGCGATCCGCCGCCTCGCCGGCCCGCCGCCCGGCGCGATCCGCCGCCTCGCCGGCCCGCCGCCCGGCGCGTTTCGCGGCCTCGGCGGAGCCGCCTAGCCCGGAGCGCCCGGGCGACGCGATGTCCGCGTGCGGCAGAGCCCGCCGTCCTTTTAGCCAGCGCCGCCGCTTGCCCGCAGCGGCGGCGTCAGGGAGGTCGAGGACGGCGGCGATCGCTTCTTCGCCCATGCCCAGTCTGTGCGCGCCTTCGAAGACGTCATGTTCGAGCCGGTCCACCTCGAGCCGGACGGCCTGCAGCAGGACCAGGCCGGCGCCGATGTCTAGGGCTTCAGCGTGTCCTGATGACGCTGCGTCGATCACGGACCTGATCGCGGACCAGGCGCTTCTCGGTGTCCCACAGCAAGCGATCCACCCCGGACGCGTAGCGCTCGGTCAGGTGCCGCCGTGAGGCGGTGACCATGTCGGGTGACGGAGCGGGCGCTTCCATAGATCCAATCTAAGACGTCGGACTAGGCCCGTCTACCGAAGCCAAATATCTTTAGGTGACCGATTTATAACTTTAGGTAATCTATGCCTAGATTTTCGATACAACTGTGAGACCACCGAGGGTACGGCCGTTCCCCGCCGTCGCGCAGGGAGCGGTGTCCTCCGGCGGACCGAAGCGCCGCGTTCTTCGTAACGCGTCCTCCGGGGCTGGGCAGCGGTCAGCCTGAAGCAGGTCTTACCACGGCGGGGAACCCTGTCCATCGCAGCTCGGGCGGGAGGTGCCCGGCGTCGTTGAAGCTGATTAGCCCGGGTGCCAATCCGGGCAGGTAGGCAATGACCGTCAGCGCGCAGTTCATCTGGTTCAGGCCCAGCCAGCGCCAGGGCGGCGCGCCCAGCGCCTGGCTGACGAACCAGCCGATGAGGAAGTTGTGCGTCACGATCAGCTCATGTGTGTCCTCCTTCTCGCCGCCCGCCCCGGCGAATCGCTCGAGCGCTGCGGCGGCCAGTTTGGGCCCGTCCGCAAGTTCAGTCGCCGAGAACCCGGCGACGAAGCTCGCAAAGCCCGGCGGAAGGTCGCCCGGATCGGGGGCGAAGGGGACGTAATCCCCGACAAGGTCACAGGCGCATACCGGAACACCGGGCAAGCTGGCGGCGATCAGGCCAGCTGTCTGGGCAGCCCTGGGCAGCGGGCCGTGATAAATGCCGCTGAACGGTACGTCCTTTAGCCGTTGTCCGGTCAGCTGCGCCTGCCGGTCGCCGGCCTGGCTGAGGGGCCCGTCATGAGGGTCCGCCTCACCGTGCCGCACCAGGTACAGAAAATGAGTCACCAACCGCCTCCAGTTGCCGGATCTCCGCAAGCTACCGCGCCGATGCCCATCACGACGATCCTCCCCACGGAACCGGCAGGGGTTTCCGGGTTTCCCCCGTGCCGCATGCCAGCCGCGAAAACATCCGGCCCTTGCGCCGGCTGACGATCGAAGCCACGATCAGCCTGTGATCGCTCGCGCCAGCGGCGGTCCCGGTTCAGCCAGTCCCGGTCGCAGTGGCTGATCCGCAGCGAAACGCGGGCGGGTCCCAGGACCTGCTGCACGACACCGGCCACGTCAGCACGGACAGCGCCCAGGCCGGCCGGGTCCGCCAGCGGACCCGCCAGCAGACCGGTCATCACCGGGCACGCCCGGATCTGGCAGGCTGACTCGAAAAAAATCTCCCCCGATGGAACATAGGGCCGCATAGAACCGGCCCTATGTTCCATCGGGTCGACTGCTGCGGATCACACTGGCCGCACAGGCCGCGACGGCCCCTCAGGACCCCTTAGCTCGCGGTCGGAGGATGCCGCGAACCATCGGGAAAGACGGGCCTGGGACATCTGGAACCTGGCCATATTTTGACGGAGCCGGGGCCGGGGTTCCAGGCCTCCCCCGTGCACCCGATCCATCGCCAAGCCCGGCTCCACCACGAAAACTTGCAGCTGCGCACCAGGTCGCGGGGACGCCCGGGACACAGATGACTCCTGGGACATTCAGGACCCAGCAGACAGACTCGTCCGTCCTAGCTGGCGTGGTCGTGGACGAACTTCAGGCTGCCTTCGAAGATGGCCCCGGCGTCGTTATCCAGCGTCGCGACATGGTAACTGTCAGGACACTCGCGGAGCGTGACCTGGCCGTCGGCCAGGCCGGCCAGCAGCACGCGCATGCTGGCGGGCCCGACGACATGATCCACGGTGCTGCGGTAGACCAGAACCGGCTGGGTGACCTCGGCGAGGTGGCTGGTTGTGATCCCCCAGAGCTTGGGCAGGGTAGCCGCCGCCCGGACCGGGACCCGGTCGTAACCGACCTCGAGCTGACCGGGCTTCTTGATGTCGCTCGCGATACCGGGCAGCGAGCGAAGGACGTGCTTGAGCACCGGGGCGAGCAGGAACAGCTTGGTGTCCGGGGCCAGTGACGGGTTGACGAGCACCAGGCCACGCACCTTGCTGCCGTGCACTTCAGCCAGACGCAGCGCGAGGCAGCCGCCCATGGAAAGGCCGAAGACGAAGGCCTGCTCGCATCGGCTGGCCAGCGCGGTGAACGCGACATCTACTTCGGTGTACCAGTCCCGCCCGCCGGTCCGCGCCAGGTCCTGCCATGTCGTGCCGTGCCCGGGGAGCCTGGGCAGGCTGACTGTGAGGCCCTGGTCGGCCAGGTACTCCGCCCACGGTCGCAGCGTCTGCGGGCTGCCGGTGAAGCCGTGGCACAGCAGCACGCCGACCGGGCCGCCCGCGGCCTCGAATGGCTCTGCACCCGCCATCATGGCGCCTGGAAGCACTGGTGACATGCTGACATCGTCGCATGGTCCGCCCTGCGCCCGCGCCGCGTCCCTCCTCAGGAGCCGCAGACGTGCCACGATATGAACGTGTTTTACTGGCTGACGAAGATGACACTCGGGATGACGCTGAAGATCGTCTTCCGGCCTCGCGCGTACGGCGTCAAGAACGTTCCCAGGCGAGGCGCGGTCATTCTTGCGAGCAATCACCTGTCCTTCTCCGATCACTTCTTCGGGCCGCTGCCGGTACCGCGGAAGGTGGTCTTCCTCGCCAAGTCGGAGTACTTCACCGGACGCGGGCTGAAGGGGCTGATCAGCAGGGTCTTCTTCACCGGCGTCGGCCAGATTCCCATCGACCGGGGCGGGGGAGCGGCAAGTGAGCAGGCGATCAGGACAGGCCTGCGCGTCCTGGCGGCCGGGAACGTGCTCGGCATCTACCCCGAAGGCACCAGGAGCCCGGATGGCCGCCTGTACCGGGGCAAGACAGGTGTCGCCCGGCTGGCCATCGAGTCCGGCGCTCCGGTGGTCCCTTGCGCCATGATCGACACCTTCCAGTTCCAGCCGCCGGGCATGCTCCGGCCTAATATGCGGTTCCGGCCGGGCGTACGGTTCGGCGAGCCCCTCGACTTCTCCCGCTACCACGGGCGGGAGGCCGACGGGCCGCTGCTGCGGACCATCACCGACGAGATCATGCAGGCGATCGCCAAGCTCTCCGGCCAGGAATACGTCAACATCGACGCCCGCCGCGCCAAGGCTGAGCTTGCCAGCGGTCATGACAGCGCCAGCGGTCATGACAGCGCCAGCGAGGACGGGCCCGTGTGACCCCCTGGGGGACTGCGAGGAAGAGTTTTATCATCGGCTCCTACCGCAGCTGTCCGGATAGGGGGCCGCGCCCACTAAGGTGGTGGGCATGCGAGTGGGAGTCCTCACCGGCGGCGGCGACTGCCCCGGCCTGAATGCTGTTATCCGTGCCGTGGTGCGCAAGGGCGTACAGGAATACGGCCTGGAATTCGTAGGTTTCCGCGACGGGTGGCGCGGGCCGCTGGAAGGCGACACGGTGCCTTTGGACGTGCAGGCGGTGCGTGGCATCCTGCCGCGCGGCGGCACCATCCTCGGGTCGTCGCGCACCAATCCGCTGAAGAGCCCGGCGGCCGGCGGCCGCAGCGGCATCGAGCGAATCAAGGATAACCTGGCCGGCCTGGGCGTCGACGCGCTGATCGTGGTCGGGGGCGAGGACACCCTCGGCGTGGCGACCCGGCTGGGCGAGCAGGGGGTTCCCGTCGTCGGGGTGCCGAAGACGATCGACAACGATCTCGGCGCGACCGACTACACCTTTGGCTTCGACACAGCCGTGAACATCGCCATGGAGGCGATCGACAGGCTGCACACCACGGCGGAGAGCCACCACCGGGCGCTGATCGTCGAGGTGATGGGCCGGCATGCGGGCTGGATCGCGCTGCACGCGGGCCTGGCCGGCGGCGCGAACGTGATCCTCATCCCGGAGCGGCCGTTCGACATCGAGCAGGTCTGCGCTTACGTGCAGCACCGGTTCCAGACCAGGTTCGCGCCGATCGTGGTCGTCGCCGAGGGAGCCCACCCGGTGAGCGAGGAACTGGCGACCAGCAACGAGCTGCTCGACTCGTTCGGCCACGTGCGGCTCGGCGGGGTGGGCCAGTTGCTGGCCAGCGAGATCGAGAAGCGGACCGGCAAGGAGGCCCGCTGCACCGTGCTCGGCCACATTCAGCGCGGCGGGACGCCGACGGCGTTCGACCGCGTGCTGGCGACCAGGTTCGGCGTGCACGCGGTTCAGGCGGTGCACGACGAGGACTTCGGCGTGATGGTGGCGCTGCGCGGCACCGATATCGTGCGCGTGCCGCTCGCCGAGGCCACCAGCCAGCTGAAGCTGGTCCCCCCCCAGCGTTACGCCGAAGCCGAAGTCTTCTTCGGCTAGTTCCCGGCGCGGGCCCGCCGCCGATCTGAACTGCGCCGTGGCGGCTCCGCCCGCTGGTCAGCCGGTCCTGAGCGGGATTCCGGTGTTGTGCGCGAGTCGCCACGTTCGTTCGGTCCCAAGAATCTAAGCGGGGGATTGCGGAGCAGACGGCTTTCTGCCTATACTCGGCTACGAGTACTCGCATCCGGATCTTCGGTTACGATGACTCGGATGCGAGGTGATACGGATGGCGAAGCGGCGGAAGGTCAGCAACCTGCTGGCCCTGTCGTTGCTCAACTTGCTGATGCAACGCCCGATGTACCCGTACGAGATGGCGTCGACGCTCCGGCATCGGGGCAAGGACCACGCCATCAAGATCAACTGGGGCTCGCTCTACACCATCGTGAAGAACCTGGAGAAGTACGGCTTTATCGAGGCCGTGGAGGTCGACCGGGAGGGCAAGCAGCCGGAGCGGACCACCTACCGGATCACCGAGGCGGGCCGCGCTGAGCTGATGGACTGGATACGCGAGCTGCTCGGCGTCCCGGAGCGGGAGTACACCAGGTTCGAGGCGGCGCTCGGCGAAGGCGCCATCCTGCCGCCCGACGAACTGGCCGGCCTGCTGCGGCAGCGGCTGGACACGCTGGACGCGGCCAACGCCAAGCAGCAGGCTGAGCTTGAGGCCGTCGAGACCCAGATACCCAGGCTCTTCATGATCGAGTCGGAGTATTTCCTGGCCATGCGCCGGGCCGAGGCGGAATGGGTGCGCGCGCTGGTGAAGGAGTTCACCGACGGTACGTTCCCCGGCCTGGACGACTGGCGCCAGTTCCACCAGACCGGTCAGCTGCCGGACGATGTGCTCGCGCTTTTCGAGGAGGAAGGAGGGGATACCACGGCCACCTAAGCAAACGACCCCGGCCTGGTGCGGTAACACCAGCGACCGGGGCCGTCAACCTCATATCGATCCCGCGAGCAGGCGGAACCCGAGGTCCCACCACAAGAATAGCCGGGTTCTCCTCGCGGGGCTGGATCGCCTTGATCCGCAACCTAGAGGAGTTGGCAGTGAGTTCGACCGACTGTGCCATCGAGGCACATCAACTCGTCAAGACCTACGCCGCCCGCGGCAGCAAGCCCGGTGTCGGCAAACACGGCATCCGCGCGCTGGACGGCCTGGACCTCAGCGTTCCCCGTGGCA
>Ga0302178_10003476_pt1 | contig 11870 bp, 9 predicted proteins | sample I_Palsa_E1_3_FD_198790 | JGI IMG/M metagenome (GOLD analysis project Ga0302178, IMG submission 198790) | Peat permafrost microbial communities from Stordalen Mire near Abisko, Sweden - I_Palsa_E1_3 | ecosystem: Environmental > Terrestrial > Soil > Palsa > Peat permafrost | place: Sweden: Abisko... | reverse complement strand
TCGACGGTCAGATTGGAGCGCGACCCGCAGTACTGGCAGGTCCAGCTGTCGCGGGCGAACACCGCCCGGCGGGTGATCTTGCGCCGGTGGGCATCGCGGGGCACGTTGACGTAGCTCATCAGCCGGATCACAACGGGCCGCGCGAGCGTGGAGCTCTCGGAGTGAAGCTCCCACCGGCCACGCTCCAGGAGCTCGGCCTTCTCCTTGAGCAGCAGCACCACGGCGCGGCGAACGGTGCACACGTTGATCGGCTCATACGTGGCGTTCAGAACGAGCACCCGGCCACCCATCGCCGTTGTGGGCGATGTCCTAGGTCCGCGCCGCTGGTGCTCGGAAGGCGGCACGGACCCCACCGGCTCTGGTGGGACTGTACTTTCCATCCTCGCGCCGCAGTGTAGCGGGGGCGCTGTGATCTCGTGGCGCTGATAGCGGCGCGCCGGTCAATCCGAGGGCGGCGCCTGCCCCGCGAGGTAGGAGCCGAGCACCCGCACCTGCTCGCACAGCGCACGCACCCCGGCGATCGCGTCGGCGACCGAGGGCTCCGTCGCAGAGCCTGCGAGATCGACGAAAAACATGTAGCTGCCGAGGCGCTCACGGCGGGGACGTGACTCGATCTTCGTCAGGTTGATGCTCCTGCGCGCGAACTCATCCAGGCAGCGGACGAGCCAGCCCGGGCGCTCGGCGCCCGGTCCCCAGAACACGAGCGAGGTCTTCCAGTCTCCGCTCGCTCCCGCGCGGAGCGGTGGCGGCGCCTGCTCTGAGCGGCCGGCCCCGTCCACGGCTCTGGCCAGCCAGACGAACCGCGTTTCGTTGTCGTCGCGATCCTCCACGCCTCGCCGTAGGACCGTGCCGCCGTAGATCTCCGCGGCAAGCAGCGTTCCGATCGCCGCCCGCCCGCTCCCCGATGGCCCGCCGGCCGCGACGATTCGCACGGCCTCGGCGGTCGAGCTGGCCGGAAGGATCTGCGCGTGCGGGAGCTCGGCTCGCAGAAACAGTGTGCACTGGCCGGGCACCTGCGGGTGCGTGATCACAGTGTCGATCTGCTCCAGCTCGAGCGGCTCGGCGGCGATCAGCGAATGTCTGACCCTGAGCAGCGCCTCGCCGACGATCTCGACGTCGCCCGCGTCCTCCGCGAGCAGGTCGAGCGTGACGCTGATCGACCCCTCCAGCGAGTTCTCGATCGGCACCACGGCCCACTCGAGCTCCCCGCGTCCCAGCGCCGCCACGGTGTCGTAGATCGTCGCCAGCGGAACCGGCTCGACCGCATCGGGGACGGCGCTCGCGAGGAGTGCCTGCTCGCTGAAGGTTCCCTCGGGGCCGAGATAGCCGGCGCGCCGTCCCCGCGGCATCTCAGGCGGCGTGCTCGGCGCCGTCCGCCGCCGAGGGGGTGGCGGAGAGGGCGAGCCGCACCGCCTCGGCCTCCTCTGGAGAGAGCTCGAGTTCGGCCTGCCCGCCGTGCATCTGCTTGGCGTACACGCGCGCCTGATCGCGGTGGTGGATGCAGGACAGCACCACCCCCGAGTGCTCGTCGTCGAGCAGTGCGATCGAAACCGACTGGCGGCCGGAGAGCTCGTTGTAGGCGTCATAGCGGACGAGCGCCCGACGCGCCAGCGTCCCCCGCAGCAGCGCCTCGGCGTTCGACAGCCGCCCGTCCAGCCGCTCGGCCTCGCCCTCGACGTACTGGCGCAGCAGCTCAAACGCGTGCTGCATGCCGGCCACATGAGCCACCACATCTCCCTGGGCGTCATCGCCGAGCACCAGTCTTTGCGCGCGACGCAGGCGCCGCACGGTCACCGCCAGGACTATGCCGAGCACGAGCGCCAGGACGGCGATCGCGGCTGCGGCGATGGCGATGATGCCCTGCGTGTCGGTGAGCGTTCCGGGCACCGCCACAAGTTAGCCTACGAGCTGAAGATCGCCAGGTAGGTGTTCTTGGTGCCTTCGTGGTTGGTTTCGCCGGGCACGGGCTCGACCTGCACTTCGATCTTCGAGGCCACCCCGAGCGGGATCCCGGGGACGGGGATCTGGACGCTCGTCGTCTTTCCTGGTTCGGTCTTTTCGATCGCGTGCGTGGCCTTCAGCGTTTTGCCCCCGGCCGTCACCGTTACCTGCACCATCACGTTCGTCTCTGGAAATTCACCGGCGTCTTCGACCTGCGCGGTGAACGTCGGGTTGCCACCGCCGCTGATGTGGTTGAGCGCGGGTTCCGGTTCGAGCGCGTTGGTGCCCACGCTGACCCCCTTCAGGGCGCTGCCATGATGGCCTGGTTGTACCCCGGCGGACCCGGTGGGCGTGCCGGTGATGCGCGCCAGAACCGTGGTCGGTTCAAGCCATCCGATGTTTGGGAGGAAGTGGGTCGAGGCGGTGCTCAGCCCATGAATGCCGTTCGAGCTGAGCGTCTGCTGGATCAGGGGGGCAACCCGCTGGGAGTAGACGACATCGGAGGCCAGGAAGATCTCCATGTCGCCGGCGATCAGCGTACTGGCCTGGGTTCCCTGACCGCCGAGCGCCGTTGGTAGGAGCGCTGCGATCTTCGTGAGCCCTTCGGCACGCAGGTTCATCACGAGCGTGAGGTCGCGCTGGGCCGATGCCATCGCGCCGGGCGCATTCAGGTTCTTCGCGCTTGTCGCGAGGCTCTGCGCCTGCAGGAGCAGCTGGTTGACCTGTACCTGAACGCTCACCGCCGACTTTGACCCCGCATCGGTGAGCGTGGAGAAGAGCGGCGCCGCGACCTGTTCGTCGGATTCGGTGGCGATCCGGCTGACGTCGCGGTTGTAGTTCTTCAGCGCTTCGGTCTGTGCGCTTTTCACGCAGCCGCTGACCACGACGACGATCACGATCAGCACCACCAGCGCTATTCCCGCGGCGATAAGGCGGCGCACCATCAGTGTGCGCTGGTCAAGCGGAAGCGAGCGCGCGGAGTGCTGCGGGCGCCGCGGCGAAGGACGCCTGGTTCCGCGGGGTGCTCGGGATGATGGTCGAGGCTCTGTCTCCTCACCATCGTCGAAGAACGACAAAAGCTCGCTCCTTGCAGGATTCCAGAAGTGCCCCAGTATGACTGCCGGTCACCTCCCTGGCGGATTGCAACTTCTCGGTCAATGCGACTTTTCCTGCTCAGGCCGGGAGGGAGAAGGCCTGCGGACGGCGAATCCGGTATTCGGTGGAGTCGCTGCTCGCCCTTGCCAACGCTCAAAGGACACCTGCCCCGGGGGGCCAGGCCCGGGATTCGGTTCCGTCCGCCCCGCCCGCTCTGGGCGATCTCGTACTCGGACGCTACCGCCTGCTCGAATGCCTCGGGGCGGGTGGCTTCGGGGTGGTGTGGCGTGCACACGACGAACTGCTGCACCGCGAGGTGGCGGTCAAGCGGATTCCGCTCGCGCCCGGCGAAGACGGCGAGCGCGCGAGCCGAGAGGCGCTTGCCGCCGCGCGTCTGGCACACCCGGCGATCGTGGCCCTGTATGAGGCATGCGCCGAAGAGGACGCCTTCTACCTGATCTCAGAGCTCGTCGCGGGCAGCACGCTTGCGCAGCTGATCGCCGACGGGGGGCTGTCCGATGAGGAGGTGCTCGAGATCGGCGTTGCGCTCTCCTGCGCGTTATCTCACGCGCACGCCCGCGGCGTCATTCATAGGGACATCAAGCCTCACAACGTGCTCGTCCCCCACCAGCCCCACGAGCGCGCTCAGACACAGGAGGGGCTGCTGGGCGCGGCGAAGCTCACCGATTTCGGTGGCGCCAGCCTGGCCGGTGAGGATGCGCTCACACGCACGGGCGACGTGATCGGCACGCTCGCCTACATGGCGCCTGAGCAGAGCGAGGGGCGCGAGGTTGAGGAGGAGGCCGACCTGTACGCGCTCGCGCTCGTCCTCTACGAGGCGCTCAGCGGTGTCAACCCCGTGCGCGGTGGGACGCCGGCCGCGACCGCCCGGCGTATCGGCCGCACGCTGCCGTCGCTTGAGCGTCGGCGCAGGGATCTACCACGCGAGCTCACGCGAGCACTCGACAGGGCGCTCTTGCCCTCTCCCCGCCGCCGCGGCACCGTTGACGAGCTGCGTCTCACGCTCGAGCAGACGTTGCAGCAGGGACTGCGCCCGGCGCGCCGGAGGCTCTGGCATCGCGACCCGCCAGAATGGCAGCCCGATCCGCCGCGCGCGGTGGCCCCACCCGTCGCGTCCTCGTCGCGCGAGCGCCACAGCGTCCCGCCCGATCACACCGCCGCGCAGGATGCACCTGGCGAAGCATCGGTCTCCGAAGCATCGGCCTCCTCTCCGCGGCTGGCGCTGCCGCGCAGGGTGTGGTGGGCGTGTGCACTCGCGGCGATCGTTTGGCAGGCAGCGATGGGACGTCCCGGCGTGGCCCTGCTGCTGCTCGCCGGTGCCACTCCGCTGCTGCTGCTCCCGGCCGATCGGCGATCACCTGGCGCCGGTCCAGGCTGGCTTGCGGGTGCGCTCGCGCCCGTGCTCGGCCTCGCCGGACTGGCGGGCGCCTTTCCCGCCGTCGCCGGGCAGGCCACCTCGTGGCGCAAACGCGTTGCGCTCGCCGCCCTCGGCTACTGGTGGCTCACGCTGGCAGAGGCGATCCTGGCGCAGCGCCTGTGGCTCGGCCCGCCTCCGGGGGCACCCGCGCGGATCGTCTGGGAGAGCTCGCTCTCCAGCGCAGCCGACCACATCGTCGGCCCGATGCTGGGCCTGAGCGTGCTTTTCGGCGCGACCGTGTGGGCACTCGGTGCGATGGTCCTTCCGTGGATCGTCCGCGGTCGCAACGCCGCGCTGGATGTTCTCGCCGCGACGATCTGGTCGGCGGCTCTCGTCTCCGCCGCAACGACGCTCAACCGCGGCCTGCCGGCCCATGCCATCCACCCGGGCCCGCGCGGAGCGGTCCTCGGAGCGGTTCTCGGTGGCGTGCTCGCCGTTGGTGCTCGCGCTCTGCGCGGCCCCGTCTGACGTAGCATGGCTTCACGGTCTGACCCAGCCCCGGGGTTGTGCTCCCCGATCCGCGGCGCCCCGGGCCAACCGTTCGCCCATGACCCTGCTGAAGAGCGTCGAGACCACGATCGCCAACCTCGTCGAGGGCACGTTTGGGCGCATGTTCCGCTCAGAGGTGCGCCCGATGGAGCTGGCGCGCAAGCTCACCCGCGAGATGGACGAGCACCGCACCGTCTCGGTCTCACGCGTATACGTGCCCAACGAGTATCTGGTGTGGCTCTCTCCTGCCGATCGCGCCCGCTATGAGGGCGTTGAGCACGAGGTGCTCGACGAGCTGTGTGCCTACCTGCTGGAGCACGCTCGTCGCGAGGATCTGATCCTGGCGTCGAGTCCGGTGATCGCCTTCCACACCGACGAGCGGCTGGCTCTGGGGGAATTCGGAATCCAAGCGCGGCTGGTGCGCCCGGGCGATCAGGGCGAGCCCGTTGAAGCGTATGAGCTCGCGGGCCCCGAGCCCCCCGGAGAGCATGGCCAGACGATGGTCTACAGCACCTCGCGGCGCGTGGGCGGTCCGGTGCAGGAGGCGAATGCGCGTCGCCCCGACCCGCGCGCACTGCTCGCGGTCGGGGGCCGCCGGCTGCTCGTGGCCCCGTCGGGCGGAACGATCGGGCGCAGCCGCGACTGCGACATCGTCCTTGATGACGTGGGCATCTCCCGTCGTCATGCGGAGATCCGCCCCCGGCCGGATGGCTGGACGGTCGAGGACCTCGGTTCCACCAACGGCGTGCTCGTCAACGGCCGCACCACTCGCGGCCCACAGCCGCTGCGCTCGGGAGACCGCGTCGAGCTCGGCTCGACGGAGATCATCTTCGAACTTGGATGACCACGCTCGAACCCGTATCGGTTGCCCTGAAGTTCGGATTCATCGCCGTTCTCTACCTGTTTCTGCTGTGGGTCGCGCGCAGCGCGCGCAAGGATCTGCGTGGAGGCGGCACCCCGTTCGCCACTCCCCGCGGCCCGGAGGGCTCGCAGATCCCACCTGACGCCACGGGCCTGTATTCGGCGTCTGCGCTGGGCAGCGCGCGCGCCGCCCAGCTGGCTCCCCGGCTGGTGGTGGAGCGCGCGCCCGGCCACGACTCGGGGATGATCTATGACCTCGACGGGGACCTCGTGCTCGGCCGCGGCGACCGCGCCGAGATCCGGCTCGAGGATCCGTTTGCCTCCTCTCGCCACGCCCGCATCTTCGAGCAGGGCAACATTGTGGTCATCGAGGATCTCGGTTCCACCAACGGCACCTATCTAAACGAGGAGCTGCTGCAGACCCCGCGGCCGCTGCACCCCGGCGATCGCGTGCGTATCGGCGACAGTGAATTCGTGTTCGAGGTCGACTGATGCTGCGCGTGGCCGAGCAGTACGCCGGGACGGACACGGGGCGCCAGCGCCGTGCCAACGAGGACTCGCTGCTCACTCGTTCGCCCCTGTTCGTCGTCGCGGACGGGATGGGCGGCGCGCAGGCGGGTGAGGTCGCCTCGCGCATCGCCGTTGAGGCCTTCAAGCATGGCCTCGACGACACGTCCGAGCCCGAGCTCGCACTCTCCGCGCTCGCCAGCGAGGCCAACTCACGCATCCACGAGCTGTCCCATTCAAACGCCGAGCAGGCCGGCATGGGCACGACCCTCACGGCCGTGTATGTCGGAGCACAGGAGGTGGCGATCGCGCACGTGGGCGACAGCCGCGCCTACTGCCTGCGCGATGGCGAGCTTCTGCGTCTGACCGATGACCACTCGCTCGTCGACGAGCTCGTGCGCCAGGGCCGGCTGACACCCGAGGAAGCGGTCGAGCATCCGCAGCGCTCGGTGATCACCCGCGCGCTCGGCCCGGAGCTGACCGTGGAGATCGACACCCGCTCCTTCCGCGCCCGCGCCGGCGATGTCTACCTGCTGTGCAGCGACGGACTCACGACGATGTTGGGAGAGCAGGAGCTCGCCACGGTGCTGCTCGCGCACCCCCGCTTGAGCGAGGCGGGCGAGGCTCTGATCGCGGCCGCAAACCAGGCTGGAGGGCGAGACAACATCACGGTTGTTCTCCTGCGCCTGGAGGAGGTGGACGCGGCGGATGGATCGCTCGCCGAGGAGCCGGCGACCGGCGCGCATCCGATCGCCGATGCTGGTGGGGAGGACTGGGTCGGCCAGCACGCGACGATGACCGCCGCACCCGCCGTCTCTGCACCGGTCAGCCCGCGCACACCACGCCGGGCCTCGGCGGCGCGCACAGCCAGTGAGCACCCGCGCCGGCGTGCCCGCCTGCGACGCACGGCGGTGCTCGTGGCGATACTGGTTGTGCTTGGCGTGATCGGCTCCGGGGTTTATCTGGGGCTCCAGTCGGTGTACTTCATCGGCACCAACAACCGCGGGCTCGTCACGATGTTCAGGGGCGTCCCCTACCGGCTCCCAGGCAACCTCAATCTGTACAGCAGCACGTTCGTCTCCGGTGTGAGCGCCTCGACGCTGACGCCCGAACGACGGCGGACGCTGCTGGATCACTCGCTGCGCTCGGAAGCCGATGCGGCCGCGCTGATTCGCAGCCTCGAACTCGGACAGCTCGAATGAGGACCGCGCTGTGAACCGTCCAATCGTGCGCCTCTACGGGCTGGTCGTGCTGCTGTTCGCCCTGCTCGTTATCTTCACCTCGCGCTGGACCGTCTTTGAAGCCTCATCACTGCGCGAAAATCGCTTCAACGCGCGCGGCCTGCTCGAGCAGGAGCGCATCGACCGCGGCAGGATCCTCGCGGCCGACGGAACGGTGCTCGCACGCAGCGTACGGGGACCGGAAGGCACCTACCAGCGCACCTACCCGACGGGCGAAGAGTTCGCGCACGCGGTCGGCTACTCCTACGTCGACCCCGACCTGGGTCAAACCGGGATCGAGCGCTTTCGCAACACTCCGCTGAACGGGCAGACGGGCACGAACCTGCAGACGATCCTCAATCAGCTGCAGGGCAAGAAGGCGCAGGGCGATGAGGTGATCACGACCCTCGACCCGGCCGCCCAGAAGGTCGCCATCTCCGCGCTCGGCGAACACCGCGGTGCGGTGGTGGCGCTCGAACCGCGCAGCGGTGCCGTCACCGTGATGGCATCGACGCCCGGCTACAACCCCAACGCCCTGCGCTCCACGAGCGGCAATCAAAAGCTCGCCGAGGACACCGCCGGCAAACCGCTCGTCAACCGGGCCACCCAGTTCGGCTATGCCCCCGGCTCGACGTTCAAGGTGGTCACGGCCACGGCCGCGATCGACACGGGCGCCTATACGCCCGAATCGACGGTCAGCGGGCGCGATGGCGTGCTCATCTCGGGCGTCCCACTCTCAAATGATGATCACGAGAGCTTCGGCGAACTGACGCTGACGCAGGCGCTCACCAAATCCGTCAACACCGTCTACGCGCAGGTGGCCGTGCATCTCGGCAAGCCCACGATGGCGCGCTACATGCGCCGCTTCGGCTTCGACGCAAAGCCGCAGCTCGACTACCCGGCCGAACAGATGTCCGCCAGCGGCGAGTATGCCCACGGCCACGTGATCCCGCCCACGAGCCCGCAGGTGGATGTCGGGCGGATGGGGATCGGGCAGGACAAACTCGAAGTCGTTCCGCTGCAGATGGCAGAGGTCGCCGCGGCGGTGGCCAACCGTGGCCGGCTGATGGCGCCGCACCTGACGGATCGCATCGTCGATCCCGAAGGGCGCACCGTGGAACGCATCTCCCCACGCGTGCAGTCGGTCGTGATGAAACCCTCCACCGCGACGGCGGTCACCTCGATGATGGAGGCCGTCGTCAACGAAGGCACGGGCACCGAGGCGCAGATTCCGGGCGTCCAGGTGGCCGGTAAGACCGGCACCGCCGAGACGCAGATCGGGACGGCGATCAACAACGTGTGGTTCATCGCCTTCGCTCCGGCCTCGAAGCCCACGGTCGCGATCGCCGTGACGCTGCAGGGGGTTCCGGGGCAGGGCGCTGCGTTCGCGGCGCCGGTCGCAAGAGAAGTGATGGAGCAGCTGCTGCGATGATCGAGGCCGAGACGATCATCGACGGGCGCTACAGGGTGCTCTCGCGGCTCGGCTCGGGGGGCATGGCCGAGGTGTATCTGGCCGAAGACCAGCTGCTCGGGCGCCAGGTCGCCGTGAAGGTGCTCCACCAGCACTTCGCCGAAGACCAGGAGTTCGTCGAGCGCTTCCGCCGCGAGGCCTCGAGCGCGGCGGCGCTCTCGCACCAGAACATCGTCGGCATATTCGACCGCGGCGAGTGGAACGGCACCTACTACATAGCGATGGAGTACGTGGCCGGGCGCTCGCTGAAGAGCATCGTGCGCGACGAAGGACCGCTGGATCCGGCGACGGCGATCGACATCGTCGTGCAGATCCTGCGCGGCGCGCGATTTGCGCACAAGCGCGGCGTCGTCCATCGCGACCTGAAGCCCCACAACGTGATCCTCGACGAGGAGGGCCGCGCCCGCGTCACCGACTTCGGGATCGCCCGCGCCGGCGCCTCGGACATGACGCTCACCGGCTCGATCATGGGCACCGCCCAGTACCTGTCTCCCGAGCAGGCTCAGGGACACCCGGTGAGCGCGGCCTCCGATCTCTACTCGATAGGCGTGATCCTCTACGAGCTGCTGACGGGGACAGTGCCCTTCGAGGGCGAGACGGCGGTTGCGATCGCCTTCAAGCAGGTCTCGGCCGAGCCGCGCCCGCCGAGCATGGTCAACCCGGCCCTGCCGGTTGCTCTCGACGCGGTGGTGCTGCGCGCACTGGCTAAGGATCCTGCGCAGCGCTACGTCGACGCCGAGGCATTCATCACGGCGCTGCAGCGCGAGCGCCGGGCTCTGCCCGAGTCTCTGGCCGCGGCCGCCGCTGCGCCTCCCAGTCCCCCGCAGGATGGATACGGGACCGGGCCCCTGCTGTTACCGGCGGCGGCCGTGCCGAGCGAGGAATACGGAGCGCCCCAGGATCACGGGCGGCGGCGCGTGTGGCTGTGGTCGAGCCTGGCGGTGCTCGTCGTCGTGCTGGCGGTCCTCGCGGCGGTGTTCATCCCCAAGGTCGGGCGCGTCACGGTCCCCAACGTGGTCGGGCTGACCGAACAGGCGGCGAGTCTCAGGCTGAGGGGCGCCGGCCTCACACCGATCCCGTCCTCGACCGCGAACGCCAAGGTGGCAAGCGGCGTCGTCTTCGGCCAGACGCCGGCGTCGGGGCAGGTGTCCAAGAAAGGCAACGACGTCACCATTCTCATCTCCACCGGTCCCCCGACCGCGCCGCTGGCAAAAGTCGAAGGGCTGACTGAAAAGGTGGCGGTGAACATGCTGCGCTCGGTCGGCTTCAAGCCCACCACGGCGATGCGCTCCAGCGCGACGGTCAACGAAGGCATCGTGATCACCACTGAACCTGTGGCCGGCACCAAGCTGCCCGTTGGCAGCACGGTCACGGTGGTCGTCTCGAGCGGTCCCGCTCCGGTGCACGTTCCCGACGCCGTCGGCCAGTCGCGCGCCGCGGCCGAAGCAGCATTCGGGACGGCGGGCCTCACGGTCGGCACCGTCACGCAGCAGGTCTCGGCCTCACAGACCCCGGGAACCGTGCTCTCGCAGTCGCCTGCCGCCGGCAGCACGCTGCACTTCGGGGCCAAGGTGAACCTGGTCGTGGCCCAGGCGCCGAAAGAAATTGCCGTGCCGGCCGTGGTGGGGCAGACCGAGACGCAGGCAGCTGCGGCGCTCGGGCGGGCCGGCTTCACGCCGAAGCTGGAATCCACGCCCACGACCGAAGCCACGCAGGTCGGCGTGGTCCTCAAACAGAGCCCCGCGTCCGGAGCTCGCGCTCCCAAGGGCGCCACGGTGACGATCACGGTCGGCGTGCTGGGCACGCAGACGGCTCCCACAGGGCCGACCGGCGCCACAACGGCGCCCACGACGACGCCCACAACGACGACCCCCCCGGCCGCGCCGGCGGCGAACTGAGCGGGCCGTTGAACGTCCGCGCGCAAGCCATCGCTCAAACGCTCACGGTCGCCGTGCTCGCCGGCGGGCGCTCCTCCGAGCATGAGGTCTCGCTGTCCTCCGGAGCGGCGGTGCGCGATGGCCTGCTGGCCGGCGGTCACGAGGTTCTGTGGGTGGAGATCGGGCGCGACGGAGCCTGGCGCAGCGGCGCCGAGCGCCTGACCGTGACTCCCGGGGCCGGACTGCTGGGGGCCGATGTCGTCTTCCCGGTGCTGCACGGCCCGTTCGGCGAGGACGGCACCGTGCAGGGAATGCTCGAGACGCTCGATGTCGCATATGTCGGCGCCGGCGTGGCGTCCTCTGCGGTGAGCCTGAACAAGGTGCTGTTCAAAGAGCTCATGTCCGCGAGCGGCGTGCCGCAGGTCGACTACGTGGGTGTGCCGGAGGATCGCTTCGCGCGGCTCCCCGCCCAGGTGCTCGATGAGATCGCAGAGCTTCGGCTCCCCGTGTTCGTCAAGCCGGCGCACCTCGGTTCTTCGGTGGGGATCGTCAAGGTCGATCGATCAGAGCAAACGCTCCAGGCGCTCGAAAGCGCGTTCGCGCACGACGCGCTGGTGATCGTCGAGGCCAGCGCTCAGGGGGCGGAGGTCGAGTGCGGCGTGCTCGAACGCCCCAGCTCTGATCGCTCCCGCGAGGACGGACCGGCGCTTGCGTCAGTGCCGGGAGAGATCGTCTTTCCCGGCGACTGGTACGACTTCAACGCGAAGTACACCGCCGGTGCGATGGAGCTGAGAATCCCGGCGCCGATCTCCCCGGCAGCCGCTGAGCGCGTCAAGGAGCTCGCATTGGAGGCGTTCATGCGCACGGGATGTGAGGGGCTCGCCAGGGTCGACTTCTTCGTTGACGGCGAGCGGGTCGTGGTCAACGAGCTGAACACGATGCCTGGATTCACCCCCACGAGCGTGTACGCC
>Ga0302178_10003470_pt1 | contig 11877 bp, 14 predicted proteins | sample I_Palsa_E1_3_FD_198790 | JGI IMG/M metagenome (GOLD analysis project Ga0302178, IMG submission 198790) | Peat permafrost microbial communities from Stordalen Mire near Abisko, Sweden - I_Palsa_E1_3 | ecosystem: Environmental > Terrestrial > Soil > Palsa > Peat permafrost | place: Sweden... | reverse complement strand
GGCCCGCTCGACGCCGACCTGCGCTGTACTGGCACACGCTGACCACATCCCCAACGCGCCGAGGGCAGAGCTCACGATCGCGTTGCCACGAACCCGATCGCCCGCATCATCGGCCCCGCTTCCAGGTCGGGACGAGCATCGGCGGATGATCGCGGTCCTGACTTGCGCGGGTTACGATCGCTGGCCGTGTCTCGAGGCGATATAGGGTCGCATCGCCCGGGCTTGCTTGCGAGCGCGCCGTCAGGGGGGCTTGTGGTAGGTGCGATCGCCTCCGTGCAGTTCGGGTCGGCTCTGGCGGTGAAACTGTTCTCACAGGTCGGCCCGGACGGCGTCGTGCTGCTGCGTTTGAGTTCCGCGAGCATCGTGCTGCTGATCCTCTGGCGGCCGCGGCTGCAGGGACGGACCCGATCTGAACTGCTGCTTGCCGGCGTATTCGGACTGGCGCTGGCCGGAATGAACCTGAGCTTCTATAGCGCGATTCACCGGATTCCGCTTGGCATCGCGGTGGCGATCGAGTTCGTCGGCCCGCTGGCGGTTGCGGTCGGAGGGTCGCGTCGGCGGAGTGATCTGCTGTGGGTGGTGCTTGCTGCCGCTGGGATCCTCTTGTTGACGCACGGCGGGACGCATCGCCTGAACGGTCTGGGGGTCGTCTTCGCGCTGACCGCCGGTGGTTTTTGGGCCAGCTACATCGTTTTGAATGCGCGCCTTGGTCGAGCGTTTGAGGGTGGCACCGGGTTGGCGTTATCGATGTGTGTCGCGTCAATCGTTGCCCTACCAGCGGGTCTTGTCCAAGGCGGATTGCATCTGCTGAAACCCAGGTCGCTGGCGCTCGGGGCGGCTGTCGGCATGCTCTCTTCCGCGATCCCGTACTCGTTCGAACTCGAGGCGCTCCGTCGCATCGCCGTGAACGTGTTCGGGGTGCTGATGAGCCTCGAACCGGCGATGGCCGCACTCGCCGGTCTGCTCGTGTTAGGACAGGGCCTCAGTAGCCGTGCGCTGGTGGGGATCGCGCTCGTCATAGCTGCATCAATCGGCGCGTCGCGTCAGACGCGCAAACCACCGCTCGCCGTGTAGAGCACACCGCTACACGCGCGCCCTGCAAGCGCTCGGGTTCGGCCCAGCACCGCTCCCTCGTCACGCAACCCGACGGTCCCCCACCCGGCCCGCCGAGCTACGCAACAGCCGCCGCGCCAGGGAAGCGTCCGAGGCGGGAGGTTGCGCACGCTCGCTTGTTGTGGGAGCGGTCACGGCCGGGTGTCTTGGATCTGGCGGTCTTACGCGGCGATCTCGGACCGGGGCGCTGGCAGCGCGCCGAGGAAGGCTGTGGCTTCGCGGTGGCTGGTGAGAATGACGACGTGGCAGCCGGTGTTGTCGAGGAGTTCGAGTATTCGCGGTCGGACGCGGCGGCGGAACGAGAGGATCCAGTCGATGAACTCGCGGCTGACGTGGTCGTAGACGCCTAGGTCGGGGCGTAGCTGGCCGCGGTATCGGAGCCGCCGTTTGAGGACGCCTGATAGGCACCGCCAAGGAGGGAGGTCGAGGAAGATGACTGTGTCGGCGGCCGCGAGTCGGGCCGGGAGGACGCCGAGCTTCATGCCGTCGATTACCCACCGCTTGCTGCTGATCATCTGCTCGTGAATCGTGTGCCATTGCTCGGGTGTTGACTCGAAGCGGTCGGTGCCCGGACGGTCCTGCCAGTAGAACCCGTCGACGTGGAGAACGGGTAGTGAGAGACGTCTGCCTAGCTCGTTTGCGAGGGTTGTCTTTCCAGCGCCACCACAGCCGATAACCGCGATGCGTTCCACTGGCTCGACGCTACGGTTCGCAGCGGACGCTCACTGGGCTCGGTAGCCGCCGACCGGCGGTCCTGGTTGACGGCGTGGGTGGCTGTTGCAAACGGGGGTGCTTGTGCGTCTTATTACCGTGGGGCGTGCTTTGGACTCGCGTGGCGACAATGAGCTGTTGGCATCGAGCCGTGCCGGCTTGGGTGGCTTTGACGCGTTCTACCGCCGGCATCGTGAGGCGGTGCTGGGGTTTCACGCCGCGCGCACTCGGGAGCCGGAGCTTGCCGCTGATTTGACGGCAGAGACGTTTGCTGCGGCGCTGGTGGTTGTGCGCGATCCCAAGCGGGCGCTGCCCGAGGTTCCCGTTGCCTGGCTGTTCACGATTGCCGGGCGAAAGTTGGTCGATAGCTACCGTCGCGGTCGCGTCGAGGACCACGCGCGGCGGAAGCTTGCGTTCGAGCGCATGGAGGTCAGCGACGACGCCGTCGCGCTGCTCGTCGAGGAAATCGCATCCGTTGACGTGCTCGCACACCTCACCCGCCAACTGCCGCCGGAGCAATTCGAGGCGTTGCGTGCGCGGATCATCGACGACCGGACCTATGGCGATATCGCCAACGAGCTGCACTGCTCCGAGGCACTCGTCCGCACCCGCGTCAGCCGCGCTCTCAAGACGTTGCGGACGACGACTCTCCCACTCCACGAGGAGGCCGCGGATGGATAGCGTGCTCGACTGGATCGGCGAGCAGCTACTGCAAGCCGAGCACCAGCCGATCCCCGACATATCGACGCGGCGCCGCCCTTCGCCCCGGATAGCGAGCTGGACGGGGCGGCACACGAGGATCAGCGCCATCGCCGCGATCCTCGCTGCGACGGTTGCGTTCGCCGCCGTTGCCGACGCCGCCGGTGTCATCCGTATCTCGGCGCTGTGGCAGAAGCAGCCGAATGTTCCCTCACCCGGAGGCACCGCGACCCAGATCCCGCCCGCCTTGGTGTCCGCGTACGCGTTCCTGCGAGCGCCTCGCAACCCTGCGACCGACGCGCTGCCCAACAACCCGAACGGCCTCGGCGCGATAACCGTGCCCGGCGGTGGTGGCGGACACTACGGCGTAAACCCGGCGCTGTCCCGCCTCGTCGGAACGATCAACGGGGAGTCGTTCTGGCTGATCCCAGGCAACCGCGGGAGCTGCGTCGACACCACAAGCGACGGATCGATCTGCACATCAAACGCGAACATCACCACGCAGGGCGCCGTTGCTTGGTCGGGCAAGCTCCTGGGCGTGGTGCCCGACGGCGCCGCCGTGACAGCAACAAACAGCGACGGTTCCTCCGCACCGGTGCTCCGCGCGGCCAACGCGTTCATCGTCCCTTACGAGCCCCGCCTGCGCACGGTGACCGTGCACGAAGCGAGCGGCCACGATTGGACGCTCGACATACCAGCAGCGACCGGACCGACCAGTGCACCCGCACAGCCACCGGTGGCTGGCACGACGGGATTATCCGCCGGGGGCTGAGAGCGTCAACTGTCGCTGCTCGCGCAACGCGGCAACGTGACGCTGGTTGGCGCTCGTGGCTTTCTTGCAGTTTGCGACAGCGGCCGGGTGCCGGCTTGCCTGCCACCTCGTCGGTAGGGTTGCTCTGTGACGGGGACACTCATTTCCGGCCCCGCGGCGGTGGTCTTGGTTCGCCTGCACGAGCAGGCGCTGGCGGAGGACAGGGCCGTGCGGGAGCGTGTTCGGCGCTGGACGCGCGACGCGGGTAGGCCGCCGACGCCTCAAGAGAAGTACGAGGAGATCTACGGCGACGCGGCGCTGGCGGTTACGCCCGAGGTCGGACGGCTGTATTACACGCTGGTTCTCGCATCGTCGCGTCGTCGCCTCGACCACGTCGTCGAGTTCGGGGCGTCGCTGGGCGTATCAACCATCTACCTCGCGGCGGCACTGCGCGACGCTGGCTCCGGCAGGCTTATTACGACTGAGTTGCGACCGACGAAGGCCGAGTTGCTCCAAAGAAACCTTGGTGAAGCTGGTCTTGATGATCTCGTGGAGATCCGTGTCGGTGACGCGCTCGAGACCCTTACAGGGCTCGACGTATCGGTTGATGTGCTTGTGCTGGATGGCCGCAACGACCAGTACGAAGCCGTCTATCGCCTCGTGGAGCCACAGCTCGCACCGGACGCTCTCGTCATCGCTGATCTGAGCGCGGACGATCCGCACATCAACCGGTACCAGCAGTTCATCCGCGATCCAACACGCGGCTACGCATCGCTCGAGATACCGCTCGACGCCGGCGTCGAACTCTCGACCCGACTACCCCAAAGGTAGCCCTGGCGACGCACCGCGCGCGGAGGCAAGCACCCCAGAGCGCGACATGCGTTGTGTTCCATGGCGCCGACGTAGCAACGACGGCGTCACGCATGTTGGCGGGCCTGGGTGGTGTCGAGTCGGCGGTGTTCGAGCACGCGTTCCGCTTCCTCAGCGGCTTCGCTGCCTTGGAGGCGCTCGAGTAGGTGCAGAGCGAGATCGATCCCGCTCGTTACTCCGCCCGCGGTGAGGACGTCGCCGTCATCGACCCAGCGTGCGTCGGCACGCAGATCGGCGCCGGCAGCGCGCAGATCCTCGAGCGCGACGTGGTGTGTGACGGCTGGGCGACCGGTGAGGATGCCGGCTCGCGCGAGAAGCATCGCCCCGGTACAGACGCTCGCGACGATCGAGCCGCGCGCGTGACGCTCCGCGATCGCCGTCGGTATCGCGCCACGGAGATACTCGGCGTACGCACCAACTTGCTCGTTGCGTGCGGCCCAGCCGCCACCTGGCACGATCAGCACCTCGGGGATCGCTGACAGGACACCGTGGGGAGTGATCTCGAGGCCGTGGCTCGCTGTGATGGTGTCGGCCGGCTCAAGCGTCACCAGCCTGGGATGCACCGGCGCGAGTACTTCAAACGGCCCGATCGCGTCGAGCTCGTCAAACCCCTCATAAATGAGGATCTCGATATCCATGACGCGGATCCTCGCACCCGCAGCAACGCTCACCACCGGCCGCACTGCTACTACTCGCGAGATGCGACGGCGTGTTGCCCATCGTCGTCGACTGTCATCGCCCTTCGCGACCCCATTCGCGTGCGGGCAGCCGTCGCACTTGCCGCAAAAGACGCGTACCAAGCGTCTCGCTCGGGCGCGGGACTAGGCGTCTGACGGCGGCTGTGCCGCCGCACCGCCATGGTGCAGGTGCAGCTCCCGGGCATCACGCCGGCCACTCGCGATCAGGGTCGCCTCGCGCACGAGGTCGCGGTTCATCAACGCGAGAAAAAGGAGCGCGCCGAACACGACCACCGCATCGATGCTCTCGCGGCCCTCCTTCGTCCAGTAGTCGTCCTGCAGGTTGAGCCAGAGCGCGAACTCGTCGAGCGTCAGTGCCGAGGCCATCCCATAGCCGACCGCCGAGACCCGTGAGCCGCGTCGGTGTACGCGGTCGGTGCCGAGCGCGACCTGTGCGTTCCAGGTGTAGCCGGTGAGTAGCAGACCGACGATCCCAAACGTCATGTGGTGAATGTGATGTCCGCCGGGCATCACGTTGCGAAACGGTCCGCGCCCGGCGCGAATCGCATGCGTGATGCCGCGCACGGTTACAAACGCCGCCAGGAAGCCGATGTTGCCGAGAAACAGCCGCTCCTGCCGAGGGTCATCGAGATGCTTGTGGTAGAGCGCCCGCATCACCTTCGGTGCGAGCAGCGAGCGTGACAGGGGCGGGAGTGCCATCGGACCTGACGATACAGACGCGCCGCGTTTCACCGATCGTCTGGCGAGCGGCAGGCGGCTCCGGCGGGGCTGAGAGCCACTTCTAACTCACGCCGTGCGGTGCCAGTGCGCCGTCGATCAGCTTGCGTCCGCCGACCGCTTCGGGCAGCACTATCCGCACCGGCGTCTCCGGGTTGCGCGAACCGGTCTGGAAGCCCGGCCGCGGCTTGACGTAGACCCTGAGGATGATCTCGTCCTCGCCGAGGTGGACATCGGGTGGGAGGACCCGCCGGCTGGCGTTCTGGCCGCTCGCGAACGTTCGCTCCGCGACGAGTACGCGGAGCGTCCGCTCCTCGGGCCCGACGTCCGACGTCGGGTCGAGCCGCCAGGCCGAGGCCCTGATCCCGTCGCGTGCCGCGATCAGTGTCTTGTCAACGCTCGACGCGCCCGCGACCCAGTAGCCATGGCGGGCGTCCCGGCGTACCCCAACCGTGACGAGCCCCGGGGGCAACCCGCGCCCGAAGACGGCCTCGTCCTCGGTCCGGATCAGTACGCGCCAGTCGTCAAGCTCGGTCGGGAGGCCCTGCGTCCAGAGCAGCTCGACAAGGGCGTCGACGGCAGGATCGGCGGTGTCGAGACCGCCGGGCGCCGCGAGCAGGGCCGCGGGTGGGAAGGGGAGCGACGCGCCGTCGCTGACGAACTCGGGATAGCGCGGCGCGAGCCGCGGCTCGAGCAGAGCCGATTTCTCCCACTTGCGATCGCTCGGGGGCTTCGGCTCGCGTCTCGAGCGGCCGACGATTTTGCGTGGCATCGCTGCGAGGCTACAGCGGCGGCGCCGCTGGGGACCTGCCGGCTTACGCCTCGCGCCGCCCGCGCCGCCAGACTGGTCGACGTGCTGTCGATCCATGCAGCGACGCTGACATTCGCCCCCCTGCTCCTCGCCGCGGTGGCGCAGCGCCACCACCACGTGGTGTTCGGGGCGGTCACCTTTGTCTGCGTCGTGGGCATTGCCTACTACTTCTGGCGCCGCCGCGGCCGCGGGCGGCCCGGCCGTTGACCGCCGCCGAGGTCGAGGAATCCATCATCTAGGCTCATGCGATGCACGTGGTGGAGGTCGCCGAGGTCGGTGGGCCGGATGTCCTGCGCTGGGTCGAGCGTCCCGATCCTGTTGCCGGCCCCGGCCAGGTGGTGGTGTGGATCGCCGCCGCGAACGTCAACCCGACCGATCTCGGGGCTCGCTGCGGGCGCTATGCCCGCGGGTCGGTCGAGCCGCCCTATGTGCTCGGTTGGGACTTTGCCGGTGAGGTGGGTTCGGTCGGCGACGGCGTGAGCGCGCTCGCCGCCGGCGATCGCGTCGTCGGCATGATCCACTGGTACGACATGGAGGGGACGGCCGGCGCCTATGCGGAGGCCGTTGCGGCGGATGTCGGTTGGCTCGTCGAGCTACCCGAGGGCCTCGACCCCGTGCTCGGCGCAACGATTCCGCTGAATGCGCTGACCGCCGTGCAGGGTCTCGAGCTGCTCGGGCTCGCGCCTGACTCGACTATTCTCGTCACCGGTGCTTCCGGCGGCGTCGGCACATTCGCCGTTCAGCTTGCCGCCAGGGCGGGACATCGCGTGGTCGCGCTTGCCGGGCGCGACGACGAGGACTGGCCGCGCAGTCTCGGGGCTAGCGTCGTGCTGCCGCGGGATGCCGATCTGTCGGCGATCGAGCAGGTCGATGCGCTGTTCGATGCGGTACCGCTCGGCGCCGCTGCGGCGCCCGCCGTGCGTGACGGCGGCGCGATCGTGACCGTCCGCCGAACCGACGAGTTCGATCCCGGTCGTGGCATCCATAAGCAGGCCTTCCTGATCCACCCCGATCAGGCACGCCTGCGCGAGCTGGTGGCGGACGTTGCCGCCGGACGGTTGCAGACCCGCGTCGCCCGAACGATTCCGCTGGCCGACGCCGCCGAGGGCCATCGCCTCGTTGAGGCAGGCGGCCTGCGCGGCAAGGTCGTCCTGATCCCCTGAGGGCGGCCGCGGCCCCTAGAGGAGCGCGCGCGTCCGCTCGCTGAGCAGGCGCCCGATCTCAGCCGGCTCGAGGGTCCACAGCTCGTCCGAGAAGACCTCGGGACCGACGAAGCGATCACCGGCCGGCACCGTCGCCATGAAGCGCGCGAGGTCGAGGTCGCCGTCGCCGGGCACGAGCCGCCCGTGCAGTGACTCCCAGGCGAGGTTCTCCGCCGGCCGCGCCGGGGCGTCCTCGATCTGCACGGCGAAGATCCGCTCGCCCGGGATCGAGCTCAGGAGCTCGTAGTCGGGGTCGGAGCGGAAGAAGTGCCAGGAGTCGACGAGCAGCCCGCCGTTCCCGCGTCCGGCCTTCTCCACGATCTCCCAGGCGAGGCCGATGTCGGCGATCCCGGTCCCGGGGATGAACTCGAGCTGCAGCCGCACCCCGTGCTCGGCCGCGTGATCGCAGGCCGCCGCGAAGTGCTCGGCGCCCGCATCTGCCTCGACCGGCGGGACGAACAGGGCGAGCGCGGTGACGAGCTCGACACCCAGCTCCTCGCAGATCGCGAACACCTCATGCGCGCTGAACGCGCCCTTCAGCGGGTCGTCCTCGCCGATCTCGGCCGGGGGGTCGAACTCGGGTAGCCAGGAGGCGAGCGGGTCGACGAGGCAGATGCCGATTCCCGCGTCCTCGTGCCGGGCGCGGATCTCCTCGAGGCTCTGACCGCCGGCCTCGGCGCGGCGCAGCTCCCAGGGGATCACCGAGGTGAACTCGAAGCCGCCCGCCTGCGCCGCCTCGATCCGCTGCTCGAGCGAGAACGGCAGCATGCTCGGGCCCCAGAGCGTCAGACCCCCGCTCACGGCTCGAGCCTGCCGAGCGTCGCCGGCGCGGTCGACTCTGTGTGGAGCGGCCCGTCGCCCGGGCTCCAGCCGTACTTCGCTCCGACCGCCATGATCTCCGACAGCGGCGGCTGCCGGTGCTCGTGGTAAGGGTAGGTCGGTGACCCGGCGCTCTCGCCGAGCTCCTCGAAGAAGTGCTCGAACCCGCCGGGGATGATGAAGACGAGGAAGCGGCAGGTCGCGGTCGTCACAACCCAGTCGTGCACCGTCGCCTTCGGCACGTAGATGTAGGTGCCCGGCGTCGCGTGGTAGGCGGTGTCGCCGACGCCGATGTCGAGTTCGCCTTCGAGGATGTAGAAGGCCTCGGCGTCGGTCGCGTGGCTGTGCCCCGGCGCAACCATCCCGCGCGGCCCATACCACTCGGTCAGCGCGAACTGGCCGTCGGTATCGTGGGCGCGGGCCTTCATCGTGATGATCCCGCCCTGGAACCAGATCGACGGTCCCTCGCCCGGGCCGAGCGTGTAGCCGGGCGAGTGCGGCTCCGGCGTAGCGCCCGAGTGCTCGCAGCTGACCGGCTCGTCGTCCGCGATTTCGACCGGTGGATTGGTGAAGGACGTGCTCATTGCTCTCTCCTCAGTCGGCTTGCACGTGCACTTACAACCTACAATGAATAGGGGTAGAAGTGGTCACGCGGTCGGAGCGGACAGTCGCTCGATCAGCGCGCGCAGCGAGGCCACCGCACCGAGCAATGTCTTCGCGTCGGTGCTGCTGATCGCACCGAGCGCGACGTCCAACTCGCGGCCCCAGGAGGCCTCGCGACGCTCACGCATCGTGATCGCGTGGGCGGTCGGCACGAGCCGCGCCACGCGCCCGTCGGCAACGTCGCGCCGACGTTCGAGCAGGCCGCGCGAGACGAGCGTGCGGACCGACGCGCTGACGTTGCTTGACTGCATGCCCAGCTCCCGGGCGACCTCGTTGACGCTCAGTCCGGGCTCGCGCACGAGCAGCCGCATCACCTCGAGCTCGGACTGCGGCAGCGGGTCGGCGGCGGTGGCGGCGAGGCCGATCGTGCGCGGGAGCAGCCAGGCGAGGTCGTAAAGCGCGACCGCCAGTGAGCGGGCGTCGGCCGGCTTGCTGTTCATCGGGCTTGCATCGGGGGACGGCGCGATGGTAGCGTGACAACTATAGGTATGTAGTTATAGATATATGCGGGGAGCGGGATGCAGCGCACGGCGATTCCAGGTTTTGACGGCGAGATCGTATGGCCCGATGATCCGGCCTACGATTCGCAGCGCCGCGTCTGGAATGCGATGCACGACCGGCGACCGGCGCTGATCGCTTGCTGCAGCTCGGTCAGCGATGTCGTCGCCGCGGTGCGCTACGGCTCTGGGCAGGGCCTCCCGATCGCCGTGCGCTGCGGCGGTCACAGCATGCCCGGCCACAGCGTCTGCGATGACGGCATCGTCATCGATCTGCGGGCGATGAATGCGATCAGCGTCGATGCCGCAGCGCGGCGCGCAACGATCCAGGGCGGCGCCCTGCTCGGTGAGGTCGATCGCGCCACTCAGCGGCACGGACTCGTTGTGCCGGCGGGCGTGGTGTCGCACACCGGCGTTGGCGGCCTGACGCTCGGGGGTGGCGTGGGTCGCCTGATGCGCCGCTTCGGCCTGACGATCGACAGCCTGCTCTCGGCCGAGGTCGTCACCGCCGCCGGTGACGTCGTGCCCGCCAGCCCCGACGAGCTTCCGGATCTCTTCTGGGGACTGCGCGGCGGTGGTGGGAACTTCGGCATCGTGACGCAGTTCGAGTTCGAGCTGCATGAGCTCAGCGAGATCGTCATGCTCGCCACCTTTCACCCCTTGGGCGAAGCCGCAGCGGTACTCGAGCATGCGGCGCATGTCATGAGCGACCAGCCGCCGGACGCTCTCTTGTGGACGAGCTTCATGCGCCGCGCTCCGGATCTGCCATGGGTGCCGCCGGGGGTCGTCGGCGAGCTCGGAATCGTCTCGGTGATCGAATGGTCAGGCACCGTCGGTGAGGGCCACGAGCGGCTCGGCCAGATTCGCGAGCGGCTCGCGCCGGGGCCGGCCTCGCTGGCGACGGTCCCGTTCCTGGCGGCGCAGAGCGCCGGCGACGAGATCTTCGCCGCCGGCAAGCTCACGTACATCAAGGCCGGCTTCGCCGATCGCCTGAGCGGCGGCCTGATCGAGGCGCTGATCGATACCGCGGCGCAGATCGGCTCCCCGTTCTCCCAGATCGAGGTGCTGGCCCTCGGCGGGGCGATCGGTCGCGTTGCGCCTGAGGCGACCGCGTTTGTGCATCGCGATGCTGCCTGGCTGATCAACGTTCCGGCGACCTGGGAGTCGCCGTCCGACAGCGATGCGGAGATCGCCTGGGCGCGAGCCACCTACGCTCGCCTGGCTGAGCACCTGGACGCAGGCACCTACGTCAACTTCATGGATGGCGACGAGGACGCGAGCACGGACACCGCCTATGGCCGTACCCTGGAGCGCCTCCAGCAGGTCAAGGCTGTATACGACCCGGACAACTTGTTCCGCCTGAACCAGAACATTCAGCCGGTTGCAGCGGCCAGCCGATGATCAGTCCGGCCGCAGCCGTCCAGCGCGAGCTCTGGGGCGGCGATCCACGGGCCTGGGCCGAGCATGCCGAGGCGCACAACCGGCCGCTGTTCGAAGCACTGCTGGACGCCACCGGCGTCGCGAGCGGCACGCGCCTGCTCGACGTTGGCTGCGGGACCGGTCTCGCGCTTGTGCTGGCCGGTGAGCGCGGCGCCCAGCTGACGGGTATCGACGTCACCCCTGGCCTGCTCGCCGTCGCGCGCGAGCGCCTGCCGGCGGCCGACCTGCGCGAGATGGAGATGGAGGATCTGCCGTTTGCCGACGACTCATTTGACGTGGCGATCGGGGTCAACTCGTTCCAGTTCGCGGGCGAGCCGGTGCGGGCTCTGCGCGAGGCGGCGCGCGTCGTCGCACCAGGCGGCCTTGTCGCCGCCAGTTTGTTTGCCGCGCCCGAGCGTTCGCAGTCGACGGTCGTGCACCATGCGATGGCAGCGCTCAGCCCGCCGGCGGCCGCATCGGACCACGCCCCGTTTGCGCTCTCGGCACCCGGCAACCTTGAGGCCGCGCTCAGCGCTGCCGGCCTCGAGCTCGGCGCGCAGGGCGAGGTCGGCTGCAGCTGGCGTTACGCGACGATCGATGACGCGGTGCGCGGACTGCTCTGCTCGGCCGGCGGTGCGCGTGCGATCCGCGATGCCGGCGAGCCGCGGGTGCGTCAAACGCTGCTCGAAGCGATGCGCCAGTTCGAGGATCCGGCGACGGGCATTGTCAACACGGACAACGTCTTTCGCTGGGTGCTCGCCAGGCGGCCGCTGAGCTCATGAGCACTGCGCCGAAGCTGCCGGCGCTGCACCACGTCGGCTACGTCGTCGACGACCTGAAGCTTGGCGTCGCGCAGTTCGTCGCCACCTACGGTGCGGGGCCGTTCTTTGCGATCGCGCACATGCCG
>Ga0302178_10003465_pt1 | contig 11886 bp, 14 predicted proteins | sample I_Palsa_E1_3_FD_198790 | JGI IMG/M metagenome (GOLD analysis project Ga0302178, IMG submission 198790) | Peat permafrost microbial communities from Stordalen Mire near Abisko, Sweden - I_Palsa_E1_3 | ecosystem: Environmental > Terrestrial > Soil > Palsa > Peat permafrost | place: Sweden... | reverse complement strand
TTATCAACAAAGCTAGTAGGTTTACAACCGTTGCGTTCGGGTACGCTGTCAAATGGTTCTGACCGCAACGCCGCCTCGATAAATGGTATCTTCCTGCGTTGCGTAATCTAAGGGAACGCAGGAATGTTCGAGCAACTGTCTGATAAGTCGGTGCCGGCGGGACTACGAGGCCCGATTCTGGTCGATCAACACGGATTGCCGCGATACTGGGCGGCTGTCTGGACGACGACGTCTGCTGCGCAGTTGGCGAATTCAACGCACATCAAAAAGCTGCGCTACATCGAGAATCTGTATCAACACGCCGAACAGTTGCGCGGCATCTCAGCGCTGGACGACGCGTTGGGGACATTGAACGACGAGGCGTTGGCCGATATCCTCGAATCGTGGTTCGTGTCGATCCGCAACCAGTCAAACGGTACTGACATTGACGAAATGCGCTGGTTGACTGGCCTGGGGTTCGTAACATCGGTTGTTACCTGGGTGTCGAAGAGTCAGGCAGCCGACGATCGAGTCAGGCGTATTGAAGAACGGCTGATCCGGCTTTCAACGCTTTATAGTCAGCTTCATGTCCGCAGGGTCAGGGCGATCGAAACAGTTCGTTCGTTGCCAGCCAGCACGGTCAAGGCGCTGTACGGGATACTGGATCCGGAATCGGCAACGAACCCTTTCACCAGGGAAAAGACGCGCTGGCGAGTGTTCATCGCATTTGTATTGATGCTGCACCAGGGGTTGCGGCGTGGCGAAGTCCTGCTGTTGCCCGTGGATGCCATCAAAAGTGCCTACGACCACAAGCAAAACCGGACGCGGCATTGGCTCAACGTACAGGAAAACGAGTACGAAGACTCGGACGGCGATCCACGGTATTCGAAGCCGGGAATCAAGACCGTGCATTCGATTCGGCAAGTGCCGGTCAGCGAGTTAACAGCCATTATGGTGCAAACGTACGCCGGAAACTATCGCGGCCGGCCGCGGCATTCGTTTCTGCTGAACTCACAAATTGACATGCCCTTGTCGACCGAAGCGTTGACGAAGATATTTGCGCAGATCTCACACCGCTTGCCCGCGGTCGTCTTGAAAGAACTGAAAGATCGAACCGACAAAGAGTCCGTCACGCCACATGATCTGAGGCATACCTGCGCCGTGATGCGGCTTCATCAGTTGCTTGAACAGGGCGACTCGATGGACGAAGCCCTCCAGAAACTGCGCACCTTCTTCGGCTGGTCCAAGACATCGTCGATGCCGTCACGGTACGCACGAGCTGTATTTGAAGATCGCTTGGCCGGTGTGTGGAATGATGCCTTCGATGACCGAGTGGCATTGTTGCGCGCGCTTCCGAAGGGACACTAGATGAGTAAGTCGCCTGCGCAACGGGATCTGTTTGCAAGCGGGGAAACGGCAGCCGATGTCATTGGCGTGCTCTGTGCCGCATTGCCGGCTTTGCCATCTGTCATCCGTTACTACGACGACTTTGACGACAAGCCGCGATCCATTCGGACTCCAGTTGAGCAATCTGTGTTCGAGTTGTCGATTAACGGTAACCGCGTCAACGTTGATTTCTCACGGCTCGACGAGCGTTGTGCATTCGTCTTCAAGCACGTCTTTCTCCTCATCCTTGGGCAGAACCTTAGCATTGCAACAGCTGCGCTTTACGTCTCGTACGCACATAATCTGGCTTTGGCTGACGTGTCGGCCATCTTGCGTGCGGGCCCCATTGGTATAGGTCAAGTCTGGACAGCGTTGCGTGCCCGAGTCATGACGGATCACACATATCTGTGTGTAAAGTGCCTTCTTCACCTGTTGTGCCAACACCGGCTGTTCGGCTGGTCAAATGAGTACAGCGTTTACATTCGCACCGCTCTGCCCTTGCCTGCCCGCGATGCTTACGCGGGTGTACGGTCTGGCGACGTGTTTCTGGGTGCGGATGAAGAAGCAGCGATAGTGTGGCATCTGGACGAAATGAGTGCGGCTCTTACGTCATCGGCAGGAACAGCCCCATTGCACGAGGATGTCTGTGACGCAGGGATGTTGCTGTGCGCCTACCAGTTCGCGATGCGCCCGATCCAGATCGCAATGCTGAGCATGCGAAATGTACGTATCTGGCAGGATGCACCGGGCGGACCGCCGACGGTTCATCTGACCTTCCATATGGCAAAGCAGCGGAGCAACTCGAAGAAAAAGCCACTTACCCGTCGGGTCAAGCGCGAATGGGCTCCGATCTTCGTTGCGTTCAATACCCGGCGACAGGCAGAGGGTCTCACTGGTGCTGACCGTTTCTTTGCTGTCGAATCGAACTATGAGGCTGGAGCGCGGATTGCCGCGCTCGTCAGAAAACTGATCGACTCTGAGGATCTCGGTACAGCTACGGACCTACGCCATACCGCAGCCCAACGACTCGTTGACGCCGGCGCAAGCCACGAAGAACTCGCCGAGTTCATGGGGCATTCATACGTACAAACCGGACTGGTGTATTTTAGTACGTCAGCCTCCCACGCGGAACGAGTCAATCGGGCGCTTGGCGCATCTGATGTATACCGGCGCGTGGCAAAGATCGCGCACGACCAGTTCATCTCCCCGGAAGATCTCGCGCGACTCAAGGGTGAACAGCAGATCGCCGGCGTGCCTCACGGCATTCCGATCGCAGGCATAGGCGGCTGCACGTCGGGACAGCCCGCCTGCCCCTATAACCCGGTAACTTCGTGCTATGGGTGCAGGAAGTTCATGCCCTTGCATGACAAGGCGATGCACGAAAGCGTGCTTGCCTCAATGCGAGAGGTGGTCATGTTCTTCGAGCAGAGTTCCCGTGGCGACACGCGGTCTCCGACCTATCTGCAATTGCAGCGCACGATCACCGAAATACAGACGGTCATCGACGAACTGGAAAGCGAGGGCCAATGAACCCGCACTACTCTGCGTTCATCGAGTTAGGCAAGGCTCTGGCTCGCGAAAAGGGACTGCAGTGGGAAATGCCTCTCGACGATACCGGTGCCGCTCAGGACGGGGTCGGCTGGAACCTGACGGCCGCCGCCGGAGATGTGCCGCCTCCCTTCTACTATCTGCGAGACATAGGCACCGAGGTAAAGGCATTAGCAATCGTCAACGCGGAGCGCGTCGAGGGCGGCCTGACGGCACTGCCTCGACGTCCCCTGTCGCCGTCTTGGCAGGATCTGATCAAGGCGGCCGTTGCAGAACAGTTGCTGTTCAAACGGAACACCACTGGACACGTCATGCAAAACATCGCGCGACCGCTTCGGGTGATGGCGACCTGCGTGGAAAAGGATCCTTGGCAGCTTACGGTTGATGATCTCCGGATCGCGATTCGTGTCGGAACATTGGTCCAGGCCAGCGGCAAACTTGGCGATCTGGTCGTCGGCGTTCTCAAGGCGGTGCTCGATGCCCAGCACATCTGCGATGCGGGTCCGCTGTACTTGTCGCTGGCCGCGCCGCGCATGAAAGGCAAAAGCGCGATCAAGGCGAAACATACGTGGTCGCCGGACAAGCTTCGTGAAGATCTGGAGGCGCGTAAGCGAGCTGAGCGGTTGCCGGAGCGTCGCGCGTTCTGGGAATTGACCCGCATCGTGATGACCGAAAAGCCGAGCACGTTCATGGACGATCTGCGTTTCGCGGCGATGCGCACCCTGATCGTAACCGGCATGCGTGGCGGCGAAGTGGCGCTGCTACCGGTCGACTGGATGCGGCAGCGAACGTACTTGGATTCAAAAGGACGGCCAGCCAGTGACTCCGGCGGTATCTCGACTTCCCTGATGGTGCGCCACTTTGCGGAAAAGCAGCAGGAGGATGAAAGCGACAGCCGCGTGCTGCGTGAAGAAACCCAGCCCGTGCCCGAAATGTTCCGGACATTACTGACGGAGACACTTGATCACGTGGCCCGGATCACGGAGCCACTGCGTGCGACGTTGAAGCTGCAATGCGAAACTGGCCGATTGCTGCCGTGGTACTCGCTCGACAGCGTCGTACCAGTGATCGAAATCTATACGCGCCTCATGGGCAACCCGTTCTGGCTGAAAATGGACCGGGAGCCATTCATCGAACGCTATCGGGCTGGGTTCGATCCGGCCGTCCTTGCTGAACTTCACGAATACCAGCATGAGCGGCGGCGCAATGGCGAACTGACGCTCGACATGGCCGTCTATCAGTTTGGGAATCGCCTGAAGACAGCGATGGTCAAGGGCGGGACCAGCCTCTGTTTCCGCAATAGTGACGGCACGCCAGTGAGGCGTCTCGATCGAATGGAGTGGCATACAACGCATCTGCGCGTCGACGAACTCGAAGAGCACATTCGGCTCACGACGCCGACGAAAGTATCGGACACCACTCCCCTGCCACTAGCCGTCGGCGCAGTTCAGCCGTGGGAGTTTCTGTTTGTGCAGCCCAAGCGATCGCTCTCCGAAGAGAGAAATGATGGGCTCTGTGACGTTACGCGCGTCATGGCCATCAGCCGTCCCGATCTACGCTTTATTGGCGTTGGGTTAGGCTACGACAAAAACCTTGCTTCCCTGTTTGAGAAGTATGGGGAAACTGAAGAGGACAGAGCGTTGGGCATGGAGCCGCATATGCTGCGCCACTTGCAAAATACCGAGCTGTTCCGCTTGGGTGTGGCGGACACAATCATCTCGAAGCGCTTTAACCGCCGCAGTGTCGCACAGAGTTACGAGTACGACCATCGCAGCCTCGCAGAAGATCTCGAACAGGTCGAAATTCCGCAGGATATTGAGATCATGCTCGGTGAAAAAGCCAGCACGGTTGCCAGGCTCATCAAGGGCGGCAAGGCCAATGGCCCGATCGTGGACGCGTTCCTGCGCATCCAGGCAACAGAGGGCGACACTGCCGCGTATGAGTACCTTCGTGCCGAAGCGGACGGTTTCCATGCCACACCGTACGGACATTGCCTGAATTCATTTACGGTCGATCCCTGCCCCAAACATCTCGAATGCTTCGCGGACTGCCGCCATCTGTCCGCCACCGATCTGCCGGAGAACCGGCAGAACCTGATCCGGCTCGAGGGCAAGTTCAAGCTCGCCCTCGAGTCGATCAAGGCCAGACCATCGACCAGCATCGGCTGGAAAAACCAGCTTGATCATGCAGAGAAGCGGTTGACCGGAGTACAGAAGCTTCTTGCCACGCCAGCGGGCGAGCGCCCCTTCCCTGACGGCGTTGACCTGTCACTGCCCCGGCAGCGCGGAGTACTTGATGACTGAACTGAACGAGATTGCCCCGCCAGGCGACGACGAGATGCGTGAGATTCTCGAAACGCTGCTGGCCGACGACGAAGACATCACGGCTCGCGCTGTCGCGCGGCTGCACCCTTCCATCAACGCGGCATCATCGATTACTCGTAGCGAGTCCCGAAGCAAGCTGCTCGCTGAGTATCAGCAACGGCAGACCGAATATCGACGTTGGCGAGGCCGCATCGCGAAACAGTCCGGCGCCGACACAGCGACTTCGCTCGCCGACAAGGACATCAGGATTGCAGAACTCGAAGCCACTGTGCAACTACTAACCGCTTCCCACCTTGCCATGCTGCGCGCCGTTGGCGAACTGGGCGGCTTCAGCAAGTGGGCCAGGTTCTATGAACAGTATCGCGACGCACGGGACAAACTTGCTGAGCTTGGCGCAATACCTGAAGCGGCAGTCTCTCCAATGCCGGCGGAGAGTCCGAAGCGTCGGGGAGAAACCAAACGTCGATGACGGTCTGGTTGGTGTGACAATGTATGCATGATCTTCTCAGCCACGAAATGGCTGCAGTTCTGCGGTGGAAGCCGCCTCTCTCCCGAAAGGAGTATCGCATGTCCTATTGCCCATTCTTCCAGACCCTGCACGATGAAACGCGCCCCGTGGGCAATCTAGGTAGGGGAACTCACTACTCTGTTCTGCGGGCACCGGTCTGGCACGACGAGTTTATGAACCGGCTCGATCGTTGCGCGTTCCTCGACTTCGCCATCATCTGGGATGAGGATCACGACGATCGCGTGATCGACGCGATTATGGTGCTCTACATCAGTGGCCTGCTCGCACCGGTACGGAATATCGGCGAGCGGAAAGGCACGCTCTCGGTGCTCCTGGCTCCCGATGTCGTGCGGAGTTGGGATCAGGAAACGCTGAAGCAGTATCGCGACGATATCAACGACATCTGCCAGTGCCTGGAAGACCCATGGTCCGCGAAAGTCGACAGCGCCGACGGCCACGAACATTCGATCATCCACAGTTCGGCCGAGAACGTCGCTACGTATCTCAGGAATATCGACATGCTGTGGGAACTGGGTGTGAAACCCAAAAGCAGCAACTGAAACGGTCGCAGAGAAGACCACAAACGTAGCAGCGCTAAACGACTAGGTGTTACGCTAACGCGAACGTCACTTACAGTTGAGGAAGGGATGGGACCATCGCTCAATCGGATAATGCTGTATGCGAAAGATGTGCAAAAGACCTGCGAGTTCTATGAGCGGCACTTCGGGTTTACATGCGAACTGGATGACGACGGCCGCATCGCCGAACTCGTCGCGCCGCATGGCGGTATCAAGATCATGGTTCACAAGGCTGGCAAGGGCGTGAAGTCAGGACAAGCCTGTATAAAGCTCGTATTCGACGTTCAAGACGTTGAGAGCTTTAAGGAACAGTGCACAAAGCTTGGACTCGAATTCGGTGCCATACACCAGGCAAGCGGCTACAGCTTCGCCAACGCGAAGGATCCAGACAACAACTCCATATCAATCTCCAGCCGAGCCTTTGCTGCACGCCAGTAAGGTTGTACGCATGAAAACCGTAGATGGAGACGCAACACCGAGGATAGCAGTATCACGTTCGCTGCTCTAAATCTGTTGCGTCTCCAGATAAGTATCGACGCAACAAACGCAAGCGCTTTGGGTACGCAACAGGAAACATCCAAAAAGTGGATATCCTGTGGATAAGTCGGCCGCCTTACCCATTGAAATATAACAAAACTGAAAAACCAAACCAACGCAACAGCACACCATAGGTACCAAGATTCAACAATTGAACGATCATGCTTTTATTTGCGGGGACGGTCAAACCCGACCGTCCTCTGCATTCTGACCGACCGCAGGCGCAAACCGGTCGCACCTAACGTTTTGTAGCGAAATCGCTACTCGAAAGTCGAACCGGCAAACCTGGGTGCGTCAGCGATTTCCTTTCCGCGATCGCCGCGATGCGCTTCTGACCATCAGCGAACGTCTTGAGTATGCGATGTGCATCCGCTCCCGGCGGCAGCCAGAAATGATCTTCGAGCGCCTGGCGTGTGATTACACATGCGGCACCATGCATCCGGCCGGATAGCCGGAACGCGACCTCGTCCCGATTTGACGATACGCCGGGTGCGAAATCAGAAACGTCCATGTCACACCTCATGAGTTCATCGGCGAATTTTTGACTGCCTGACGTGGTCCGAATTTACCAGAACACGCATGTGGGCGATGGCCTATGCAGACCGCGGGTTTCAGCGCGCTAGGAAGCTGGAGGTTCGGGCCGCCCGGCTGCCTGGAGGCCGGGGTTTTGGCGTGTGTTGTGGATAATAGGATGTTTGACGGTTAGTTGCGTTTATAAGCGTTGAGGGCAACTGGGAACGGTGAGACATTACGGGAGCTTGAGGCGACTCTCTGCCAAGGACGTCTCGAATCGCAATCCCCGGACATTCTTTATCGAAGGCGCATCTTTTCGGTTCAGCGCCGACATATGCGCCGTTCCAGGCCCATTGCGACCGCACAGTACGACCGACGCACATGCGACAATCACGCAACGTTCCGACCAGGCGATTACCCGTGATGGTGCAGTGATGACTGAGCAAACCTGCGTCCGTTGCGGCGCGAGAACGCCCCCGTACGATATCGTCAATGCCGCGTCAGCAGACGGCACCTACCGCCTGCTCTGTAGTCGGTGTTTCAACGAGGAAATGGCGCAATGGGCCGATATTATCGGTTTCGAGCATCCGCAGTTCACGCCCGTTCGTCTGCTCGACGCGGATGGCGACTCGCACGAATTCCACTTCCGGAGCCTTCTGCTCGGGGATCAGATTTCGCTTGAAGCGTTCGAACTTGCGGGCAACGACGAATCAGAGGGATACCGCTTCCAGATACTCGACGAATCGCAATCGGACCCCTTCGTCCTGCTCGGAAAGCTTGTGCAGAAGATGATGCGCGCATTGTCAACGAAACACCTGCACGAGGACGCGAGCGGCCCACAGGTGGCTGGCACGATGGCAAGAGGCCGTATCGAGTGGGATGGGGTCGAAGACAGCCGCCTGCCCTGCGTCATCATCGACGGCAGGCGTGTGGAATGGACCGATTTCGGCGCAATGCTGATGGCCTTCGAAGGATGGCAGTTCAGGCTCGAGCTGCTTGACCCGAGCGACGAGGCGTGAATCCGCAGATACTGCCCAGCCCTACCCTGCAGACGGACCCCAACGGTGATGTCCGTCGCTCACAGTGTCCGACGGTTCGCCGCTTGATCGCTATCTTCACTGGTTGTTGAATGATGCAACGGGCCAGCAGGCGCATGCTCAGTAATAGTCCTCCTTGCGCTTGCGCTGGTGGCGGACGGCGAGGATGCTCACCATGCTCGCGTCCTCAACCTCGAACAGAACGACATTTCCTGCGGAGCCAAATGGCACGATCAGTTCGCGCAGAAAGGGGTTGTGTTCGTCCGCCTTCCTGCACGTGAAAGGGAATTGCTCGAGGACTTCGGCAGATTTTCGCAGCGCCTCCAGTGTGTGCTCCGCGGCCGGTATATCTCGATCCAGCAGATATCTGTAAAGGCGCAGCAGATCACGACGGTGCCGGCGGTATAGCGGACACGGCGCGTCAATGGCCTTTTCCTGCCGCCCTCGCCGCCTGTAACATGCTCGCCAGTTCCGCATGCACATCCTCAGCGTAGAAGTACTCACCCGTGCGATGGGCTTCGTCGCGTGCGGCCAGCCCCCGTGCAACGAATTCCCGCTGGCGCCGGCGCTTCGCAATACTTTCGCGGAGCGATGCCTCCATGAACGAGGACATACTTTCGTTCTCGTTGAGCACTTTTTCTACAGCCTTGCGCAACTCCGGCTCTACACGCAGCGCAGGGATCGTTGCAGTCTTCATGGCTAACCTCAATGTATTGCATTTGCGATGCATTCTATCGGCTTACCGGATGCGCGTTCGACGCAAGCCAGAGCGTCGTCGAGAAGATGAAGTGGCGATCTATTTTTAAACAGCGTGCGAAAAGTGACCATTAACATTAAGTTAAATTAAATACTGACGTTGACAACACGCTAATTGGACCCGTCGGTTTGCATAACACCGTTCCCGCTTCTTGCACAAATTTGTTCTCGGCCTCTCGACGTGAAACCGGCGCCGCGTGATACCGCGAGTCCTGCCTCCCGGTCACTGCACGCGCACCCGCGAACGAGAGCGCTTTCGTCGTAATTCAGATCGGCCACGTGCGGGAGGTGTTGATGAACTTGCAAAATTGCCTCAAAAGTCCCCCGGAGGATCAATTTTCTGCAAAGCTTCTTGAAGCAAACTTGTTCCCGATGCCTCTGCAAGCCCCGATTCAACTGGACGCGTGCAGGAACAAAATTGTGCCAACCAACGGCTCTGAACGGCATCGCGATCGAAGACCCGATGGGGTACGCACTCTGTGACAGGACACCTTGCAGCACAGGCCTCTCAGCCGAAACTCTGGCCCTATCCACTTCGCTACCGGCGTCTCCGTCGCCCACTACCGACTGCCGGCGCGTTGCGTTTTCTTCCTCGACTCGTTGCGCAGCGATTGGACCGCACGTGCCATTGCGTGCTGTTCGAATCAGCAGATTCTGCGGTACAATCCGCCAATCCTGTATTTCGATCTTTACACATAGCGTAAAGACACATAAAATCAATGGAAATCGAGTTCGCTGATTCTGACTATGACCGTCTTGAGATCGACGCCAGCTTTTCAGCAGGCTTCGCTCCGGCCGTCGTCAAAGCCTATCGCAAGCGTCTCCAGTACATCCGGGCTGCACTGGATGAGCGCGATCTGTACGCGTCCAAAGGCGCGCACTTCGAGCGGCTGCAAGGTGATCGTGCAGGCACATGTTCAATGCGTTTGAATGACCAGTGGCGTCTGATACTGAAGCTTGAACGGCGGGTCAACGGCAAGATTGTCGTCATCGTAAGCATCGCGGACTATCACTAGAATTGGGGGCGGTCATGGGTACCAGGGTTCCGGCGGAAGTTTTCCCGCCTGGCGAATTTTTGAAGGATGAACTTGAGGCCAGAGGCTGGACACAAGTCGAGTTTGCGGAAATCATCGGGAAAGATACTCGCCTCGTCAGCGAGGTAATCAGCGGGAAGCGTGCCGTCACGCCAGAGACGGCTATGGCTCTCGGAGCGGCGCTTGGAACAAGCCCTGACGTGTGGATGAATCTCGAGAGCCAGTACCAGCTCTCGAAGGTCCGCTCAGGTCAGGAGGAAATAGCACAGAAGGCTGAATTGCACAGCCGCTTTCCTGTGCGCGAGATGGTCAAGAGAGGCTGGATCGAATCCACGAAGAACGTCGGTGTTCTCCAACAGCAGGTCTTGGCATTTTTTGGGATGGCGTCGATAAACGACGAGCCAACTGCCTGCTTTGCCGCGAAAAAACAGAAGTATGTGGACACGCCAATTGCGCAGATCGCTTGGTTTTGTCGCGCTAGGAGCCTTGCAGAGGCAGCGCCAGCGGCCAAGTTTGCGCAAGCAAATGTGGCTACGCTGATATCTCGACTGAAAACGCACTTACTTCACGTGGAAGGCGCCCAGAGCGTCGCCGGCATTTTGGCCGACGCAGGAATTCGCTTTGTCGTCGTCGAAGCCTTGTCAGGCTCGAAGATCGATGGCGCATGTTTCTGGCTCGACAAGACATCTCCCGTCATAGCGCTATCTTTGCGATTCGATCGCGTTGACAATTTCTGGCACACACTGCTGCACGAAATCGATCACATTGCAAATAAGGAAGGAATGGCAGCTCCCATTCTCGACACGGACGTCTTAGGCACGGAGGGAGACAGTAAGCCCGAGTTCGAAACTCGCGCGAACGAGAACGCTGCCGAAAATCTTGTTCCCCGTGCAGAACTGGACGGATTTATCGCTCGCGTCAATCCAATGTTCACGGAGGATCAGATCGTCGGCTTTGCCCGCCGAGTGGGCGTTCATCCGGGTATTGTGGTTGGTCAATTGCAAATTCGCCGATTGATTCCTTGGACGTTCCATCGACGTTATCTCGAAAAGATTCGTGAGTATGTAATCGCTAGTGCATTGACCGACGGATTCGGTCATCGCGTGGCCGGTTTGGCTTAGGAGAACAACGTGGCAACAAAGAGTGAACAGTTGCAGGACATCGTGCGTGATTATCAAAAGGCCGGGGAAAAATGGCCTGCAACGATGCGTGAGGTAGCGGCATGGGCAATAGCTTCGAATCGGTGGGCGCCGCAGCCTGCAGCCGTCGTGAACCAGTGCGCCGAAGAACTGTCCCGCGCGCTGCGAGACGAATGGGTGACGGACGCACAAGGCCGTCATGTGCGTACGAAACACGCTGCCACTTACACGGATGGTAAGGAGCAGTACGTGCTGTGGGATGACATCCGAACTGCTTCCGTCGGTCATATGCAGCGAGCCTTCCAGCAGCGCCGGCATCAGATTCTTGGCGACTGCAAGCAGTTGAAGACTGACGTTGACAGTTTTAACGACAATCGTAACCCTCAGACTGCGATTCAGATCGTTTTTGATTTCACGGCTGACCTTCAGGAAGCTGAACTGGCTCGACGCGTCGCGTGACCTTTACGCAAGGGTAATTGGCTATTTTTGCCCATCCCCCGAAAACCGAAAATCTTCACTAAACGCTTGCCAGGCTTGGCCTGCAGCG
>Ga0302178_10003461_pt1 | contig 11898 bp, 10 predicted proteins | sample I_Palsa_E1_3_FD_198790 | JGI IMG/M metagenome (GOLD analysis project Ga0302178, IMG submission 198790) | Peat permafrost microbial communities from Stordalen Mire near Abisko, Sweden - I_Palsa_E1_3 | ecosystem: Environmental > Terrestrial > Soil > Palsa > Peat permafrost | place: Sweden... | reverse complement strand
ATAGCTGTCGGCGGCCTCCTGGTGAATGGTCGGCCTTACTGCCAACGCGGGACACACACAAAGAGAAGGTCAGCCTCCCATGCGCTCCGCAGGGGAAATGCAAATGTATCGATGCTTACCTCATACATTCCTTTGTCCCGACCTCGACAAAACACCCGCGCGTAATCCCGAGTGGTACCCATTACGCTGCTCCACGACACAAATGGATTTCTGCTCGTAGCGGTTATCCGGAAGTTCCCATTTGGCTGCGGATACACCGCGGACACACTCGTGCAAGCGCCGAGCAATACAGTCCAAAACAACACGAAAGGTGTTTTCATCGACTAAGCGACTGTCTGTATGTGTTGATCAATTCCCCTTGACTCAACGACCTCGCTGGCATTACGGAACTGGCAGATGCTAGCACGGGTAACTTCAACGATCCCCGGTTCGTCGCGCGTATTGCCCCGCGCTGAGCGTGCCATCAGGGCGTGAGCAACCTCCTTTGCGAGCGCCATGTCAAGACTGCGTCGCACATAAATGCTGCCAACTCACGATGTTCCCGCCCGCAGTCAGCATCGGGCTCCGCCCGCTCTTCGGCGAACGCTGCTTGCTCCGTATTCGCATGTGACGAAACTCACACTTCCTCTGCGCATTTATGCGCGACCTCAATAGTTTCGGTCGGCAGGCCCCTTTCCGGAGGACGCTGCTTGAGGCAACATTCGCTGCAACACATGGTCTTTCAGAATGAGGCGATGGAACAACGCTGCGCCGACATGCAAAGCGATCAGTGCGAAAAGTACCCATGCGAGGATGCCGTGCACATCGCCCATTGCGTGGCCGAACGCCGAACCTTGAGTGCTCAATGACGGATATGGCACGACGCCTAGCAAGCGAACCGTCCAGCCGCGTGAGGATGCGTTGATCCAGCCGAGCAGCGGCACCGCAACCAGGGCGGCATAGAGCAGAAAATGCGTGACACGCGAGACGATGCTGAGTAGGGGTGGCAAGTCGTCCGGGGTGGGCTGATGGGTCAGCCGCCAGACCACCCTCACCACCATCACGGCGACCAGTGTCGAACCTACGCCGAGATGCCAGGCGATCAGGCCAACCGGTTGCGTGTCTTTATGAACGTCTGGCATCGTCCAACCGATCACAAACTGCATCGCGATCAATAAAACGGTTAACCAGTGAAGTGCGCGCGCGGTGGCGTCATAAGCAGGGCGTGTACTTGCTTGGACATTACGCACTCCCATCCCCCCAATTTTCGCGAACATCTCTGTGTTTGAAAAGACGGGTAGCCTGCGAGGCAGATTGACTGCCGGCGAGGTCTCGCCGTCACAAGCCGACGATGATAACAGCCCCACCTTAAGGAAATCTGATGCTCCGCGCTGAGGGATCCCACAGCCCGGTGTGGCCGTCTCGCGCTATTATGCGCTCGACCTTATCGTCGCAGATCCGCGGCTGCCGGCACTAATCCCGCAGGAGTGAGTTAGACAGATCAAGCATCGGCAAGCATTTTTTACAGGCAGACTTCTTGCTGCTCTTTCCGTGGCATCGTTGACTAACGCTTACCACTGGGAACAAACATGCGCCTGTTCGATAGTCTGGCCGTTTCAATGGTTTTCCCGCTGGCCTCCTGCGCGCTCGGACCATCAAGTTCAAGCGATACGGGCTTTGGCGCGTCGCCCGCTATCCCCGCTCCAGAATCGACGTTGATTCCAATGGTGAACATCGCGCCCGTTCAGGGGCGACCCGCCGACTTTCTGCCCACCGCTCCCGCTGGCTTCGCTGTTACCAAGTTCGCCGGTGACCTCGCGCATCCGCGCTGGCTTTACACGTTGCCTAACGGGGATGTACTGGTAGCGGAAAGCGACGCACCTAAAGAACACGATGAAGGAAGTGGCCTATCCGGCTGGATCAGACGGCAGGTCATGAAGCGTGCGGGCGCCGGTGTGCCGAGCCCCGATCGCATCGTTCTCTTACGCGATGCGAATGACAGTGGCGTCGTCCAGATGCACACCGTATTTCTGCGCGGCCTGCACTCGCCGTTCGGAATGGCGCTCATTGGCAATCAGCTCTACGTTGCCGATACGGATGCTCTGCTGCGTTTCGACTATGTGACAGGCGCCACCTCGATCGCAGGTCCCGCAGTCAAAGTTGCCGACCTCCCGGCAGGCCCGATCAACCATCACTGGACAAAAAATATCCTGGCCGACCGCTCCGGCAGGAATCTATATATTACGGTGGGATCGAACAGCAACGCAGGAGAAAATGGGATCGCCGCTGAGGAAGGGCGAGCGCGAATCCTTGAGTTCGACGTGCAAAGCGGCCGAATACGACCCTATGCGACCGGATTGCGCAATGCCAACGGGCTCTCGTGGCAACCGCAGAGCGGCGCACTGTGGACCGCGGTAAATGAGCGGGACGATCTTGGCAACAACCTCGTACCCGACTACATGACTGCAGTAAAAGATGGGGCGTTCTATGGGTTTCCTTATAGCTATTACGGCCAGCACATCGACACGCGAGTCCATCCACAACGCCCCGAACTTGTCGCTACGGCCATTGCACCGGACTATGCCCTCGGTAATCACACGGCTTCGCTCGGTCTTGTCTTTTACGACCAGACGCTGTTCCCAGCCCACTTTCGGGGAGGCGCATTCGTTGGCCAGCATGGCTCATGGAACCGCAAGCCGCGCACCGGGTATGAAGTAGTATTCGTGCCTTTCGTCAATGGAACGCCTGCCGGCCCACCCGAGAATTTTCTGAGCGGTTTCCTGACGACGGACGGCCACGCGGTGGGTCGTCCCGTTGGCGTCGCGCTGGACGCACAAGGGGCCTTGCTCGTGGCTGACGACGTTGGCAACGCTGTCTGGCGGGTTGCGCCGAGCAAAAGCGGGAAATCGGCGGGCCCCGTGCCGGCAGGAAAATGACCGGGCCGTTGGCCGTTTGCTCCAAAGCCATGCTTGCGGTGCCGATCCCGATACAACAAGAACGGCCAGCGACGCTATCCTGAGCGGAATCCGAAAGCTTCTACCCGTCAATGCCTTATCGGTGAAAGACGTTTCAGCGGCGCTCCTCGAGGGATTTCTGATCGCGGAAGATGCGAGCGGATTTGTCATCGGCAGCACCTGACTTGAGCAACTCGGCTCCAGTATGTTGTTGAGATCGCTCGCCGTCGCGTCACATGTGCGCGGACCGGGCATCGTACGGCAGCTGGTCACATGGCTCAAAGACAAAGTGCTCACTCGCGGCCAACTGGTGGTCTGGCTACTTAGAACGACTGCGGAACACGTTTTTGTACGAGCTGGCTATAAGCGGGTAGTCCGAAACGAAGTGCCAGATGAAGTGTGGCTATGCAGGCAATTCGCCGTTCTATGTTCTTCGGCGACCTGAAGCGAAAGCGGCTTCGCGCGATGCACCGTGAAACAAGATCGCGCCATAATTGAAATTCGATGCTGTCGCCGCCCGAATATAATGGATGACCAGGATCTTCATGCAGGCGTGCTGATCTTCTCAACCTGGAAAACCGGCAATGATTGAAACTGGGCTCACCTCCGCGCACCCGACTCGGTCGGGATCCGCCCCGGAGGTTCTTGCGGCTTCTCTCAAATTGGGGCTGACGTGCTTCGGCGGCCCCATTGCCCATCTGGGATACTTTCGCCGGGAATTCGTCGAACGGCGACGCTGGTTCGATGACGAAACCTTCACCGATCTGGTCGGACTCTGTCAGTTCCTTCCAGGGCCGGCGAGCAGCCAGGTGATATTCTCAATTGGTCTCTTGCGAGCTGGGTGGCTGGGGTGACTCGCGGCCTGGGTCGGATTCACGCTGCCTTCGGTCCTGCTGTTGCTAGGCTTTGCAGCCATCGCCCCGAGTCTTGGCGGCCGGGTCGGTGGCGGCTTGATACATGGTTTGAAGCTTGTCGCTGTCGCGGTCGTCGCTCAAGCAGTTTGGGATATGGCACGGCGCCTATGTCCGGACCACCGCCGTGCTGCCATCGCGCTGATCGCGATTGCGGTACTCAGCGTTCTGACGACAGTCTACGCGCAACTCATTGTTATCGTTCTCGGTGCCGCACTCGGACTCGCGTTGTGTCAGACGATGACGTCGTCGGATAACGGCCGCCTACCACAACACACACACGACTTCCCTGCTTCCCGCACGGTGGGCGCCTGCGCGCTGATCCTCTTCTGTGTCCTGCTGTTCGGTCTTCCGACGCTGGTCAGATTCCATGCGGATCAGGCGGTCAAGGTCTTCGAAGCCTTTTACCGCTCGGGTGCCCTGGTGTTTGGTGGTGGTCACGTCGTGCTCCCGCTCCTGCAACAGGAAACCGTCGCAACCAGCTGGGTCTCGTCAAATGATTTTCTTGCAGGCTATGGCGCCGCACAGGCAGTCCCCGGACCGTTGTTCACGTTCGCAGCATTTCTCGGCTGGATGATGATCGAAGCGCCGAACCACTGGGCCGGTGCGTTGCTCGCCACTGTGGCCATCTTCCTGCCGGGTCTGCTGCTCGTGCTTGCGGCGCTGCCTTACTGGCAAGCCCTGCGTGCTCGCCCGTCAATGGCTGCCATGCTTGCAGGGGTGAATGCTTCGGTCGTTGGACTACTGGCAACCGCGCTGTACTCGCCGGTCTGGACTGGCGCGGTTCTCTCGGAACTCGACTTTGCCATCGCCGCCACGGGCTTTTTTCTGCTGGCACGCTGGAAGATTCCTCCCCTCGCCGTCGTCGTGCTCTGTGCGCTGGCAGGCATTTCCGAGGCGACCTTGCACTGAGTCGATGAATCCGCAGGGAAGGCAGAGCGTATCCGGATCACGAACTCAACTTGCAGCCTGGGCTGCGTTACTCATGGGGCTTGCGACATGCGCGACATGTACGGCGCGGCGGGCACGCATCTGCATAGCAACGCAGAGATACCGCAAACGGTCTATCATTTGCGCCTCTACTCTCTATGGTCTGTTTTATGCGGATGCAAATCGCTTCGGACCTGCACCTTGATGCGCTTCACCAAAAGTTCCGCGGCTACGTTCCTGTGGAGTATGCGGGTGCGGACGTTCTCATACTTGCTGGAGATATCCACGCCAGAGCCGGCGCGATCGAGGCGTTCGCCGACTGGCCTGGCGAGGTGGTTTATATCCATGGGAATCACGAAGCATACGGGACGCAATATCCTCAGTTGCTTGCCGAAATACGTAGTGAGTCTTCGGGCACACACGTCCACTTCCTCGAACGGGAGGAACTTGTTATCGGGGATGTACGGTTCCTCGGTGCTTGCCTATGGACTGACTACAAGCTGTACGGAAACAGGTCTCAAAGCATGGAGATCGCGCGAAAGTGTATGTCAGACCACGCGCTGATCAAGGCGAGCGCCCACGAGTTCTTCTCGCCCGAGCACGCACTTGCAGAGCATGAACTGGCGCTCGACTGGTTGCAGACCCGACTGGCTATGCCATTCAACGGCAAGACGGTCGTCGTGACGCATCACGGGGTTTCGCCACAATCCGTTCACACCCGTTTTCAGGATGATCCGATCAATGCCGGCTTTGTGAGCGACCTGCGTCACATCATAGAACTTGCTGATATCTGGATCCACGGGCACGTCCACGACTCCCTGGATTATTCAATCGGAAAGACGCGAGTCCTCGCGAACCCACGCGGTTACGCGAAAAATATAAACACAGCCCGCAATGTTGACGCGCTCGAGTGGGAAAATTCTGCCTATGACCAGCGACTAGTCATCGACATATAGTGCTGAACATCGTCAAGCGAACGTCCGGAGCAATATCGCTCATAGACTGTATTCCGTTCTGGTTCGAACAGCCGTGGCCGTGACCGGTCCTGTAATTTCGATAACGTGACTTACCTTGTCCATCGCTGCGCCTAGCCTGTCTCTGTTGACCTTGAGCGTCCAGATAGGGCCGGTATGCGAACCGACCCACATCAGCAGACTTCATACGGGCGAATTATTCTTTAGCGGTCGGGCATGATCACGCTGCCGGTTCTCTCCGCGCCGAGCGCTGCGGCGTCAGCACAATACAAGCGACAATGAAAGCCAGCAGGATTCCGGACGCAAATAGTCGGCTAATGTGCAGTCCGCCCTGCGCCACCGGCTTATCGAGGAAATCACCCAAGGTCGCGCCGAGCGGCCGCGTCAAAATGAACGCAGACCAGAAGAGGACTGTGCGGGAAACGCGCGTCCAGAAATATAGCGCGGCCACGATGACGAGGCCTGCTCCGAAGAGCATTGCGCCGTATTCGTAGCCGATCCCGAGACCGCCACGGTCCTCACCCGCTACCCAGTCTCCAAGTGCCGTTCCGAGTGTCTGCGAGAACAGGATCGTGATCCAGTAGAACCACTCCGCTTTACCGGCGACGATGCTCCCGACCGAGACCGTCCCCTCCGATCGATACCATATCGCCAGACTGGCGATCAACAATGCAACGACGATGGAGGCGCCTCCAGGATAGCCGACACCCAGTGATCTATCGGCGAAGTCCGCCATGGTCGTGCCAAGCGTGGTTGTGGCGACAATGGTCGCCCAGTACAGGTAGCGATGGAATTCTCGTGCCCTCACCTGTGCAAAAACGAGGCCAATGAATACTATGAGGAAGATTTCTGAGCCGATCAGGTAGCCAAGGTTCAGCGACATCGACACCCAGTCGCCGCCGGTTTCACCCAGCGTTGTGGCCGCCACCTTGATCACCCAGAAGCCTAACGTCACTTCGGGGGCCTTGCTGACGACCTGCGTAGCAAAGCTCGCCGTGCTTCGTTCCATATCGCGCTCCTTTATCGAACACGGAATCATATTGAACGAACGCTTAACTAACGCTTAAGGACGTGTTAAGTCCGGATGCGCGACAATGAGATACGGTGACAACGCAGGGGGTGCGATGCGTCTGCTTCTGGTAGAAGACGATGGAATGATTGCGGAGACCGTGCTCGAATCCATGCGGCGCGAGGGCTATGCAATCGACTGGGCACAGGACGGACGAGCAGCTGAGCTATCGCTCGGCAACGGCGTATATGACCTCGTCCTGCTGGACCTTGGCCTGCCCAGGAAAGACGGCTTCGATTTACTCAGGGGCTATCGCAGGCAGGGCGGTGAGGCTCCGGTCATCATCCTGACCGCACGCGACGCGGTGAATGACCGGATTCGCGGTCTCGACGCGGGCGCAGACGACTACCTGATCAAGCCGTTCGATCTTGATGAACTGGCGGCCAGAGCACGTGCGTTGCTTCGGCGGCGAATCGGCCAGAAGCAGCCGGTCTATACGCACGGCGAACTGACCCTCGATCCCGCGGCACATGAAGTGACGAAAGGCGGTGTACGGTTGGCGCTCGTGCCGCGCGAGTTTGCGTTGCTGCAGGCGCTGATTGAAGAACCTGCACGCGTCTTCACCCGGGCAGAACTCGAGGACAAGCTATATGGATGGGGCGAAGAAGTGGGCAGCAACACGATCGAAGTCCATGTGCACAGCCTGCGGCGCAAGATCGGTGCGGAACAGGTCGTGACGGTGCGTGGCGTCGGCTATCGATTGAAGAGACGCGAATGAGGTCAATCCGTCGCTGGCTGCTTGGCTGGCTCATCTGTGGTCTTGCGGCTGCCTCTGGCATTGCTGCATTCGGGATTTTTCATACAGCTCGCGAAGAGGCAAGCGAGCTGTTCGACTATGAACTGCGTACTGTCGCCCTGTCGCTGCCTTCGAACGTTGAAGCGGCGGAAACCGTCGAGCGAGAAGACGCACAGGCCGGAGGCATTTCGGACGACCGGATTCTCATCGAGATATGGGACAAAGCGGGTACGCTCGTCTATCACTCACGGGAGTCGGCTGTACTGGCACGTCTGCCGGCCGGTATTCGCACCATCAGGCGGGGCGAAGGTCATTGGCGAGTATTCGGGCTTCAACAGCCGGATCGCTTCGTCCAGGTCGCTCAACCGGTCTCGGTTCGGGAAGCACTGGCTTTGCGCCTGGCGCTGCACACGTTGTGGCCGCTGGGCGTGTTCATGCCCGTGACGATCGTGCTGGTGCTGCTCGTCGTGGCACGAGGCCTGGCACCAATCGGCGGATTGTCGCGTTTGCTCGCAACGCGCTCGCTCGATTCGCTCGATTCGCTCGAACCGCTGCGGCTCGACGGCAAAGTGCCCATCGAAGTCCGGCCGCTTGTCGAGGCACTGAACGATCTCCTCGCACGTCTAAACGTTGCCTCGCAGGCACACCGGACGTTTATCGCCGATGCAGCCCACGAGCTTCGCTCGCCGCTTGCAGCGCTGAAACTGCAGTTGCAGGCGGCTACGAAAAACGGCACGTTGAAGGACGATGGTCAAACGCTTGAACGTATCGATACGCGACTCAACCGTGTGATCCGGCTCGTGCAGCAACTGCTGACCCTCGCACGCGAGGATGCGCAGCCTGCAAGCGAAGGCACATCCGTCAGTTTGCGTAGAATCGGCGAGCAGGCAGTCAGCGACTTCTCGCTGCTCGCCGATGAGAAGCAGATTGACCTGGGCCTTGAGTTCCAGCAGCCGGTCACGCAAGAGGAAGCGTGCAATGTACTGGCGGATCCACAGGGATTGGGCGTGCTGCTGAATAACCTGATCGACAATGCGATCCGCTACACGCCGCAAGGAGGCAAGGTCGACGTTGTGCTTACCCGTACGGCAGACCGCATGGGCTTCGAAGTGGTGGACAGCGGACCGGGTATTCCCGAAGAAGAGCTCGAACGGGTACTCGATCGCTTCTATCGTGGCGAGCATACCAAGGGTACTGGCAGCGGACTGGGGCTCGCCATTGCCGCCCGCATTGCGCAGCGGCAACAACTGACCCTCTCACTGCGTAACAACGTTGATGCGGGGGGCCTGACAGTGTCAGTGAGCGGATTTATCCGGGCGGCAGAGCGCGTGCCCGCGACCCACGGTTAGAGCGCACCAGTCATTCCCATACAAGTCCCGTTCGCATAACCACCTCGAAGGCCTAACCGTAGATCGCAGGCATCTCCGTATTGGGGCCGCAAGCGTGCCTTCGCTGTGAGTACGAGGCCCGCCACGTCTTTTCCTCACCCCCGTAACCGCTTCAGGACTTCTGCGCCGGAGATTCAGGGTCATCCAGGATCAGGCACAGCCCACGCATAGTCCGTGGTTTCGAGCGCGAACTTAGACGAGCGCCGAAGCTCTGCTAACTTCCCGGTCAATGACGAATCTGTAATCAGCGGGCAAGAGTGCCGTCATTCACCCGATCCAATAATGACTGCGCTGTCTCAACGCCAACAAGGCGCGTTCAAATGCAGTCGCTCGAGTCGACCGCCATGCCCGTCGCAATGGTGGATGGAGCACGCGGCCTGAAACCGGCGCTTGTTTCACTACATATCCGCTGTTCGAAAAATAATGACCATCTTGTTTGCATGCGTCTCATTCGAAGTTCAAGCCGACAGTCATATCGCTTCCAGCAGGTGATCAACCATGAGCATAGCTAAATATTCCTCTTTCTTTGTCCGTCATTCCACGCTGAGCGCTTTCGTTGCAGCCGTCGTCGCGGTCGTGGCAGCCGGATTCGGTTTTATGTATTCGGGCCTGTATGATGTATCGGCCGCATCCGGAGACAACCCACTTGTCGCCTGGGCGCTGCATAAGACCTACATGCAGTCGCTGCACCGTCATGCGACCGGTATCCAGGTGCCGACCGACCTGATGACCGTCGCCAACGTCGAAGCCGGCGCCCGTCTCTACCGGGGCACCTGCGTGGCGTGTCACGGCGCACCAGGACAAACGCTGAGCCCGATCGGTCAGGGCATCCTTCCAATTGCGCCGGAATTGCTAAGCGCATCACGCCGCAACAATCCTCAGATGATGTTTTGGGTGATCAAAAATGGTGTGAAAATGACCGCGATGCCCGCGTTCGGCAAGACGCAAAACGACCAGACGATCTGGGACTTGACGGCGTTCCTCTATAAAGGACGCGGCATTTCTCCTCAAGACTTCGAAAAGTTAAGCGCAGCCAAACTGAACACCCAGCCGTAGGCTATTCCTGTCGAACGGGTGCCCAAAGGGCCTCGTGGCTGCGGAAATGTTTTTTGCCCATGAACGCAGTCAACTCCCTCTTCGCGGTCGGCAGTCACATACGCAACGGACTCTAGCGTCTCACATCCCGGACGCGTGCACGGTCCGCGGAAACAGGCAGAGGGGCGACTTCACGTGCATGTTCTGATTGCGGCACGGCACGCCAGCATAGTCAACTACCGTGCCATCCGGTAGCTGTCGGGTTGAGGTCCCATGGCGCGATTGCAACTGCGTCGCGCAGCCCGTCAGCATGATGACAAACGCAAAAGTTGTACAGAGTCGCTTCATAATCTGATCATCGTGATTCGTTTGGCGCGAACGTCGAGACGAGTGAATCGGACCGGTTCCACCAACCACCGCCCACGGCCTGGAACAAGGCAGCCGTATCCGCCAGTCTGGCGGCCCGTGCCTGCATCGACGCAATGCGTGCCATTTGCCAGGTCTGCTCCGCGCTCAACACCGACAGATAAGACGCTTCCCCTGAGCGCAACCTTTCACGTTGGATAGCCACGCTGCGCGAGGCAGCCTGCTCCGCATTGACGGTGGCCTGCAATGTCGTCGCGTCCGCCTGCACGCTCTGCAATACGTCGGCCACGTTCTGAAACGCGTTGATCACGGTCGAGCGGTATTGGGCGCTGGCCTGATCGAATGCCGCCTGTGCCGCACGCTGGCGATGCAGCAGCGCCCCACCCTGGAAGATCGGCTGGGCGGCTTTTCCAACGATGGTGAAGAACTGGTTGTACGGCGTAAATGCGTTCGCGACGGCGCTGGGCGAAGTTCCCAGGGCTGCTGTCAACGATATTTGCGGCAACCGGTTGGCGATCGCGACACCCACCTGCGCACTCGCCGCATGTAATGCGGCAGCTGCGGCGAGAATGTCGGGCCGGCGCTCCACGAGGGTCGATGGCAGGCTGACGGGAAGATCCTCCGGCAGGCGCAACGAGGACAGCTCGAAATCGGCCGCGATATCCTCATTCGGAAAGCCGCCCATGAGCGCGATCAACGCATCGCGCTGCAAGGCCAGTTGTTTCTCAAGCGGCGGTATCGTGGCCTGCGCCTGCGCAAGCACCGCCTGCTGTTGCAGGACGTCCGCCTCGGCAACTTCACCGAGCGTGCTTTCGTGCCGGAGGATATCGAGGAGTTCGGCATTGGCCTCGATCACCTCCTGCTGCGCAGCGATCTGCCCGCGTAGCGAAGCAACGTTGAACGCTGCAAGCGCGAGATTGCTGCTCAACGTCAGATAGGCCGCTTCCAGTTCGAAACGCTGATTGTCTGCTTGCGCGGCGACCGATTCGATCATGCGGCGATTCAGGCCGAAGGCGTCCAGCGAATACGAAACGGTCAGTTCGCCCGTGTAGAGCGAGTAAATGCGCTGGTTGTTGGCGGCGACGGGTGCAAGACTCGCCGTCGCCGTTTCATTTCTGCTGCCTGACGCATCGACGCCGATGCTCGGAAAGAGCGTCCCTCTTTGGCTCAGCATGTTCTCCCGGGCCACCGCAAGCGCAGACTGTGCGGCAGCGATGGTTGGGCTGGCCTTGAACGCGCGGTCGATCATCGCGTTGAGCTCCGGCGACTGGAACAGGGTCCACCATTGGCCAGGAATATCGCCACCAACAGCGAATTGCTGCGCCGCTCCCACTGCGCCGGGGGCCGCTGCGGTCTTCGTCGGCAGCGGGGTATGCGTGTAACCCGCGCCGCCCGGGGTGGCCGGCTGCCTGAAGTCAGGACCAACCGCGCAGGCCGCCAGCAGTAGTGACATCAACAGGATGGGTGAACGTTTTAAGGCAGTCACGGTAGAGCATTCCTCCATCATTCTGCGAATTGGGTTTCGCGCTCGTGCACCTGGACAAGACGCGACGTGC
>Ga0302178_10003460_pt1 | contig 11899 bp, 11 predicted proteins | sample I_Palsa_E1_3_FD_198790 | JGI IMG/M metagenome (GOLD analysis project Ga0302178, IMG submission 198790) | Peat permafrost microbial communities from Stordalen Mire near Abisko, Sweden - I_Palsa_E1_3 | ecosystem: Environmental > Terrestrial > Soil > Palsa > Peat permafrost | place: Sweden... | reverse complement strand
CCTGTCCAGGTACCTCAGTTGTTGCTTGACAGGCTCGGGCCGGACCCGCCGCCGGAGGCTCGGTTCACGGTCCCCGAGCCGCCCGAGCCCCCGTGTGCCCTCCCCGACCCGCCGGGAGCCGGCGGAGTGGGCGGAGCGGGCAGGCTTATGCAGCTTGGCGCCGGAGGCGAGGTCAGCCTTCCGCCCACCATTGAGCTATGCGTGGTCCCCGTCGTGGTCGTCTCGACGCCCACCACGAGGATGTCCCCGGCCGGAATTCCCTTCGCGTTCACGGTGACGGAGCCGCCGATGCCCACCGTGGTCTGGACGGAGGGATGGCCGTTGAGCTTCACGGCCGGCGGCCGCAGCGATCCGAGACTCGGGCAGCCGGGCTCGACCGGCACGACGACCACCCGGTCGCCGAGCTTGTGCAGTGCCCCGTTGGCGCCCGAGATCCCGGAGGGCCTGGTGACCGCGAGCGTGATCGTGCCATTGGGATGCGTGGTCACCGCATACGCCGCAGTCCCGCCGCCGGCCACCAGGACGCCGGCGGTCGCCGCGACGGCGATGCCGCCCGCGCCGGCCACCAGCAGCTTCCGGCCTGCCGCGGCGTGCCGCGGCCGGGCCTCCGGCGGCCTGGCGTGGGCTAGCGCCGATCCGTGTTCACGCATCAGATCATCGAGAAGCTGGTCTGCGAACTTAGTCATCACTGTCACCCCTGTTGTGGTTTGTCGTCGTGGCCTGCTTGCGCAGCCGGGCACGCGTCCGGAGCAGTCGCATCCGGACCGCGCCGGGCGTGAGCCCGAGCGCCGTCGCTGCCTCTTTTGGCCGGAGTCCCGCGAGATCCACTAGTTCGATCACCGCGCGGTCCCTTTCCGGCAGCATGGCCAGCTCGTGCATGAGGTCCCGGCCGGCTCGTTCGGCATCGATCCGGCCGAGCAGTTCCTCGACCTGGTCCGGTTCCAGGTCACGTCGGCCGGCCAGCTTCTGCAGCTTGTGCTGCTGCAGGGTGTGCGCCTCGCAGTACGAGGCGTAGACCCGCCGGGCGATCCCGAACATCCAGGCCCGCGCGGTGCCCCTCCGTGGATCGAAGGCATCGAAGGAGGTAATCACCGCGACGAAGGTGTCCGCGGTAAGGTCGGCGACCACCTGCGGGTCACGGCTGCGCCGGGCGAAGTACGCCATCACCGCCGCCACGTTCGCCCGGTAAAGCCTCTCGAACTCGGCGGTGGCACCCTCGCCGGCGGTCCGCTCCTTCGCTGCGGCCGCCGGACGGACTGCTGTTTTTTCGGTCACGTTTGTAGTTACCGATCCGCCGCTTTAGCGTCACGCGCTGGTCGGCTCCGGGGTGCGGGAGGCCGGTTGCGCGGTGTGTCCCGCCACGTTACCGGGCCCCCCGCCCGGGTGCCGCGCAGTTCCGTGCTACCGGAAACTCCGCATGATAGTGTTTCGTGCTATCGACGAGGCGCGAAACTAAGGGAATCCATGACGAGCCCTGATCGTCCCCCGGCTTGCCGGCAGTGCGGCAAGCCTCTTCCGCCCCCGCGAAGTACGGGGCGTACTCGGCATTATTGCAGCGGGACGTGTCGTAGTGCCGCGCGACGCGGCAGGTCCCTCAAGGCCGGCCGCGACCGTCAGGGGCGCATCCTAGACGTACACGATTACTTGACATCTGACTCAAGTAAAGCAATGCTTGACGTAGTGCCTAACGAAACGGGCGCCGACGCGGTCGGCTCGGCCGTGGCCGGAGGGCGAGCAGCGGCACGGGGCCTTCTTGGGCAGTTGCTCTCGGAGGAATCGGCGAGCCCGCTGGACGCTATCGCGTTCATCCAGGGCGCGGCGAGCGAGATAGGGGAAGGCATGCAGGCTGCGGTGCAGCGCGCGCGGAAGGCGGGCCGCACGTGGGCGGAGGTCGGACAGGTGCTCGGCATATCCAGGCAGGCAGCGTTCCAGCGGTTCGGCAAGCTGGCCGATCCGCGCACCGGCCAGCCGATGGCTTCCTTGGCGCTGCCCGGTGCCGCTGAGCGCGGGGCCGCGCTGCTCTCCGATCTGGTGGCGGGCCGCTGGGCCGAGGTCTGCCGGGACTTCAATGACAGGGTCGCGCAGAAGCTTGATGCCGAGGGCGTGGCCGTGATGTGGGCGCGGCTCACCGGGATGATCGGCCTGCTGGAGCAGATGGGCGAGCCCTTGGCCTATCAGGCGGCTGACCTCACCCTGGTGGAGGTCCCGCTCTCCTTTGAAGCCGCCGAGCGGACCGCGCGGATCGCCTACGACCGCGAAGGGAAAGTGGCCGGCCTGCACTTCCTGCCGCCCGGCTTCACCTGAGGCATCTCACGGCCGGCCCAAACCGAAAAGGGCGACGACTCTCGCCCGGAAGGGGACCTAAATGACTTACCTGGCTATCGCGCAGCACACCTCATGGCCCGTAACAGCGGCGGCCTTTAGCTCCGGCAGCCATCTGCCCGTGGAGATAGCGGTGCCGGTCATCGTCGCGGTTGTTCTCGTCAAAGTGGTGACCGCGAAGATGCGCGGGCGGCCCGCGTTTGGCGGCGAAATCGTCGTTCGATGCAGCAAAGGTCACCTCTTCCGGACCAACTGGTCCTCCCTGGGCTCGCTCACATCCGTCCGCCTCGGCTCCGCCAGGTTTCAGCACTGTCCGGTCGGCGACCACTGGTCCCTCGTCAGGCCGGTAAAGGACTCGGACTTGACCGCCGAGGATCGACAGATGGTCGAGCAAACGCCCTTAGCCGCGACCGGTATCCTGGCAGGTGATGCTGGAAACCCGCCAGGTACCGTTTCTCCGGACTGAGGCCTCAGAAAAGCTGAAGCTGATGGCCCACGGGGAGGGCTTCCCCGCCCACCGTCACCGGGAAGGTCAACTGCTCTACCCGTCCGCCGGGGTGATCGCCACCACCACCGAACGGGGCACCTGGCTCGCCCCGGCGAACCGTATCGCGTGGACGCCGCCCGGCTTCGGCCACTACCACCGGGCGTACGGCGAGACCGAGATCCGGCTGCTCGAAGTGCCGCGGAGCCTGTCCACCGCGTTGCCGGCCCAGCCGAGCGTCTTCAGCGTGACCCCGCTGCTGCGGGAGGCGCTCTTGGCCCTGACCGGCGGCCGCCCGTTCCGGCCGGGCGCCAGGGACCGGCTCCGCCGCGTCGTCATCGACGAGCTGACCGACGTACCGGGACAGCCGCTTCATCTTCCCGAACCGGTCGATGACCGGCTCCGTGCCGTCACCGGCATCCTGCACGCCAACCCGGCCGACCCGTCCACCCTGGCCGAGTTGGGGCGGACCGTGGGCGCGAGCGAACGGGCCCTCAGCCGCCTGTTCCGCACCGAGCTGGGCATGGGCTTCCACCAGTGGCGCACCTTGCTGCGCATCCAGCACGCCCTCATCCACCTCGTCGACGGCCATACCGTCACCGGCACCGCCACCCTGTGCGGGTGGGCCAACCCGACCAGCTTCATCGAGGCCTTCACCGCTGTCCTCGGCCAGACCCCCGGGCACTACCAAAGCGACCTCCGCCTCGCCGGGCGCCAGGCCGCCGCATCGGGCCGGCCAGGCGCCGGAGCATCAGGTCGGTTGCGGGCGCCCGCCGGACGCGGCGCAGAAGCGCTGCAGGCGGAACCGGTGTTATTTGGCGGCTTTCCGGTATCGCTCGTCGGGATGCCGGTGGCACGCAGCCGGGCCCGTTCGGCATAGTTAGGGATCATGGGCAGAAGAGGCGCACGTCAGACCTATGCAGGCGACCCCGGCGTCATGCCCGTCGTGAGGGCGAGGCCTGCGGCCAGGCCGGTGCTGGCCGTCGCGGTGATCGCGCCGGCGGTGGCCCTCGCGATCGGCATGGTCGCCGCCGTCAACCTCGCGATCCCGGCGCTTCAGGCGAGCAGCCTGCACCCGTCCGTGTCGGCGACGGCGTGGATCGTGGACAGCTACACGCTGGTGTTCGCGTGCCTGCTGATCCCGGCCGGCGCGCTCGGCGACCGCTTCGGACGCAAGCGGGGGATGCTGATCGGCCTGGGCATATTCGCGGCCGGGTCCGTCATGGCCGCGCTGGCCCCGAATGTCGCGGTGCTGATGTGCGGGCGCGCGCTCACCGGCATCGGGGCGGCGTTCGTGCTGCCCGCCACGCTCGCGGTCACGCTCGCGCGGGTCGAGCCCGCGGACCGCCCGCGGGCGGTGGCGCTGTGGTCGGCGCTGGCGGGGGTCGGCGGCGTGGCCGGCAACCTCGGCGGCGGGCTGGCGGTCGAGTTCGGCGGCTGGCGGGTGCTGTTCTGGGCCGGGGTGCCGATCGCGGTCGCGGCCGCGGCGCTGATCGCGTGGCTAGTGCCGGCCCAGACCCCGCACGACGACCCGGTGGACGGCGGCGGCGCGGTGCTGCTGACCGCGGGCAGCGTGGCTTTGCTGTACGGCATCATCGAAGGACCGGAGTCCGGCTGGGGCTCGGTGCCGGTGCTCGGATCGCTGCTCCTCGCGATCGCGCTGCTCGCGGCGTTCGCGTGGTACGAGACCCGGATGGAGCACCCGATGCTCGATCCGCGCTTGTTCCGGCTGGCGGGTGTCCGCACCGGCGCGCTCGGGATCACCGCGCTGTTCTTCGCACTGTTCGGCCTGTTCTACATCAACGCCCAGTACCTGCAGGACGTCAAGGGCTACTCACCGCTGCTCGCGGCGGTGTGCATCCTCCCGGTCGCGATCGTGATGCCGTACACCAGCGCGCAGAGCGCTCGCCTGGCGGCCAGGATCGGCGCGCGGCCTACGGTCATTCTCGGACTGCTCTGCCTCGCGGCCGGGATCGCGCTGCTGTCGTTCGCCACCGCCGCCACCCCCTACCCGGTCTACGGGCTGCTGCTCGCCGTCGTCAGCGGCGGCATGGGCCTGGCGATGCCGCCGCTGTCGGGAATGATGGTCCACGCCCTACCGCCCAGCCATGCCGGCGTGGGCTCAGGACTGAATAGCACCACCCGGGAGTTCGGCTCCGCGCTCGGCGTCGCGGTCCTCAGCACGATCCTCACCAGCCGTTTCGCCAGTCACCTGCCCGCCGCCCTACGGAACGTCCCCGGCGCCCGCGGGCAGGCCATCAGGCAATCCATCACCGCCGCCCTGCAATACGCGCGGAGCGCCCCGGACCCGGCGGTCCGCGCGCAGCTCATCGACGGCACCCGCGACGCGTTCACCAGCGGCACCAGCCTGGGACTGCGCGTAGGAGCCGCGCTGATCCTGCTCACCACCGCCGTCGTCGCCCACCAGCATCCCAAGGAGTAACGGGCCGGCCCGCCAATAGCCGATTACAGCCACCACGCATCCCCTTTGTCCCGTTTGCTGAATTTCAATAGCGAATCTTGGTGGTGGATCCGGGCCTGGCGGTGGCCTGGCGGTGGATCGGGGGGATCGGGGGATGCACCGGATCCGCCACGGAGCCCGGAGCTTCACGACAACCGGAGCAGTCTTTGCGTTTTGCTGCTTGCGTGGTCGCTGTGACCACTGTGGCGCTCCGCAGGTTCGTGCTGGTTGACCGGCTTCAAGTAAGGCATAACGGCTCCGGCGAGCGGGTAACGCCAGCCCGCATCTATGCCGACCCTTGAGACCAGTGGGTCGCCGACACGTGATCTGGCGCGGTAATCGAACGCAGGACGGCGATCGTCAGTTGACGGGGCCATCTGGGCGCCGGTCCTGCTGCCAGTCAGTCTTGTCCAGCGCATACTCCACGGCGTCGATCTCGCCGTCGTGGACGGAGTCGGGCCAGGGCCGGCGGAAGGTCCGCACTAGCCTCAGGCCTGACTTCTCCATCACCCGCCGCGAGGCCGTGTTGAGAGCCATCGCCTCTGCGGTGACGCGCCGCACACCGAACTTGGTGAAGCCCAAGCGGATCAGCGCGCGCGATCCTTCGGTGGCGTACCCCCGCCCCCAGGCCGGCTTACGTAGCCGGTAACCAAGCTCGACCTCACCGGGAGCGGCAGCCTGGCCCGGCCGGAAATGGAACCATCCCGCGAAATCCCCGGTGGCCTTCTCGATAACCGCCCAGAACCCGTAGCCCTCGTAGCGCTCGTAATAGCCGAGGAACGCGGGCAGGACCTCATTCTCGATCTCATCGCGGGACGTCGGCACCCCGCCGTTGACGAAGCGCATGACGTCGGGGTCGGCGTCTAGGCTCACCAGGTTGTCCGCATCAGCCATGCTGAACCGGCGAAGCAGCAATCGCTGCGTTTCGAGGAAAACCTCCATCGCGAGTCCTTCCGACGCTGCCACGCTACCGGCGTCGGCAATGAGCCGCCTCCTGCCGAGAGCCGCCTCCTACCCGAGCCTCCTACCGAGAGCCGCCTCCTACCGGCCACGCCAGGCCCGGGAAGCGACCTCAGAGGCGGATGGCCAGGCCGATGGTGAACGCGATCCCGAACGCCAGCTGGAGCCGTCCGGTCTGGCCGAGCGTCTTGATCAGCGCCGGGCCGCTAGCGCCCGCGCGCACCGAGCGGATCGGCATCCGCGCCAGCGGCAGCGCCAGCAACGCGACCAGCGTCAGCGGCCGGAAAAAGGCCAGCAGCGCCGCGCAGAAAAACGGCAGGATCAACGTCAGCACGTACGCGGTCCGGCTGCGCGCGTCACCGAGCAGCACCGCGAGCGTGCGCTTGCCCGCCACCGTGTCGGTGCGGATGTCGCGCAGGTTGTTGACCATCAGCAGCGCGCAGGCCAGCAGCCCGGCCGGCACCGAGGCAGCCAGCCCCAGCCAGCTGAACGCCGACATCTGCACGTACGCGGTACCCGCCACCGCGACCACGCCGAAACACGCGAACACGAAGACCTCGCCGAGCCCGCTGTACCCGTAGGGCTTGGGGCCGCCGGTATAGAACCAGGCCGCGGCGATGCAGCCGGCCCCCACGGCCAGCAGCCACCAGGAGGTGACGGCGGCCAGCGCCAGCCCGGCCGCCCCGGCCACGGCGAACGAGCCAAGTGCGGCGGCCAGTACCCGCCGCGGCGCCGCCAGCCCGGCGGCGACGAGGCGGACCGGTCCGACCCGCCGCTCGTCGGAGCCGCGCACGCCGTCGCTGTAGTCGTTGGCGAAGTTGACGCCTATCTGCAGCGCGAGCGCGACGACGAGGGCGAGTAGCGCCCGCCACCAGATGAACTCGCTGAATCCGGCGGCGACTCCCGAGCCGATGAGCACCGGGACGATAGCCGCAGGGAGCGTCCTCGGCCGCGTTCCTGCCAGCCATTCCCGAGCGTCAGCCACCCCCAGATCCTAGGCGCACTCAAGCGCGCCAAGCGCAGCCGGTCACTCGCTGATCGTCGTGTGCAGGCGCAGCACCGGCACGCTCACGCCCACGTCGAGCTCCCCCCGCGCGCCGTCGGCGGCCCAGCCAGACGAGGCCAGGAAGTCGCGCAGCACGCTGTCGGCTTCCAGCGCCCACACCGACACGGTATGGAAACCGTCACCCACGAGCGTGTCCGCCACCGCGTGCAAGAGCCTGCTGCCGTGCCCCTGCCCGGTCCGTTCCGGTTCGACGCGCAGTTCGTAGAGCTCGCTGTCGGTGCCGGGCCAGCGGTCCGCGTCGGTGGCCGGCCCGGCGGATACGAACCCGACCACGGCCCGGGACGGCGGTTCCAGGACCGCCGCCAGCACGTGGTGCCTGCTCGTCGGCGGGTTCGTGATCGCTTCGGCCCACCGGTCCCGCCACACGCTCATCGCCTCGTCGCTGGTCAGCTCCGCGAGCAGGGCGTCCGGCACGATCCCGGCGAAAACGCGGCGCCAGCTCGCGACCTGGACCCGGGCCAGGGTCTCGGCGTCGCCCGCGCGGGCCGGCCGGACGAAACCCGCGGCCGGTGCAGCCTGGCTCAGCGCGGGCTCACTTGTCGGAGTAAGCGATGAGGCCGATGTCGCGGGCCGCGCCGGTCGAGGCCGACGTGGCCATCGCGGCGTAGACCTGCAGGGCCGCGCTGACCGGCCGCTGCCGGTCCGCGGGCCGGTACGACCCGAGCGAGGCCAGCACCCGGTCCCGGCGTGCAGCGAGCTCGTCGTCGCTCACCTTGAGCCGCAGCTCGCGGCGCGGGATGTCGATCACGACCGTGTCGCCGGTCTCGGCCAGGGCGATCACGCCGCCCGCCGCCGCTTCCGGCGCGACGTGGCAGATCGACAGGCCGGACGTCCCGCCGGAGAACCGCCCGTCGGTGATCAGGGCGCAGTCCCGGCCCAGGCCCTTGCCTGCCAGGAAGCTGGTCGGGTACAGCATCTCCTGCATACCGGGCCCGCCGCGCGGGCCCTCGTAGCGGATGATGACCACGTCGCCCGCCCGCACCGCGCCGCCCAGGATGCCCGCGACCGCGTCCTCCTGGCTCTCGAACACCACCGCGGGCCCAGAGAATCGCCATAGCTCTTCCGGCACCCCGGCGGTCTTGACGATGGCGCCGTCGGGTCCGAGGTTGCCGTACAGGACGGCCAGCCCGCCGTCGGCCGTGTAGGCGTGCGCCACATCCCTGATGCAGCCGCCGGCCCGGTCGGTGTCCAGGGTGTCCCACCGCGCCGACTGCGAGTACGGGCGGGTGGTGCGGACACCGCCGGGAGCACCGTGGTACAGCTCAACGGCGTCCTCAAGCACCGCCGAAGATCCCAGGTCCCAGGCGTCGAGGAACTCCCGCAACGAACGACTGTGTACCGTGCGCACCCCGCGGTTGAGCAGTCCGGCCCGGTCGAGCTCGCCGAGGATCGACGGGATGCCGCCGGCCCGGTGCACGTCTTCCAGGTGATACGCGCTGCTCGGCGCGACCTTGCACAGGCAGGGCACCCGGCGGGAAAGCTCGTCGATCTCCTTGAGCCCGAAGTCGACGCCGCCCTCGTGGGCGGCGGCGAGCAGATGCAGGATCGTGTTGGTCGAACCGCCCATGGCCACGTCGAGCGTCATCGCGTTCTCGAATGCGTCCCGGCTGGCGATCGACCGGGGCAGCACGGACTCGTCGCCGCCTGCGTAGTACTGGCGGGTGATCTCCACGATCGCCCGGCCCGCCCGCTCGAACAGTCCGCGCCGGGCCGAGTGCGTGGCCAGCGTGCTCCCGTTGCCGGGCAGGGCCAGCCCGATCGCCTCGGTCAGGCAGTTCATCGAGTTGGCGGTGAACATGCCCGAGCAGGAGCCGCACGTCGGGCAGGCGGATTCCTCCATGGCGAGCAGCTGATCGTCGGACACCGAAGGATCGGCGGAGGCGACCATCGAGTCGATCAGGTCCAGCTTGCGTCCAGACCCGGCCGCCAGCCCGGCACCTGTGCTTGCTTCAACAGTGCCGGCTTCCATCGGGCCGCCGGAGACGAACACGGTCGGGATGTTCAGCCGCATGGTGGCGATCAGCATGCCCGGCGTGATCTTGTCGCAGTTCGAGATGCAGATCATGGCGTCGGCGCAGTGCGCGTTCACCATGTACTCGACGGAGTCGGCGATCAGTTCCCGGCTCGGCAGCGAGTACAGCATGCCGCCGTGCCCCATGGCGATGCCGTCGTCCACCGCGATCGTGTTGAATTCGCGCGGGATCGCGCCGGCCGCGCGGATGGCGTCGGCCACCACCTGGCCGACCTCGCGCAGGTGCACGTGCCCGGGGACGAACTCGGTGAAGCTGTTAGCCACCGCGATGATCGGCTTGCCGATGTCTTCCCTGGCTACCCCGGTGGCCCGCAGCAGGGCGCGGGCGCCCGCCATGTTCCTGCCGTGCGTAACCGTCCGGGACCGAAGCGGCGGCATACCGAACTCCCCTCAGCGTGGGCCAGAAACATCACCCTACCGGGGTAGCAGCCCGCGCCCGGCGGAAAAGGTCAGCCCGCGCCCGGCGGAAAGATCAGCCCGCGCCCGGCGGAAGATCAGCCCGCGTCAGCCGGAAATGTCAGCTCGCCGGGCGCCGGCGCTCAGGTGCGGGAAGGCCTTGTTCGCGGCCAGGTATATCCGCTCGACCTCGGCGTCGTCCAGCGGGCGCTGGCCTTCCTGCTTGGCCCGGCGCCGCAGGTACTTGCGCAGCCTGGGCCCGCTGAAGACGTCGACCTCCCTGATGGTGGCCACGTCCCAGGGGATCCTCGGCCCGTAGACGGCCATCGCCGGGCGGACGCTGACCGGGCTGCCGACCTCGCCGGACAGCAGTTCGGCCGCGCGCTCGGATTCCCACCTGGCGTGTTCCAGACGTTCTTTCATACTGAACGGGCCGTGCCACAGCTGCCTGGCATTCTTCGTCCGCACCACCAGGTGTTTGTCCCAGGACTCTGAGTCGATGGCGAACACGCCAGCCGGCCCGACCACGAGATGGTCGATCTGCTCCTCGCTGTCCGGGATCAGGTTGCCGTGCATGGCACGGTAACCCGCTCGCGCGAGCTTGGCCAGCTGCCTGCGGGTGTGGCGCTGCGCCCCGGTCATCTTGACCCGCCGGCCTGGCAGCCCTCTCCTGGACTGGTAGATGGTGTCGGCGATGGCCGCGACGACGGCGAGCGTCAGCCCGAGCCGCCAGGAGACCACGACCGTGAACACCACCCCGACGATGATCGCGATGAGGGCGCGCCGCTGCCAGGCCCGGATCCTCGGGTTGGCGGAAAGATGGGCCAGGTTGCCCCGGCGCTGGCCGATGCCCGGCTGCCGCGGCTCGTCCGGCGCCGGCGCGACCACGAGCTTCCATGTAGGCCTGGGCGGATCGGCGGCCGTCGCGGCCTGCCAGGATGAGGCCACGACGTCGTCCCGCGCGTTCTCGGGGCCCTCGGGGTCGTCCAGATCGACCGGATCCTCAGCCGGCGCCCAGTCCAGGAACGAGGGCCCCTCATCCGGATCCTCCGGCTCATCAGCCTCGGCCGAAGCCTCGGGCACAGCAGTAAGCCTCTGTCCCGTCACCCCGGCACCCGGCCACACCGCCGGGCGACCGGCGGCGGAGGTATCGGAGGACGTGGTGCCAGCGGCCGGCGTGCCAGCGGCCGGGGTACCGGTCGCCTGAGTGCCGGCGCCCCCTTCGCCCGGTCCCCGGGCGCTGCCAGCACTGTTGGGCGCCGCGCCGTACGGCCGCGCACCGTCCGATGCTGCCCCGCTGTGACTGCTCAGCGTCACCATCCGACCTGGCGACTTGCGACTTCTCAGCTTCGACCACGCCATTCGGTACTCACCCACCAACTCAGCGTAACTGCCTTAGGGCTCAGCGCCAAGCGCCGTCATCACCAAGATTGTGCCCTACTACGCTCGGTTTTATAGCAAGACATTGCTCCCGAACAGTGGGAAAACCCGCCAAACGTCTAGACTTTTCCTGGCTACTATGGGGTAGCATGACCCAGATTCACGAGCTCACCATGATCGAGCTGGCCGCGGCGATCCGGGCCCGCGAGCTGTCGCCCGTCGCCGTCACCGATCACTACCTGCGCCGGACGGACGAGCTCAACGACCGGGTCGGAGCCTTCTACACCGTCACCGCCGAACTCGCGGCCGAGCAAGCCCTCGCCGCTTCCAAGACCGTCGCAGCGGCCGATGACCCCGGACAGCTGCCGCCGCTGACCGGCGTGCCGATCCCGATCAAGGACCTGAACATGGTCGCGGGAGTCCGCCAGACCCTCGGCTCGCTCGCCTACGCCGACAACGTGCCCGACGCCGACGACTACGTGGTGGCCGCGATCAGGCAGGCCGGCGCGGTCATCACCGGCAAGACGGCGACGCCGGAGTTCGGGCTGCCCTGCTACACCGAGACCAAGATCGGGCCGCCGGCCCGGACGCCGTGGGACCTGTCGCGCTCCGCGGGCGGGTCGAGCGGCGGCGCGGCCGCCGCGGTGGCGGCGGGGCTGGCGCCCGCCGCTCAGGGCAGCGACGGCGGCGGGTCGATCCGCATCCCGTCCAGCGTGTGCGGGCTTTTCGGGATCAAGCCGACCCGCGGCCGGATTTCCGGCGGCCCGCTCGTGCCCGACCTGTCCGGCCTGGGCGTGA
>Ga0302178_10003454_pt1 | contig 11912 bp, 11 predicted proteins | sample I_Palsa_E1_3_FD_198790 | JGI IMG/M metagenome (GOLD analysis project Ga0302178, IMG submission 198790) | Peat permafrost microbial communities from Stordalen Mire near Abisko, Sweden - I_Palsa_E1_3 | ecosystem: Environmental > Terrestrial > Soil > Palsa > Peat permafrost | place: Sweden... | reverse complement strand
CCATCAGCCCTTGTCGCCGCCGCTCGGGGCACGGTGCGCGCGCCGGACCGCTGGGCGCCAAGGCCGGCCGCGATGACGAAGGCGACGCCGGCCAGCGACCAGGCTGCGGGCACCTGGCGGAGCAGCGCGAACCCGGCGACTACGGCGAGGGCCGGCTCCAGGCACATCAGGGTGCCAAAGGCCGACGTCGTCAGCCGGCGCAGGGCGTACATTTCCAAGCTGAACGGGACGACTAGCAGCAGCATGGCCAACCCGAAGCCCGCCAGGAGCAGACGCGGTGTCGCGGCACCGATCACGGCCGGCCCGGACACCAAGCTCGCCACCAGCGCCGCCACCGTGATGGAGGTGGCCAGGCCTTGCAGGCCCGCCACCTCGTCCCCGACCGCCTGGGTGAGGATGATGTAGCCGGCCCAGCAGATCGCCGCGCCCAGCGCGCAGGCGAGGCCCACCGGGCTGGCGAGGCCCTGCCACGGGTGGGTCAGCAGCACCACCCCGGCCGCGGCGAGGCCCGGCCACAGCAGCGAGCGGCGGCCGCCGCCGCGGACGACGGCCACGCCGAGGGGGCCGAGGAACTCAAGGGCGCTGGCCGTGCCGAGTGGCATCCGGGCCACGGCCGCTATGAACAGCATGGTCACCCCGGCGGTCACGATACCCAGGGCGACCGTGGCCAGCAGCACCCGGCGGCGGAACCGCCAGGGCCTGGGCCGGGCGACGGCCAGCAGGATCACGGCGCCCCAGGCCAGCCGGAGCCAGACGGTGCCCAGCGGGCCGATCTCGGCGAAGAGGCGGACGGACAGCGCCAGGCCGAGCTGGATGCAGCTCATCGAGCCCAGCGCCATCAAGGTGCCGGAACGGGCCGAGGTGCGCGACGCCGGGATGCTGACCATGTTCGCTAGTACACGTCACCAGGATCGTTCCGTCCACACGAATTTAATGGACGTACCGTTCACTGATCCTGAATGATCAGTGGTGTGGACCCGCGCCGTCTCGAACTGCTGCTTGAACTTTCCCGCCTCGGCTCCATGCGGGAGGTCGGCGAGAGCATGCACGTCACCACCTCCACCGTCTCGCAGCAGATTGCGGCGCTGGCCCGGGAGGCGGGCACCCCGCTGATCGAGCCGCACGGGCGGCGGGTGCGGCTCACCCCGGCCGGGCAGCGGCTGGCGGGTCACGCCGTCACGATCCTGGCCGCCCTCGAGGCCGCCCGGCTGGACCTGGACCCGGCGGCGGCGCCGGCCGGGACGGTGCGGGTGGCGGCGTTCGCCACGGCCGTGCGCGAATCCGTGCTGCCCGTCGTCCGGACCCTGGCGCAGCGGCATCCCGCCGTGGTGCTGGCCATCCGCGAGCAAGAACCCGATGAGTCGCTCGGCCTGCTCGCCGACGACGCGGTCGACCTGGCCCTGACCTACGACTACAACCTGGCCCCAGCCCGGTTCGACCGCAGCCTGGCCACCCAGCCGCTGGGTCGCAGGCAGTGGAGCCTGGGCACGCCGGCCGCCCAGGGCCGGGTGGCCGGGACCGCGCTCGAGGTCTTCCGCCGGTTCTCCGATCGCGACTGGATCGTCAACTCACGGAACAGCGGCGACGAGGAGGTGGTCCGCACCGTGGCCTCGCTGGCCGGCTTCCAGCCGCGGATCATGCACCGGGTCGACAGCCTCGAACTGGTGCAGGACATGATCCTGGCCGGCCTGGGCGTCGGGCTACTGCCCGCGGGGCGCCCGGTCCGCCGCGGCGTGGCGCTGCGGCCGCTCGGCCAGCCGGAGGTGACGCAGCGGCCCTTCGCCGTGACCCGCCGGGGCCGCTCCGCCTGGCCGCCGCTGGCCCTCGTGCTCCGGCTGCTCCAGGAGATCTCCGGCCCGGCGACTTAGTCCACGCTCTCCTTAGTCCACGCTCTCCGGGTCAGGCGGGGACGGCCTGCATGGCTTCGGCCAGCAGCGTGACCGACCGCAGCCGGCCCTCGATGGTCGGCGCCTGGTGGACGACGATCACCTCGTCGGCCTCGGTACGGCGGACGAAGCCGTCGAGGTAGTCGCTCACCTGGGGCGCAGTGCCGACCGCCGCGTACGTGAGCATCTGGTCCACCTGGGCGCCGACGCCAGCGGCCAGCAGCTGGTCGGCCTGTTCGTCGGTCAGGTTCGCCGTGTCCTGGCCCGGGCGCCCGCGCCCGTACAAGCTGATGGCCCGCACCCGCCGGATGCCCTGGAGCTGCTCCCGGGCGGCGCTGTCGGTGTCGGCGGCGATCACGTTGACTCCCGCGATCGCGTACGGCCGTTCCAGCTGCTCAGACGGCCGGAACTCACGCCGGTAGAGGGCCAGGGCGTCTTCGAGCTCGGCCGGCGCGAAGTGCGAGGCGAAGGCGTAGGGCAGGCCGAGGGCGGCGGCCAGCCCCGCCCCGAACAACGACGAGCCCAGGATGTACAGCGGGACGTTCGAGCCCTTGCCGGGGACCGCGTCCACCCCCGGCACCCGGGTATGGCCGGTGAGATAGCCCTGCAGCTCCACCACGTCCTGCGGGAAGGTGTCGGCGGAGCGCGGGTCGCGGCGCAGCGCGTACATCGTGTTCTGATCCGAGCCCGGCGCCCGCCCTAGGCCGAGGTCGATCCGTCCTGGGTACATGGCGGCCAGGGTGCCGAACTGCTCCGCGATCAGCAGTGGCGCGTGGTTAGGCAGCATCACCCCGCCCGCGCCGAGCCTTATCGACCGGGTCTGCGCGCCGACGTGCGCGATCAGCACACTGGTGGCGGAGGAGGCGATGCTGGCCATGTTGTGGTGCTCGGCGTACCAGACCCGCAGGTATCCCAGCTCCTCCGCCCGCCGGGCCAGCGCCACGCTGTTCGCGAAACTCTCAGTAGCGCTCTGACCCCGCGCGATCGGCGCCAGGTCGAGAACCGACAACGGGACACGCATCAATGACTCCTTACCCCGAAGGCAGCGGCCCAGCCCGGCACTAGAGGTAGTTCTCCAGATCTGCCTTGATATCGGCAGGCAGCACGGGCGGCTCGTAGCGCTTGATGACCTTGCCGTCCCGGCCGATCAGGAACTTGGTGAAGTTCCACTTGACCTCGTCGGTGCCATCTGAGCCCGGCCGGATCTTCGAGATAGCTTCGTAGAAGCCGCCGTACTGCGGGCCGAAGTCACCGGGGGCCTGGGCCCGCAGGTACTGGTAAAGCGGGTCGGCGTCCGGGCCGTTGACCTCGATCTTGGCGAATACCGGGAAGGTCACGTCGTAGCTGGACTTGCAGAAGTCCTGGATCTCCTCGTCGCTCCCTGGTTCTTGTCCCTTGAACTGGTTGCAGGGAAATCCGAGGATCTCCAGACCGCGCTCCTTATCATCGCGGTACAGCGACTCCAGGCCTTCGTACTGCGGCGTCAGCCCGCATTTGCTCGCCACGTTCACGATAAGCAGCACCTTGCCCTCATAGTTCTGCAGCGGAACCTGCGTGCCGTCCGCAGCGGTCCCCGCAAAGTCGTACGCCGTGCTCATGAATGCTCCTCATCGTCGGGACCACGGACTCGGTTGCGCCCGCAGCCTCACAGGGCCAGAACACCCAGCCCCGGTCGATCGATTCCACCGAAACAGGCGGCCGACCGAACGGCGCCGAGGCTCAGTGACGCGAACCGCTGTGACCACTAGGGAGCAAGCTAAGCTATTGCCGGAAACATCCGGAAATATCCAGCGCCTGCGGTGTAGCGCTGAAGGAAGGTGCCGTGACGCAGGACTCACTGGGGGCCACGAAGGGCAACGGCAAGCTTCCCGGCTTTGATACCGGCGTGGCGAACGCGGCCCGCATGTGGAACTACTGGATCGGCGGCAAGGACAACTTCCGCGCTGACCGTGAGGCCGGGGATCACGTGCTGGAGGCGATGCCCGCGCTGCCGGTCGTCGCCCGGATGCTGCGGCGCTTCCTGATCACCTCGGTGGACGAGCTGACGGCCGCGGGCGTCCGCCAGTTCCTGGACATCGGAACCGGGCTGCCCACCGCCGAGAACACCCACGACGTGGCGCAGCGAGCCGCGCCCGAGTCACGGATCGTCTACGTGGATCACGATCCGGTGGTGATCAGCCATGCCCAGGCCCTGCTCACCAGCAGCGCGGCGGGAAAGACCGACTATATCCAGGCCGACCTGCGGGACTGGCCGACGATCTCGGCCGGCGCACAGCGGACCCTGGACTTCAGCCGCCCGGTCGCCGTCCTGCTGATCGCGGTGCTGCATTTCATTCTCGACGCGGAGGACCCGCACCGGATGATGGCCCGGATGATGGCCGACCTGGCCCCCGGCAGCTACCTAGTCATCGCGCATGCCGCCAGCGACATCCAGGCCAGTACCGCCGCGGCGATGGCCGAAAGCTACAACGCCACCTCATCGCTGACGATCACGCCTCGGGACCGGGCCACGGTGGCCCGGTTCTTCGATGGCATGGAGATGACCGGCCCGGGCCTGATGCCGCTCGACCAGTGGTGGGAATTCGGCCCGGCCTCCATAGCCGACTCCGGCCTGAGCTGCTACTGCGGCATCGCCAGAAAGCCGTAGCCGCTCGCGCCCTCGAGGGCCCTGGCCGGTACCCTGGCCTTGGCTCGCCGCCGGGCTGACGGGACCAGGGCAACGGCCCGGGTATCCACGGGGGCGACCGGCCGTCCTCAGCGGCGAGGATGAGGGCCGACGCACTACGATTGCGGCTACTGATGAGGCCTAGATGAACACAACAACGGATCGTGACGCCAGGACCCGCGCCCTGATAGAGCAGCACTGGACGGCCTCCGAGAGCGGAGACAGCGACACTGAGCACGCGATCTACGCTGTCGACGGGATCCTGGACTACCCGCAGTCCGGAGAGCGCTTCCGGGGCCGGTCGAAGATCAAGGCGCAACGTGGCGGGCACCCGGCCGAACGCCACTTCATCATCCTGCGGATCCGGGGCGGCGGCGACCTTTGGGTGAGCGAGGTCGTGATCACCTATGACGGCGCGCCCAGCTACTCGGTGAGCCTGATGGAGTTCGCCGGGAATCAGGTTACGCACGAAATCCAGTACTTCGCCGACCCCTTCCCGGCGGCTGCCTGGCGGGCCCCGCTAGCGGAGCAAATCCCGGACGGCGAGCGATACACCCCTGCGGCCGCAGGGCAATCGACAACATCGACCGCCGGAGACCACCCAACAGGTGACGCCGGGACCTAGGCGGGCGGCGAGCGGTCAGCGTCGCCTGGCCGGGTGCGATGCGGCCTTGTGCCGACACCCGCTGGCATGTCAAAGGAGGACGCACGTGGCGGCGAGGCATGCAGGTGACGGCCGCAGGTATCCGGCCCGGTACCGGGCGCTCGCGGGCTTTGTCGTGGCCAGCGCGGTCTTCGTCGCGATCTTCGTCGCGCTGACCCTCAGCGCTTTCCATAAGCCGACGCCGCATGACCTTCCGGTCGGCATCGTCGGTTCGGCTGCGGTAACCCGCCAGGTCGAGCACGCCCTGGACGGCGCCGTCCCGGGGGCTTTCCGGTTCCGTAGCTACCCCAGCGGCGCCAGCGCGACGACTGGGATCGCGCAGCGGGAGGTCGATGGCGCGCTGGTCGTTTCCGCCGAGGGCCTGCGGCTGCTGGTCACGCAGGCCGGGGGCACCGGCCCGGAGCAGGCCCTGATCGGGGCGTTCACGGCCGTGGCGGCACGGTCCGGGCATCAGCTCGCCGTGTCGGACGTGGTCCTGGCGCGGGCCAATGACTCCCAGGCGCTGTCGTCCTGGTTCGTCGTCCTGGCCGTGCTGATCCCCAGCCTGGCCGCGGGCTCGGCCTCAGCACTGGCGCTCCGCCGCGCCCCGCGCGCCTGGGCCGTCGCCGCGCCGGCGGTCGCGGCCGTCGCCAGCGGGCTGGTCGCCGCGGCGATCTTGGATGGCATCGCCGGGCTGGGCCACTACCCGGCGATGGCCGGCATTATCGCGCTGTTCTCGCTGGCCGTGGCGGCTCCCACGGCCGTGCTGGCGCGGATCCGGCCGCCGCTGGTCGCGCTGGCCGTCTTGGTGTTCATCGTGGCCGGCATCCCGGTCAGCGGCGGGCCGGCCAACCTGGCCAGCTTCACCCCCGGCTTCCTGCGCGTCTTCAGCCCTGCCCTGCCGCTCGGGGTCGCGGCCAGCACCATCCGCAACGTCGTCTACTTCGGCGGTCACGCCACCACCCCGTCCCTGTGGACCCTGGCCGCCTGGGCACTGGCCGGCCTGGCCGGCCTGATCGGGGTCACCGCGCTCCGGCGCCCGGCCCCCGCGCTGACCGAGCCCGTCGTGCCGCCCGTCCTGACCGAGCCCGCCGTGCCGCCCGTCCTGACCGAGCCCGCCGTGCCGCCTGTCCTGGCCGAACCGGTATCTGCCGGGCCAGGCCACGCTCCCGTCGCCGCCAGCCCGGGTCCCGGTGCGGACCAGCCCGTCACCCTGGTCGTCGGCTTCGATGACTCCGAGCCGGCCCGGCGGGCGCTGATCTGGGCCGCGGACCTGGTGCGGACGCGCCCCGGCACCCTGCACGTCATCTACGCCGACCACGCGCTCATCGACAGCGACCTGTCCGGATTCGGCCGCACCGAGATGGACCAGGACCGCGATGCTAAGGCCGCCGCCGCAGCCGAGGCCGCCAAGCAGATCGCCGCCGCGGCAGCCGTGCCGTACACGTTCGAGCGCCGCCAGGAATCGGCCGCAGACGCGGTTCTGCACGCCGCCGACATTTACGCCGCCGCCGGGTCCGCGAGCACCCCCATCATCGTGACCGGCCGCTCCCACCACGTCCCGCACCGCGTCATCGGCTCGGTTCCGGTCCGGCTGCTGCACGAGTCGCCCTACCCGGTCCTCACCATCTCGTGACCGCCCGGACTTGCTGGCGGGGATAGCTGGTTGCAGCCTGGCGGACCGCAGCACAGCGGTCGTGACCTTGTGCCTGTCCGGGTCTGCCTGGCTGGCGTTCGCCGAGGGCGACCCGGAGCGGGCGGCGCGGCTGGAAGGAGCGGCCGAGGGCCTGCGCGGCGGGTCGGCCAGCGGGCGTGGCCGCATCTGCGGCGGGTGGAGGCCGATCTGGTGGCCCAGGTCCGCCAGCAGCTGGCTGCGGGCCGGTTCGATCAGGTGTTCTCCGTCGGCGGCCGGCTCACCCAGCGGGAGGCGGTAGCCATCGTGCAGAACGAAACGGCGAATGTCGTGAAGATTGCCACTTCGCATGTCACAGACGGCCGGGGCTGTCTCGTCTCGGGGTTGGGAGTCAATTCTGGAGTCAGGAGGGTGATGGTTGTGCGGGTATTCGTGGCAGGCGGGAGCGGGGCCTTGGGGCGACGGCTGGTGCCGCAGCTCGTGGCCCGGGGCCACCAGGTGACGGCTACGGCGACGGGCCGGGCCAAGCTGGGCTTGCTGGAGCAGCTGGGCGCGGACGGCGTCGTGATGGACGGGCTGGATGCGGTGTCGGTCGGTGAGGCGGTGGCTGCGGCCAGGCCGGACGCGATCGTGCATCAGATGACCGCGCTTTCCGCGGCGCACGCCGGCAAGCCCGATTTGAAGCACCCCGACCGTTTCTTCGCCACAACCATCCGGCTGCGCTCGGAGGGGACGGATCACCTGCTGGCCGCCGCCGAGGCGATCGGGGCATCCCATCTCGTCGCGCAGGGCTTTGGCGCCTTTAACGGCATCCGGGAGGGTGGATGGGTGAAGAGCGAGGAGGACCCGATGGACCCGGGCCCGGCGAGCGCGCGCCAGGGGGTGGAGGCGCTCGGCCACCTCGAGGACGTGGTCGTCAAGGCCGGGGGCGCGGTCCTGCGCTACGGCAGCTTCTACGGGCCGGGCGCCATCGACGACTGGGTGGGGCTTGTGCGCAAGCGGCAGTTCCCGCTGGTCGGGGGCGGCACCGGCTATCTATCGTGGGTGCATCTCGACGACGCGGCGAGCGCTACCGTGCTGGCCCTGGAGCAGCAGGCGACCGGCGTGTTCAACATCGCCGACGACGAACCGGCCCCGGCCAGCGAGTGGCTGCCTTATCTGGCCGCGTGCGCGGGGGCGAAGCGGCCGGTGCGGGTCCCCAAGTGGGTGGCCCGGCTGCTAGCAGGGGAACTGGCGGTGCTCATGATGACCGAGGGGCGCGGCTTCTCTAACGCCAAGGCCAAGCGGGAACTCGGCTGGAAACCGCACTACCCCTCGTGGCGCCAGGGCTTCAAGGAAGAGCTGGCGTGAGCAGGGCCGAGGAGTTCGAGCTGCTGCGGCCGCTGCTGTTCTCGATCGCGTACCGGATCCTCGGCAGCGTGAGCGAGGCCGAGGACGCGGTCCAGGAAACCTGGCTGCGCTACGAGTCATCCCCGACGCAACCCGCGTCGGCCAAGGCCTTCCTCGCCGCCGCGGTCACCCGGATCTCAATCGATATCCTGCGGTCAGCCCGCGTCCGGCGGGAGGAGTACGTCGGGCAGTGGTTCCCCGAGCCGCTGCTCACCGACCCCTACCAGGACCCGGAGCGGTCGGCCCAGTTGGCCGACTCGGTGTCGATGGCGGCCCTGGTGCTGCTCGAGCGGCTCAGCCCGCTTGAGCGGGCGGTGTTCGTACTGCGGGAAGTGTTCGGGTTCGGCTTCGGTGAGATCGCGTCGGCGGTGGGGCGGTCGGAAGCGGCGTGCCGCCAGCTCGCGGTGCGGGCGCGGCGCCACATGGACTCAGGACGCCCCCGGTTCGAGGCGGACCGCCGGGAGCGGGAAAAGCTGGCGGCACGGTTCTTCGACGCGCTCCGGGAAGGCGACGTCGACGGCCTGCGAGAGCTGCTCGCCGCCGACGCTCAGCTGGTCGGGGACGGCGGCGGCAAGGCCCCGGCGTTGGCCAGGAGCATCTTCGGCGCTGAGAAGGTGGCCCGGGTGCTTGCCTCGATCTTCCCCTGGCTCGTTCGGATCGAGGTGACGTTGGAGCCACGCGAGGTGAACGGCCAGCCGGGAGCGATCTTCCTCGACCGGGACGGCAAGATCCTCAGCACCGTAGCGCTTGACGTGCTCGACGGGCAGATCCAGATGATCCGCGCGGTGCAAAACCCCGACAAGCTCGGGCACGTGGGCCCGGTGGCGGACGCCTGGGCGGTCGCCCGCGAGGTGAACCAGGCTCGGCGGCCCACGACTTGACCTTCGGGTCGGCTTGAAGGTTTACCGTCACCGCGGCCAAGCGGCTCGGGCTGCCGTTGGAGGAGATCGCGGAGCTGCTCAGGAGTTTCTGTCGCCCGGCAGGCGATCCAGGCTGCTATGCTCCCCCACGGGCGCGATGGCTGGGCCCCACTCAGTGGCCTTTATCTATGGCACCCGATTTCGTGCCTGCATATCCGCGAGAGTTCCATGCTGCGTCCTGCTCGCGCCGGAGCGGGGGTGACAAGCCGCGTGGTACCGACGACCGAGTCACCGAGACGGGGCTGGCCGCGTCCCAGCGACACGCGGTCGGGACAAGCGCTGAGCGACCGGCTGCCGGTCCCCTGGGCCTTCCCGCTGATCATCTTCGCCATCACCTGGCTGCTGATTCTGGCCGCCTGGTATGGCTCAGCCGTCATCTACCACCAAAGCCATCCGTGGACCTGGCACTTCGTGTTCAAGGACGCCAGGTATTACCTGGGCATCGCCGAGCACGGCTACCCGGCGCGGTTGCAGATCCCGTGGACCCTCAGCCCGGCGGCCGGCCGACCCGCGTTCTTCCCGCTCTTCCCGGTGCTGATCCGCCTCACGAGCTATCTGACCGGGGGCGACTACCTGATCGCCGGGCTGATCGTCAGCGTTCTCGCCGGGGCCGCGTCCGCGGTCGGCGTCTGGACCCTGGCCGCCCGGGTACGCGACCGGCGGGTCGCCGACCGTGCCGTCGTCCTCTACTGCTTCTTCCCGGGCGCGATGACCTTCGGCATGCTCTACTCGGAGCCGCTCGCCGTCGCTCTCGGCGCGGCCGCCCTGCTCGCGCTCATCGAGCGGCGGTGGCTGCTGGCCGGGATCATCGGCGCGGCCGGCACCGCAGAGCGGCCGACCCTGATCCTGCTCGCCGTGGTCTCAGGAGTTGCCGCCGCCCAGGCGATCTGGACCCGCCGTGAATGGCGCGCGCTGCTCGCCCCGGCCCTCACCCCGCTCGGCCTGCTCGCGTTCTTCGGCTATCTCGGGCAGCGCTACCACGACTACGCGTTCTGGTTCCAGGTCGAGAAGGGCGGCTGGAACCAGCACATCGACTGGGGGGTTCACACGCTCCGCAGCGTGTTCTGGGCTGACCCGGGCACGTCCAAGTACAGGGTCTTCAACGTGGTGCTCATCATCATGTTCATCGCCGCCGTGGCCGGCGTCGCCATGACGCTGGCGGCCCGGCTGCCGCTGCCGGTCACGCTGTTCGGCATCTTGGTGGTGCTGTCGTGCGTGATCGCCTACGGGCAGAGCACCAAGCCCCGCTTCGTCTGGTCCGCGTTCACCCTCTTTATCGGCGCGGCCGCGAAATTGCCTAAGGTCATCTACTGGCCGGTGGTCGTTCTTTCCGCGGCCGGCCTTGTCTTCCTTGTCGGGTGGTGGCCGCACCACTATGTCGGCCCTGCCCCTTGAGCGGGCTAGGTTCGGCCCGCTGGCGATGGCCGGGTGGCTGAAGATACTCGCGTCCTGCGGCAATACGCGGTTAGCCGGACGAAGAAGATTCGTCTGCGACTGCCTGCTGATAGAGCTCGTGAACAGGATCAGGAGATCGGCGTGGTCGAGTCACCGGCCAGGAGTTCCTGCGGGACCTGAGTGAAGTTCCATCCGTTTCCGCTGCGGGTGAAGACGAAGACGATGTCGAACACCGAGTCCGGCCATGAGGGCGGAGGCGGCGGGGTGACCCGCCCCAGATGAGAGATGATCGTCGGGATGCCCGTATGCTCCCAGCACACCAGGGTGGGACCGGACAGGCCGGACAGGCTGGCCACCATCGCGGCCTCCTCCCCCTCCGAGTACGTCAGGTCGATCGAGGTGCCGAGCGCGGCGGCCAGCGGAGTGACGGTTTCTTCCGGCCGTTTGCTTCCGCCGCTGGTGGGATCCGCGGCCACCACGTTGACCGGCCGGGTCAGGCCCGGACGCAGAGCCGAGGGGTCCCCCTCGCTCGTGCGTGGGTCGAAGAGCTCGACCAGCGCGCCCGCGTCACCGCCAGCGACCGTTGTCCGGGGAAGCTACCCGCCATCCCGGCATTACCGCTAACCGGCAGCGCGGCCACCCGCACGGCCACCGGGTGGCCATCCCGTTCTCCCATTCAACGTCGGGATCCCGTTCCTCCGTGGCGCCTGGTGTCAGCGGACGATGCCCAGGGCGAGCTGCGGCGGGCAGCCATGTTTCACCAGCCGGGCAATCTGATGCCAGTCGATGCCGTCGGCGTAGATCTCGGCCAGTGACCCGGGTAGGCCCAGACGCTTGAGCTGAGACACGCGCCAGTTGTGAACGGGCGACTCGTCGTGGCTGATGGCATCGTGGCCGGTGATGGGCGGTCCTGCCGGTGCGCCAGGCTCGTGTCTGCTTGCCTCCACGGTTGCGCTCTGGGTGGCCCTGTCGCGCCCGTGAATGGCACTGGCCCGGACCCTGGCCCGGCCCCCCGCCCGAGGTCCGTCCCGGGGAGCCACCACCCAGGGGACCAGGGCACGGGCTGGGGTAGTTCACGGGCGCGTCGGGCCGCCGGGGCGTGCCAGGGTGGACGTCAGGGCCAGTCACGCGTATGCGGACCGTAACACCACGGTCCGTTCGGCATTATTGAGAATTTCGGCCGGAACGGACCGGGCTTCACCTTCCGCGCCAGGACGTGCTAACCGTGGAGTACCTGGCCACCATGATCACGCTGGCTCGGCACCGCCGCAGGTGACCGGTCAGCTGGTGGAGTCGGCGCACGTCTGTGTCTCCCTGGCGAGCCGGCTGCGCGAGACCCGGTGACCTGGGTTACCAACCCGGTCGACGGCGGCGCACCGCC
>Ga0302178_10003453_pt1 | contig 11917 bp, 9 predicted proteins | sample I_Palsa_E1_3_FD_198790 | JGI IMG/M metagenome (GOLD analysis project Ga0302178, IMG submission 198790) | Peat permafrost microbial communities from Stordalen Mire near Abisko, Sweden - I_Palsa_E1_3 | ecosystem: Environmental > Terrestrial > Soil > Palsa > Peat permafrost | place: Sweden: Abisko... | reverse complement strand
AGGGCCGGGGTGATGGAAGACGGCAGGGTCACGCTGACCAGGGAAGGAGTACCTCAGGGCGGCGTGATCAGCCCCGTGATCATGAACGTGGCACTGCACGGCATGGAGCAGGCGGCCGGGGTCAGGTACCGGGAAGGCGGCGCTACCCTGCGTGCCGTCCCGGGAACGCCTGTCCTGGTCCGGTACGCCGACGACCTGGCCGTACTGTGCGCGACCCGCGCGCAGGCCGAACAGGTCAAGGAACGGCTCGCCGGGTGGCTGGAGCCCAGGGGCCTCGCGTTCAACGAGGCCAAGACCAGGATCGTCCACCTCAGCCAGGGGTTCGACTTCCTCGGGTTCAGCATCCGCCGCTACCCCAACGGCAAGCTCCTGGCCAAGCCGGGCAAGGAGGCAATGCGACGGATCCGGGAACGCCTGTCCAACGAGGCCATCGCCATGCGCGGGGCCAACGCGGACGCGCTTATTGCCCGGCTCAACCCGATCATCACCGGATGGGCCGCGTACTACCGGATCGGGGTGTCCAAGCACGCCTACGGCACGCTGGACGCCCACCTGTGGAGACTCGCCTGGAAATGGGCGAACTTCTCCCACCCGAACAAACCGAGGCGCTGGATCATCACCCGGCACTTCGGCATGTTCAACCCGGCCAGGCAGGACAAGTGGGTGCTCGGGAGCCGGGAGACCGGCTTCTACCTCCGCAAGTTCGCCTGGACGAAAATCGTCCGGCACCGGATGGTCGCCGGGCGGGCGTCTCCCGACGATCCCGCCCTCACCGGGTACTGGCAGCAGCGGCGACGCCGCGACCGCCTCCCGGTCGACCCCGCGACCTGGCACCTGCTGCGCCGCCAGCGCGGCCGGTGCCCGCTCTGCCGGGGACTGCTGCTGCACGCCGACCGCCAGCCCCAGAGCCCGGAGGAATGGCAGCAGTGGCACACCGTCACGCGCAAGGCGATCCGCAAGCACGCGATCACCAGCGTGACGGACCTCGGCACCCCGGACGGACGCGTCGCATACCACCTCATACACGCACACTGCCGTCGCCGTATCGGCAGCGGCACCAGCCCGGCGCTTCTGCCCGGCCTGCAGCCTTAAGGGCTTGCTTGAGCCGAGCTGCCCGGAAAGCGGGCACGGCCGGTTCTGAGGGGACCCCGGCAACGCGCCGGGGTTACCCGACGAGATCTTCTTCTCCGTCATCCAGAAGAAAGTCATCTCGCCGAACGATTTCCCCGGCCTTGACCAGCTCAGCAGCACCCTGCTCGCCTTCGTGGACCGCTACAACCAGACCGCGAAAGCCGTTCAACTGGAGATACACCGCCACCGACCTCAAGGACCTGCCCCGCCGCATCAGCGAACACGAAAGACACGGCACCATTCAGGAAGCAAGCCTCGCGAGAGCCGCATGAGAACCCCCGACGAACTTACGGTCACACCCACTTAGCCACATTCTCTTCGAGGCCATCAGTATGCAGTCCTGGGTCACGCAGGCGTCCAAGGACGGAGTCGACGCGGTGGCCGTCAACGAAGATCCATTCATGGGCGGGCACTGCATCAAACCCCCGCCTGAGCACCGCTGACCGATCAGCGTAAACGCTGGTTGCCTTGTCACATCGTGATGCTCGCTGGGTCGTCCGTCGATGGGATTGCTAGTCAGCCCAGGTGACGTCGAGGATGATGACGACGCTGGTGCTGTCGTTAATTAAGTTGGGTGATCAGGCCCGCGTCGCCGAACTCCACTCGCCTGACGTAAGGGTTTGGCCCGATAGGTCACCGCTGACCCCGGGCCGCGGCAACTCGTTCGGTCCAGTCCGGGATGGCGTCGGTGACCGGTACCGTCGTGGCCGTCCCCGCGCGTGCGGTCGCGAGCTCCTCGTAGTAGCCGGCTGGGTCATGCGCAGCATCTACCGCCTGGCGGTACTGGCGGAGGAATTCCCCGCGCTCGCGTTCGGGGAAGTCTCCCAGGATCACCAGCGGATCGGCGGGTCTTCCGTCGGCTGTGTGGGCATGCAACCCAGCTTACGCTCGCCTGCCGGCAGCGATATGCGACGACCCGCCCTGACAGCAAAAGGATATTTCGGGTAAACCGCTAAGACGATGAGCGACCGCTCATCACTGACAAAATAGAGGATAAGCGTGTCTCAGACTTTATGCTAAGAAATTTGATGAGATGTAACCCTCAGTCCGGGTTGAAGCGTCTAACAAGCGGTTTACGCCCAAGACCACCACCCGACGGACGTGACAATGGTTGGGTCCTATATCAAGGGTAGCGGTCCGGGCTGATAGGGGAGGGAATTCAGGAAGATGGGACGGCAAAGGATGTGTCAGCGGATACCTGCGAAGGAGGCTGGGGCCACATTTGCTTTTTTGTGTTCTTGGCGGTTCCCGCACCCGGAATGGTATATTCCGGGTAATTCGGCAGAAATCAAACCGTAGTTGATCTTTGCTGACACTCGTTTGGAGTAGACCCTTGCCGAGTTGACCGCGCCGGGGACAGCTAATCCCAAGCGAAAGGTCAGTTGCGCCGTAATCTCACCGATACCCTGATGCCTTATCTGCTCAGCTTGAACGGCTTACGGTCGGCGCCCACGGTGGCTGGGTGTCGCGTCACGATTTGACGGGACTAGCTGGATGACTGATGGTCTGCGTTATTTAACTGGTGCCAGCGGTTCTGTATCACCGCGCCCTGGGGGGAGAAAAGTTGAGTCATCTGCTGGGCAGTAGATATGTGCTGCACGAACTGCTGGCACGCGGCTCTATGGGCTATGTGTTCCGCGGGAGCGCCCGGGCTGACGGGTGCCCGGTCGCGGTCAAGATGCTCAAGCCGGAGTGGATGTCTGATCCGGAAGTCTTCGCCCGGTTCCTGCAGGAGCGCTCGATCTTGACCTCGGTCAGCCACCGGCACGTGGTCCGGGTCCTGGACCTGGTTGTCGAGGGGCAGACGGCCGGGATCGTGATGGAGCTGGTGCGCGGGCAGGACTTGCGCCACCATCTGTCGGGCCGGTGGACGCTCCCGCCGGCGCAGTCGGTCTATTTCGCCCGGCAGCTGCTGGAGGGCGCGGCGGCCGTGCACGCCGCGGGCATCATCCACCGGGACGTTAAGCCGGAGAACGTGCTGGTCGATGCGTCCGAAGGTGAGGTGATCCTCAAGCTGACCGATTTCGGGATCGCCCGGCTGTCGTACGGGTCGACGCTGACCCGGCAGCCCAGCCTGCTCGGCACGCCGGAGTACATGGCGCCGGAGGTGGTGGACATCGCCCCGGTCACACCCGCGGCGGACTTGTACTCGATCGGTATTGTGCTGTACGAGATGCTGGCCGGCCGGACCCCGTTCGCGGGCGGGCACCCGATGGCGGTGCTGCAGCGCCATCTTGAGCAGATGCCGGTTCCCATCCCCGGCACCCGCGCTGACCTGTGGGCGCTACTGGAGTGGCTGCTGGCCAAGGACCCGCGGGCGCGCCCATCGTCGGCCGCGGAGGCCGCCGCCGCGCTGGGCCGGCTGGAGCCGGAACTGGCCGGGGAGCCGGCCTTGCCCCCGATGCCGCCGTTGCCACAGATGCCCGCACCGCCGATAGCGCCCGGACCGGCCCGGTCCTCGATGGCAATACCGGCGGTGCGGTCCGGCGCTTCACCGGACCCGGCCCTGTCCGGGGGCTACCCGCAGCTGTCGGATGCCGCTGACCTGGACCATCCGGCCACGGTGCTGGGCCACCTGTACCCGCAGGACTACCCGGATGGGTACGCCCCGACCGGCGACTGGGTCCATTACGCCCCGCCGCCGCCGGGCAAGCCTGCTGCCCGGGCGCCTGAGCCGCCTCGGTCCCAGGTGAACGCGCGCCTGATGCTCGCCGTCGTCGCAGCCGTCGTGCTGGTCCTGGCCGCCGCCATTAGCCTGCTGTCACGCCCGGCCCCGGAATCCGCCGCCGCCGTTTCTGCGGCGGTCTCCTATACCTTCGCACCGCAGGAGTACCCGGACGGCCTGCTGATCACGCGGCGCTGGACATTGGGAGGGAAGTATGGATCCACGCTGGCCGAAACGGTCGGCGCCAGCAGCTTCACTGGCCGAGGGCTGCGGGTGCTGTTTCAGGACGAGATTCCGGCCGCGGTCGCGCGCACCACGCATACGGTGGTCTTCACGCCCGCCCCGACCGAGATCGTGAAAGCCGATCCGGTGGTGGAATGGCTGCTCCGGCTGCCGCCACATGGCACGGTCCAGGTCGGCTACCACGCCACGGTGTCGGGCCTAGGCGTCACGAGGGCCCGGCTGATGGGCCTGGTGAAAGACTTCGACGCGGTCCAGGCGGCTGCCGCTGCCCGGGGCATGCCTAAGCCGCGCACCATCCAGCTCACCTGGCTGGCTATCGAGCCGGGCGCAGTGAAGCTCAAGCCGGGGGGAAGGATTCGGCTGGGACTCACTGGCCGGCTGGCCAACGGCCAGGCCGCTCCGCGGGCTGTCCTGGGCAATGCGACATGGAATCCAGCGAATCCGGCCGTAGCGAGCGTCACGTCGCCCGGGACAGTAACCGGGGTCAGTGTCGGCATCACCTATGTGACCGCGCAGATTGGCAGTGCCCAGGCCTCGGTACCGGTGACAGTCACCGTTGGTGAGGTCGGGGTTGGTGGGGTCGGGCACAGAACCGCTCAGGAGATCTCGTTTACCTCCGCACCACCGCCCAGCCCGATCACTGGCGCTACCTATGCCGTCGCGGCGTCAGGGGGTGGTTCGGGTAACCGGGTGACCTTCAGCATCGATTCCTCGAGCGGGTCGGTATGCTCGATCTCCGCCTCCACCGTGACCTTCAACCAGCCGGGCCGCTGCGTCATCGACGCTAACCAGGCCGGCAACGCCAAGTACCAGGCCGCCCCCCGGGCCCAGCGGACAATCACGGTTGACGCCGCTCCCCAGGCGATCTCGTTTACCGCTCCGGCATCGGGATCGGTGGGCGGGTCAGCTGCCTTGTCGGCCACCGGCGGCCGGTCGGGCAACCCGGTAGTGTTCACGGTGGCCTCCGGCGGGATCAGGGTGTGCAGCGTGTCCGGCGCCAACGGCACCACCGTTAGCTACCTCGCGGCGGGCAGTTGTGTCATCGACGCCAACCAGGCCGGCAACGCCAAGTACCAGGCCGCCCCCCAGATCTTCCGGACAATCAAGGTAAGCAAATAGGTCACTGGGTAGCCGTGCCGCTTAAGGGATGTCGATGGTCTGGCCTCGCGCCGCCTGCTCCTGGATCCAGGCATTCGCCAGCCTGGTCCAGATCGCGGCCTCGCCAGCGTCCTGGGCCAGGCCAAGGCCGTGCGGGCCGTGGGCGAACACGTGCACGGCGTGGGGGACACCGCTGGCCGCCAGCGCCGAGGCGAAGCGGTAGGTGTGCTCGGGAGGGACGTGGGGATCCTCGGCCGTGTGCCAGACGAAGAACGGCGGCGACGCAGGCGTGACCAGCGAATCGAGCGATGTCGACCGGCGCAGCTGCGGGCTGGCGTCGGCGCCGAGGAGGATCAGCCGGGCCGGACGGTAGGTCTCGGTCTGCATCGAGGTGATGGCGTAACCAAGGACAGCGAACTGCACCGTCTGATCGGGCGCGGCGCCTGGCGCGAGCGCGGCCAGCCCGGCCAGATGACCTCCCGCGGAGAACCCGATGAGCCCGATGCGCTCGGCACCCGCGGCCCGCCGGCGGGCGATCTCAGCGCGCAGCGCGTCCAGCGGTGCCGGATGCCGGACGTTGAGCGGATAGCGGAACACGCTCGCCTGCACGCCTGTCTCGCCGAGCCACCTGGCCACCGGCTCGGCTTCGTGCGGAGCGTGTGCGGCGTACCCGCCGCCGGGCAGGACGATCATGTGCGTGCTGGCCACCGGGATGTTCAAGGTCAGTCCTTCATCAGGGCGCAGCGGCACCGCCGTCTCAGCCCCCGCAGGGACCAGCGTGGTCCCCGCGGGCCGTGAGCACCGCCCGCGGTGTCATCGCCGGCAGCCTAGTTCTTGAGTAATGCGAGCAGGTCGGTGTCGAATCTATAAGGAGTCCAAGGTCCATGGACTAAGAACGGCAGTGGCTCATCGAAATGCTGACGTATATCCTGCTCGTCGTGATCGGCCGATGGGCAGGGCAGGATGCGATGCCACCGGTCCCGGCTGGGAGCCGTTATGTCGCGATGGGCAGTTCCTTCGCGGCGGGACCCGGCATCGCGCCGCGTGCCCCCTCAAGCCCGCGCCGGGCGGGCCGGTCGTCGGGCAACTATGCGCATCTAGTTGCCCGTGCGCTGGGGCTCGATCTGCAGGACGTGACCTATTCCGGCGCCACCACCAGCGACATCCTGCAGCCTTCCGCCGCCGGCCAGCCCGCGCAGCTGGATGCCGTCACGCCGGACACGCGCCTGGTCACGATCACCGCGGGGGGCAATGATGTCGGCTTCTTGCCGCGGCTTACCCTGGCCAGGCGATCGTCGACGGCATCGAGTCAGTCATCGTCGAGCAAGGCGCCGAACAGCGTCGCCACCATATAGGAAATATAGTGCTCGACACCCTGGGCCCGGCAGCGGTGCTGGCGACCGCTTATTCAAACGTGGTGATTGTCGAGGCCGGCGGACTCGCCGCGCAGGCCTCGGCTATCTACAGCGCGGAGCTGACGCGCCGTGACGGAGTATGGAGATTTACCAAGGTCGTAGTCGGCCTAGACGGGTATATGGGCAAGCCGCCGGAACGCTGAGCTCGTGTGGCCGGTGATTCCCGTCGCCTTAAGGCGGCCCGCGGCGGCCTCAGTCGATGTCAGGGACCGGGATCTCGGTCCGCTCTTCGACCTCCAGGACGGCCTTGGCGTAGGCGGAGACGTGCCGGTCCATCCGGCGCACGGCGGCATCGGAGTCCCGGGCCCGGATGGCCGCGGTGATCGAGCGGTGCGCCCGTGCCGTCTCCCGCCGCACCTTGTCATCGACGAAGCGCTCGTTCTCGGTGGAGGTGTAGATGGCCCGGGACAGGGCGGTCATAAGCCCGGCCAGCAGCTCGTTGTGGCTCGCGATCGCGACCCCCAGGTGCCAGTCCACGTTGGCCTGCAGGAACCGGGCCAGGCTGCTGGTCTCGTCGGCGAGTTCCTCATTGGCCTCCTCCAGCCTGGCCAGGTCCTCGTCCGTCCGGTTGCGGGCCGCGAGCCGGGCGCAGAACGGCTCGATCGCCTCGCGCGTCTCGAGCAGGGCGGCCAGCCGGACCTGCTGGCCGCGGATGAGCAGGCTCACCGACCTGGCCACCGCGTCCCGGCCCGGCCGCTGCACGAAGGTGCCGCCGGCCCGGCCGGCCTTGATCCGGACCAGGCCCTGGACCTGGAGAATCCGCAGCGCCTCTCGGACCGTGGCCCGGCTCATCCGGGTCTGGGCGACCAGTTCCCGCTCGGGCGGGAGCGCCATCCCCTCGGCGAACTCACCGTCTAGGATTCGTTCCCGCAGCTCGTTCGCGAGCACGTCCGAGGCCTTGGGCACCTCCATCGGCGTCAGCCTCAGCTGCGACCGGCCACTACCAGATCCCGTCGCCACGTGATCAGCGCTCGTCATGGGTTCTCCTGACTGCTGGCCAAAAGGTCTGACATATCAACCAGCCGTAAGTATCACTTGGTAAATATTCAACCAGTAACCGCGGTGCCGGGCCGGAAGGCGCACGGCCGGCCTCAGGCATGCCCGGCGCCGACCGCCCGTTCGAGTGCCTCGCGGTACTCGGGCGCGGCGATGGCGGCGAGCCTCCGGCCGCGTTCGGCCAGCGTGCCGCCCCGTAGCCGCGCCACCCCGTACTCGGTCACCACATAGTCGACGTCGGTCCGCGGGGTGGTCACCGTGCCGCCCGCCAGCGCTGGCTTGATCGTCGATTCGCCTGCGGACCGCGAGCGGAGCGCGATGATGGACCGTCCTCCGGTCGTGCAGGCCGCCCGCGAGAAGTCCGCCTGCCCGCCGACCGCCCCGATGTAAACGCCCCGCCTCAGCTCAGCGCCGACCTGGCCGGAAAGGTCCACCTCGATCGCCGAGTTGATCGCCACGAACGAGCCCAGCCGGGCGAGGACGCCGGGGGCATGGGTATAGCTCGCGGCCCGGAATCGTACCGGCAGGCTGCAGACCCGCTGGTAGAGTTCCTGGCTGCCCAGCGCCGTTCCGGTCACGATGACCCCGGGATCGATCTCCTTCCGGGCGCCGGTGATCACGCCCTTGTCCACCAGCGCCAGCACCGCGTCGGAGATCATACCGGAGTGCACGCCCAGGTCGCCGTGGTCGGCCAGCGCCTGCAGCATGGCCGAGGGCAGCGAGCCGACCCCGATCTGGATGGTGTCACCGTCCTCGATCAGCCCGGCGACGTGCCGTCCGATCGCCCGCTCCGCCTCGTCCGGGGGCCGCACCGGGGCCTCCGCGAGCGGCCGGTCGGTCTCGACCACCGCGCTGAACCGGCTGAGCGGGATGCGCGGCGAGCCGGCCGTGGCCGGCATCCGCTGGTTCACCTCGGCGATCAGGACCGGAGTGCAGGCGATGGCGTCAGCCGCGTAGTCGACGCCCACGCCGAGGCTGCACCGGCCGTCGGCGTCCGGCGCCGACACCTGTACCAGCCCGACGTCGCAGGGCAGCGAGCCGTCGGCGAACAGCCGCGGCAGCGCCGAGTAGCTGCACGGCACCACGGTCAGGCGTCCCTGGCGGCTCAGCCGGCGCAGCGCGCCGAGGGCACCGTAGGAGACGACCTCGATGCTCGCGGGCAGCGCGGTGATGAGCCGCTCGTCCCAGGACAGTCCGCAGAACGCCCGCACCGGCCCGAGCCGGTCCGCCTGGTCGAGCAGCGCGTGCACGAGCACAGTGGGCTCCGCGCTGGCCTGGCTCCACCAGACGCCAGCGCCGGGGCGCACATGGCGGGAGAGATCGATCACCGGCGCGGCCTCAAACCCGGCAGCCCGGGTGGCACCCATGAACTTTTCATAAGATGACGGTTCCGCCGTCGACCGGGAGCACCTGGCCGGTGATGTAGGACGCCGCGTCGGAGGCCATGAACACGAAGCTCCCGGCGATTTCGGCCGGCTCGGCCCAGCGGCCCAGCGGAATACGGGCCAGGGTCAGCTGGGCCAGCTTGGCGTTGTCGCGGATGTTCTGCGTCATCGGCGTCGCCGCGAGCGGGGCGATGGCGTTGACCGTGATCTGGCGGCGCGCCAGTTCGCGCGCCAGCGACTTGGTCAGGCCGATGACCCCGGCCTTGGCCGCGCCGTAGTTCGCCTGCCCGATCGTCCCGGTCAGCCCGGCCGCGGACGTCACGTTGATGATCCGGCCGGTGCCGTCGTCGGGCAGGTAGGACAGCACGGCCTGGGTGCAGACGAAGCTGCCGACCAGGTGGATGTCGAGGATCCGGCGGAATGCCTCTTCGGAAAGCCTGGGAAACATAGCCGGGGCGATCGCCCCGGCGTTGTTGACCAGGATGTGCAGGGTGCCGCCGGCCAGCGCCGCGGCCTGCCCGGCGGCGGCCGCCGCGGCCGCGGCATCGCGGACATCCAGCTCACATGATTCCGCCCGGCCGCCCGCTTCCGTGATCGTGACGGCCGTGGCCTCGGCGGCCTTGGCGTCGATGTCGGTCACCAGCACCGATGCCCCGGCCTCGGCAAAGGCGACCGCGACGGCCTGACCTATCCCGCTGCCGGCCCCGGTGACCAGCGCCGCGCGCCCGTGCAGACCGAACATCAGCCGCGCCCGGCCGCTGCGGCCCGCGTGACGGCGCTCATGCGGAGCCCAGCTTGGCGACGATGTCGGCCCGCAGGACGTGCTTCTGGATCTTCCCGGTCGCCGTCATCGGCAGCTCGGGCACGATCTCCAGCCGCTCCGGGACCTTCTGGATAGCCAGCCCGCGCGCCAGCAGGTAGTCCGACACCTCCTGCCGGGTCAGGTTCTCCTGGCCCGGGCCTACCACGGCGTAGCAGCAGACCTTCTCGCCCAGCCTCTCGTCGGGCATGCCCACGACCGCGACGGCCCGGATGGCCGGGTGCGCGATCAGCAGGTCCTCGATCTGGCGCGCGCTGATGTTGAGCCCGCCGCGGATCACGATGTCCTTGAGCCGTCCCGTCACCCGGACGTAGCCGTCGGCGTCCATGACGCCGAGGTCCCCCGACCGCGAATACCCCTCGGGGGTGAACAGTTTGCTGGTCTCCTCCGGGTTGTTGATGTACTCGAGCATGTGCATGGGCCCCTTGTAGGCGAGGTCGCCCTGCTCGCCGCGGGGCACCTCACGCCCGTCGCCGTCCACGATCTTCACCGAGTTGCCGGGCAGGGCCTTGCCGTCCGAGGTCACCGACCGCTCCGGGTCGTCCTGCACCGTGCAGGTCGTGGTACAGGCGTTCTCGGTCCGCCCGTAGAGGCTGAGCACCCGCAGGGTCGGCAGCACCTCACCGGCCCGCCGGACGAACGCCGCCGGGATCGGCGACCCCGCCGCCACCCAGAGCCGCATGCTGCTCGGGTCATGCTGGTCGGGGTCGTAGGCGTCCATCAGCGTCTGCAGGAACGTGGTCGCCGTGACCGCCGCCGTGGTGTGGAACTTGGCGATGTCGGCCAGGGCGGCCCGCGGTTCCCACGCCTCCATCAGGTGCACCGAGGCGCCGTGCATGAGCGGCAGCAGGAAGCCCGTGATCAGCCCGGTCGTGTGCGTGATGGGGGACGGGTTGAACTGGATGTCGTCGCAGGAGTAGCCGAACGCCTGAGCCAGCAGGCGCGATCCGCAGCCGAAGGTGTTGAAGGTGTGCAGGCAGCCCTTCGGCCGGGCGGTGGTACCGGAGCTGAAGACGATCACGAACGGCTCGTCCGGCCCGGCCGCGGCCCCGAGCTCGTCCGGGTCCGCCGCATCCCCGGCGAACAGGCCCTCCAGCGCGATGGCGTCCGGCGGCTCGCTGCCGTCGGCGCGCACCACGATGAGGTCACGCAGGCCGGGGCAGTCCGGCCGCAGGCTCTGGTACATGCCGGGGTAGTCGAAGTTCCGGAACGGGCCGCAGGTGATCGCCGTCCGCACGCCGGCGTTCTGCAGCATGTAGCCCACGTCGTCGCGTCGGTAGATGGGCATGATCGGCACCATGATCGCGCCGACCCGCGTCAGCGCCAGCGAGATCTGGGTGAACTCGGCCCAGCTGGGAATCTGCACCGACACCCGGTCCCCGGCGCCGATGCCGATCCGGCGCAGGCCGACCGCCAGCGCCAGGGCGCTGTCCCGCAGCTCGCCGTAGGTCAGGGTCGCCGTCCCGTCGGTGACGAACACCTTGTCCGGGTGCAGGTCGGCCTGCTGCTCGGTGACCTCGAAGAACGTTTCAGGCCGCCAGAGCCCGGCCGCGTAAAAGCTGGCGATGTCGGCCTCGGAATACCGGTCGTGCACCGTCGCGAACGCCATCGCCGGCTCCCTTCCCGTCCCGGACGGCAGTGCCCGGTTGGTTAGGAGTTTAAAATGATCGGACCGAAATTATCAATGGTCCGGCCTCCCGGCCGGGCCGGAGCTCCGACAGGCCCCTGGTGACCGTCAGCCGCCAGGATCTACCATTTTGGTCCGACCGATATTATCATTGACCTTTTGAGCGAAGGGTGCGCCGATGGACCTCGCGGACTCTGCCGAAGAGGCGGCCTTCCGCGCCGCGGCCCGCCAGTGGCTGGGCTTGGCCCTGCCTCAGCTGCCCTGGCCGGAGCCGGCTGGCCTCGTCGCCAAGGCGCCGTTCTGGCGGCAGTGGCAGCGCCTGCTGTCCGACGCCGGGTACGCCGGGCTGTCTTGGCCGAAGGAGTACGGCGGTGCCGGAGCCGACGCCAGGCTGCGCGGCATCTTCGCCGAGGAGACCGACCGGGCCGGAGCCCCGGAGCGACTGAACACGATCGGCGAGGACTTCGCCGGGCCCACGATCATCGACTTCGGCACCGCGGAGCAGAAGAAGCGCTTCCTGCGGCCCATCCTGACCGG
>Ga0302178_10003451_pt1 | contig 11920 bp, 13 predicted proteins | sample I_Palsa_E1_3_FD_198790 | JGI IMG/M metagenome (GOLD analysis project Ga0302178, IMG submission 198790) | Peat permafrost microbial communities from Stordalen Mire near Abisko, Sweden - I_Palsa_E1_3 | ecosystem: Environmental > Terrestrial > Soil > Palsa > Peat permafrost | place: Sweden... | reverse complement strand
CGTCCAGGCCGGACAGGCAGACCTTGTTGATGGTCAGCGCCGGGACCGACATTCCGATCCCGGCCGCCACGGCGGCCTGGCGGGCGGTGATCTGGCCCGCGCCCGCCTGCAGCACCTGGCCCATGATGACGTACTCAACCTGATCCGGGCTGATCCCGGCACGGCCCAGGGCCCCGCCGATGCTGACGCCGCCAAGGTCACTGGCAGACTTGCTCGCGAGGGAGCCGAGCAGACGGCCGATCGGAGTCCTCGCGCCGCCGACGATGACGGGCTGACGTGATTCGCTCATAGCTACGACGATACCCAATGGGTTGCGAAAGGACATATCGTGCTACCCCTGCTGACCCGCATCGATCACGTCGGCATCGCCTGCCGCGACTTGAACAAGACCGTTGAGCTGTACCAGGCGACGTTCGGCCTTAAGGTTGTGACGGTAGAGACTAACGAGGCCCAGGGGGTCCGCGAGGCCATGCTGGCGGTCGGCGAGCGTGCCCTGGTAGCGGGCTACGTCCAGCTGCTCGAGCCGCTGGGACCCGACACGCCGGTGGGCAAGTTCCTGGCCCGGCGCGGTGAGGGGATTCACCACGTCGGGTACGGCGTCGCCGACATCGGCGAGGCGCTGTCCGCGCTCGGCGAAGCCGGCATCCGGCTGATCGACGAGCGGCCCAGGCACGGGTCCATGGGCGCGGCCATCGCGTTCCTGCACCCAGCCGATCTCGGCGGCGTTCTGACCGAACTCGTCCAGTTCGCCACCTCGCCATGATCCCCCAAAGCGGGGGTAAGGAGGACTGAGCAGGATGCATAGGATGGAGAACTCCGAAGGGCCCGCCAAAGCCCGCAAAGGAGATGTAGTCTGCCTTCCACCGGGCGATAGTCGCACCCGCATGGCTGACACCCGCCGTAACAATTCCGCCGCCTTCACGTCTAGCCAGGATTAGGCCATATGCAATCGGACATTGACGCCCAGCTGACCAACTTCTTCGAAGAAGCCCCGCCGCGCGAGTTCGCGACGGTCATGCGGGGCTACGACCGTCACCAGGTCGATGAGCACATCAGGCAGATCGAGACTGAAGCACGCACACACCGCGAGCAAGCTCAGGCCGCCAAGCGGGAGCTGTCCGAAGCGCACCGCCAGATCCAGGAGCAGGAACGTCCGACCTACTCGGGCCTCGGGGCGCGCATCGAGCAGCTGCTCCGGCTGGCCGAGGAGCAGGCCACCGAGCTGGTTCAGGCGGCTAGGTCGGAAGCGAACGAGATCAAGGCCGCGGCCAAGGTCGACGCGGCCGAGCTGCGGGCCGCCGCCGAGAACGAGGCCTCCGAGCTACGCGCGAACGCCAAGCGGGAGACCGACGACCTGCGCGGCGCGGCCGAGCGCGAGGCCGACTCGATCAGGACCACGGCCCGCCGCGAGGCCGACGAGCTGACCTCGACCACCGAGCGCGAGGTCGCCAAGCTGCGGGCCACCGCCGACCACGAGGTCGCGGAGAAGCGGGCCGCGGCCGAGCGCGACATCGCCAAGCTGCGCACCAGCACCGAGCGCGAGGTCGCCCAGCTGAAGGCGACCGCCAAGCGCGAGCGCGATGAGATCCTCACCACATCCAAGCGCCAGGCCGACGAGATGCGCAGCCAGGCCCAGCGGATTCTCGAGGAGAGCGAAGCCCAGCGCGCCCAGGCGGAAGCCGAGTTCGAGATCCAGCTCGCGGCGCGCCGCGAAGAGGCCGAGCGCCAGGAAGCCGAGCGGCTCTCCGCCGCCCAGTCTGCCACGCAGAAGCTGGTGTCCGAAGCCGAGCAGCGGGCCTCCACCGCCGAGCAGCGGGCGGCCAAGGCCAGCGCCCAGGCCGACCAGACCCGGCGGGACGCGGACCAGCACGCCCGGCAGCTGGTCAGCAACGCCAAGAAGAACGCCGACCAGATCGTCAGCCAGGCCAAGGCTCAGGCCGAGGGTCTGCTCGCCGAGACCAAGGCGGACGCCGAGCGCCGCCGGGCGGCGGCGCAGCGCGAGGTCGACGAGCTCACCCGGCAGAAGGACAGCATCGCCAGCCACCTGGCGCAGGTGCGCCAGCTGCTCGGTGGTCAGATGGCGGGCATGGACGCGGCGATGCAGGCCGCACCGCCGAAGCCGGCCATCGCCGCCGACCCGGCCCCGCCGGCTCCCGCGGCCCCGCCGAGCGCGCCGCGCAACGGGAACTCTGGCGCGGCGCCCACGACCGTGCAGCCGGTTCAGCCGGCCGGCGGACATCAGGCCACCCAGGCGTCTCCGGCGCCGACCCAGGTGCAGCGGTCAGCGGTCAGCGGTTCCGGGGCAGCCAACGGCGGCGGCCCCGCCGGGACGCAGGCCACCAAGCAGGCGGCCAACGGCAAGGAAGACGACGAGGACTGGTGGACCGAGTAGGAACGGCGAGCCGGTAGGGGCGGGCGCGGGCCAGCCGATGGAGACGTGGGAGGCGATCAGATCCCGCCGGGACATCAGGTCGTACGAAGACCGGCCTGTTCCCGATGATCACCTCAACGAGATCCTGGAAGCAGGTCGGCGCGCGCCCTCGTCGCAGAACTGGCAGCCGTGGGATTTCGTCGTGGTTACCGAGCGCGAGCGGCTTGTCAAGCTCGCGCAGGTGTGGCAGGGTGCCGGGCACGTAGCCCACTCGGCGGCGACCGTCGCCTTGGTCGCGTCGCCGCCTGAGCAGGAGCGGCGACGCGGCACCCTGTACTACGATCTAGGCCAGGCCACGATGAGCATCATGCTGGCCGCGGCCGGCCTGGCCATCGGCAGCTGCCACTCCTCGGTCGGGGACCAGGATCTGGCCCGCGAGCTGCTTGGTTTCCCCGACGATAAATTCTGTGCGTACCTGATCTCGCTCGGGTACCCGGCGGACCGCCCGCTGTCCCTGATCCGGCGTCCCGACCGTCGCCTGTTCGACGAGGTCGTGCACCGGGAGCGGTGGTAAAACCCGGTCTCAGGTCACCGGCACGATGCTGGCTTGCGTCAGGCGGCCGGAGTCGATCCGCAGCAGGCCCAGCGTGCCGTGCGGCTGGCGCCTGCGGTCCGTCGGCGAACCTGGATTAAAAATCCGCAAATCACCAGCGGACTCATCGAGCGGTATGTGCGAATGCCCGAACACCACGAGATCCGCGCCCGGGAACGCGCGGCGCATTCGCGTCAGGCGTCCGGTGGCGGCGCCGCTGTCGTGCACCATGGCCACGCTGAGCCCGTCCAGGTCTAGTTCCGCGGTTGGGCCCGCTCCCCACGCCGCGACGTCAGGACCGTCGTTGTTCCCGAGTACGGCGAAGACGGGGGCATACTCCGCGAGCTCGACTAGGACCGACGCAGTGCAGACGTCGCCCGCGTGCAGGATGAGATCCGCGCCGCGCAGGTGTTCGGCCACCCGGGGCGGGCAAACCCGCCACCGCCTGGGCGCATGAGTATCCGCCAGCACGACCACCCGCACAGCACTATCTTGCCCGGCCGGCGCCGCCGCGCGGACCCTGCCGTCCTCCCCCGACCCGGTTTTCGCCCGCCGCGTCCGATCGTGGATCGTTACCGTCTCCACAAGACGGTACCGATCCACAGCGATCCCAACAGGCGACGCGCAACCGACATTCGTTGCATTTCGCCTTCGTGTGCCGGTCGCTCGGTTGTCGTGTGTCACCAACCCCCTCCCCAGGGTAGTGGCGACACACGATAACTTTCCCCGCCCGCTTCAGGCCCGGCATTAGGTACATTTCGCGGCTGGTGGGCCGACCGCAGGTGCGATCGCGCGTCGCCGCCGCCTCGAACGTCACGCAGGTACGATTCTGCCGCTAGCGCACGTGACGGGTGTCATGCTCCTGGATGGTCGGGATGAGGGAGGTGAGCGCCTTGCTGGCCTCGGCCGCCGCCTTTCGCTGTCTGTTTCTGGCTTCCGCAACGGCAGCAGCGGCGGCGAGACGCCGGTTGGCCTCGCGGCGGCGGCGAATGCGCTTGACCGTCTTGTTCGCGCGATCTATAGCGAACAGCAAGCCGACAAGCAGGACAATCGCGACAGCGATGAGCACAGGCACAGGCATCCTCCGTCTTGCCTTTCAGTAACGGCCCGAACACACCAGTAAAGCCGGCAGGCACAGGTTTTCCAAGCCGTACTTATCACACTAACCGGGCGAGTCCGGCTTTCTGCCTGCTACGATGCTCGCGCCGGCACCCCAGTGCGCCGGGGCGAGAGGGAAAGTGGGGCCACCCGGTTGAACGGGCCGGGTGGCCCGATCAATGGGCCGCCCGCCGGCTCACGGACGGCCGGCTCACGGACGGCCGGCTCACGGACGGCCGGCTCACGGGCGCAGCAGGCCGAGCAGCCAACCTGGTCCGAGGATAGTCGCGCCGGCCGCCACGCAGCGCTCGCGCAGCTCGCGATCGGCGGTCACGACCACCCGGTGCCCGGGCAGCTCCCGCACCAGGGCCACGATCGCATCATCCCCCGAGCCGGGCGCCTGCACGACCCGGACCTCCCCGGGCCGCGCTACTCCCGACCGCGCTACTCCCGACCGCGCTACTCCCGACCGCGCTTCCTCGGGCAGGCTGTCGGCCGACGCACTGTCGGCCGACTGCGCTTCCCCGGGCCGCGCTCCGGCCGGGCGCGCTTCTCCCGGCGTACCGGCGGCAGGTGAGGCGGCGGATAGACGAGCGGCCGCGGCCTTGGCGGCGCCCTCGAGCACCATGACGAAATCGGGCGGATCGGTCTCACCCGGCGGAACCCCACGGCCACTCGCAGCGAGACGTACCAGCTCGGCGTGCAACCGGACGGCCGCGCCGGCCCGGTCCCGCCACCAGCCGTCCGGACGCGAGCCCATCACGTTGGCTACGTCCACGACGATCGTGACTGCGTGCTCGCCGATCCCGATCTCCTTCGCGCCGTAAGCTGACCGCATGGCAGACGTGATACTCGCCCGGCAGCTGACCGAACAGGTCTCTAGGCTACGGCAGCGCCAGAGCGGCCCGCTGATCCTCGAACTCGACCTGACCGACGGCATCGGTGAGGGGCCGGTCGCCGATCCGGTGTCCGCGATCATGTCCCGGCGCAAGATCAGGCTGCCGGACATCATCGAGGGCCTGCGGCGCGCGCACCACGACGACCGAGTCCGGGCGCTCGTGGTCAAGGTGGGCGGCGGACGGATCGGGCTGGCCCGGATGCAGGAGATCCGCGAGGCGGTCTCCGGCTTCCGTGAGTCGGGCAAGCTCACCGTGGCGTGGGCCGAGACCTTCGGCGAGTTCACCCACGGGAACGTGCCGTACTACCTGGCGACCGCGTTCGACCGGATCTACCTGCAGCCGTCGGGCACCCTGGGGCTCACCGGCATCGCGGTCGAGCAGCTGTTCCTGCACGACGCGCTGGCCAAGATCGGGATCGCCTTCGAAAGCGCCAAAAGGTACGAGTACAAGTCGGCCGCCGACAACCTGACCGAACGCGGCTTCACCCCGCCCGCCCGCGAGGCTTCCGAGCGGCTGGCGGCCTCGATCGCCGAGCAGATCAGCGCCGCCATCGCCGAACGCCGGGGCAAGACGGCCACCCAAGCCCGCGCGCTGCTCGACCGCGGCCCGTTCCTGGCCGCCGACGCGCTGGCCGAGGGCCTGGTCGACGCGCTCGGCTACCGGGACGAGGTGTACGCGGACGTCCGCAAGGAAGCGGGCCCGGACGCGACCCTGCAGTACGTGGCGCGCTACCAGCGGGGTCACGTGCTGGCGCAGCGAGCGCGCCGGCTGCCCCGGCGCCAGGATTTCGTGGCCGTGGTCTACGCCTCCGGCCCGATCAGGTCGGGGCGCAGCACCCGGAGCCCGCTGGGCGGGACCGCGATGGGCTCGGACACGGTGTCGGCCGCGCTGCGGTCGGCGCTTTCTGACGAGCGGGTGCGGGCCGTGCTGTTCCGGGTCAACAGCCCCGGCGGGTCCGCCACCGCCTCCGATACGATCTGGCGCGAAGTGGTCAGGCTCCGGGCGGCGGGCAAGCCCGTGGTGGTGTCGATGAGCGACGTGGCCGCCTCTGGCGGGTATTTCATCGCCGCGCCGGCCGACGTCATCGTCGCGCAGCCGGGCACGATCACCGGGTCGATCGGCGTGATCATGGGCAAGCCCGTGCTCGCCGGCGCGCTGGAACGCGTCGGCATCACCACCGATTCGGTGGCCGTGGGCAGCGGGGCGACCATGCTCGCGCCGACCCATCCGTTCACCGAAGACGAGTGGAACCGGATCAACGTCTGGCTCGACGCGATCTACCAGGACTTCATCGGGAAGGTGGCCTCGGGCCGCAGGATGGGTGTGGAGCGGGTGCACGAGGTGGCCCGGGGACGGGTCTGGACCGGCGCCGACGCCGCGCAGAACGGGCTCGTCGACGAGCTCGGCGGGATGCAGGCCGCGGCCGAGATCGCCCGCCGCCGCGCCGGCCTGCCCGCCGACGCCCCCCTCCGCGTCTACCCCAGGCTCACCCCGCTCGACCAGCTCAGGCCGCCGCCTTCGAGCGAGTCGCGGCCCGCCGCGGCGGCCGCGTTCGACCTCGGTTTCGCCGACGCCTGGGGTCCCGCGTGGCGGCTGGCGGCCCGGGCCGGCCTGCCGCCGTACGGACCGCTGATGCTGCCGGGCCCATGGACAATCAATTGACCGAACGGTCGCTACCTCTGCGCCCGGCCACCCTCCGCGCGCCCCGGCCTGACCGCTAGATGCCGGCGACTGAGGATCCGGCGCCAGATCTAGCCGGTGCGCTGGCGTCGTGGGCGACGGCGGTCACGCTGCTGACGGTGGCCGACGATCGCGATGACGTGGGGGCGACGGTCAGCGCGTTCTGCGCGGTGTCCACGAACCCGCCCCTGGTCCTGATGTCGCTGATGTCCGGTTCCTATCCGGCTGAGCTGTTCGGCCGGGCGGAGGAGCCGGTCACGCGGTTCGCCGTCACGCTGCTGGCGGCCGGCCAGCGCGTGCTGGCCGGGCGGTTCGCCGCCGCCGGCCGACCCGGCGCGCGGCTCATGCTCGGCGACGTGCCGCACCGGCGCGGCCCGGACTCCGGCGCGCTGATCGTGGACGGCGGCCTGGCCGCGCTGGAGTGCGCCGCGGCGCAGGTTATCCCGGCCGGGGATCATCTGCTGGTCATCGCGCAGGTCACCGGCGTGCCCTACGTGGCGGACGCCGGTGAGCCCCTGATCCGTTTCCGGCGCCACTACCTGCCCGCTAGGCTCTAGTTCGTCCGATAGGAGCCTCATGCCCAGCTTTGACACCAGCGTCCCGCATATCGCCCGCGTCTATGACTACTGGCTGGGCGGCAAGGACAATTTCGCCGCCGATAGGGAACTCGGCGAGCGAACCCTGGCGGCGTACCCGAACCTGGTGTTCTCGGTCCGCGCCAACCGCGCCTTCCTCGCCCGCGCGGTCCGTTTCCTCACCGCCGAGATGGGGATCAGGCAGTTCCTCGACGTCGGAACGGGGATTCCGACCGCCGACAACACCCATGAGGTCGCGCAGAGCGTGGCGCCCGAGTGCCGGATCGTCTACGTCGACAACGATCCCGTCGTGCTCTCGCACGCCAGGGCGCTGCTGACGAGCAAGCCGGAGGGGCTGTGCGCCTACATCGACGCCGACCTGCGGGACCCCGACAACATCCTGGCCATCGCGGCGGACACCCTGGACTTCAGCCAGCCGGTCGCGGTCATGATGATCGCGGTCCTGCACTTCATCGCCGATGACGCCGAAGCCAGCGGCATCGTCAACCGGGTCATGGACGCCTGCGTCCCGGGCAGCTTCATCGCGATCTCGCACGCGGCCAGCGATATCGACACCGAGCAGCAAACCGAGATGGTCCGCCGGCTGAACGAGTCCGTCGCGGAGAAGGCGACGCTGCGCGATCAGGCCGGCGTGACGCGCTTGTTCGACGGGTTTGAGCTGGTCGAGCCGGGCGTGGTACGGACCGCCGAGTGGCGGCCGGACTCCGAGCACCAGGCCGCCAGTCCCGCCGCCGTGTGGTGCGGCGTCGCCAGGAAGCCCTAGGTATCACGGTCGGCGACCGAGACGGCCGCCGGGAGACCGAACGTGCGCTAGGGGACCGAGCCCGCGGCCAGGCGGCCGGCTTGCCAGACGGCGGCGATCAGGGGGACGCCGGGGCGGTAGGCCAGGTAGGCGTGCGACGGGGCCTCGAGCAGGATCAGGTCGGCTCGGGCCCCTACGCCGAGATGGCCGATATCGTCCCGGCGCAGGGCCCGGGCGCCGCCCGCGGTGGCGGCCCAGACGGCCTCTTCCGTCGTCATCCGCATCTCCCGGACCGCGAGCGCGATGCAGAACGACATGCTGGAAGTGAACGAGGAACCGGGGTTGCAGTCGGTGGCCAGGGCCACGGTGGCGCCCGCGTCGAGCAGCCGCCGCGCGTCGGGGAACGGCTGCCGGCAGCCGAACTCCGCGCCGGGCAGCAGGGTCGCGACGACCGGCGTGCTGGCCAGCGCGTCCACGTCGGCGTCGGTCAGGAACGTGCAGTGGTCGGCCGACGCGGCGCCCGCCTGCGCCGCCACCTGGACGCCGGGGCCCGTTCCGAGCTGGTTCGCGTGCACGCGGGCGCCCAGGCCGGCGGCGGTGCCCGCGGCGAGCACCGCGGCCGCCTCGGCGCCGCCGAACGCCCCGTCCTCGCAGAACACGTCGATCCACCGGGCGTGCGGCGCGCAGGCCGCCAGCATCGGGCCGCGCACGAGGTCCAGGTAACCAGCCGGGTCGGCGGCGAACTCGGGCGGAACGACGTGCGCGCCCAGGTAGGTGACCTCGGGGGTGATCTCGGCGGCGAGCGCGAGCCCGCGCGCCTCGTCCGGGACGGTGAGCCCGTAGCCGGACTTGCACTCGAACGTGGTCGTGCCCTGGCCGAGCATCTCGGCCGCCAGCCGTCGCAGGTTCGCGCGCAGCACGACGTCCGGAGCCGCGCGGGTCGCCTCGACCGTGACCAGGATGCCGCCCGCATGGTACGGGCGCCCGGCCATCCGCGCGGCGAACTCCGCGCTGCGCTCTCCGGCGAAGATCAGGTGGGCGTGGGAATCGGCGAACCCGGGCAGGACGGCCCGGCCGCCGGCGTCCACCACGGCGTCGGCGGCGGGCGCCCGCGCCGCGGGCCCGGTCCAGGCCACCCGGTCGCCCGAGATCACCAGGGCCGCGTCCGCCAGCGCGGCATAGGCACCACGTTCGCCGTCGTTGGTGACCAGTTCGCCGATGCCGGTGATCAACGTGCTGTGCGGATCCGCCACGAGACAAGCTTCCCCCATCACCCGGCGCTGGCGCGCACGGGCACCTGCGCTGGCGGACACGGGCGCTGGCGAGTACGGGCACGCACGGCTTCGGGCTCGAGCCGGTGTCCGTTCCGAAGATTTAATGGTGAACGGTCAGGCGACCGCGGTGAGATCACCGCGGCTGACCAGCTCGACCAGCGGCTCCAGGTCGGCGGGCAGCGTGCCGTCCCCGTGGATGAACGGCACCAGCTCCCTGATCATCCGGTAGACGCGGACGGTGCCGAGGCCGAGCTGACCTGGGCCGCCCGGGGCGCCGGGGAGCGCCCGCAGGTCGATGGCCTGGGCGGCGACGACGAATTCGATCGCCGCGACCCGGGCGCAGAGCTGGATCATGTCGGCCAGCCGCCGCGCCGACAGCGGCGCCATCGTGGCCCGGTCCTCGATGCCCTCGCCTTTCACCGAGCTGGCCAGCTCGTAGAGATGCGGATGGGCCAGCGTGCGGGCCTCCACGGTGATCGCCTGGCCGGCCACGGCCAGTTCGGACAGCGCGTCGTCGGGCGAGCCCGCGATCGCCCCCAGGCCCGCGGGCAGTCCGGAATAAGGAGCCTGCAAGAGCTTGACCGCCCGTTCGTTCGCGCTGGTCACCACCGGGGCGAGCGCGATCCTGGCGAAATCGAGCGCGGCGGCGAGCGGGCCGATGTCGAAGTTCCCGACCGAGACGATCCGGCGCTCGGACACCACCACGACCGGGTTGGACTGGGAGGAGTTGAGCTCGAGCTGCAAGATGGTCCGCGCGTAGGCCAGCGCGTCACGGGCCGCTCCGTGGATCTGCGGGAGGCAGCGGAACGTCAGCGGGTCCTGCAGGAACCGAGCCGCGCCCGGCTGCCACAGGTAGCTCCCGGCCAGCAGGGCCCGCAGCTGGCTCAGCGTGGCCGCCAGGCCGGGAAAGGGCCTGGTCTGCTCGATGACCGGGTGCAGGCAGGTCAGGTTGGCGCCGAAGGCCTCCAGGTCCAGGGCGCCCGCGACGTCGAACACCGACATCAGGCGGTCCGCGTCGGCGATGGCCATGCAGGCCCAGGCCGTGGTGAAGGCGTTGCTGCTGACCAGGGCGAGCCCCTCGTTCTCGGCCACCTGAAACCCGCTGCGGGTGAGGAGCCCGTGCGCCAGGTCGGCCATCGGGCCGAGGTCGCCCTGGCCGATCGAGCCGAGCGTGCGGACCGGCGGCGCGAAGCCCTCGTTCAGCAGGGTGACGATCATCTCGGCGAGCTCGGGGCGGACGCCGGTCACACCCTTGGCGTAGCTGCTGGCCAGGCAGAGCATGGCGCCGCGGACGACGTCGGGCGGGGCGGCGTCGCCCTGGGCGATGCGGTGGTTCAGCACCAGCCGGTGGTTGAACCGCTGCCGTTGCGCCGGGTCAAGGGAAAAACGCCTTGCGTTCCCCGACCCCGGTGGTCAGGCCATATACCGGCTCGCCTTTGCTGAGTACCTCTTCGACTACGGTGCGCGATTGCCGCATGGCGGTTATCGCCTCGGGCGCGAGCGTGGCCCCCTCACCATGCCGGGCGACCGCGACGACCTGCGTAACAGTCAGGTCACTTCCATTAAGCATGATCGTCATTGATTGCTCACCCATCTATAACTGAGCTAGGCTCGCCACTCTGGAACGTTCCGCGTGAGCGGCCCGGCAACAAGGGAGGCCAGCGATGGCAACGTTCCTGCTGCGGCGCCTAGGACTCATGGTCCTCACCCTGTGGCTCCTCACGTTGATCGTATTCTTCGCCGGCCAGATCCTCCCCGGTGATCCCGCCCGCGCCACCCTGGGCAACCTGGCGGCGCCCAGTGCCGTCCGGGCCCTCGACCATCAGCTCGGCGTGGACCGGCCGCTGCTCACCCGGTACGGGAGCTGGCTCGGCGGGCTGCTGCACGGCAACCTGGGCACGTCCTACGCCTATCAGACGGCGGTCGAGCCCTTCATCCGGGCCGCGCTGATCAATTCGGTCAAGCTGGCCGCGCTGGCCTTCGTGGTCGTGGTGCCGCTCGCCATCATCGGCGGCGTGATCGCCGCCCTGTATGCAGGCCGCACCGTCGACCGGGTCATTTCGGTGACCGGGCTTTCGCTGTCCACGGTGCCCGAGTTCGTGTCCGGCATCGTGCTCCTCGTGGTGTTCGGCGTCGAACTGAAGTGGCTGCCGGTTACCGCCTCGGCCGGGCCGGGCGCTTCGGTCCTGCAACAGTTCAGGCATCTGATTTTGCCGGCTATACCGCTCGTTTTTGTGCTCTTCGGCTACATTGCCCGTATGGCGAGGGCGGGGACCATCGACGTGCTGAACTCCGACTACACCCGCACCGCGGTGCTGAAGGGGCTGCGGCGAACGACAGTGATCCGGCGGCACGTGCTGCGGAACTCGCTGCTGCCGACCATCACCGTCATCGCGACTCAGACCGGGTACCTGATCGGCGGGCTGGTGGTAGTGGAGACGCTGTTCAACTACCAGGGTCTGGGGAATCTCATCTACAAGGCCGCGGTGGCGCATGACTTCCCGATGCTGGAGGCCGGGGTGCTGATCATCGGCGTCGTCTACGTGGTGGCCACCTTGATAGCGGACCTGCTGCTGACCTGGCTCAACCCGCGGCTGCGCCTGGGAGGCAGCCAATGAGCGGATCCGTTCCGCAGCCGGCCGAGCCGGGCGTCCCGTCGCCGGTAGAC
>Ga0302178_10003440_pt1 | contig 11938 bp, 8 predicted proteins | sample I_Palsa_E1_3_FD_198790 | JGI IMG/M metagenome (GOLD analysis project Ga0302178, IMG submission 198790) | Peat permafrost microbial communities from Stordalen Mire near Abisko, Sweden - I_Palsa_E1_3 | ecosystem: Environmental > Terrestrial > Soil > Palsa > Peat permafrost | place: Sweden: Abisko... | reverse complement strand
CGCGCGGCGGACTTCGACGTGGTGCACGACAACCAGGGGCTCGGCTACGGGATGCTCGGCGTGCGGCGGCTCGGGCTGCCGCTGGTGACCAGCATCCATCATCCGATCAGCGTGGATAAGCGCATCGACCTGGCCGAGTCCGGCTGGCTGACTCGGCTGTCCCGGCGGCGCTGGTACGGGTTCGTCCGGATGCAGGCCAGGGTGGCGCGGCGGCTGGCCGGGCCCTCTGGGCCCTCTGGGCCCTCTGGGGCCTCTGGGGCCGAACCGCTGATCACCGTATCGGAGTCGTCCAAGCGCGACATCTGCCGCGACTTCCGGGTTCCGCCCGAGCGGGTGCGTATCATCCCGCTGGGGGTGGACACACGGGTGTTCCGTCCGCGCGAGGCCGCGCGGGTGCCCGGCCGGATCATCGCGGTGGCCAGCGCGGACTCCGCGATCAAGGGAGTGGCGACGCTGCTGCGCGCGGTAGGAAAGCTTGCCACGGACCGGGACGTGCACCTGGTCATCGTGGGCAAGCCCACGCCCGCTACCGAGCGGCTAGCCGCCCAGCTGTCCCTGGACGACCGGATCACGTTCACCCACGGACTCGACGACGAGGCGTTCTCCGCGCTGCTGGCCAGCGCCGAGATCGCGGTCGTGCCATCGCTGTACGAGGGGTTCTCGCTGCCCGCGGTCGAGCACATGGCCTCGGGCACTCCGCTCGTGGCCAGCCGTACCGGCGCCCTGCCCGAGGTGACGGGCGACGCGGCCGTCCTGGTCACGCCGGGCGACGACGAGGAACTCGCCGCCGTGCTGAGACGCCTCCATGACTCCCCCGCCGAGCGCACCGCGCTCGGCGGCCGTGCGCTGGATCGGGTCCGCGAACGGTTCGCCTGGGCCGCGGTGGCCGAGGCGACCGCCCAGCAGTACCGGGACGTTATAGGGCCGACGTGCTGACCGTCGATTTCCGCAGGTTCCCGGTCCGGCCCGGGGACCGCGTGCTCGACTTGGGCTGCGGCGGCGGGCGACACGCCTTCGAGGTGTACCGGCACGGCGCGAACGTGGTCGCGTTCGACCTGGATCCGTCCGAGCTAGGCCCGGTGACCGGGATGTTCGGCGCGATGCGCGAGGCGGGCGAGGCTGGCTCGCAGGGCGGCGCGACGGCGGTGTCCGGGGACGCCACCGCGATGCCGTTCGGCGACGGCACGTTCGACCGGGTGATCGCGGCCGAGGTGCTCGAGCATGTTCTCGACGACCAGCGAGCGATGAACGAGCTCGCGCGCGTGCTCCGGCCGGGCGGGCTAGCGGCCATCACGGTACCCAGCTGGCTGCCGGAACGGATCTGCTGGGCCTTGTCTACGGAGTATCACGAGGTCCCCGGGGGACATGTGCGCATCTACACACGGGTCGAACTCGAAGCCAAGCTGGCCAGGGCCGGACTGGAGGTCGGCTGGCACCACTACGCGCACGGGCTGCACTCGCCGTACTGGTGGCTTAAATGCGCGGTCGGGGTGCATGACGACAAGCACACGCTGGTCAGCGCCTATCACCGCGTGCTGGTCTGGGACATCATGCGCAAGCCGGCCGCCACCAGGCTCGCTGAGCAGGCACTTAACCCCCTGATCGGGAAGAGCCTGGTGGTGTACGCGGTCAAACCGGGGGGCCCGGGGGGCCGGGTGGCCCACTCATGAGCAGGGGAGGTCTGGGGGGGATCGTTCCTTCCGAGATAACACAGTCCGAGCTCCTCGCCACGGGTGAATCCATCGCGCGGATGCAGGAGCTGTCCGGGGCGATCCCGTGGCCGGACGGGCACGTCGACGTCTGGGATCACGTCGAATGCGCGATGGCGCTGAGCGTCTGCGGGCTGCGCGAGCCGGCCCGGCGCGCCTACCGGTGGCTGCGGGAAACACAGCGGGCCGACGGGTCCTGGCCTCGTTCGGTCACCGGCGGCACGGTAACCGACGCTGCGGCGGAAAGCCACCACGCCGCGTACATCGCCGTCGGGGCCTGGCATGAGTACCTGGTCACCGGCGACGAGCGGCACAGCCTGACCATGTGGCCGGCTGTCCGCAGCGCGGTGGACTGGGTACTCGGGCTGCGCACGTCACGGGGCGAGATCAGCTGGGAGCGCGACGCCGCCGGTCAGCCAGGAAGCTTCGCGCTGCTGTCCGGCTGCTCGAGCATCCACCAGAGCCTGCGCTGCGCTATCGCGCTGGCCAAGCTGGCCGATGACCCCAGGCCCGACTGGGAGCTCGCGGCGGACCAGCTGGCCCACCTGGTGGCCGCTCACCCGGAGGCGTTCGCGGACAAGAGCCGGTTCGCGATGGACTGGTACTACCCGGTCCTCGGCGGTGCAGTGGGTGGCGCCGAGGCGGCCGCGCGGCTTGCCTCGGGCTGGGACCGGTTCGTGGTCCCGGGCCTCGGCGTCCGCTGTGTCAGCGACCAGCCCTGGGTCACCGGGGCCGAGACCTGCGAGCTCGTGATCGCCCTGGACGCCTGCGGGATGCGGGCCGAGGCGCTCGAGGTGTTCGCGGACGCCCAGCGCCTGCGTCATCCGGACGGCTCCTACTGGACCGGCTGGCAGTTCGCCAACTCCGAGCCGTTCCCGCGGGAACGGTCCAGCTGGACCGCGGCCGCGGTGGTGCTCGCGGCGGATGCGTTGACCGGTTTCAGCCGCGGCGCCGGGATCTTCCGGGACGCCGCGGGAGCCCAGGCGGCGCCCAAGGCCTGCGGCTGCGGCTCAGACGATGCCGGCGCCGGTTCGCTCGAGCAGGCGGAGGGAGCCTTCGGCACGGACTTCGGTGAAGGCGCCTGAGGCCAGCGCCCGCTGGTAGATCAGGTACGGGGGGCGGCCGCCGTCGGCCGGGTCGGGGAACACGTCGTGGATGGCGAGCACGCCGCCGGGCGCCACCCACGGGGCCCAGCCTTGGTAGTCCGTCATTGCCGCCTGCTCGGTGTGGCCACCGTCGATGAAGACCATGCCGAGCGGCGTGCGCCAGAGCCTGGCGACGTCGGCGGACCGGCCCACGACGACCACCACGTGATCTTCGAGTCCGGCCGCCGCGAGCGTGGCCCGCAGCGTGGGCAGGGTATCCAGGCGGCCGGTCCGCGGGTCGACCATTCGCGGATCGTGATACTCCCAGCCGGGCTGATGCTCTTCCGAGCCGCGGTGGTGGTCGACGGTCACGACCAACTGGCCCGCCGCCCTCGCCGCCGCGGCCAGGTAGATGGTGGACTTGCCGCAGTAGCTGCCGATCTCCAGGACCGGCCCGAAACGGGAGTAAGCGGCGGCCGCGTCGAACAGGGCCTGGCCCTCGGCGGCGGGCATGAAACCCGTGGCCGATTCGGCCGCACGCAACAGCTCAGCATCCATCGGCACGGGGGTGCGCGGCACGGGGGTGGCCGGGCCGGGGGTGGGCACCACAGAGGTGGGCAGCACGGGAGTGGGCGGCCCCGAGGTGGGCGGCACGGGGTTCGTCAGGTCGGTGTCCATTTGCTCCCGCGTATCAGGATTCCAGGTAGGCCAGGACGGCCAGGACGCGTCGGTTGTCGTCGTCGGAGAGCGCCAGGTCCAGCTTGGCGAAGATACCCGCGGCGTGCTTGCTGACGGCTTTTTCTGTGATGAAAAGGCGCTGGGCGATCGCGGCGTTGGAGCGACCCTCGGCCATCAGCGCGAGCACGTCGTGCTCGCGGGGCGTCAGGCGGGTCAGCGGCTCGGTGCCGGAGTGCCGCACCATCAGCTTCTGGACCACCTCGGGATCGAGCACCGTGCCGCCGGAGGCGACGCTGCGGATCGCGGCGGCGAACGCCTCGTCGTTGAACACCCGGTCCTTGAGCAGGTAACCGACCGCGCCGGCCTGGTCGGCCAGCAGTTCGCGGGCGTACAGCTGCTCGACGTACTGGGACAGCACGAGCACCGGCAGGCCCGGCACCTGGCGGCGGGCCTGCAGCGCCGCGCGGAGCCCGTCATCGGTGTGCGTCGGCGGCAGCCGGACGTCGACGATCCCGACGTCCGGACGCTCGTCGAGCAGGGCCCGGAGCAGCTCAGGCGCGCTGGCCACCGCCGCGACGATCTCGAACCCGTGCGCGGTGAGCAGCCTGACCAGGCCCTCCCTCAGTAGGAAGAGATCTTCGGCGATGACAACGCGCACGGTACCTCGATGACGAGAATGGTCGGCCCGCCCGGCGGGCTGCTCACCGCCAGGATGCCATCAAACGTGGCCAGCCGGCGTTCCACCCCGGCCAGCCCGCTGCCCAGGGCCGGGTCGGCGCCGCCCGCGCCGTCGTCGGTGACCTGCGCGCGCAGCATGCCCGAGGAGTAGCTGAGCTGGATCCGCACGGCCCGGGCGCCAGCGTGCTTGGTCACGTTGGCCAGCGCCTCGGCCACCGAGAAGTAGACAGCCGAGGCGACCGGCAGCTCGACCTCGCCGGGCAGGTCGAGGTCGAGCTCGACGGGCAGCGGGGTGTCCAGCACCAGGGCGCGGATGGCGTCGGCCAGGCCGCGGTCGGCCAGCACCGGCGGGTAGATGCCGCGCACCAGGTCGCGCAGCTCGGTCAGGGCGAGGGAGGAGGACTCCTTGGCCTCGGCCACGAGCGCGAGCGCCGCCTCGGGGTTGGTCGGGAACAGCCGCTGCGCCGCCTGCAGGCTCATGCCGAGCGCGACCAGCCGGGCCTGGGCCCCGTCGTGCAGGTCGCGCTCGATGCGGCGCAGCTCCGCGGCCGCGGTGTCCACGGCGTCGTGGCGGGTCTGGGTCAGGGTCTGCACCCGCTGGGTCAGCTGCCGGGCCCGGGCCGCGAGCTCGGGGTCGGGCAAGTCGGTCAGGTGATGGCGCATCGCCCGCGGCGCCAGCCACAGGCCCGCGGCCAGCAGAATGGAGCCTTCCAGCGCGACGCTCCAGAGCGGGGAGGGCGCCGGGCTGTTGCGCAGGTCGGCGAAGCCGTATTCGAACCCGGGTACCACGGGCCAGAACACCGCGATCACCCACCCGTACGCGCCGAGGACCAGCAGGCCCGCCGCGGCGAGCGTGGCGGCCCAGACCCGCGACCTGAAGATCAGCACCAGCGCGGCAGCGAGCAAGGTCAGGTCCATGAGGGCCACGTCCAGGCCGTCGATCGCCTGCCAGCCGAACCAATTGCCCGGTCCGAGCAACTGCATGATCAGCCCCGCGACCGGGATCAGGAGCAGGGCCTGGGCGCCCGCGATACCGCGGCGGCCGCTGTCTAGCCACCGGGCGCTCAGCGCCCGGACCAGCCCCACGGGCGGCGCGTCCAGCCGCAGCAGCAGCCACAGGCCGGCCACGAACAACAGCGCGGCCTCGGCCAGCACCAGCTCCGTGGCCCCACGGGATACCGCATGGACGAACAGGTACTGGACCTGGCTGGTGTTCCCGGCGTTGTACGTGCTGGCCAGCATGACTCCGAAGATGGCCAGCCCGAGCAGCCCGTAGGGCACGAGCTTGGCCGCCAGCTTCGGGGCGAATCCGATGGCCAGGGCCGCGAGGCCCAGCTCGGCCGGGATGAGCCCGTGGGCGCCGCCGGCCATCACCGCGGCCGCCGTCGCGATGGGGAGCAGGAGCAGACCCCAGCCACGGTCCCGGATGCGCCCCCGCAGGCCATCCGGACGCGAGGTCCGCTTGGCCTCCCGCACCAGGACGAACACGATGGACCCGATCGTCAGCAGCAGCACAATCGCGAAGAGCATGACCGCCAGCTCCTTCCCTAACCCCGTCTTAGTCCCATCCTGGCCGCGGCGCCAGGGTGCCGCCATGGGCCTGCGACCCCGAAGCGGGGTAGTGCTGAGCCCCCTCCGGCGTCCGAAAGATCTTGCTTGGGCGGGATTAGCCGTTTGTTAGCCGGGATAGGCGCGCCAGGGCCTCGGTTAGCACCTCGGGGCGCTTGCAGAAAGCGAAACGGACCAGGGTACGAGCCGCGGCCTTGTCGTCGTAGAAGACGGCGGAGGGGATGGCCACCACGCCGGCGCGTTCGGGCAGGGTGCGGCAGAATTCCACGCCGTCCCGGTCGTCCAGGCCGGCGATGTCGGCGGTGACGAAGTAGGTGCCTTGCGGCGGGTACACCTCGAAGCCGAGGGCGGCCAGGCCGGGCACGAACAGGTCGCGTCTGGCCTTCAGGTCCTCCCGCAGGGCGGTGTAGTACTCATCGGGCAGGGCCAGCGCCTCGGCCACCGCGTACTGGAACGGGCCACCGCTCACGTAGGTCATGAACTGCTTGGTCGTCTTGACCGCAGCGACCAGCTCCGGCGTCGCCTGGACCCAGCCGATCTTCCAGCCGGTGAACGAGAACGTCTTGCCCGCCGAGCTGATCGTCACCGTCCGTTCGCGCATCCCGGGGAACGAGGCGATCGGCACGTGCTCACCATCGAACACCAGGTGCTCGTAGACCTCGTCCGAGACCACGAGCAGGTCACGCTCGACCGCCAGCTCGGCGATCGCGGCCAGCTCGTCGCGGGTGAACACCGAGCCGGTGGGGTTGTGCGGGGTATTGAGCAGGATGAGCCTGGTGCGTTCGGTGATGGCGTTGGCTAGCTCGGCTGCGTCCGGGCGGAAGCCCGGCGGGCGCAGCGTGACCGGGACCCGGGTGCCGCCGGCCATGGCGATGTTCGCGGCGTAGGAGTCGTAGTAGGGCTCAAAGGCGATCACCTCGTCGCCCGGCTCGACCAGCGCGAGCAGCGCGGCGGCGACGGCCTCGGTGGCGCCCGCGGTGACCAGGATCTCGTCGGCCGGGTCGTAGCGCAGGCCGTAGAAGCGGGCGGCGTGGTCGGCGATCGCCTGGCGCAGTTCGGGGATGCCTGGGCCGGGCGGGTACTGGTTGCCGCGGCCGGCCAGGATGGCGTCCGCCGCGATCTGGGCGATCTTGACCGGACCGTCGGTGTCGGGGAAGCCCTGGCCCAGGTTGATCGATCCGGTCGCGACCGCGCGCGCGGACATCTCGGCGAAGATCGTAGTTCCGAGGCCGGCCAGGCGCCGGTTGAGAAGAGGTCGGCTCACCGCACCATGAGATCATGCCGCGGCCGGTTAGGCTGCACGTATGCGCGTCGCTTTGTGCCAGATACCAGTCAGCTCACGGCCGGCCGTCAACTTTAAGCGGGTCCGGCTCGCCCTCGCGCAGGCCGCGGACTCCGGTGCCGACCTCGCGGTGTTCCCGGAGGCGACCCAGATCAGGTTCGGGTCGGACCTGCGCGCGGCCGCCGAGCCGCTGGACGGCCCGTTCTGCTCCGGCCTCGCCGAGGCGGCCAAGGATACCGGGCTCGCGCTCGTCGCCGGGGTCTTCGAACCCGGTCCGGACGGCCGGGTCTACAACACCGCCGTCGCCTACGACGGGGCCGGCCAGCTGGTCGCCTCCTACCGGAAACTGCACCTGTTCGACGCGTACGGGCAGCGGGAATCCGACCTGGTCGCGCCGGGGTCCGTTCCGGTCATCTGCACGCTGGCCGGGGTGCGCACCGGCCTGGAGATCTGCTACGACGTGCGGTTCGGCGAGCTCTCGCGGGCGCTGGCGGCGGGCGGGGCCTCGCTCATCGTGCTGCCCGCTGCCTGGGCGGCGGGGCTGTTCAAGGAGGACCACTGGGTCACGCTGGTGCGGGCGCGCGCCATCGAGAACACCGTGTGGGTCGCCGCCGTCGGGCAGGTGCCTGACCCGGACGAGCCGTTCACCCGGGCCGCGACCGGGGTCGGGCGGAGCATGCTGGTCGACCCGCTCGGGGTGGTCAGGGCCGACCTCGGGCCGGGACCCGGGGTCGCGGTCGCCGAGGTCGACGTCGACATGATCCGCACCGTCCGGGATCGGCTGCCAAGCCTGGACAACCGGCGGGATGACGTGTTCGGCAAGCCTGTCGTCGTGCACGAAAGCTGAGCGCCCGGCGGACCGGGGCCCGGCGGACCGGGCTTAGCGGACTGGGGCCTGCCAGAAGATGGGTTCCTCGCCGGCCGGTGAGGCGGTGAAGCCGACGCCGGTCAGCGTGCTGCCCGACAGGGCCAGGCCGGTGATCGCCTGGATGCCGGGACCGGTCAGGCCCTGTCCGGTCGGCGTGGTCGCGGTCCAGGCCGAGCCGTTCGCCGACGTCCACACCACCACGTCCTGATGGCCGGGGGTGGGGCCGAACGTCCCGGTTGCGGTGAAGCCATCGCCGGCCGCGGCCAACGCCGTGACCGAGGCCAGCCCCGCGGGCACCGGCAGCGCGGCTTCGGTCCAGGTGGCGCCGCCATCCGACGAGCTCGCCGCGAACGGCAGCCGCTGGCCGGCCGGAGTGACCGCGGTACCCACGGCCACCACGGTCGGGCCGCTGCTGGCGACGTGCTGCAACACGGCCCGGGCCGAGCCGATCGGAACGGGCAGGTCGGCCTGGCGCCAGGTCCGGCCGTCCGGTGAGATCCAGGCCGAGGCCTGGTTGCCGTCCGAGCCGACTGCGACGAAACCTCCGGAGCGGGCCACCACGGCCAGCATCTGCTTGCCGGCGCCCCCCTCGAGGGCGCCCGCGGCCGCGTCTCCGGCCCGCTCCCAGCCGGTCAGCCCCGCGGACCACCAGGCCGCCGCGATCGTGCGGCTGGAGCTGGCCTGGCCGGTCCCGGCCGCCGTGACGCCCTGGTAACCGACGATGACATAGCCACCGGGGCCGGCCGCGACCTGCTCGGTGACCAGTCCCGGGCCGCCGAACGCGGCCTCGCCGTCGGCGGCTTGCCAGCTGCGGCCATCGGCCGAGGAAAGGACGACCGGATGCTGGGTGGTACCCGTGGTGACGCCGCCGACCGCGACCCACCCGCCGGGGCCATTCGTCACGCCGGTCAGCTGCTGCACGCCGGGCCGGTCGAAGACCGCCTGGGTGGCGCCGGTGGCGGCGGTCCACGAGCTGCCGCCGTCGGCGGAGGTCCAGGCGGCCGGGTAGCCGTTGGCGCCGCCCACCGCGACCTGGGTGCCGGCCTCCGCCGCGATGCCGTTGACGGCGAGCTGGGGGTCGAAGGCGCCGGGGATCTTCGCCACATCGACCTGCTGGGCGGGAGCGCCCGCGGCCACCATGGTGATGACCGGCTGGCGGCTCTGCGGGCCGGCCGTCGTCGCGGTGACCACGGCGCCGTCCCCTGCCATGGCCACGCCCGCCACCGATTCGGCGGCGGCCGCGCCGAAGGCCTGGGTCTGCCGCCAGGAAACGCCGTTCGCGGACACGAAGGCGGTCAGGGTCCGGCCCGCCTGCCCGGTGACCACGGCACCGGAAGGACCGCCATCCGCCGGGCCGGCGACCAGGCCCGCGGGCGTGTTCAGCGTGGCCTGGAACGTCCAGGCCGTGCCGTTCGGTGAACTATAGATGTCCAGGCCGGGCCGCGCGCCCGTGGTCGGCCGGAGCAGGACGAATCCGCCCTCGACCGCAGCCTCGCCGGCGATCAGGGGTTGCGCGCCGTGGCCGGTCGGCGGCACCTCGGGCGAGACGGCCGCCAGCCAGGTCGAGCCGCCGTCGCGGCTCAGCCAGGCGCCGCCGGTCTGGCTGGTTACCGTGCGCATGACCTTGGCCTTGCCCTGGCCGACGACCTTGGTCGTGGTCGTGGTCACGTCACCGGCAATGAGGGTCAGGCTGCCTTCCGCGGCCGCGTACCTGATGTTCAGGACGCGGCCGGTGCCCGCGGAGAGCCGCAGCTGGCTCGCGTCGAGCCGCTGCCAGCTGATCCCGTTGGCGGAAAGGAAGACGACTGGGCTGGATTTCGCCTGGTCACCGCCGGGGATGTTGGCGCCGACGGCGATGAAGCCCGATGCCGTCCGGCGCAGCACGCTGATCTGGTCGCCGGGCCGCAACGGCATCGCGGCCGACGGCGCCAGCGTCCAGGTCCGGCCGTCGGGGCTCGTCCAGATCGAGCCGGGGCCGACAGCGACCCACTCCCCCGCGCCGCCGGCTACGAAACGGGCCGCGTGGCCGGGCGGAGGCTCTCCCCCGTCCGGGGTTCGCACCGATCCCATGGCCCAGGAACGCCCGCCGTTCTGCGATACGAAGAACTGAGCCCGGCCGATGCGCGCCCCGCTCTGCGACCCGACCGCCACGATCTCGGCCCCGTCACTGGCCACCTGGCCCAGGGTCTGGCTGATACCCCGGCCGCTTTCCGCGGCCGTGAACTCCTCGCCCGCGAGGGTCGCGGGCGGGAACCCCAGAGCGGTCGCGGGCGCCACCGGACCTGCGTTTCCGCTGTTCGCGCCCGCAATGACCACCACGGCCACGCCGAAGACGATCATGGCGAGGATCGGGATCGCGACCCTCGTCACCCAGCCGCGGAAATGCAGCTCGGACAGGAACTGCCTGGACCAGTTGCGTTTGGCGGGCTGGGGCAGCAGCGAGCGCAGCAGCCTTGTCCACTCGGCTCCGGCGGCCCCGTGGTCCCTCGGTCCTCTGGGGTGCCTGGGGTCTGTGGGGCCCGTGGGGCCGGTGGGGTCGAAGCCGGGAACAGCGCGCTCGAAGCGGGGCATAGCGGGCTCGCCGTCATCGGGCCACGGCTGCGGCCCGGACGGCGACTGGCCCACCGTCGCGGTGTACCTGAAGCGCCTCGGCTCGCCGCCCGCCTCGCCGCGCCGCGCTTGAGGCCGCGCCTGGGGCCGCGTGCTCGGCCGGCGTTCCGGTCCGGCCGGCCTTCCGGCTGGGCGTCCGGCCGCGTGTCCGGCTGGACGCGCCTCGCCCGGGGCAGCCGGCCTGTTCTCCCGGCCTGGCGGCGGACCGCTTTCCCGGCCTGGCGGCGAGCGCCGACCCTCGAATTCGTATCCGGGGACACTGCCCGCCTCGCCGGACGGCGGGGGAAGCCCGAGCGGGAACCGCGATGCCGCGAGCTGCGGCCGCCGGGGACGCGTGAGGCCTGACGGACCCCACGCATCGTCAGCTTCGGGATTACCGGCCGGTTCCCTTGTCACCTGTGCCTTGCCGTCTTCTCACGTGCAGAAAGGGCTACATGACCCCAGATAGTCCAGATGCCATTCCGCCGATCCTACCGGCCGGCACCCCGGCGTGACCGGGACTTCGGCGCACGCGGTTGCCGGGAGTGGGCGCAAAACGGGCGGGCAGTGACCCAGGCCACAGGCGCCGGGCGGAGCGCCGTGAAGGCGGCAAGGCCTTGTCCTGAATGGTGGCGGGTAGCCTGGAGAGGACAGGCCAAAGTATCGATACATTTCTTCGGAAGAGGGTTTCAGGGGACGATGTCCGCCGTGTCTTCTGGGTCATCGCAGGGTAGCGCGGAGGTTCGCGAACCCGAAGCGTCACAAGGATCTGCGCCAAGCCACCAGTCAGCCAGCGCGCCGCGCCAGGGAGCCGGACACGACCCCGGCGCGAGCCAGGCGGACTTCGGCGCTAACGAATGGCTCGTGGAAGAGCTCTATCAGCGGTACCTGGCTGACCCCGGTTCCGTCGACCGGGCCTGGTGGAGCTTCTTCGCCGACTATCAGCCGGCCCTGGGCAACGGAGCAGTGACCGGCCCCCAGCCGGTCCTCAAGGCCCCCGCGGGCACGGGGACCGCCGCGAGCAGGGCGGCTGGACCCGGGACCGTTCAGCCCCCGCAGGCCCCGCCGTCGGCACCCGGACCGCGCGACCCCCAGACCGCTCAGGCACCGCGAGCCGGCCAGGCTCCCAAGGCCGCGCCAGCCTCGCAGGCTCCGCAGGCCGCTGCGCCCGCTCCCCCGAACCTAGCCCCGCAGGCTCCCCCGAGCCAGGCCCCGCTCGCTCCGCCGAGCCAGGCCCCGCAGGCTCCGCCGAGCCAGGCCCCGCAGGCTCCGCCGAGCCCAGCCCTGCTTTCTCCCCCGAGCCCACCCGAAGGGACCGAGGTCAGCAGGCTGCGCGGTGCCGCGGCCCGGACGGTCACCAACATGACGGCCAGCCTCGGAGTACCCACGGCCACCAGCGTCCGCGCGGTGCCGGCCAAGCTGCTGGTGGACAACAGGATCGTCATCAACAACCACCTGCGCCGCGGGCGGGGCGGCAAGG
>Ga0302178_10003437_pt1 | contig 11939 bp, 11 predicted proteins | sample I_Palsa_E1_3_FD_198790 | JGI IMG/M metagenome (GOLD analysis project Ga0302178, IMG submission 198790) | Peat permafrost microbial communities from Stordalen Mire near Abisko, Sweden - I_Palsa_E1_3 | ecosystem: Environmental > Terrestrial > Soil > Palsa > Peat permafrost | place: Sweden... | reverse complement strand
TGACGGCCACGGGGAAGCTCGCGCAGCGTCGACGTCTCCAAGTCGCCGTACACGGTCAAGGCCACGGTCCGCGGTATCGGCGTGGCGGTCATCACCAGCAGATGCGGCGTGATGCCGGCAGGTGCCTTGGCCCGCAACTGGTCTCGTTGCTCCACCCCGAAGCGATGTTGCTCGTCGACGACCACCATGCCGAGCCGGTCGAACTCGACCGCGTCCTGCAACAGCGCATGGGTACCGACGACGATGCCCACCTGGCCGCCGGCGATCTCGGTGCGGACTTGCTTCTTTTGCGCCTGCGACATCGAGCCGGTCAGCAGCGCGAGACGCGTGGCGTTGTCCTCACCGCCGAGCTGACCACCCATCGCCAGCGGGCCGAGCACATCGTTGATTGATCGAAGATGCTGTGCAGCAAGAACTTCCGTCGGCGCCAGCAGTGCGCACTGGTAGCCGGCGTCGACCATCTGCAGCATCGCCAACACCGAGACGATGGTCTTGCCCGAACCGACTTCGCCTTGCAGCAGTCGGTTCATCGGCCGGGTCGCCGCGATTTCCGCGGAAAGCACACCGAGCACCTCACGCTGCCCGACGGTCAATTCGAAGGGCAACCGCTGCAGCAGTTGCTGTTTGAGACCGCCCGCTGTCGCAGGCGCCGGCGGCCCGGATTGAGCGAGTTCGCCGTGGCGTCGACTGACCAGCGCCCACTGCAATCCCACGGCCTCGTCGAAGGCCAACCGCTCGCGGGCTCGTCGCCGGTCGGTGTCGTTTTCAGCCAGATGGATGGCGCGCAGCGCCTCATCCTCGGAGGCCAGATTGTGAGCTGTACAGAGTGTTTCGGGCAGCGGGTCCGGCACCGGGTCAAGCACCTCGAGCACCTGCCGGACGCACGCGAAGATGTCCCAGCTCTGCAACTTCGTGCTGGCCGGATAGATCGGGTAGAAGGCACGCTCGAATGCCTCCTGCAGCACCTCGCCATTGACCGCCTGGGAGGCCTCGGCGATCATGCGCAGCGATCTGCTGCCGCGGTTTCGTCCGTCTTCGGAGTCCAGCACCAGGAAGTCGGGATGGGTGAGCTGCATGACGCCGCGGAAATACCCCACCTCACCGGACAACATGACGCGAGTTCCCTTGGTGAGCCGGTCCTTGATCCACTTCTTGGCGTGAAAGAACGTGGCGGTGACCTTGCTGCGGCCCGAGCCGATGGTGATGACCAGGAATTGCTCCCTGGGGCGATTGCGCATCGGCCGCGACACGGCACTGGTGATCTCGTCGACGAGGGTGACGTGCTCACCTTCCGGCGGAAGGTCGTCGTCGAGGCCGCGGACGGTGGTGCCTTCGACGTAGCCGCGGGGGTAGTGCCGGAGCAGGTCGTCGACCGTGCTGATACCGAACACCTCGTCGAGCGGGCCGGCGGCTTTGGCTCCGACGATGTAATCCAGGCGGTCGCTGAGCGACACCATGGCTACTCGACCCCGATCAGCAACGCGTCGCCGCGGTGGCCGGTGCGATAGATCGCGAGTTCGCTGCCGGGATGGCGGTCGTGCACATGGGCGCGCAGCGCCGACTCGACGGAATCCGCGTCGATGCCCTGGCCGACGAGCACGGTGATCAGCTCGCCGCCGGCGCCCAGCAGCAGATCGATCAGGCCGGTCGCGGCTAAAGCGACATCGGGCGCCACGATCAGCACTTCGTCGCCGGCGATGCCCAGCCCGTTGCCCGGCTCGCAGGCGCCTGCCCAGGTCAACGCCGTTTCGGTAGCGACGCGCACTTCGCCGTGCCGGGCGCTGCCGGCGGCGCGGGCCATCGTGTAGCCGTCGTTGACGGCTTGCCGGCCCGGTTCGTGCACTGCGAGCGCTGCCAGGCCCTGCACCATCGATCCGGTGGGCAGCGGCACCACGTCGATCCCCCAGCCGATGGCCGCCGTGCAACCGGCCACCAGCTCCTCGGCAAGGACGTAGCCGTTGGGCAGAATCATTACCTGCGCGGCCCCGGTGTCGACGACCGCGCGCAACAACTGCTGGGCGGTGATCACCGTCGTCGGGTCGTCGGCGAGCGGATCGGGCCGTAGCACGCAGGCCCCTTCTCCGCCGAACAACTCGGCCGCGCCGTCGCCGTCGATGACGGCGAGCACCGCCCGCTCCCGCGTCCAGCTGCCCGGTGGCAGCCCGCTGGTGCCGCTGGTCAGCATCGATATCTGGATGCGCCGCGGATCGCCGAACGCCAGACCCGCTTCGATCGCCGCTCCGGCGTCGTCGGTGTGGACGTGGACGGAGTAACCACCGACGACCCCGGACGTCGCGATGGCCACCGACTCACCGAGCTCATCCAGCCGCTCACGCAACAAATCGGCACCCTCGGTGTCGCACCCGCCCAGCAGGTACATCACCTCGAATTGCGGCGCTGGGGGTCGCGCGGCGATTTCGGGGACCGGCCGGCGCGGCGCGGGCTCATAGACCTTGCGATTCGGCGCCTGCCCAGTGATCGTCGAGCGCAGCGCATCGAGAAGCACCAGCAAGCCGCGGCCACCGGCATCGACCACGCCCGCGTCACCCAGCACGTCGAGCTGCTCGGGAGTCTTCTCCAGCGCGATCACCGCGGCCTCGCCGGCGACGGTGACCGCCGGTGACAGCCCCTCCCCGGCGCTCGCGGACTGCTCCACGGCGTCACCGGCGGCTTTCAGCACGGAGACGATCGTGCCGGGGATTTCCTGGCCGCCCATCGAGGCGACAACCAGCTCGACCCCGCGGTGCAGCGCCATGCCCAGCAACGCGGCATCGATCTGGTGGAGTTCGTCATCGGAGTCGGCAGCAGCGCGTGCGGTCACGTCGGCAATACCCCGCAGGATCTGGGACAGGATCACACCGGAGTTGCCGCGCGCACCGTTCAGCGCGCCCGCGGACAGAGCAGCCGCCGTCTTGACGACATCGGCGGATTTCGCATCGGTGTTGGCCTCGGCCAGCGCCGAGCGCATGGTGAACAGCATGTTCACGCCGGTGTCGGAATCGGCGACCGGGAACACGTTGAGCCGGTTGATCTCGTCGATGTGGGTGATCAGGTCGCCGACAGAGGTGTGCGCCCAGTCACGTAAAGCGAACGCGTCCAGCGCGCGACCCGGCTCAGCAAGCCCCGACCCCACCTAGACCCCACCTCCTCATGCCGCCATCGGTGGGCGCCAGCCTATCTATTCAGAACGACAGCACTGGTCACATGACACCCGCCGATTGTTGATCGTTTTGGCGGTTCCGCCCGGCGGCAGCTATTCTTGGCAGGTCGTCGGGCCACCCGTAAGGTCGTTGGCCCCAGAGTCTGAGGAGTTTCACCTATGGCTGCCGTCTGCGATATCTGCGGGAAGGCCCCCGGCTTCGGCAAGTCGGTGTCACACTCCCATCGCCGGACCAGTCGTCGATGGGATCCCAACATCCAGACCGTGCGCGTTTCCAACCGTCCAGGCGGCAACAAGCACCGCGTCAACGTCTGCACGTCCTGCATCAAGGCCGGCAAGGTCGTTCGCGGCTAGTTAAGGCCCCGCGTGTTCGACAGCGTGCCGACAGACGGTCCGTAAGCCCGAAGGCACTCCGATGGAGATCCTCGCTGTAATAGGCATCATCGCGGCGTTTGCCTTGGTCTGCGCCGCCATCTACCGGGTTGGGCGATCACTGCAGCGCAAAGGCCACGATCTCAATTTCGTTGATCCGCGCTATCCCGACTCCATGCAGGCGGTCCCGGGCAACCGGGATGTGACGCCACCGGGCCGGCCATACCCGGACAACGACACCAGCCTCTTTCTCGACGACGACGAGAAGAACCCGCCCGGACAGGATCGACACGAATCGTCGTGAGCCCGAACGGTCAGGTCGAGCACGCAGCCTCCAGCTCGGCCTGCGCCAGTTTCAATTTTCGTGCGTTCGCAGCGAACTGATTACCGAACTGCGTATCCGGAGAAGTCGGCGTTGCCGAGTCAGGTGACGGGGCCTGACTTTGCGCGACCCAACGCTTCCACTGCTCGAACATCTCACGGTTGATCGCCACGATCCGGTCCGTGCGGGGCCGAAGGTCAGGTGTGGTGACACGGTTTGCATAGGCCTGCAGTTCGTTGAGCATGGTCTGGTACTTCACAGCGATTGCGTCATTGTCGCCGTTGGACTTCAGCGCCGCCGAGCGCGCTGAGGCCAGCTGCGACTGGTAGTACGTCCACATCTGCTGTGCGGTCGCACAATCCGCCGTCTTACCTCCTGGGCTCGTGACCAACATCCACACCGAGACGGCGATCGTCAGCGCAAAGGCGCCGGCCGCTGACAATCGCAGCGCCGTGCGGAATGAATGGGTGATTCCTTCGGTCAACGCTGAGCCGTCATGACGGGAACGGTGGGTGTCGGTAGCGTGCCGTTCACTATCGGAATGATGCCGCCGCAACCGTCGGGAAGGTAAAAGGTCTTACCCGGATACAAGGCCGCGGTATTCGCTATTTCGTTGAGCGACACAGGTTTCCACGGCATGGTTATCGGATAGCCGGTGATGCCGCCCAAGTCGCCGGTGCCTTGCATCACCTTCGTCGTCTGCATTGCGTAGGTGTTCTCGATCCAACGAGCCTGGTAATACTTGCCATCCGAACCCTGGACCATTTTGGTTATCCCGGTGTCCTGGCCGCCGGTGATGCGGATCTTGTAGCCCTGTTGCAAATCGAACCCGTCGGCAGTGTCGCTCAGCCCGGTCTTGTCGGTGGTGAGCAGACCGGTGGACGGCCCGGTCGCGAGTTTTTCGGAAAGGTTCGTCGGCCGCCACGGGGCGAATGGCCCCTCCGGCGGATTTGGGCTGTCGTAGCCCCGCGACGAGTCGAGTTGCCACTGACCGGATGCGGCGTTGTGACCCGCGGGCGGGGCGCCCAACGGGGTTCCCGGGAACGTCAGCGGTACGGGTATATCGCCGTCGGCCATGTTGATCGCGGTCGCCAGCTCCTGATCGACGGTATTCGCCTCGACCACAATGGCATCCAGCCGGGGCTGCAGCTGCCGCTCGGCGATCAGTGCTTCCATCGGCGGACCGTTGAATGTCGAATCAGGGACCACCTTGTTGGTCGACGAGTCGATCGTCATGCGCAACGCGGCGGCATCGTGACGCAGCGTGCGGAGTTCGGACTGCACGTGCTCGATGCCATCGACGGCACTTCCCGCCGCTTGGGCCACCATCAAGGACTCGTTGCCGTGATTATCGAGGTCTTGGCGAATCGAGGCATTGGTGTGCTTTCTCGCCTCAGCGGTCGCGCCCTGCCACGAGTCGAAGACGGACAGCGTGCTCAACTGACGGGAGGCTTCGAAGGTGGCCTGTCCGCGCGCGGTGCCCGCATGGAACACCTCGCGCACCGCCTCGGCGCTCCATCGGTCGATGTCAGCAACCGTCAACGTCACGAATCACGCCCACCTACAGCGCGGACCCGGTCCACACTCTCAGACTCCAGCGCCTCGAGGTCAACCCGGAAGTTTGCCTGAGCTACCACCATCACCCCCTGCTGCGGTTTCGCTATTCTCCCACAGCAGCGTTCGGCAACCGAGCGCCTTGTCGCTCAGCTCGTCACGGCAGTTCCCAGTCGATGGGCTCGGCACCCATCTGAGCCAGCATTTCGTTCGCGCGACTGAACGGACGCGAGCCGAAGAATCCCCGCGACGCCGACAGCGGTGAGGGATGCGGTGATTCGATCGAGAGACAATCGCTGCCGGCCAGCATCGGCTTGAGCGTCGACGCGTCGCGGCCCCACAGAATGGCCACCATCGGCTGTCGACGATCAACCAGTGCACGGATCGCGCACTCGGTAACCGCCTCCCAGCCCTTGCCGCGATGAGACGCAGAATTACCCGGCTGGACGGTCAGTACTCGGTTGAGCAGCAGCACCCCGCGCTGCGCCCACGGCGTGAGGTCGCCGCAGGACGGCGCCGGAAAGCCTAAGTCAGTGCGATATTCGGCGAAAATGTTCTCCAGACTCCGCGGCAGCGGCCGCACATCGACGGCCACCGAGAAGCTCAGGCCGACAGCGTGTCCGGGCGTCGGATACGGGTCCTGGCCCACGATCAGAACCCGGACCTTGTCGAACGGAAAGGTGAAGGCGCGCAACACATTTTCACCGGCAGGCAGGTATCCACGGCCGGCCGCGATCTCCGCTCGCAGGAATTGACCCATCGTGGCGACCTGCTCCTCGACGGGATGCAGGGCCGTCGCCCAGCCATCGTCGATGAGTTCGCGCAGCGGCTTGGCGGTCACCGGGTCACCCTACTGCCCAAATGCCCGGCATCTCCGCGGTCCACATCGTCACCGGGCGCCGAACGACTGCCACCCCGCATACCCGCGCCACGGTGCACCGTCGACGAGCACGTCCGCCGGACCGTCGCGAACGCGCCCGATCACCCGCCACCCCGCGGGAACCCGACCGACGAACGCCGCGACCAACGCATGGTCTTCTCCCCCGCCGAACACCCAGCTCCACGGGTCGACGCCGACGGCTTCGGCAGCGCCGACCAACAACTCACGATCGACGCTCAGCGCCTCGGTGCTCAGGTCGATCGCCACGCCCGATGCCTCGGCAACATGCCGAAGGTCGCCGACCAAGCCGTCGGAGACGTCGATCATCGCCTGGGCGCCCGCATCGGACGCCACCCGACCCTGGCGGTACGGCGGTTGCGGAACCAGATGGCGCCGACGTAGCTCGTCGAATCGGTCAATATCGTTGTGCCACAGCGCATATCCAGCAGCCGAACACCCTAGTTGGCCGGCAACGGCGAGTTGCGAGCCAGACCGGGCACCGGACCGCAACACCGGCGCGCGGCCGCCCAGATCGCCGAGCACGGTCACCGACACGACCCACTGCGGGCTGGCGACCAGATCTCCCCCGACGATGCTCGCGCCGACCCGGGCGGCTTCGTCCCACATTCCGTCGGCCAGCGCGTTGACCTGTGCGGCAGCGGTTTCGGGTGGCGCACCGAAGCCGACGACGAACGCGGTGACCCGTGCCCCCATCGCTTCGATATCGGCGGCGTTCTGCGCCACGGCTTTACGACCGACGTCGTGCGGTGTCGACCAGTCCAGCCGAAAGTGCCTGCCCTCGACCAGCATGTCCGTCGACACCACCACACGGCCATCGGCGGCCACCACCACCGCCCCGTCGTCACCGGGTCCGAGGGCGACGTCGGATGACTCGGGCCGACCCCGAGTCATCCGGTCAATCAGCTCGAACTCGCCGATATCGCCGAGGGTGCGATCGGACTCGCCGCTGCTCACCCCACCTCCTCGATGATCGCCAGTCTGAGAACAACGGTAGGTTCTACTGCGCTGAGTTCGAGCAGAGGGTGAGGAAATGGCCGAATCCGACGGCCCGCCGCGGGCGGCGCTGATCGCCGCTCTGGTTCTGGCGATCGGTGCTGTGGTCGTCATTCTGGCGATCGCGGCGACTCGCCAGCACACCGCACCGGTCGTCGTCGCCGCCGTGCCCGCGCCGCATGCGCACGATGCCGCCTGCCAAAAGCTGGTGGAAGCACTGCCACGGCGTCTCGGCGACTACACCCGGGCCGCACTGGCGCAACCGGCTCCGGTCGGCGCCGCCGCGTGGCAACCCGCACGCGAGGGAGATCCGGTAGTACTGCGGTGCGGCCTCGACCGTCCCACCGACTTCGTCGTCGGCTCACCGATCCAGCAGGTCGACCGAGTGCAATGGTTCCAAGTCAGCCAGGATCAGCGATCCACCTGGTACGCGGTCGACCGACCGGTCTATCTCGCGCTCACATTGCCACCGGGCTCCGGACCGACGCCGATCCAGCAGCTCTCCGAGCTGATCGACCGGACCATGCCGGCGCGGCCGGTCGCCCCGTCGCCGGGCAACTAGCGCAGACCCATCCCACCCGAGAGCGCCGTGTCGACCATGGTCGCCAGCAAGGTTTGATAGTCGACGCCGCTGGCTGCCCACATCCGGGGATACATCGAGATCGTGGTGAATCCGGGCATCGTGTTGACCTCATTGATCAGCGGCCCGTCTTCGGTGAGGAAGAAGTCCACCCGAGCCAGACCTCGGCCGTCGATAGCCTTGAACGCCCGAATCGCCAACTCGCGCACGGCATCGCTTACGTCGTCGTCGATCTTGGCGGGCACATCGAGTTCGGCAGCGTCGTCAAGATATTTGGTCGCGAAGTCGTAGAACGAATCTTCCCGCCCGCGGACTCCGGCTACCCGGATCTCGCCGACGGTACTGGCTTGCATTGTGCCATTAGGGAATTCGAGCACACCGCATTCCAGTTCGCGGCCGTTGATCGCGGACTCGATGATCACCTTCGGATCGTGCTCACGCGCGTGGGCGATCGCCGCAGGCAATTCCTGCCGGTTGGTCACCCGGCTGACGCCGATCGACGAGCCGCCGCGAGCGGGTTTGACGAACGCCGGAAGTCCAAGTCGGTCAAGTCGTTTGGCATCCAGCGTGATCTCTGACGGCCGCAGCACCGCGTAGTCGCCGATCGGAAGCCCTTCGGCCACCAGCAGCTTCTTGGTGAACTCTTTGTCCATCCCCGCCGCGCTGGCCAGTACCCCGGCACCGACATACGGCACACCGGCGAGCTCGAGCAAACCCTGGATGGTGCCGTCTTCCCCGTACGGTCCGTGCAGGACCGGAAAGACCACGTCGACCGACGCCAGCACCTCAGCCCCACCGGGCGCCAGCGATACCAGCTGACCGGCCCGACACGGGTCGGCCGTCAGCGCCAGCTCGGTGCCCGATTCAGAACTCACCCCCGGCAACTGCCGGTTGGCGATCGCCAGCGAGTCGGGATCACCGTCGGTGAGCACCCACGAGCCTTCCGGGGTGATGCCGACCGCGACGACTTCGAACCGCTCCGGGTCCAGGTTGCGCAAAATGCTGCCTGCCGAGACGCACGAGATGGCGTGCTCGTTGCTGCGTCCGCCGAAGACGACCGCTACTCGGACGCGGCCGTGATCGGGCGTCTTGGACGGCAAGCGGGCGTTCACAACCTAGAGAGGCTACCGTCTGGGGTCGCGGTGCTGGTTACGAGCTCATTCCGGCTTGGTGCTGCGCCCCAGCAGTGCAACCACCGCCTGGTCCACGGACAACCCCTTGTGGCAGACCCGTTCCACTGCGTCGGTCAGGGGCATCTCGACGTCGTAACTCGAGGCCAGCGCCAGCACCGACTCACACGACGTCACCCCTTCGACGACGTGATCACCGCGCTCTAGCAACGCGGACTCCAACGTTCCGCCGCGCCCCAGACTTTCGCCGAAGCTGCGGTTGCGCGACCGGGGCGACGTGCAGGTAGCCACCAGATCGCCCACCCCGGCCAGGCCGGCCAGCGTCGCACCTTTGGCACCGACCGCGATGCCTAATCGCATGATCTCGGCCAGACCGCGGGTGATGATCGCCGCCGCGGTGTTTTCGCCCAGGCCTACTCCGGCCGCCATCCCGCAGGCCAGCGCGATGACGTTCTTGCACGCGCCGCCGATCTCGGTGCCGATAACATCGGCATTGGTGTACGGCCGGAAGTATCCGGCATTCAGCATGCGCTGCACGGCAACTGCGCGTCCGGAATCGCTGCATGCGATGACGGTGGCAGCGGGTTGCCCGGCAGTGATCTCGCTGGCGAGGTTCGGACCGGAGATCACCGCGGCTTGCGAGGGATCGACACCCGTCACGTCCACGATGACCTGGCTCATCCGCATCAGAGTGCCCAACTCGATGCCCTTGGCCGCGCTGACCAGGGTGGCGCCCCTGGTGATCAGGCCCGCCCACTGCTCAAGGTTGGCCCGCATCGTCTGCGCCGGCACGGCCAGCAGCACCGTGGTCGCCCCGTTCAAAGCCTCGGCCGGATCAGCGGTGGCCCGGATGGCGGCGGGCAACTGCACGTCCGGCAGGTAGCCGGGGTTAAGCCGACTGGAGTTGATGTCGTCGGCGACGTCGGAACGCCGCGCCCAGAGGGTCACCTCGCCGCCGGCGTCGGCCAGCAGTTTGGCGAGCGCCGTACCCCAGGCACCGGCACCCATTACCGCTGTCGTGGTGGCCATGGTCTGTCTCGGTCCCGTCTAGTCAGTGTGCTCTAACTCCCGGCGCTTCACCGTAGCCCAGCGACGATGCAGGCCGGGACGGCCTGAGGAGCAGGTGGGCAATCGGGCGTAGCCCGCCCGGCGATCGGCACTGGCAGGATGGTTCCGTGAGCCGCAGTCACGCCGACGCCGACGCTGATGTCGGGTTGATCGTCGCCGTCAAGCGACTGACCGCCGCCAAGACGCGACTGGCGCCGATCTTCTCCGCATCCACGCGGGAGAGCGTCGTTCTGGCCATGCTGGTCGATACCCTCACCGCCGCGTCGAGGGTGAGTTCCGTTCGCCGCATCACCGTCGTCACACCCGACGACGTCGCCGCCGCGGCGGCGACCGAACTCGGCGCCGAGGTGCTCTCCGATCCGACCCCGGACGGCCACTTGGACCCGCTGAACAACGCGATCGCAGCCGCCGAACGCGTGGTGTCCCAGTCGGTCTCGAATATCGTTGTGCTGCAAGGCGATCTGCCGGCATTACAGACGCAGGAACTTGCCGAAGCGATTGCCGCGGCACGCCGGTACGAGCGTAGTTTCGTCGCCGATCGCCTCGGTACCGGCACTGCGGCCCTGTGCGCGTTCGGAACCACACTCGCCCCCCGGTTCGGGCCGGATTCGTCTGCCCAGCACCGACATTCGGGCGCGATCGAACTCACCGGTGCGTGGCCGGGACTGCGTTGCGACATCGACACACCCGGCGACCTGGCCGTCGCCCGTCGTCTCGGAATGGGACCGGCGACGACCCGGGCGGTTGCAGTGTCGGCACCTCAGCGGGGGTAACGACGGGTAAACAGGCCCTCAACGGCAAATGTTGGCCACCTAGTCGGTGGCAGCACCCCCCGCCCATGGGGAATGATCACAAGAGTGACCGACATCGAAGCTCCGGACACCACAGTCAGTGACGAGACGCCCACGTGGCAGCCCGCAGATGCTGCGCCGGGTGCACCGCCCGCTACCACGACCACCGCGGTGGACAATCCGCTTCCCGGGGACCGCTATCTCAACCGCGAATTGAGCTGGCTGGATTTCAACGCACGCGTCCTGGCTCTGGCCGAGGACACCTCGCTGCCGCTGCTGGAGCGGGCGAAGTTCCTGGCGATCTTCGCTTCTAACCTCGATGAGTTCTACATGGTGCGCGTCGCCGGCTTGAAGCGGCGTGACGAGATGGGTCTGTCGGTACGCTCCGCGGACGGCCTGACCCCGCGCGAGCAGTTGCGCCGGATCGGCGAGCAGACCCAGAAGATCGCCACCCGGCACGCAGAGGTTTTTCTGAACTCGGTGGAGCCTGGGCTGGCCGAGGAAGGCATCCACATTGTCACCTGGGCCGATTTGGACCACGCCGAGCGTGACCGGCTGTCGACGTACTTCACCGAGCAGGTTTTCCCGGTCCTGACTCCGCTGGCCGTGGATCCCGCTCACCCGTTCCCGTTCGTCAGCGGCCTGAGCCTGAACCTGGCAGTCACGGTCAAGCAGCCTGACGACGGCGGTCAGCATTTCGCGCGAGTTAAGGTGCCCGACAACGTCGACCGCTTTGTCGAGCTCGACGATCGCGACGGCGCCGACGAGTCTCCCGGCAGAAAAGAAGTCCGCTTCTTGCCGATGGAAGAGCTGATCGCGGCCTTCCTGACGGCGTTGTTTCCGGGCATGGAAATCGTTGAGCACCACGCATTCCGGATAACCCGCAACGCCGATTTCGAAGTGGACGAAGATCGCGACGAAGACCTGCTGCAGGCGCTGGAGCGCGAGCTGGCCCGTCGGAGGTTCGGATCGCCGGTGCGCCTCGAGGTTGCCGACGACATGACCGAGCACATGCTGGAGCTGCTGCTGCGGGAACTCGACGTGCATCCCGGCGATGTCATCCAAGTG
>Ga0302178_10003430_pt1 | contig 11945 bp, 10 predicted proteins | sample I_Palsa_E1_3_FD_198790 | JGI IMG/M metagenome (GOLD analysis project Ga0302178, IMG submission 198790) | Peat permafrost microbial communities from Stordalen Mire near Abisko, Sweden - I_Palsa_E1_3 | ecosystem: Environmental > Terrestrial > Soil > Palsa > Peat permafrost | place: Sweden... | reverse complement strand
GTGCAGCACCGAACCGACCGTCGACCCCAGATCGCGGGGATCGGTCCCGCCGTGCCGCTCGGCCAGCCAGCGCAGCGGGCAGTCGGTCAACGTCTGCAGGCTTGACGGGGTCAGCGTGACGACGTGGTCGTCGCCGCTCCACATCGGTTCGGTGGTGCTGACCGGTGACATGCCGTACCAGCCGGCCGGGTCGGCGCCCGGCACACCCGCCGCGGCCAGGCGAGCCAATTGTGTTGCTGCGCAGTCACGCATCGCGTCGCTGACCGCGCCTTGCGGCGCGCACACCACGCCGCGCAGCCGACCTACCACCGCGGCCGCCGACAGCACCCGCGGCGCCGTCACCGGCTGGAGCGGCGATCGCCAGCGCGGCGAAGCCGGGCGCAGCGGGTCGCCGCCATCGGGCACAGCGGCGTCGGCGGATCCGGTGGACCACTGCGCGATCTCGGCGAAGAACGGCGACGGCATGCTGGCTTCGTCGTCGCCGTTCGCCTCTCCGTCGACAGCCGTCACGATCAACCGCCTGCGTGCCCGGCCCATCGCTGCCACCAGCAGTCGCCGCTCCTCGGCGAGCAGCGGCGCCCGCATCGAAACGTTCTCGGCAATCCCGTCCAGCACGTCCAGTAATCGCTGTGTGCCGAGCACTCCCCCGCGCGGAATCGTGTTGGGCCACAACCCTTCCTGCAGACCTGCGACTACCACGAGATCCCACTCGTGGCCGATCGCCGCGTGCGCGCTGAGCACCGCGACCTGCTCGGCGGCGGCCGCCGGGTCGGGCCCCGCCGCCCGCATTTGCTGCGTCACCAGGTGGTCGATCAGCCCGCGCAGCGACGCACCGGCGGTGCGCGACAGGTACTCGTTGCTGGCGTCGAACAATGCCGTCACCGCGTCGAGGTCACGGCCGGCCTGGGCGCCGGACGTGCCACCGCGCTCACTCGCTGTCAGCCAACGGCGTTGCAAACCAGAGCGGTGCCATGCCGCCCACAGCGTGTAGCGCGGATTCTCCTCCCGTCGATGCGAGCCCGCGGCGGCATCCAGCACCGCGCGGACCCGCTGCAGCGGCCTGGCCTGAGCCGCAGCCAGCCGCGCCGACGAACCGCCGTTCAACGACTCGACCAGCAGGTCGCCGAATTCCCGTGAGGATCCTTCGATTTCGGCGCGGCGCAGTGTGCGTCGCAGCTGGCGAAGCGAAACCGGATCGACGCGACCAATCGGACCGGTCAGCAACGCGAGCGCCTGCTCGCCGTCCAGCCCGTCGGCGGTGGCGGCCAGCACTGTCAGCAGCGCCTGCGCCGCGGGCTGCGCGGCCAGCGGGCCGGTCACCGTCGACGGGGCCACCGGAACACCGGCCCGGGTCAGCGCGTGCGGCAGGCCGGCCGCGGCGCGCGGCACCGACCGGACGACGACCGCCATCTGCGACCACGGCACACCGTCGAGGAGGTGCGCGCGACGCAGCACGTCGGCGATCATCGCTGCCTCGGCATTGGCTGAGGCGGCGAGTTTTACCATCACCGAACCGGAATCGTCTCCGGTGCCCTCGATTCCGCCACCGCCGGGAAGCCGCCCGGCGATGCCGGAAACCGCCCGCGCTACTGCCGGAGCGCAGCGGAACGACGTCGTCAAGGTGACCGACGGCGTGCCCTCACCCAGCAGCGCTGTCGGCTCCGCGCCGCGGAAGCCGAATACCGCTTGGTCTGGGTCACCGGCGAGCAGCGTGAGCTCTGCACCGGCGGCCAGCACCCGAACCAGCAGGGCGGCCTGCGGATCGAGTTGCTGGGCATCGTCAACCAGCAGAACGCCGATGCGGGCGCGCTCGGCCGCCAGCAGGTCGGGATCGACGGCAAATGCTTCGAGTGCGGCCCCGACCAGTTCGGCCGCGCCCACTGCCGGAGTCGTCGCCTGCGGAGCTGCCGTCCCGACGGCCGCGCGCAGCAGCATCACCTGTTCGTAGTCGCGCGCGAACCGGCCGGCGGCCGCCCATTCGGGACGACCTGACAGCCGGCCCACTCGCTCGAGTTGCTGAGGATCGACCCCACGCTCGGCGCAACGAGTCAGCAGCTCACGCAATTCGGCGGCGAAACCGGCAGTACCCAGGGCCGCGCGCAGCTCAACCGGCCACGGCGTCGACGCATCGAGGCCGTCGGCGATCTCACCGGCAAGCAAATCGGCGATGATCGCGTCCTGTTCGGCGCTGGTGACCAGCCTGGGCGGCGGACCGCCGGCGCGTTGCGCCGCCAGGCGCAGCACCGCGAACGCGTAGCTGTGCACGCTGCGTACCAAGGGCTCCCGGATCACCGCGGGGCGGGCACCGATGTTCTGGGGGCCGAGCAGCTTCGCCGTCAACGCGCTGCGCGCCTGCGCCGAGATGCGGCCCGAACCGGTCAGCAACAATACCGATTCCGGATCGGTGCCCCCATGGATGCGCGTGGCCGCGACGTCAATCAGCAACGAGCTCTTACCCGTTCCCGGCCCACCGAGCACGCGCACCATCCCGCGCAGACCGGGATCGAGCACAGTGCGGGCCTCCGGGCCCCAGCGGTAAGACATGGCGGAATGACACCACGGGGGTCCGACAAGTCGGCCCGGCCGACGATGGGTGACCGCCCGGCTGGCACCATTCAACGCGTGACCCGCCTGCACGTGCACCGCTTCGGCCCGTCCGGTCCGGTACGACTGCTGGCGCTGCATGGGCTGACCGGGCACGGCAAGCGCTGGGAAACGTTGGCCAGCGGGCACCTCCCCGAAATCGCCGTTGCCGCACCCGATCTGATCGGGCACGGCAGGTCATCATGGGCGGCGCCGTGGACGATCGAGGCCAACGTCGCCGCGCTGGCCGAGCTGCTCGAGCATCAGGCCGACGACCCCGTCGTGGTGGTGGCGCATTCGTTTGGATGCGCGGTCGCGATGCACCTGGCCGCCGCGCATCCCGGCCGAATCGCGGGACTGGTGTTACTCGACGCGGCCGTCGGGTTGGACGGCGCGTGGATGCGTGAGATCGCCGACGCGATGTTGGCCTCCCCGGACTACTCCAACGCCGCCGAAGCCCGGGCGGCCAAAACCAATGGCTCGTGGGCGGACGTAGACCCTGCGGTGGTCGATGCCGAACTCGACGAACACCTCGTCGAGCTGCCGGGCGGGCGGTGCACCTGGCGGCTGAGCCTGCCCGCGATGATGGCCTACTGGAGCGAGCTGGCTCGCGAGATCACGTTGCCGCCCAAGAGAATTGGAACGACCCTGGTGCGGGCGGCGCGGACGTCGCCGTCGTATGTCACCGACCGGCTGATCGATGCACTGCACGATCAGTTGGGCGCCGATTTTCAGTTTCTGACGTTCGAATGCGATCACATGGTGGCCGAGACCAAACCGGCCGAAGTCGCCGCGTTGATCCGCGAACGGATGGGCTGACCGTGGCGCCGGTGACCGACGATCAGGTCGAGCGAGTGCGCGCGCTGGTCGCCGCGATACCAGCCGGCCGGGTGTCGACATATGGCGACATCGCCGCTGCTGCAAAGCTTTCCAGCCCGCGCATTGTCGGATGGATCATGCGCACCGACTCTTCCGACCTGCCCTGGCATCGGGTGATCACCGCATCGGGACGACCGGCCAGGCACCTGACCACCCGGCAGTTGGAACTGCTTCGGACGGAAGGGGTTCTCGCCGTTGACGGCAAGATCGCGCTCAACGACGTCCGCTACGAGTTCCCCGACTAGAGGACCAGCCGCACCAACGCGGCGGTGCGCGCCAGGCCGGGGAAGGCAGCAGCCGTCGAACGCGGATGCAATGCATGGACCGCGAGCCGAAACATCAATGCGCGCAACAACATCTGCGGCCACTCCGGAAGCGCGTTCCATCGGTCGATGAGGCCTTCGTCGGCCTCGCCCCACGACAACGCGTCGACAACGACCACTCCCGCCGCCCACGACGCGGGCCGCCAATACGGCGTGATGTCCGTGATCCCGGGGGCGGCAGCACCCGCGAACAGGACCGTGCCGTAGAGATCGCCGTCGACAAGCTGGTTGGGGCTCTTGGTCGGCCGCCGCAGCCCGGCAAGCTGATTGATTAACTCGACCGACCGCTGCCCGTCCGCGGTGGGAGATGCTGAGCGGGCCGCTGCGGGTACCGACTGCAGCGGCCGATCTTCCCAGGCGGCACGGTCGGCGGCGATGAAGACGTCGACGTCAGCCCACGGCGCGGTGGGTCCCTGAGTCAGAAAACGCGGCCGTTCCAGCTTGCCGGTAGCCTCGTGTAGCCGCACCGCGGCCGACACCACCTCGTCGTGCCGCGGCTCGGGCTGGCCGGCCACGAAAGTGTCTGCTCGCCAACCGGACACCACGTAACGTCCATCGGTCGAGCGGACCGGCCGGGCCAATCGAACACCGTCAACGAACAGCGTCTCGCGCACCCGGGCCGACCAAGCGGCCCGGGCGTTCTCGGCGACCATCGACAGCACCACTTCACCGCACCGCCAGCCGCCCTCCCACGCGGCGCCCAGGGGTATCGGCCCCACACCGCTCAGGCCGAACGCCGACAGCACGTGCTCCGGCGGCGGGTCGACACTCACGCGATTAGCCTAAACGGGCCCAGCGAAGTCCCGGGACTAGACACGAACTCCCAATTTCAGGTGGCGGATCAGTACATCACCATGTCGGGCTGCATCTGCTGCGCCCAGGCCACGATGCCGCCCTGCAGGTGCACAGCGTCGGCAAACCCGGCGTTGCGGACCGCGATCAACGCCTCGGCTGACCGCACCCCCGTCTTGCAATACAGCACCGGCGTAAGGTCCCGGGGCAGCCGGGACAGGCCCTCACCGGAGCTGATCAACGAGTTCGGAATCAGCTGGGCGCCGTCGATGTGGTTGATCTCCCACTCCGCCGGCTCACGCACGTCGATCAGCGCGACTTTGTTGCCGGCATCCAGCAAGTCGCGCAGCTCACCAGGGCTGATCGCGGAGTCAACGGCCGCCGGCCCGGACGCTACTCCACAGAATTGGTCGTAGTCGATCAGCCCGGTGATCGCCGGCGCGGCCGGGTCCTTGCGGATCGCGATCGTGCGGTAACTCATCGCCAAGGCGTCGTACAGCAGCAGCCGACCCAGCAACGGCTCACCGAGCCCGGTGATCAGCTTGATCGCCTCGGTACCCATCACCGACGCGATCGAGGCGCACAGCACGCCCAGCACGCCGCCTTCGGCGCACGACGGCACCAGGCCCGGCGGGGGTGCTTCGGGGTACAGGTCGCGGTAGTTCAGGCCGCGGCCACCGGGAGCGTCCTCCCAGAACACCGACACCTGACCTTCGAACCGGTAGATCGACCCCCAGACGTAGGGCTTGTGCGCCAGCACCGCGGCGTCGTTGACCAGATATCGGGTGGCGAAGTTGTCGGTGCCGTCGAGGATCAGGTCGTACTGCCCGAAGAGGCCGACGGCGTTAGCCGTAGACAGCCGAACCTCGTGCAGGCGCACCTCGACCAGCGGGTTGACCTCGACGATCGAGTCGCGCGCGGACTGCGTCTTGGGCCGACCAACGTCGGAGACGCCGTGGATGATCTGGCGTTGCAGATTCGACTCCTCGACGACGTCGTCGTCGACGATGCCAATCGTGCCGACACCGGCCGCGGCCAGGTACAGCAGCGTAGGTGCGCCGAGACCCCCTGCGCCGATCACCAGCACCCGCGCGTTCTTCAGCCGCTTCTGCCCGTCGACACCCAGATCGGGGATGACGAGATGACGGCTGTAGCGGGCGACCTCGTCACGGGTCAACTCGGCAGCCGGCTCAACTAGCGGCGGCAACACCCCACCGAGGCTAGGCGATCGGGTACGGCCAGGGATTAAACCGGCAGGTCTTACCGTCCGGTTTGACGAATTCCGGGTCGAACTTCGAGTTGTCGTCGTCGGACGTGGAGAACGTCTGCTGCATCATGATCGGAGCCAGAGCGCCCTGTTTGTCGCAGGGTTCGTGGCGGAGGTAGCCCATGGCGTGGCCGACTTCGTGGTTGATCAGGTACTGCCGGTAGGACCCCACGTCGCCCTGGAAGGACAGCGCCCCGCGCACCCAGCGTGCCTCGTTGATGAAGACCCGCGGCTCGACCCCGGCCCCGTAAGACGGGTTGTAGCAGGACGTCTCGAGCGGGAACTCGTACCCGCAACCCTCTCGAACGGTCATCGGCGAGCTCAGCGAGATGCGGATATCGGGTTTGCTTCTGCCATTCGCGTCGATCCTGACGAACGCGAACTGCGCGTCGTGTGTCCAGCTCTTCGGATTGGCCAGCGTCTGGTCGACCATTGCGGCGAACGCGTCGTCACCGCCGAACGCGGTGGGATCCATGCCGTTTTCGACCTCGACGGTGTACTTGAATACCTTCGCCGTACCCTGGCCGACCTGCGGTGTGACTCCCGGGACCAGCTGCCAGGACTTGGCGCCCGCTTCGGTGAACGGGCCGCCGTTGGGCAGCATCCCGGTCGGCAGGCTGGCGTCGAACTGGGTCAGGCCGCGGGGCGGGGCATCGATGATCACCGTGCCCACCGCGCCGATTTTCGGCGGACCCTGAATCGGCTGCCCGGACAAGGGCGCGGACGCGCTGGTACCGGTGACGGTCTGGTAGAGCACCACCCCGGTGACGGCAACCAGTACCGGCAGCGCGTACGCGCGCCAGCCGTAGGTCGACACGAAACGTCCCAGCCAACTCTGTTTCCGGAAACGGCTGGTGTCCCGGTTCGACCGGGCTCGCCCTTCGCCACCCCACGCCAGCGGGTCCCGTTGGGCGCGCAGCGGTTCTCGCCAGTCGTCGCGAAGAACCGGTGTCCGGTTGCCCCCGCGCCGCTCGGGGTCGAAGGTCACTTTCCCAGGATGGCACAACAGCCGCTAGCTGGGACTCTCGGCGCGCCCGAAGGTGCTCGTAAGACGCTGACATGCCGACATTAAGGCCGTAGGTGATGATCGAAAAATGCGAGCGGGTAGTAGTGTCGTTGCGATCAACAGCGCACTCGCAACACCGGCGCTACGACAAGCAGATTGAGGAATGGATGAGCGATCTTGCCAACGCCGCCGGAAGGAGTGGGGTGAAGCCCGCCACCTCTGCTCGGCGCGGCAACCGACTGCCTCGTGATGAGCGTCGGGGCCAATTGCTCATGGCTGCCAGCGACATTTTCGTCGACCGCGGCTACCATTCCGCCGGAATGGACGAGATCGCCGAACGCGCCGGCGTCAGCAAACCCGTTCTCTACCAACACTTTTCGAGCAAGCTGGAGCTGTACTTAGCGGTCTTGCAGCGCCATGTCGAGAATTTGGTGTCCGGTGTGCGCCAGGCCCTGCGCACCACCACCGACAACCGGCAGCGGTTGCGGTCGGCCGTGCAGGCCTTCTTCGACTTCATCGAGCAGGACGGCCAGGGCTATCGGTTGATCTTCGAGAACGACATCATCACCGAGCCGCAGGTCGCCGCACAGGTACGAGTCGCCACCGAGTCGTGCATCGACGCGGTTTTCGACCTGATCAGCGCCGACTCCGGGTTGGACCCGCACCGCGCCCGGATGGTCGCCGTGGGTCTGGTCGGGATCAGCGTCGACTGCGCCAGATACTGGCTGGACTCCGATCGGCCGATCACCAAGGACGACGCCGTTGACGGCACCGTGCAGTTCGCCTGGGGCGGCCTGTCACACGTGCCGCTTACCCGCTCTTAGCGGCGCCGCTTCCGATCCCGAAGCCGACGCGACGCGAGTCCGCGGCACCAATCTCCACGTAGGCGATCTTGTCTGAATTGACCAGGAAGCGGCGGCCTTTGTCGTCGGTCAGGCCAAGCACATCGGAATCTTTGCCCAGCGCCGCGCTGACGAGTGCTTCGACTTCGCTGGGTGTTTGCACGCTGGTGAAGACCAGCTCGCGCGGGCTGTCCGTGATCCCGATTTTGACCTCCACGCCGGTCCCTTCCCAATCCTCGGTAATCGATGCTCCGACAAGCAGGCTAGTGGACGCCCGGTGAGTGTGTTGAAAGCCGGTCGCCGCCAAGGGTTAGCGGGCGCCGGAGAGACCGGCCTCCGTTGGCAAATCGTGACCTGACACGCCCGCGCGCTCGGCCTCCAGCAGGTGTCACACCGATAACATCTGCATCATCAGCACCACAAACTATCTGGATGGCAATGTCCAGGACTACCCCGATGACACCGTCGACGACATTTACGCCGACGGCGATTACTCGCCGTCCGATCAACGGTGGCGCCCGATCGCGGCCATCTCCGGAATCGTCTTCGTGCTCGCCGTCATCGCCACCGTGGTGATCGTCAACGGCGGCGACAGCGCGTCGACCTCGGCCACCGTGGTGCCACCGAGCCGTAGCGCGTCACCGCGGCCCAGCTTGGTGCCGGTGCTGCCGCCCGAGACGGTCACCACCGTCACACCGCCCTCGCGCCAACCGAGCCCGACGGCCACCAGCACCGCGCCCACCGAGATCCCGCCGCCGGCCGCTGTCCCCTCGACGCCGCCCGACGTCGCCGCTCGCACGTTCGTATACCGGGTCACCGGCACCAAAGGGCTTCTCGATCTGGTCACCGTCGTCTACACCGACGCGCAGGGCGCGCCGCAGACCGACTTCAACGTGTCGCTGCCGTGGTCGAGGACCGTCCTGCTGAACCCGGGCGTTGGGCTCAGATCCGTCGTGGCGACGAGCCTGACCGGCCACCTCAACTGCTCGATCAGCGACGGCGTGGGTCAGCCCGTGGCGATCTCGACCAGCAGCACGATGATCGCGACCTGCAGCCGCTAGGCCTAGTCGAGGCCCAGTTCACGCATCCGGTCGTGGTGTAGGCGCTGAAGCCGGTCGAAGAACCCCGCCAGCTGCGTCAAGCCCGCTGTCCTCGACACCACCAGGTCGACCAGCTCATCGTGTTCGGCCAGCACGTACTGGGCCTGGGTGATCGCTTCGCCCAGCAGACGACGTGACCACAACGCCAGCCGGCTGCGCTGTCTGCCGCTCTTGGTCACCGCGGCCCGCACCTCGGCGACGACGAACTGCGAGTGTCCGGTCTCCGCCATCGTCGCGCGCACCACGTCGGCAACCTCGTCGGGCAGCCCGTCGGCTATCTGCAGATAGAAGTCGGCGGCCAGCGAATCACCGACATAGGTCTTGACCAACGCCTCCAGCCAGGTGCTCGGGGTGGTTAGCCGGTGGTAGCTGTCGAGCGCGGAGGCGTACTTCGAAATCGCCGGCACCACGTCGACGCCGCGGCTCTCCAGGGTGTCGTGCAGCAGCTCATAGTGCCCCATCTCGGCCGCCGCCATGCTCGCCATCGAGATCCGGCCCCGCAGATCGGGCGCCATCCGCGCCTCCTCGGTGAGCCGGTAAAAGGCCGCGACCTCGCCGTAGGCCAATACCGCGAACAATTCGTTGACGCCGGGATGGTCCGCGGGCAGGCGCGGCGGAGGCGGATCGGCCAGCGTGTCGCCCGGCGAAAGCGGAGTCATGCCAACACTCTAGGTGTCAGTCGTGGCGACCCGCTGCGCGCGACAGAGCCGCCAATCCGGGCCGCGACGGCCCACCAGCTACAATCAACCGAGGTAACGGCGGTAGATCTGTACCACCGCTGCCTAAGCAATGTGCGTGCACGCAGTTGCCCCGCCTCAGTAAGCGCAGGGCCCGCGAATCGGCAACGTATTCGACAGTCAACTGGTGCGCGCGTGACCGCAACGATTGACAAATCGAATACGAAACCGAAAGGCATACGTGCTTCACGCATGACTCCACTCATCACACCAAACCGAGCCGCATCCGAAACCACCTTTGCCGACCTCGGTGTCCGCGACGAAATCGTTCAGGCACTGAAAGAGGAAGGCGTCGAGCATCCCTTTGCCATCCAGGAGCTGACGCTGCCGCTGGCACTCACCGGCGACGACCTGATCGGACAAGCCCGCACCGGAATGGGCAAGACCTTCGCGTTCGGCGTGCCGCTGCTGCAGCGGATCACCACCGCGGGGCCCGATCGGCCCCTGTCCGGCATCCCCCGGGCACTGATCGTGGTGCCCACCCGCGAACTCTGCCTGCAGGTCTACGGTGACCTGGCCACCGCCGCCAAGTATCTGACCACCGAGGACGGCCGAAAGCTGTCGGTGGTGTGCATCTACGGCGGCCGGCCCTACGAGCCGCAGATCGAGGCGCTGCGTGCCGGCGCCGACGTCGTGGTCGGCACGCCCGGGCGGTTGCTCGACCTGGCCCAGCAGGGACACCTGCAGCTTGGCGGTCTGTCGGTGCTGGTGCTCGACGAGGCCGACGAGATGCTCGACCTGGGCTTCCTGCCCGATATCGAACGGATTCTGCGCCAGATCCCCGACGAGCGGCAGGCGATGCTGTTCTCGGCGACCATGCCGGACCCGATCATCACGCTGGCCCGCACCTTCATGAACCAGCCCACCCACATCCGGGCCGAGGCACCGCACTCCTCGGCCGTGCACGACCTCACCAAGCAGTACGCCTACCGCGCGCACGCGATGGACAAGGTCGAGCTGGTCAGCCGGGTGCTGCAGGCGCGCGGACGCGGCGCCACGATGATCTTCACCCGCACCAAGCGCACCGCGCAGAAGGTCGCCGACGAGCTCGCCGAACGCGGTTTCGCCGTCGGCGCCGTGCACGGCGACCTGGGTCAGATCGCTCGCGAGAAGGCGCTGAAGCAGTTTCGCAACGGCGACATCGACGTGTTGGTCGCCACCGACGTGGCGGCCCGCGGTATCGACATCGACGACATCACCCACGTCATCAACTACCAGTGCCCGGACGACGAGAACACCTACGTGCACCGCATCGGCCGCACCGGCCGGGCCGGCAAGACCGGTATCGCGGTCACGCTGGTCGACTGGGACGAGCTGGCCCGCTGGACGATGATCGACAAGGCGCTCGGACTGAACTGCCCGAACCCGGCCGAGACATACTCCAACTCGCCGCACGTCTACGTCGAGCTGGACATTCCGACCGACATCCAGGGCTCTATCGGAACGCCGAAGAAATCGCCGGCCAAGCGCAGCACGTCCGGTGGCCGCAACGGCGACGAGTCCGCGCAGCAGCGCAACAGCAACCGGCAGCGACGCCGCACCCGCGGCGGCCAGTCGGCGACGGGCCATGCCGATGCCAACGGCAACGCCGACACCGACGGGTCGACCCCAGCCGCGGACGCCGCGGCGGGCGACGGCACGCGGGCACGGCGTCGCCGCCGCCGCCCCCGCAAGTCGGCGGGCGCGACGGCCGGCGCCAACTAAGCCGGCGCCGCTGCCGCCCGATGGTCAAGCCGGAACGCCGCACCAAAGCTGATCTCGTGGCTGCAACCGCAATCGTGGCCGTGCTCGCCGCGGCCGCGGCATTGATCTGGTGGACCAGCGACGCCCGGGCCACGATCAGCCGGCCCGCGACGGGGCCCGCCCCCAGTCCGAGGCTGGCCCACGAGGTCCCGGCCTCGCTCAAGCAGCTCTGGACCGCCCCGAACGCGCCGACCGACCAGCCTGTGGTGGTCGCCGGAACCGTCGTCACCGCCGACGGTCGTGCCGTGCAAGGGCGTGATCCGGTCACCGGCCAGGTGCGATGGATCTACTCGCGCGACAGCGATCTGTGCGGGGTCGCCGGGGTTTACCGCTTCGCGGTCGCGGTCTACCGCGACGACCGGGGCTGCGGCCAGGCCAGCACGATCGAGGGATCCAACGGAAGCCGCGGGCCCGCCCGCAGCAGCTATGCCGACCGGCGGGTCACCCTGTCTTCCGACGGCACGACGGTGTTGTCGGCCGGCGATACCCGCCTCGAGCTGTGGCGCTCGGACATGGTTCGGATGCTGTCCTACGGCGAGATCGACGCGCGGGTCAAGCCTTCGTCGAAGGGCTTGCACACCGGATGCCGGTTGACGTCGGCGGCGGCCAGCTCGTCGGCGGTGTCGGTGTTCGAGGCGTGCGGCAGGCAGGCCGATCTGCGGCTCAAGCTGCT
>Ga0302178_10003428_pt1 | contig 11950 bp, 13 predicted proteins | sample I_Palsa_E1_3_FD_198790 | JGI IMG/M metagenome (GOLD analysis project Ga0302178, IMG submission 198790) | Peat permafrost microbial communities from Stordalen Mire near Abisko, Sweden - I_Palsa_E1_3 | ecosystem: Environmental > Terrestrial > Soil > Palsa > Peat permafrost | place: Sweden... | reverse complement strand
GTTCCTGCGAAGATAATTTGGATCCATTCGATCAAGGACATCCGCATTGACGGTTCCGAAGGTCGTCTCGGGACGATGCAACATTCCGGCGCCAAGCGCCTCAATGATGTCCTCCTTGAACCGTTCGCCCCGCCCGTATGCGGCCAGAATCCGCTTCTTCTGCTCATTGCTCAGCTCGTCAAGATGTAGCCCAAACATATCAGTCTCAACACCCCTCGTTAGAAGCGCAACAAGGGGTGATTTATGCATCGTAATTCCGGGCGTAGTATGCAATGCAATGGCATCCCAGACCTCCTGAACGTTGGCAACACTGATGTTGTGCGCCGCGAGAAACTGTCGCGCAGCATTTGCGCCATCGACCTCGAACCGAAGCTTCGAGCTTCGATATCCTTCAGTAAGGCCAACGCGATGAAACAGCGCGCTGACATACAGCAGTTCGTGGTCCACGGACATCCCTAGTTTCGCCCCGCTTAAGCATCCGAAGGCAAACACGCGGTGAGAATGGTTGTACAGCAGCTCCGTTTCGATACCCTTTATAAAATCCCGGGCGGCATGCGCCATACTGCCATCTGGGATCTTTAGCCACGGTACACTTCTATGCATTCTCCGTTCTCCGGCTTGTTTCGTTAACTTCGGCTCGCCTCATGCTCGACGCGATCTGCTTAGAATGGTCAGCATTGATCCCTCGTCGCATATGAAAGCGTCCACGACACCCCCGACAGGAAGGCGATGCTTCGCATAGACCGTCACGCTCCAAAATCGGGCAAACGAAGCTCTCCAACGTGCCGATTCGACCAACGGCACCTGGCCCGAACATCTTCGGTCTAGCTCGAGAGCTAGACCAGAATGGCCATTGCACGACGTGCTCCTGTACCAGATGAGCAATGCACCCTAAGAATGTCCATGCATCCACCGTTTGCCTCCGAATACCCCAATCACGCTGTAGCTGAAACATCAATCTGCGGCAGTTATGGGTACCGGACCGTCTGCACGATTCGCCGAAATGCCCACTTATGGGTCTCCACACTCTTATCATCACTGATACAGTGATGCCACGTTGTGGTGTGATCGATTGGCAAGATCTCCGGAAATATGCATCGGTCTCCCGGAAGCATGTCTGCGCCGAGGATTTTCGCCGCGACGGTACTTAACACGGTCAGCACTTTAAAAAACAACGCGGCCTTAGCGAGCACACTTGAATCGGCCTGGTCAGATATTCCTTTGCCATGGCTGGCTCCTCGGCAGATAAATGCGATGGGAGTCCGCGCCTTCGTAAGCGCATCGCCCGTCTACGCCCACATCAAGCATAGACGTTGTGAAGGTAAGCGTCATTGATTCAGACTTAATCGTTCTTAAACCGCAACGCCCCGTTTCGAAAGCTACCCATGATCTGTAACAGGCTGGTGCGGCCCATACCTCGCGGTCTTGAGTTTGCACAAGTTCGGCGCATGCAACGTCGTGTTTCTTACGCGCTTTCGGATTCGAAGACATACCAGTAGCGACCCAGGTCCGAGCTTTCTCGGATGCGAGAATTGTCGATTGCTCTCCTATACAGAACAGTGCATCCAATATTCAAGTTGATTAAGGATGATTAAGCATCGGACGAGACGTCTTCCGGCGATTGTCGTTTAAGCTTTCGACAACTCTCGGTATTTCGTGAACTGAGAGGTTAGTGAGTGGGATTGGCCAGACGGTCATCCGCAGCTTTGTTGACCGCCCGGTCGGATTGGCGGTGCTTCTACAGGCATCTTCGAAGCCGTATGGTATCGATAATAAGAGTTCGCGCGAAACATCTATGACACCCGAAATCGAGTCGCCGACGGACGACTCCAGCCATCCACGGTTGACACGAGGCATGATTGCGCTATTCGCTTTCTGCGGCGCAGCTATGACTACGCGCAAGCAATCATCGCGCTGGCAATCCACATGTCTGCGGACACAGCATGCATAAAGGTAGCTTGAGCACTAAAAAATTGGCGTGGCCCCTCAAGCGAGACGATGCCTCGTTTCACATCTATTAACTCCGATAAGTAGGTCTTGCCGCTAGTATGTCGAATACACGTTCGTCTCTGGCCTGAGGTGCGCGAGCCAGCTGGCGACGGTGCAAGTAATGCCGCGCGAGTCTCAGCTTGTCTTGTTCTTGCCTCTAAGGCCAGTACGGCGAACCGGTCCGTGTATCAACCTTTGCATCTCTCTTTTGCACGTGGAGGCAATATGGCGAACTTCATTACAGTCAAAGACGGAACACAGATTTTCTTTAAGGATTGGGGGAAAGGAAAGCCCGTGGTTTTCTCTCACGGCTGGCCGGTCACGGCCGATTGCTGGAATCCTCAGATGCTGTTCCTGCGGCAGCGAGGCTATCGCGTCATTGCACACGACCGCAGAGGGCACGGACGCTCCAGCCAGCCAGATGAAGGTCACAACATGGATGTCTACGCCGATGACTTGGCCACTTTGCTCGACAAGCTGGACATCATGGACGCGACCTTGATAGGACATTCAACAGGCGGAGGTGAGGTGACCCGATATGTCGGCAAGCATGGAACGCATCGCGTTTCGAAGGTGATCCTGATCGGTCCGGTGGTGCCGCTGATCGTTCAGACTGCTGGCAACCCAGACGGAGTCCCGATCGCGGTTTTCGACGGTATTCGACGTGGCACCGCGTTGGAAAGATCGGAGTTTCTTAAGCAGCTCGCTGTAGCAGTGTATGGTTTCAACCGACCTGAGGCGAAGGTCTCGCAGGGACTCATCGATTCATTGTGGTCCGCAGGCATGATGGGTGCGATCAACGCAGAATATGACTGCATCACGGCGCTCTCAGAAACGGACTTTACGGAAGACCTGAAGAAATTCGACGTGCCGACGCTGTTCCTTCACGGAGACGACGACCAGATTGTCCCTCTCGAACTCTCGTCGAGGAGAGCTTCAAAACTTGTTCCGAACGCAAGCCTGAAAATCTATCCCGGCGCACCGCACGGTCTGCCAGAGACTATGGTCGACGAAGTGAATGCAGACATCCTGGCGTTTATCGAAGGCTGACGATCGAATCCCGCCGCTCGCTGAACGCGGCCGACTCGCCGCGTTCAGCCGATTCGCTACCCCGCAAAAAATCTAGTTCACCAGACGAGCCCCCGTGTCTTACCAAGCTATCGCTGAAGCCTCCCGGTCCCTGCCTCCGCCGGTCTCGAGCAGAAAGCATGCGAGAGCAATCGCCAATACGACTGACGCGACGCTGACCGAGCCTACCTCTCGGAACTGAATCGCATGTAGTCCACCGCGTTGACCGAGCCGCACTAATGCACCGCCGACCACAGCGGAAATGGCGGCGCTTGTTGCGAATACCAACAAATTCATAATTCCAGTTGCGGTACCCGCCACGCTGGAAGAATTCACTTCCTTTATGATCGTGTACGGCAACATCGCCGCTCCCGATACAATCCCGAAGATTAGACTGAGCCATATGCTATCGGCTAAACTCACAGGGCCGTACAGCACTGCAATTTCGGCGGCAAGCAACACGCAGCCGCCTATTATGATGATTGGTTTGCGGCGCCCGAACCGGTCGGAAATCCAGGCGAGCAACGGGCAACCGATCACCCATCAGAATAGAACTAGCGATGCACTCAGAACTGCGCGGTCGTAACCAATACCCAGTCCTTGCGTAAAAAACGCAACGCGCCAAATCATGTCGCCTACCGTGGTTGGTACGAAGAGAAGTCCCGCGCACAGCCCGCACAACCACGACTGCGGATTGCTAAACACAATGCGATAACCATCGAACCTTGAAGCCTTTTCCTCCTGCTCGGCGACCGGATCACGCTCAGGGGTATCTAGATACACTTTCGGCTGAGGGATGAGCAACATCCCTGCCGCGAGCACGCAAAGCACAATGGCGAGTCCGAACCAGATCCACTGCCAGGGCACGTTTTCGGAGTGAACCAGATGTGCGACCGCAAACTGTCCCGCCGAGCCGCCGAACATGCCGAATGCCTGAGCGATCCCAACCGCGGAGGCGAGTCGGTCCGCAGGCAGGCTCTTCGTAGCGACATAAACAGCGCCGGTGAACGCGAACGCCGCGCCCGCGCCCTGTAGCAGTCTGCCGGCCAACGCAAAACTATGTAAGCCAGTACCGAATAGCAAACAGCCCACCGCGAGCATCAACATGCCTGCGATCACTGGGCCGCGTACGTCGAAGCGGTCGAGAACGCCGCCTGCCACGACGCTCAGGAGCGAATAGGTGTAATAGTAGCTTCCGACAAGCGAACCGACTGAAGCCGTCGCTATCCCGAAGCTTTTGCTCAACTCCGGAACCATAACTCCCGGCGCCGAACGTGCTGCGTACTGGCAGAAATGGAAAAGCGCACAAAAGGTGAATGTCACCAAAACTATGCTTAGTGCCGTCCTACCACTGGTTCGATCCTGCGCAATATGATTCATTTGCACTCCATATCCATGTTTAATGTTTTGTATAAAACGATTTATTAGGTCCGGAGTTAGGGAATGGTGCCCGACGTGAATCGTCGACGCCATGAGTGCGTCGCAGATTCCGGTTGTTTTTTTGATAGGTTTCGAATCCTAGCCTGCCGAGTTGCTACTCCACCGGAACAGGAATATCGAAACCGTTCAAGGTAACGGAGACGAAGCAGTAATGTCCCACGAGATAAATTAGTTCGTTTATGCCACGCTGCCCGAACAATCCAATGGCGCGCCGATAGGTATCTTCTGGCAATCTACGGCCTGCGCTCAACACGTGCGCCACGTCATAAGCAACCCCCTCATCATCGGCCATGCCTTCCGGCCGGCTTCCGGAGACGACGGTAGAGATGAACTGATCACTCAAACCGTATTTTCTTGCCACTGCGCCGTGCGCATATAGCTCATACCCCGCGGCGAAGTGCGCCCCTACGACGAGAATCACAATCTGGCGAACCCGGTCCGACACGATAGCAAAACGTGTCATCGCTTTCGTGGTGTTCCAGATCGCTGCCCCTACCGTCGGTTCGTGCAGCCATGCGTTCCACGGGCCCACGATGGCACCGTCCGCCCTCATGGTCGTAAACAGGTTGTATTTCGCGTTGATGCCGGCTTTCATGTCATCGTAAAGAGGACTTTGTTCGGCGGTCAGGTCTTGAGGAGCAATCGGAGGCAGGCGCATGAGAGCGACTCCAACGTTAGAGGAGCACGGATACATCGGCTGAGACTTCGTCTGGTGGCTCATGTCACCACCTATTGTCCTTGACACATTAGCGCGGCCGCTCAGTGACGCCCAGATAATAGTTCTGAATTGACCTTATGATGCCCCCATTTTCCCGCCACTCAAAAGCTTGCGACACCAAAGTCGATGACAGATGTAGCCATCCAAAAGCGGACTATTTTTCACGTCAGCCGTTATGCGTGCCTTCACGCTTGTGCGCCAGTTCAGAATGATTCATAACGTTTAGGCAGCTTTAAAAGATACGCTAGCCTAATCTGTATCAACGCTCGACATCTGTAAGCGACCAGCAAACCCATCTTGAGTTTGGCTTTGGAGCTTGGGAGTATCGTGTCCACTAAACGAATAAGCGGGCACGTGAACACTATCGAATCGGAACCGTGCTAATGTAAAACCCGTTGTTGCAGGAACGCGTACCGTCCTCCGTACGCACATGCTCTTTCGCAGGCAGATCCTCCCCTTACGCGATCCTTAAAACCATCACTGTGGAGTTTGGCCATGAAACCGATTCTCGCAAAACTCGCATCAACGACGGCCCTGTCCTTCGCATTGGCGTTTGCTGTCCAGTCGACAGGCGCCATCGCACAGACCGACGCCTCGAGCGCGCCCACAAGCCGCGCGGCAGCCCGGAAGGCCAATCATCAATTGGAACATAACGTACAGAGAGCGCTGATAAGCGCCAAGATCGACATCACCGACATTCGCATCGTGGCGAAACACGGCCAGGTTGGCCTCGATGGCGAGGTCGCCAACTCGGCCGATATCGATAAAGCCGCCGACGTTGCGAGGGAGGTCCCAGGTGTAGCCTCCGTCAAGAACTACATCACTGTTTACGAGGAAGGCGGTAAATAAGAGGGCAAGTTGGTCATGAAATAGCGACGACCAACACCGGATGAGTCTTCGGAGCCGGTTAGCGCCGATCGTGTCAGATAGCAGGCCATCATGGGACCATCGCACGGAGGCTCGCGAGCTAGTACACGTGTACTAGCTCGATTCATAGTCAGCTAGGTCTTCAAGGTCGATCTCGATATCCGCTCTGTGGGCACAACATGCGTACGCGGCCAATTAAACCCGGCTAACACTCGTGCATTTGCTGAACTTGCGCGGACTTCCCGAAAAATGAGGCCAGAATCGGGCTAAGGTCCAGATGATCGGGTTTAATTGGCCGTGAGGTAAGGATGTTCGTAAGCCCCAACAGCAGAAATCATTAAGACACCTATCAGTCCGAGCCTGGCCACCTTCCCCACGGTACCCAAGGCGGGTCGGGCACTATCCGGTTCGCGTGTATTGCCCTTCGTCTTTTGTTCCATGCGGTACCTTGTACCAGCGTCACTCGTCCGTGTCCCCTCGAGCAGTCATCGCACGGGGCGCTTTCCTGGACGGGTTTTATTCCCAAATGCACCACCGGGCGGGCCACTGGACTCAATGTTCAAACAACGAGGCCCGGCCCAGTAGGAGAGACAGCATTACGTCTCGATGAATGCCAGAAGGTCCGCGTTTACCTTGGCGAATTCAGTCGTACACATGCCGTGTGGTGCTCCCGGATAGACCTTGAGCGAAGCATTCTTGATGATCTTCACGGACTTGCGACCAGAGTTATCGAGTGGCACGATCTGGTCGTCGTCCCCTTGCAGAATCAGCGTAGGCACGTCGATCTTTTCCAAGTCGGGTGTGTAGTCGACCTCCGAGAATTGCTTGATGCATTCATAGAGGCCAAGTGCACCACCCATCATCCCCTCCCGCCAGAACTCGTCGATCACCCCCTGTTCTACCTTCGCATTCGGCCGGTTGTATCCGTAAAACGGCAGAGCCAGATTCTTGAGGAATTGCGACCGGTCTTCAGCGGTCCCGGTGCGGATGCCGTCGAAGACGTCGATGGGCACGCCGCCGGGATTGGCCTCCGTCTTGAGCATTAGCGGAGGCACCGCGCTAATGAGGACCATCTTCGAGACTCTCTTGGTGCCGTGACGACCCACATAATGCGAGATTTCTCCTCCGCCGGTGGAGTGTCCCACCAGCATTGCATCCTTCAAATCGAGCGCGTTGATCACTGTAGCGAGATCGTCAGCGTAGGTGTCCATGTCGTTTCCGTGTGCGGTCTGGCTCGAGCGGCCGTGACCCCGGCGGTCGTGTGCGATCACGCGATAGCCTTTCTGCACGAAAAACAGCAGTTGAGCATCCCAGGCATCCGCGTCGAGTGGCCAGCCATGCGAGAACACGATGGGCTTGCCGCTGCCCCAGTCCTTGTAGTAAATCTGTGCGCCGTCTTTGGTTGTGACGTAGTTCATGGATTGCGCTCCTGAATGTGCGGAGTGATTAGATGCCGCTTTGCTCGGCGAGGTGCCGGCGGCATGGGAGAAAGTGGAGAACGTTGCCGCGGCGACCGCGCCCGCTCCGGCCATCAGCACGTTGCGCCGCGATGCGGAAGGATTTTGTTCGTCTGTTTGAGAGCTCATTTTTTTACCTTTAGAAAGAATTTCGATTTCCAGATCCCTTTGTCGGGATAGATCGGGTCAAGCAGTGAATCGCTAGTCGCCTCTTCCATCAAAAGCCATGCGACGTGCCACCGGCGCTACATCAATCAATGTCCACCAGGCACATCAATGCCTACCCGGTTTGCTACGTCCACTACGCCAGACACAGACTTCGCCCGTTGCGTCGCGAGATCAACCTGGTCCTGCTCCGGAACGGAACCCGCCAGCGTAACCTTGCCCGATCTTGCGATAACGTCTAGGCGCGAAATGTCCACATCCCCGCCCTTGGCGATTGCTTTGCGTACGTCACGGGAAAGCTTCCGATCGGCGGCCCGCATCGTCTTTCGAGCCGACGGATGCTTAGGTTCGTGTGCCTGCGGCATTTCATCAGGCGCCGGATATTTGACGTCTCCATCGGCGTAGGCCGACGAGATGGCGACCGTATACGTGATTGCGGCCATCAATGGCCAGATGCGCATCTTCATAGTTGACTCTCCAAATATCCACGTTGACAGATGGCGCGTATGCGCGGCATCTCAGTCTTTCCGTTTCGCCCTATGTCCAGGCTCGAGCGAGTCATCTGCCGAAAAACTCGCGAGTCCACAGCCCTCCGTTCGGACGCATCCGCTCAATGATGTGGAGGTTATAACCAGATGCCGATAAAAGTCCTGATTTGTTAATTAATTCATCTGAAAATCACGGTCCTTTCCGGCAGGTTTGGCTGTCTGTTCGCATTCCGCTACCTCGGCTCGATCATTCGGCAGCGGCGACACGTCTAAGGAAATTTAATCCGTTAGATAACTTAACCGTCGTCTATGCTCATACTACCGACTAGGGGCCGTAGGCACATTCTCGCCTCGGAGCTTTAGGCCCAGGTTGGAAGGGCCAACCGCACCCTCTTCTCATCAGGACTACCTGTCGTGAAAGAACCACTCGTCTTTGGATTCGCACTGGTGGTCGTGGATATCGCGTTGTGGCGAATTACCTTTCTTCGCAATGACACGCTTCGCGTCCTACTCCGCATACTGAACTTTGGCCTGTTGAGCTGGGTATTGTTTGTTTCGTCCATGAGTCCGTTCAAGCCCGCACCATGGCCCGATTCTCCGTTCCTTCATTTTCCTGCCCAAGCGCTGGAGGTCCTTTGGTGGCTTATCGGCGCAAGACTCGTTACCGTGTCACTAGACGCCGTTTTTGCATCGAGAAGCTGGCACAGAGACCGACTGTTTCAGGACGTTCTCGGCGCCGTAGTTTTTCTCGCCGCGCTGGTCGCGTCGCTTGCCTTCGTATTGGACATTTCAGTGCGAGGACTGGCCGCAACCTCGGGTGCGCTAGCGATCGTGCTCGGCCTTGCCATACAGAGCACGTTGAGCGACGTCTTTGCAGGAATCGTCCTCAACACAACGGAGCCGTATCACATTGGTAACTGGGTTTGTCTTGACGGAATAGAGGGAAGGGTTACGGAAATGAACTGGCGGGCAACGCATCTGCTCACATCGCAAGGCAATATTGTCATTGTCCCGAATAGCGTAGCGGCCAAGGCCAAGATAGTTAATAGCAGCCGCCCTCCCGCGTTGCACGGGGTTTCGATCACACTCGAAATTTCCCCGGAAGCGCGACCGGCTCTTGTCGTGAAAACGCTAAAAACCGCCATGATCGGCCTTAAGGATGCACTCGGGTCGCCTGAACCGTATGTCCTGGTGAAATCGGCGTCAGCGACTTCAATCCAATATGAAGTGACGGTGTATATCAATGATCTCGCGCGGAAGACATCCGCCACCAACGACCTATACGATCTATGCTATAGACATCTATTTGCCGCCGGCATTGAGCTGAGATCGCTCGGTGAGGCCGCGCCGAGACGCAACGAGGTTGACGGCAGGCAAAGATTACTATCCAGTGTTGAGTTGTTCCGCAGTCTGCAAAGAGAAGAGCTTGCGGTCCTTGCGAGCAAAATGACGCCTTATATGTACCAGGCCGAGCAAGTCCTCGTTACCGCTAATTCAATTACCGATTACCTGGTGATCGTCGAATCGGGAGTCGTCTCGGCAAGCATCGACAGCGTCTCGGGGCCGCTAGAATATTCGCGGCTTGGACCAGGCGACGCCGTCGGCGAAGCGAGCGTCCTCGCGGGACTGCCCTTTCGAGCCACGCTGACCGCGTTGACCGACACTACTGCCTACAGGCTCGAGAGGCAGGATCTCACTCCAATATTGAGGCTGCGCCCCGAGCTAGGCCAGCAAATGTGCCGCGCTCTGTCGAAGCGGCAGGACAGTCTCAACAAGTTCAGTTCCATACCTGAAATTCCTGAGGGTCCAGAACGCACACTGTTCGAGTGGTTACGCTATGGAATGAGCAAGCTGCATGATCTCACCATGTAGCATAAATAGGTTGACCACTGCGGGGCTGCAACAGCGGGAAACCCCATGCGCAGATATTGCGTTCGGTGTGCAGCGCTAACCGGTAATCAAGGGATTCATTGTCCGTCGACATTCTACCGTCGAAACGGATGCGGCTCCGAGGGTTTGTCGTCGCAGTAACGCGCTCCGTCCAGCAACGCGTTCCCTGCCCGCTTCAATGCAGATCCAGGGAAGTGCTCGCTCCCATCGCGGGACCGAGAGCAAGATCCCACTGAATTCCATCGTCGATGCGAGAGCTGTCGAGCTCGTCATACAATACGTGTGCTGCCCGGACGTCTACACCGACGCACGCCGTGGGTAACGATGCGCAGAGTGGAGCTGGCATCTGACGGGGCTGCTGAACGCGGCCTTGCGAACGCCAGAGCTATGCGAGCGAAATAGCGGCACGTAACTCCCGCATTCGCGCTCCTTGCGCATGCGCACTCGCAATCTCTCGTAGCAGGGATACCTGCACGTCAGCTTCGTACGTCCGGCGGTAATCCCTCCGCCGCAGCCGACTTCGCCTCCTGCAGTGCGATCGCGCCAAGAATTCGCCAAAGGTCCGAGCTGAATAGTTGATTGCCGCTCTCATCACTTTATGCGAGCGAGTCGATCACGGTTCGACGAGCTTCAGTGGTTCGTCCGGCATAGCAGAGCGTTACTCCAACTGTCTGATCCGCCAGCATCCGCTGAACAGTATCGCCGCGCTGGCCCGCAAGCGTCTGCAGCAAAGCCGCGTACTTCAGGCACGACTGAATACGTCCGGCAGAAAGCAAGCTCTTTCCGTTCGCCGGCCATAGCTACACTGGGATCATGCGGTATAGCCACAAGATGTCAACGGAACCCCTTGCGGCTCGCTCCGTGCGTCGCCGCTTCGCACTACGTTCTCCGCACCCACGCGCAAAACCACAAGAAACCGACCAATGTCAGATCAATCTATACCATAGCACATCAGAATGTCAGGCCTCCAGGCTACGTATAATCCAGGTCGTCGGATAGCCACATGAGACCTTGAGGCAACCTCGTCTGCCACCTTAAGACGCACTGACAAATTCACTATCGCGCCACAAGTTCGCGCAAAAATTCGGAAAGATACGGCTACGGAGTAACACAACCATATTGTGGGGAACTGGTGACACATGCCACTCGATCATTGTGCTCCGCGGAGTATGATTTCAACTCCTGAGTCGGAAACGCCACATCAGCATCGCGGAGTTCGCTTAGCAATGCGCGAGCCGTGCAAACGTCACGATTCACCGAGGCCGTCGGAAACCATGAGCAAAGCGGACCTAAGATTTGCATCGCCTCATGAGTTCGTCGTTGCGAATGCCAGAGTTGCGCAAGCGGAATGGCTGCCCGCAATTCCCACATCCGCGCACCCTGCCGCTGGGCTATCTCAATCGCATGCAAAAAGGAAGCTTGAGCGTCGGCCTCCTGCGCAGCGTGGGACGAACCGGTTGTGGCCGCCCTGCGAGCCTCGACCAACGCGATCACACCGAAAATACGCCAAGTGTCCGCGGCAAACAAATGATTACCGTTTGCGTTGCAATAGGATAGCGTCTCGGCCAGGATTTTCCGCGCCTCGCGCGTTCGTCCGGCATTAGCCAGCCCTTCAGCCCAAACGCCTGCCATCGAGCTTTTCAAGCGGTTGAAACCTCGTACCTGCAACGCCGCGAGGGCCGCTTCCATTACTTCAATGCCCCGTTCGATCCGGCCGTTAAGGATATCGAACTGTCCGCTAAGGCAATCGCAGCAATCAAGCCAGATTTCGAGGCGATGCTGGGTAGCCTGAGCGCGCAGCATATCGAGGTAACGACTCGCCGTAGGAAAATCGCCTGACAGCAAAGCAATGGAGACCGCCGAGCCTC
>Ga0302178_10003422_pt1 | contig 11960 bp, 12 predicted proteins | sample I_Palsa_E1_3_FD_198790 | JGI IMG/M metagenome (GOLD analysis project Ga0302178, IMG submission 198790) | Peat permafrost microbial communities from Stordalen Mire near Abisko, Sweden - I_Palsa_E1_3 | ecosystem: Environmental > Terrestrial > Soil > Palsa > Peat permafrost | place: Sweden... | reverse complement strand
GATCAGCATGAACTGCATGCCGCCGCGGCCCATCGCCAGCATCAGGCTCGCGATGTTCCCGGCGGCGAACGCCCGGATCTTGAACAGCGAGATGCGGAACAGCGGCTCGGCGACCTTGGTCTCGACGTACACGAAGATGACCAGCAGGGCCAGGCCGCCGAAGAGCGCGGTGAGCACCCACGGGTTGGTCCAGCCCATCGGATGCCCGCCGTAGGGCAGCAGGCCGTAGGTGATGCCGACCAGGATGGCGACCAGCCCGCCGGCGAACAGCAAGTTGCCCCACCAGTCCATCTGCGCGTGCTTGCGCATCCCGATGTCATGCAGCATGAAGTACGCCCATACGGTGCCGAACACGCCGATCGGCGCCGAGACCAGGAAGATCAGGTGCCAGTTGACCGGGGCGAGGACGCCGCCGAGGATCAGGCCGATGAACGACCCGGCGATGGCCGCGATCGAGTTCACGCTGAGGGCGCGGCCGCGCTGGCTGGCCGGGAACGCGTCGGTGGTGATGGCGGCGGCGTTGGCGAACAAGAACGCCCCGCCGATGCCCTGCACGACCCGCCAGATGATCAGCCACTTCGCCGCGTCCGCGCCGTGCATCCAGGTCACGGACAGGAAGACCGAGGCCACGCTGAAGATCGCAAAGCCCAGGGTGTACATCCGCACCCGGCCGAACATGTCGCCCAGCCGGCCGAATGACACCACCAGCACCGCGGACACCACCAGGAAACCCATGAACATCCACAGCAGGTAACTGGTATTGCCGGGACTCAGCGGGTTCAGCCCGATGCCGCGGAAGATGTCCGGCAGTGCGATCAGCACGATCGACTGGTTGATGGTCGCCATCAGCATGCCAAGCGTCGTGTTAGACAGCGCGATCCACTTGTAGCGCGGTCCGAGCGCATGACCTGCCTGCACTGGCGCGCCTGTCGCGTCAGAATTAACCGTCATGGGCGGACATGCTCCCTAACTGAGACCCGGGTACTTGCTAATCCTCAACTAACAATGACAGACCAGCCCACATCCGCACCCGCACCCCCTAGCCCAAGCGGCGATTTTCACGCCGGCGACTCTCTGGTATAGCTGCCGCCCTGTGCTAGCAGTCCCGATGGCATGGCCGGCCCCTACGGTCACCCGAAGTGGCCAGGCACACTGGGACAGCCGCATCGGTGAGCCATGCGACGTCGTAGGCATCCGCAGATGCAAACGTGCTGACGGGGAATCATTCAGCGGCTGCTGGACGTCAGCCGAACGCACACTGTGGGGAGCAGGGAAGGCCCGAGCGGGCGGGGATCGGGGGTGCACAATGGGTGAATGGGGTTTCCCTCTGGACCGGTGACGTTGCTGTTCACCGACATCGAGGGCAGCATCCGGCTGTGGGAGGCCGACTCCGAGGCCATGGCGGAGGCGTCGGGCCGCTATAACCGCATTGTCCGCCAAAAGATCGAGCTTTCGGGCGGTTACGTCTTTAAGACGGTGGGCGAGGCGTTTCGTGCGGTGTTCGCCGACCCGGCCGGCGCGGTGGCGTCGGCGGTGGCTGTTCAGCGGGCTGCCGGTGCTGAGCCGTGGCCGCCGGGCTTGCCCGTCCGGGTGTGCACGGCGGTGCATTCGGGAGCCTGCGCGGAGCGCGACGGCGACTATTCCGGTCCGGTGGTAAACCGGGTCGCCCGGCTGCTTGCCGCTGGCCATGGTGGCCAGGTCCTGGTGTCCGGAGCGACGTACGGGCTGCTAGCTGGCCGAATGCCCGGCGGGATCGGGTTCCGGGATCTGGGCGAGCATCGCCTGAAGGACCTGGGCCGGGCTGAGCGGGTCTTCCAGGTGACCGGGCCTGGCCTGGCCGAGGACTTCGGCCCGTTGCGGTCGCTGGACAATCCGGCGCTACGGCACAACCTGCCATCGCAGGCCACCAGTTTCGTGGGCCGGGCCGCTGAGCTTGCCGAGCTGCGGTCGCTGGTGTCGGGCGGGTCGAGGCTGGTCACGATCGCGGGGCCGGGCGGGATCGGCAAGTCGCGTCTGGCTTTGCAGGTGGCCGCTGAAGTGCTAGACGGCGACGGCGGCGGGGTGTGGCTGGCCGAGCTGGCGCCGGTGGCCGAACCCGAGATGGTGGCCCGCACCGTGGCCGCCGTGCTTGGCGTCCGCGAGGAGCCGGAACGCCCCATGCTCGACACCCTGGTCGAGGCTGTCGGCGACCGCTACCTGCTGGTGGTCCTGGACAACGCCGAGCACGTGCTCGGCGCGGCGGCCAAGCTGGCTGATGCCCTGGTGCGGTCCTGCCCGCGGGCGTCCCTGCTGGTCACGAGCAGGGAGCCGCTGGGCGTTCGCGGGGAGCATGTCTTCCGGGTTCCCTCGCTGCCGGTCCCGCCCGCCGATCTGGCCGCCCCCGGCCGGCTGGCTGCTTTCGAGTCGGTGCAGCTGTTCACCGAGCGCGCCTTGATGTACCGGCGCGGCTTCACCCTGGACGACATCAACGCGGCTGCGGTGGCGGCGGTCTGCGTACGGCTGGACGGGATTCCGCTGGCCCTGGAGCTCGCCGCGGCCCGGCTGGGGTCGCTGTCGGTGTCAGAGATCAGCTCGCGGCTCGATCAGCGATTCCGGCTGCTGACCGGGGGGAGCCGGACCGCCCTGCCACGCCATCAGACCCTGCGCGCCCTGATCGACTGGTCCTACGACCTGCTCAACCCCGTGGAGCAGCTGGTGCTCGACCGGCTTTCCGTCTTCGCCGGAGGCTGGACCCTGGAGGCCGCAGAAACGGTCGCCTCGCGAGGCGGTACCGGAGAATGGCAGGTGCTGGACCATCTGGCCGCCCTGGTCGACAAGAGCCTGGTCCTAGCCGACGAAATCCGCGGTTCCACCCGCTACCGGCTGCTGGAGACGGTCCGCCACTACGCCGCCGAGTGCCTCGCCCGGCGGCCCGGCTCCGAGCTGGGCGAAACCCGCGCCGCCCACCGCGACCACTACCTGGGCCTGGTCGAGACCGCCGGCACGCACCTGCGCGGACCGGACGAGGCCGCCTGGCTGGACCGGCTCGAGGTCGAGTTCGACAACATCCGCGCCGCACTGGCGTTCAGCCTCGCCGATCCTGACCGTGCCGAGCCCGGCCTGCGCCTGGCGGTCGGACTGCGCTGGTTCTGCCACCTGCGCGGCCACAGCGGCGAAGTCCTCGAGGCGCTCAACGTCTTGCTCGAGCGGCCCGACGCCCAGACGCCCACCCTGGCCCGGGCCCGGGCTCTTACCGTGAGCTGCCACCTGCTCAATCACTTCGGCGACGACTCGATGATCCCGGCGCTGGCCGGCGAGGCCGTTACGATCGCCCGTAGCCTCGCCGATGCTGCCGTTACCGCCGATGCCCTGTCCCAGCTGTGCTGGTTCAAGTTGGAGCGTGGCGATCTGCCGGCCGCACTGGCTCAGGTCGACGAGGCGGTGGGGCTGGCCCGGACAACTGGAGATCCGCGGCTGATGGCTGACCTTCTCGGCCGTCGGGCGGTGTTCAAGGGTGAAGCGGGAAACCTGGACGGCGCCTTCGCTGACAACCAGGAAGCCCTCGCCCACTCACGGGCGGCCGGAGACAACTACCGGATCGCCATCACGCTGGCCAACCTCGGCGTCTACGAAGTCGCCGCGGGGGAACTCCGGGCGGCCCGCGCGCACCTTCAGGAGGCGTGCACGCTCGCTGGCAACCTCGGCTACCTGAACATGTCCGTCGGTCTGTGGCAGAACCTGGGTCTCGTCGACCTCCTCGACGCCGATCCCCGCAATGCTCGCCGGCTGTTCCTCAACAGCCTGGACCGGGCCCGGGCCACCGGTACCAAGTCCGCTTATTTTCAGGCCGCGCTCCTGGGTCTGGCCCTTTCGGTCGGCGCGGACGGCGACCCCGCCGTCGCTACCACCTTGCACGGCGTCGCCGATGAACACTACGAGCAGGCCGGACGGGTTTGCGAGGCCATGGAAGCGAGGCTGCGCGACCGCGACCATGCTCAGCTGCGGGTCACGCTCGGCGATGCAGCGTTCGAGGCCGCTTACCGGCGCGGCCGCTCGCTCAGCTATGCCGATGCCATCGCCATGGCTGCCGGCCCCGCCGAGCCCGATCCCGCGGTTGCCTCCGCCGTCGCCGTCGCCGTTCCGCCCGCCGGCCAGGCGGCCGGAGGTTCTGGGGGCCCGCTGTCGGAACGAGAGCGGGAGATCGTGGCGCTGCTGGCCGACGGGGCGACCGACGCTCAGATCGCCGAGCGGCTGTTCCTGTCGGTCAACACGGTGAGATCGCATCTGGAGCGGATCCGGGACAAGACCGGCGCCCGCCGGCGCCCGGAAATGGTCCGCTACGCCCTCGAGGCCGGTATCGCATCGGCCGCCCCCGCAGCTGAGGGCTGACTCCTCCCCGAACGGCCCATCCGCCTCCGGAGGGGGAATGGGCCGTTCGGCCCACACGTGGCGGGCTCGATGGGGCCGCCCGGCCCCTGCTGTCAGGGTTCCCGCCGGGCTTACGGTCGGTCTACCCTACGAAAGGCCATCGCGATGTCCCCCATGCGACTGATCCGCAACTCGCTCGCTGTCACCGCCGTTCTCGGCGCCGCGCTGGGGCTGGGGCTGGGCGGCGCGTCCACCGCTAGCGCTACCACCCATGCCGCCGGGACCGAGCCGGTCAACCTGTACCTCTACGCCGGCAACGGCAGCTTCGTCCCCCAGGTCGAGCCCACCGAGATCATCACCGCCGACGGAACCATCATCGACGAACAGGGAAAGCCGCTGCCGGCGCCGTACGGCACAGCGGGACAGAAGTACCCCGGCTGGAGCTGGAGTCTGACCCCGACCGCCGCCAGCCTGGCCTGGGCCAGCCTCAACGGGACCCACGTTATACAGGACGTCATCGGCGCGGGCTGGGCTCCGCTATCCGCGCCCTACACCGGCAGCTACTACTACAAGTGCCTGGAGTACCTGCCGAATCCGCTCGTCAACGGTAACGAGAACTGGCTGCGCTGGGACCCTGCCAACGGCGAGTGGCTGGCCATGCCGCTGGCGGCCTATGGCGAATACTGCGAAAACCAGTGACACCACCACCCCCGATGACCTGAAATCACATCTTCGGCAGGTAGGTACCGCCATTGCGCTCCATTGGCTCCTTGAGCGCGATGAGGTTCGCCGTGACATACGAGATGCCGTGCTGGGCGTGCCATCGATGGGCGCTATCGCCCAGCGCACGCACCCCGGGCGATCTAGGCTCGTGGCGGTAGCGGCGGCCGGCGCTTGGACGGCCTGGTGCGCGGGTCGGGAGGTTGCACCGCGGGTCGCTGCTGCAGGGTTTCCAGCGCGAGCCTGACCGCGGTCTCCAGCTGGGTGTCCCGCTGCGCAGCCCAGTCATCAGGCGACATGATGACCTCGACGTCAGGGTCGGGAATCTCAGGTATCCAGCCGATGTCACCGGGCCATAGTACGGTCCCACCCGGCCGACGGAATGGTGACCCAGGAGCGCCGGTGCAATGCGCCCCGGTGCTGCGGTTGATCGTGGACCGCGGCACCGGACGTGTCACAGGGTGACGGTGCCGCGGATGTAGGCGATGGCAGCGCCGCCGACCCAGACGGTGCCGTCCGCATCGGCGGTGATCTCGATGGTTGCGGCCCGGCCCACGCGCGCGCCCTGGGAGACCCGGTAGGTGGAAGGCGCGGCGCCGGTGGCGGTGAGCCATTGGCCGACCGAAGCGTTCATGCTGCCGCATGCCGGGTCCTCGGCCACGCCGACGCGGGGGGCGAAGGTGCGCATCTCGAAGGCGTGCCCGGACCCGTCGGGGTAGGCCCCGATCGCGCCGACCATCGCGGTCGGGATGAGGGAAAGGTCAGGTTCGAGAGCGAGGACCTCCTCGGCGGTGGGCAGCTGGACCACGGCCCAGCCGGGTCCGTTGTCGACCCACTGGTGGGCGAGGACACGGTCCCGCTTGATGCCGAACGACACGGCGATCTGCCCGACGAAATGTTCCTCAAGCGGGCCGTCACGCAGCAGCGGCGGAGCGGCGAAGGACAGGATTCCCTCGCCGTGGCGCACGCTGACCAGGCCCGCGGCGCACTCCTGCACGATACGGCCGGGGTGCTGCGGTGTGCCGCCGCCCTCCAGCCACGCGCGGGCGGAACCGAGGGTGGGGTGCCCGGCGAACGGCAGTTCACCTCCAGGGGCGAAGATCCGCAGCCGGTAGTCCGCCTCCGGCGCGGTGGGAGGCAGGACGAACGTGGTCTCGGACAGATTCGTCCAGCGCGCCAGGCGCTGCATCGCCTGGTCGGTCACGTCCGTGCCATCGAGGACGACGGCAACCGGGTTGCCGAGAAAGGCCGTCGTCGAGAACACGTCGACCTGCATAAACGCACGTGACCGCGGCACAGTTATCGAGGGCCTTTCCACGAACGGATTCCGGACCGCCGGGTGGTCAGGTGCTCGCCGCCGCGGCGGCCACCGCGTCGGGCCAGCTCCGCGACGGCGCGCAGATCGGTGATCTGCAACAGCGGGTTGCTCGGCGACTCCACCAGGATTAGGCGGGTCTGCGGGGTCAGCGCCTTTTCGAACGCCTCCGGGTCGGCCACCTCGACCAGGCTGGTCGACACGCCCAGCCGCGGCAGCAGGTTCAGCAGCACCGACGCCGTGCCCCCGTAGGTGGATTTCTGCCCGATCACGTGGTCTCCGGCCGATACCAGGGCCAGCACGGCGGTGGTGAGCGCGGCCATTCCTGACGCGTGACCGCGGCCCGCGCGAACTGCTCCGCATCCTCGGCCCAGAACGTCGCCGTCTGGTAGATGGGCGGTGCCACGGCGCGGGTGGGATAGACGTCGCGATCGGCGTGCAGGGCGGGCGTGCTGATGCCCGACATAGTTTCTCCTGCCGTGAACCATCGGATATGACCTTTCAAGCATGACCGGCCAACACGCGGAACAAACCTGATTCCGGCAACCTTGGCCGCAAGTAGCGCCAAGATCGAGGTAAGTAGTTGTGGTATACGCAGTAATTGAGCAATAAAATGCCAACGTGGATGAAGTCGACCGGTCGATCCTGACCGTCCTCGAAAGGCACGGCCGGATCAGCAACGCCGAGCTCGCCGCCAAGGTCGGCCTGTCACCGTCGCCCTGCCTCCGGCGGGTGCGCCGGCTCGAGGAGACCGGTGTGATCCGCGGCTACCGCGCGCTGATCGATCCCGCCGCGGTCGGCCGCAGCCTGCGGATATTCGTCGGCGTCCGGCTGATGCGGCACGCCCGCGCCGACGTGGTCGCGTTCGAGCGCGCGGCCCTCCAGCTGCGCGAAGTCGTCTACAGCCACCACGTCACCGGGAACTACGACTACCTGCTCCAAGTCGAGGTCGCCGACCTGCCCGCCTACGAGGACTTCCATGCGAACCGGTTGGCCGCCCTCCCCGGCGTCGCCGCCGTGACCAGCTACGTCACCATGAAGACGCTCTCCGCCGACACCGCGCGACCGGCTGGACGACGCCGACTTGAACGGCCCGTCAACTGATGCCTCGCAGGCTTCAGGGGCCGAGCTCGACCCGGATTCCTGGTGCCGTGTCCGGCAGGACAATCACTGTCGCGCCATTGCTATGGGTCCACCCCGCCGGAAGCAGGAACCAGTGGCCACCAGAATGGATGAGCGGCCGCAAGCCGTTGTAACGGAAGACGAATGCGGCGTCGGTCCCGGACAGACGGGTCTCGGTGATCCCGGGACCTGTGATCTGGAGCCGCTGGCTGCTGTAGACGACCGCTTCTGGCTGCACCGGCAGTGAGGCCTCGATGGCTTGTGCCACCGCGTTGCCGCGCTGCTCGGCGATGACCGCGGTCGCCCAGAACGCCGAGACCAGCACTAGGGCGCCGATCAGGATCCGCCGCAGGGGCCGGGTCGCCCGCAGGGTATCCGTCAGCTGCGGCGGCAACGACGCATAGGCAGCGGTGAGGTAGACCGTGTACTCGGCCAGGAGGGCACCGGTCCCGAGCGCGACCGGCGGAGTCACCGGCGACAGGTCGACGTCGCTGGGCGCCTCCAGCCCGGCAGCGCCGAGAATGAGCAGTGCCATCGCGGCTGTCCCGGTCACCGCCCAGGAGGCACGACGCCATTTCCGGCCGGCCCTGCTGAGCGTGAGGGTCAGCAAATGGTGCAGGAACAGGGCAAGGACACCACACCCCAGGACCGTTCCGACCGGCAGGAAGATCGTCCCTACGCTACGGACCAGGTAATCGGTCGTGGAGAACTGCAGGCTGCCCAGGTCGACCCCGAAGTAGCCGAACAGCGCGAGCTCGCGTTTGTAACCGAAGTAGTACAGGATCGCGGTGAGCAGGCTGGCCGGGGCGACCACACGGGTGACGAAGTCCACGGCCGCGCTGAGGCCGGGGTCCTTCGTGTCCTGCGGTGCCGCGGGTATACCGTCCGAGTCGGTCACTAAGAACCGGTCCCGGCCGGCGATGACGTCCCCGTCCCGGACGGGTTGGGCGCCGTGGAGCTGGTGGATTCCGTCGGCGACGGGCTGGTGGTTCCCGTCGGCGTCGCGCTGGTCGTCGGTGTGGGATCGCCGGTTGGCGACGGTGTCGCCGGCGGACCCGAGGCAAGCACCTGCAGGACCGGCGCCTGAGCGCCGAGTTGGAAGCAGAGGCGCCCGGGCGCGGAGTGACACAATGGAGCGCCCGGCTGGTCATCGACGATCTTGACGATCACGGGTGGCTGGGCCGGCTGCCCCGCGGCGATGCGCTGTATCTCGAAACACAGGCTGTGGTCACAGGGACATAGGCCACGGATACAGGGGACACGATCAAGCCGGATTACCCCCTGGATCTCGTCCTCGCAGGTGCTGCCGCCGGAAGCCGGCAATTCTGTTGGCGCGTCGCGGCAAGCACGCGCTATTTCTTGTGCCTGCTGCGGAGTTATCGCCACGCGCACGACGTCCGTGCCGGCGGGCTGGGTGTCCCCGCCCCACACGGGCGCCTTCGACTGCAGGGCCAGCGAGGCGGTACCCGTCGGCCGGTCCTGGGACTGGCTCGCACAGCCCGCCGCCGCCAGAATCAGCCCGAGCATGGCCACGGGAAGAAGCAGGCGGACAGTGCTTACCAGCACACCGCGCGCCGTGAAACCCGCGCCAGGCTGCGCAACTAGGCGAGCGCTCATTTCGGACACTCCCGTGACATGCTTTGTCTTAGATACAGAGGGCCCGAAGCGGAGCCTTGATACGTCGGCCGGAATGCGGCAGAAAGGGGCTGCGGGTCGATCGGTCGTTCGTGAACCGCGTGACCTTGAGGACGGCGAAGACGAGTAGCCGGGCCCTGGCGCTGGCTGGGGTGTTGGTCAGTTGCCTGGTGGCAGTGGCTGATCGACGGCGGCGATGCGGGCGGCGTACACCCGGTGCGCCTTGCGGACGGCCGGTCCTGCGGCGTTGACGGCCTTGCGTGCGGCTACGCCACCGGCGAGGTTGCCCTCACGCCACGAGCGGTTCGACATCGGCTGCCACTGGCCAGGATCTTCGCGAAAAGTTCTGCAAAGAAATCCGGGAGGCGGTGTCGGATCGGGGCGGTGGTGTTCGTAGCAGGGGTGAGGCCGCCCGCACGGGGCGGCACCAAGGTGAAGGAACCGCGATCATGAAGCTGACGACCATGACCCAGCTCACCCTCGATGGAGTGATGCAGGGAAACGGCGCCGCGTCGGATGACCGCAGGAACGGATTCGAGCGCGGCGGATGGGCCCGGGGGGCGGGTGACGAGCAGACCAGGACGTTCATCACGCAGACCTACCAGCGCGCCGAGGCGTTCCTGTTCGGCCGGCGCACCTACGAGTTGTTCGCCGGCTCGTGGGGATCAATCGGCCAGATGCGCGCACACCCCATCGGCGTGGCCTTGAACGAGGCCCCCAAGTACGTTGCCTCGACCACACTCACCGCGCCGCGCTGGGAGGACACGATCGTTCTCCGCGGTGACCTCGCGGCGGCCGTCAGTGAGCTGAAGGCCAAGCCCGGGGGTGAGCTGCAGGTGCACGGCAGCGGCGCCCTGACCCGGTGGCTGCTGGAGAACGATCTGGTCGACGAGATGACTCTGATCGTGATCCCGGTGGTTCTCGGCCAGGGCGCGCGACTATTCCCGGAGACCGGTCCGGATCTTGCGCTCGACCTAGTCGAGTCGCGGGTCGACTCGAAGGGCGTGTCGATCCACGTTTACCGGCCGGCCGGGCGCCCGCGGTATGCAACGGCCTGAAGTCCCCGACCACCGCCCACGCTATCTTGACACCACAGGAGATGATCTTCAGATGCAGTACCTGGTTTCCGTGATCGATGACAAGAGCAACCCCGGCAGCACGGACAGGCGGCCTGCCATCAGCGCGTTCAACGAACGACTGATCGCCGAGGGCTACTGGGTTTTCGCGGGCGGACTCGCGGACACCGACGCGGCCACGGTCATCGACAACCGGGGCGAGCAGGCGGTGTTCAGCGACGGGCCTTTCGTGGAGTCGAAGGAGTACCTCGCCGGCGTCTGGGTGTGGGAGGCCCCCGATCTGGATGTGGCGCTCAAGCTTGCCGCCGAGGCGTCGAAGGTCTGCGATCGAAAGATCGAGGTGCGGCCGTTCCAGTGAGCGACGCCGAGGAGGCGGTCATCCAGGCTGGTCGCGGTGGTCGAGCACCTCGTAGTGCACCGAGCGCCTGTCGAAGTCCGCGAGCACCGCTTGTGGCTCGGCCGGCACGTGCGCTACCTCGTAGTCTTCGCCCACGAACGCCTTCACCGAGTCCAAGTTGCCGAACCACATAGGGTCATGAACTCCACGTCGTGGTCTCGCTCGCGCCGCACCAGGTCGATGGAGCGGAACCCGGGAATGCGCCGCGCTTCGATGTCGGGGACGACCTGACCCCGCATGATGGCCTCATAGGCGTCAGCATTGTCCTTGGTGGTCCAGCCTCGCCACAGGCGGCAGATCATGGGCGTGAGTATACGCACCGGCCGGTGCCGCTAGCTGGGCCGCCGGAGACGGAGCGGCCCGGGATGCGGCGACCGGGGTATCCCTGCCTTTACCTGCGGCGATCTGATTGATTAGGTTCCAGACCCGGGGATCGGCCCAGTAGCCGGAATGGCCCTGGGATGAGGGCGGTAGCTGCCCATAGACGTAGTAGCACTCCGCCGGGTCAAGCAGGCCCTGGTCCACTTGGCTGCCGTCAGCTCGGGATAGATCCCCCGCTACTGGCCCGCCGATGGGGTCGGTCGGGTAGTAGAAGTTGCGCCAGTCGCTCAGGCGTGCCTGTCCGCGTGGCTCCAGCGGCTCGACCAGCTTGCGATCGAAATAGGCGGGAAAGCCCCAGCTGTAGAGCTTGCATACCGGGGAGCCGAACGTGATCAGCGCCGGGTGGTCACCAGCTGGCCGGCAGCCGGGCTGGACGAGCGCCGCGGTGGCGAGCACCGCGCCCTGGCTGTGCGCGACCAGCGTGACCCAGCCGTCGTTGTCGTGCAGCCACCACATCCGGCGCTGCAGCTCTGGCACCGCCCGTTCGGTATAACACGGGGGTGACAGCGGGTGGTAGGAGCGCGGCCAGAAGGTGCCGACGTCCCACAGAACCCCGATCGTGCGCCGCTTAGCGGGGTCGCTCCAGGCCGAGTACAGGAAGGCCATCAGCGCCGGCAGTACCAGGCCGGCGATGAGAACCCCGAGGTTACGGATGACCACCGGCGGCTGGAGGTGCAGCCGCCAGACGCACAGGGTCATGACCAGCTGCGCGACGATGACGGCCCACAGCAGCCAGGTCGCGTCGTGTGAGGCTTCGCCCAGGAACTGGGCCCGGGCGATCTTCTGCTCCCAGTCCTGGCCGGAGCCGGGATCGCCGGACTGGTCCCCGGGCGGCGGGAACGGGCTCAGCCCGGACCAGTACCAGTGACTCCGCGGCCCGGTCAGCGGCTCCCTGAAGGTCGCGGCCTGGTCCTGGTATGCCCGGGCCGTTCCGGCGGGCAGCTGATGGGTCCGCAGCCACCGGACG
>Ga0302178_10003413_pt1 | contig 11977 bp, 7 predicted proteins | sample I_Palsa_E1_3_FD_198790 | JGI IMG/M metagenome (GOLD analysis project Ga0302178, IMG submission 198790) | Peat permafrost microbial communities from Stordalen Mire near Abisko, Sweden - I_Palsa_E1_3 | ecosystem: Environmental > Terrestrial > Soil > Palsa > Peat permafrost | place: Sweden: Abisko... | reverse complement strand
GGGCCAGCCAGCTGAACGCCGACATCTGCACGTACGCGGTGCCCGTCACCGCGACCACGCCGAAGCACGCGAACACGAAGACCTCGCCGAGCCCGCTGTACCCGTAGGGCTTGGGGCCGCCGGTATAAAACCAGGCCGCCGCGATGCAGGCGGCACCCACGGCTAGTAGCCACCAGGAGGTGACGGCGGCCAGCGCCAGCCCGGCCGCCCCGGCCACGGCGAAGGAACACAGCGCGGCGGCCAGCACCTGCCGCGGCGGCGCCAGCCCGGCGGCGACGAGCCGGACGGGTCCGACCCGTCGCTCGTCTGAGCCGCGCACGCCGTCGCTGTAGTCGTTGGCGAAGTTGACGCCTACCTGAAGCGCGAGCGCGACCACCAGCGCGAGTACCGCCCGCCACCAGACGAACTCGCCGAATCCGGCGGCGACTCCCGAGCCGATGAGCACCGGGACGATAGCCGCAGGGAGCGTCCTTGGCCGTGTTCCTGCCAGCCATTCCCGAGCGTCAGCCACTCCCAGATCCTAAGCGCACTTCCAAGCCGGGCCGGTCACTCGCTGATCGTCGTGTGCAGGCGCAGCACGGGCACGCTCGCGCCCACGTCGAGCTCGCCCCGGGCGCCGTCGGCGGCCCAGCCGGACGAGGTAAGGAAGCCGCGCAGCGCGCTGTCGGCTTCCAGCGCCCACACCGACACGGTGTGGAAACCGTCTCCGGCGAGCGTGTCCGCCACCGCGTGCAAGAGCCTGCTTCCGTGCCCGAGCCCGGTCCGTTCCGGTTCGACGCGCAGTTCGTAGAGCTCGCCATCGGTGCCTGGCCAGCGGTCCGCGTCGGTGGCCGGCCCGGCGGAGACGAACCCGACCACCGCCCGGGACGGCGGTTCGAGGACCGCCGCCAGCACGTGGTGCCTGCTCGTCGGTGGGTTCGTGATCGCTTCGGCCCACCGGTCCCGCCACACGCTGATGGCCTCGTCGCTGGTCAGCTCCGCGAGCAGGGTGTCGGGCACGATCCCGGCGAAAACGCGGCGCCAGCTCGCGACCTGGACCCGGGCCAGGGTCTCGGCGTCTCCCGCGCGCGCCGGGCGCACGAAGCCCGAGGACCCTGGCGAAGCCTGGCTCACTTGTCCGGGTGGGCGATCAGGCTGATGTCGCGGGCCGCGCCGGTCGAGGCCGACGTGGCCATCGCGGCGTAGACCTGCAGGGCCACGCTGACCGGCCGCTCCCGGGCCGCGGGCCGGTACGACCCGAGCGAGGCCAGCACCCGACCCCGGCGAGCGGCGAGCTCGTCGTCGCGCACCTCGAGCCGCAGTTCGCGGCGCGGGATGTCGATCACGACCGTGTCGCCGGTCTCGGCCAGGGCGATCACGCCGCCGGCCGCCGCTTCCGGCGCGACGTGGCAGATCGACAGGCCCGAGGTCCCACCGGAGAACCGCCCGTCGGTGATCAGGGCGCAGTCCCGGCCCAGGCCCTTGCCCTTAAGGAAGCTGGTCGGGTACAGCATCTCCTGCATACCGGGCCCTCCGCGCGGGCCCTCGTAGCGGATGATGACCACGTCGCCCGCCTTCACCACGCCGCCCAGGATGCCCGCCACCGCGTCCTCCTGGCTCTCGAACACCACCGCAGGCCCGGAGAATCGCCACAGCTCTTCCGGCACCCCGGCGGTCTTGACGATCGCGCCGTCGGGTCCCAGGTTGCCGTACAGGACGGCAAGCCCGCCGTCGGCCGTGTAGGCGTGCGCCACGTCCCTGATGCAGCCGCCGGCCCGGTCGGTGTCCAGGGTGTCCCAGCGCGCCGACTGCGAGAACGGGCGGGTGGTGCGGACACCGCCGGGAGCGCCGTGGTACAGCTCGACCGCCTCGTCGGTGACCGACGCAGACCCCAGGTCCCAGGCGTCAAGGAACTCCTGCAAAGAAGAACTGTGCACCGTGCGCACCTCGCGGTTGAGCAGCCCGGCCCGGTCGAGCTCGCCGAGGATCGACGGGATGCCGCCGGCCCGGTGCACGTCTTCCAGGTGATACGCGCTGCTCGGCGCGACCTTGCACAGGCAGGGCACCCGGCGGGAGAGCTCGTCGATCTCCTTGAGCCCGAAGTTGACGCTGCCTTCGTGGGCGGCGGCGAGCAGGTGCAGGATCGTGTTGGTCGACCCGCCCATGGCCACGTCGAGCGTCATCGCGTTCTCGAACGCATCGCGGCTGGCGATCGACCGGGGCAGCACAGACTCGTCGCCGTTCGCGTAGTACTGACGGGTGATCTCCACGATCGCCCGGCCTGCCCGCTCGAACAGGCCGCGCCGGGCCGAGTGCGTGGCCAGCGTGCTCCCGTTACCCGGCAGGGCCAGCCCGATCGCCTCGGTCAGGCAGTTCATCGAATTGGCGGTGAACATTCCCGAGCAGGAGCCGCACGTCGGGCAGGCGGATTCCTCCATGGCGAGCAACTCGTCGTCGGACACAGAAGGATCCGCCGAGGCGACCATCGAGTCGATCAGGTCCAGCTTGCGTCCAGATCCAGTGCCGGCCTCCATCGGGCCGCCGGAGACGAACACGGTCGGGATGTTCAGCCGCATGGTGGCGATCAGCATGCCCGGCGTGATCTTGTCGCAGTTCGAAATGCAGATCATGGCGTCGGCGCAGTGCGCGTTCACCATGTACTCGACCGAGTCGGCGATCAGTTCCCGGCTCGGCAGCGAGTACAGCATGCCGCCGTGCCCCATGGCGATGCCATCGTCCACCGCGATCGTGTTGAACTCGCGCGGGATCGCGCCGGCCCCGCGGATGGCGTCGGCCACCACCTGGCCGACCTCGCGTAGGTGCACGTGCCCGGGGACGAACTCGGTGAAGCTGTTGGCCACCGCGATGATCGGCTTGCCGATGTCCTGCCTGGCTACCCCGGTGGCCCGCAGCAGGGCGCGAGCCCCCGCCATGTTCCTGCCGTGCGTAACCGTCCGGGACCGAAGCGGCGGCATACCGAACTCCCCTCAGCTTGTGTTCGAGGAGCCCCAGCCTACCGGGCAGCGGCCCAGGTCAGCCCGGAAAGTCAGCCTACCGGGGCGGCGGTCGGGTCCGGGAAGGCCTGGTGCGCGGCCTTGTGTATCCGATCGATTTCGGCCTCGCTCAGTGGGGGCTGGCCGCTTTGCCGCGCCCGGCGCCGCAGGTACTTGCCCAACCGCGGCCCGCTGAAGACGTCGACGTCCCTGATGGTGGCCACATCCCAAGGGATCTTCGGGCCGTAGACAGCCATCGCCGGGCGGACGGTGACCGGGCTGCCGAGCGCACCGGACAGCATCTCGGCGGCCTGCTCCGACTCCCACCGGGCATGTTCGAGCCGGTCCTTCTTGCTGAACGGGCCGTGCCACAGCTGCAGGCCATTCTTCGTCCGCACGACCAGGTGCTTGTCCCATGCCTCTGAGTCGATGGTGAACACCCCCGCGGGCCCGACCACCAGGTGGTCGATCTGCTCCTCGCTGTCCGGGATGAGGTTGCCGTGCATGGCGCGGTAGCCCGCCCGCTCGAGCTTGGCCAGCTGCTTGCGGGTATGGCGCTGCGTCCTGGTCAACTTGACGCGCTGGCCGGGCAGCCCTCTCCTGGACCGATAGATGGTGTCGGCGATGGCCGCGATGACGGCGAGCGTCAGGCCGAGCCGCCAGGAGACCACGACCGCGAACACCACTCCGACGATGATCGCGATGACAGCACGCCGCTGCCACGCCCGGATCCTCGGGTTGGCGGAAAGATGGGCCAGGTTGCCCAGGCGCTCGCCGATGCCCGGCTGCCGGGGCCCGTCGTCGGCCGGTTCGGCCGGCGCGACCACCAGCTTCCAGGTGGGCCTAGGCGGGTCTTCGGCCGTCGCGGCCGGCCCGAAGGGGACCACGACGGCATCCCGCGCGTCCTCGGGGTCGTCCAGGTCGACCGGGTCCTCAAGCGGCGCCCAGTCCAAGAACGAGGGCCCCTCATCCGGCTCATCCGCCTCGGCCGATGCCTCAGGTGCGGCAGCAGGGCTCTGCCCCGTCGCCGCCCCGTCAGCCGGCCATGCCGCCGGGGCAGCGGAGGACGGGGTAGCGGAGGACGGGGTAGCGGAGGACGGGGTAGCGGAGGACGGGGTAGCGGAGGACGGGGTAGCGGAGGACGGGGTAGCGGAGGACGGGATACCAGCGGCCGGGGAGCCCGCGCCGCCAGCACTGTTCGGCGCCGCGGCATGCGGCGGCGCTCCGCCCGGTGCTGCCCCGCTGTGACTGCTCATTGTCACCGGCCGACCTGGCGACTTGCGACTTCTCAGCTTCGGCCACGCCATTCGGTACTCACCCACCACCTCAGCGTAACTGCCCTATGGCCCAGCGCATAGCGCCGTCGTCATCCAAGATTGTGCCCTACAACGCTCGGTTTATAGCAACACATTCCTCGTGAACGGCCGGAAAAGCCGCCAGAAGTCTAGACCTTTCCTGGCTACCATGAGGGAGCATGACCCAGATTCACGAGCTCACCATGATCGAGTTGGCCACGGCGATCCGGGCCCGCGAGCTGTCGCCCGTCGCCGTCACCGATCACTACCTGCGCCGCACGGACGAGCTCAACGATCGCCTCGGAGCCTTCTACACCGTCACCGCCGAACTCGCTGCCGAGCAAGCCCTGGCCGCCGAGAAGACCGTCGCGGCGGCCGACGACCCCGGACAGCTGCCGCCGCTGACCGGCGTTCCCATCCCGATCAAGGACCTGAACATGGTCGCGGGCGTCCGCCAGACCCTCGGCTCGCTCGCCTACGCCGACAACGTCCCCGACGCCGATGACTACGTGGTGGCCGCGCTTCGCAAGGCAGGCGCGGTCATCACCGGCAAGACGGCGACGCCGGAGTTCGGCCTGCCCTGCTACACCGAGACCAAGATCGGGCCGCCGGCCCGGACGCCGTGGGACCTGTCCCGGTCCGCGGGCGGATCCAGCGGCGGCGCGGCCGCCGCGGTGGCGGCGGGGCTGGCGCCTGCCGCCCAGGGCAGCGACGGCGGCGGGTCGATCCGCATCCCCTCCAGCGTGTGCGGTCTGTTCGGGATCAAGCCGACCCGCGGCCGGGTTTCCGGCGGCCCGATCGTGCCCGACCTGTCCGGCCTGGGCGTGAATGGACCCCTCGCCCACACCGTCGCCGATGCCGCGCTGCTGCTTGACGTTATGGCCGGCAACTTCCCCGGCGACATGTACACCCTGCCGCCGCTGCCGGCCGGCGAGTCCTTCCTGAGCTACGCCCGCCGTCCGCCGGGCCGGCTGCGGATCGGCCGGACTCTGCAGAACCCGGTCGCGGGCGCCGACGTGCACCCCGATTGCCAGCTGGCCTACGAGGAGGCCAGCACCCTGCTGGCCAGCCTGGGCCACGACGTCGAGGACATCACGCCGCCGCTCGGCCCGGACGTGGTGCCGTTCTTCGAGGTCCTGTGGTACACCCACGCCACGCTGGCCCCGGTGGCCCCGCAAAGCGAAGAAGTGCTGCTGCCGCTGACCCGCTACCTGCGCGGTCGCGGTCAGGCCGTCAGCGCCAGCGAGCTCATCTTCGCCCAGGCCTACCTGCAGGCCGTGACCCGCCTGGCGCTCACCACGCTGAACGGCTACGACGCCGTCCTGTCCCCGACGCTGGCCATGCCCCCGGTGCCCGTCGGCTACTTCGATGAGGTGGAACCGGCCGAGAACTTCGAGCGGCAGAAGCGCTTCACCCCGTTCACCGCGGTCTACAACGTGTCCGGCCAGCCGGCCGTCAACGTCCCGCTGCACTGGAACGCCCAGGGCCTGCCGATCGGCGTCATGCTGGCCGGCCGGATGGGGGAGGAGGGGACCCTGATCTCCTTGTCCGCCCAGCTCGAGCAAGCCCGCCCCTGGGCGCACCGGCACCCGCCGCTCTGGTGATGGCCCCCACCCGCGACGATCCCCCCCTCGACGCAGACGAGCGAACGACGCTGACCGCGTTCCTCGACTTTCAGCGCGCCACCCTGGCCCTCAAATGCGACGGCCTGACGGACGATCAGCTCCGCGAGCGTGCGGTGCCGCCCTCTGACTTGTCCCTGCTCGGCATCGTCAGGCACATGGCCGAAGTCGAACGTAACTGGTTCCGGCCCGTTCTCGGCGGGCGGGAGATGGCGACGATCTTCGCGCCGGACATGGACTGGGAGGCCGCGTTCCGCGACGTGGCCGCGGCCGACGTGCCCGAGGCCTTTCGCGTCTGGCAGGAAGAATGTGACCACGCCCGCGCCCTGGTCGCCGCCATCCCCACCTTGGATGCCGGAGGCCACCGCGGCCCAACCAGTCACCACTGGGTCTCGGTGCGCTGGGTCCTCACGCACATGATCGAGGAGTACGCCCGCCACAACGGCCACGCCGACCTCCTCCGCGAGCGCCTAGACGGCTCCACCGGCGAATGACCGCACTCACCCCCCGGGCGACACCATGATCGTGGCCAGAAATGGGCGCTATTTGCCAAAATCTGGCCACGATCATGAAAAGGACCCCTAGCTAGTGGCTGGGGGGCAGGTCCAGGGCGGGGTTGCGGTCGAAGAAGCCAAACGGCTTAAGCCAGAACGACACGATGTCGGCGGGCATCACCGGCCAGTCCTCCGGCCGGGGGATGTGATGCAGGCCGAACACGTACCAGAGCACGATGTCGGTGTTCTCGATGGACCGGTCCTGCGCGGTCCACACCGGCAGGCCGGCGTCCTGCTCGCTCTGGGTCGGGAAGTCGCCGCATGGCCAGCGCTCGTCCGGGTGATAAGGCGTCACCCATAGCGTGTGCCCGATCACCTCGGCCCGGCGGAAGGCGGGCGAGGAGCGATCGAGCAGTGGTGGGAACATCCCCGACGGCACCAGCTTGTAGCCGACCGAAGTGCCCAGGCCGTTCCGGACGTTGTCGTTCACGATCTTCCAGCCGCGCTGAGTGTTCCAGTCGTAGTCCTGCTGGCCGTCCGCCTCGGTGCGCAGCGGAGTGCTGGCGAGCGCCAGGCCCAGCCCGTAGGGATCGTTGCCGCCTGCCCGGGCCGGCACCGAGTCGACGGCGTAGACGGTGTTGCCTGGCCCGTCCACGTCGAGGTCGAGCCGCGCCACGATGAAGTGCTGGTGGAATGGCGCGTAGGTGCCCTGGTCGACCAGTGTCCCCGAACTGGGCGCGGAGCCAACTGAGCCAACTGAGCCAACTGAGCCAACGGAGCCAGCAGCGCCGGTGTGCGAGGTGACCAGGATGCCGGTGGCGCGGACCTCGCACTCGATGTTCCCGTCCTGGTAGAAGCGCCAGTAGATGAGGTACTCGTAGTTGGCCACGGTGACGTGGAAGGAGACCACCAGCCGCCGGGCCCGCCGGACCTCCGCCCCGGCGCGCTCATCGACGTGCTTCCACAGCACGCCGCTGTCCTCTTCGTGCACGCAGATCGCGTTGGAAATCGTCCGCGGCTCGCCGCGCGAGTCGTGCACTACCGCGTCCAGATAGCTGATCTCGCCCAGGCAGTCACAGCCCAGGGCCAGCGAGGTGGTCATGAAGCCCAGGCCCCACTCGCCGATGTCGAACGCGGTCCGGCGGTAGTGGTCCGGGCTGGCGTCGCGGTACGGCACGACCATCTCGGCGAACGAGAGCCGGTGCGCCACCGGCCGCAGCCGCCCGGCGTCGCGGAACCCGACCTGGTGCAGCACCAGGCCCTCCCGGTGGTTGAACCCGAGCCGCAGCTCCCAGTCCTGCCAGCGCAGCAGCCGGCCCTCGAGGCTGAAGCCGGCTCCGGAGGGCTGGCGGATTTCCAGCGGAGCCACCTCGCGCAGCGGCTGGCCGATGAGCTTGGGCAGGTACTCTCCCCGCACGTCCGCAGGGGCGAAGTCCTCGCCGCCCTCCTCCAGTTCCAGCAGCGTCATCCGGTTCAGGTCGACGACCGGGTGTAGCCCGGTGACGTGATGGGCGTACGGGTTACCGTCCTCGCTACCCCGGTGCCAGACGTCGCACCAGCCCAGCCGCAAGCCGCGGTAGCGTTCGGGCACCAGCGCGGCCCCGTAGGCCCACATGTCGGTCAGCACCAGGGACATGTCGGTGATCCCGCGCCGGGCCAGGGCATCGACCAGAGCCGGCTCGCCGCGCAGCATCTGGTCGCACTCGTGCCACTCGTCCACCGTCATGTTCGGCTGCTGGCCCGGCAGGTGCTCCCAGGCCGTGACCGCGTCCCCAGTCAGCGACACCACCGCCCGGTAGGCCTGCCCGTCGGCCCGATCCCAGCACACCGCGAGCGCCTCCCGGCCGGCCACCTGGCCCGACCCCAGAACCTCCAGTGCGGCCAGCGCTTCCTTGGCCGGCTCCCTGAGCTCGATCGAGGCGATCCGCCAGCTCTCGCCAACCCCCCGGTCTCGCCGCAGGAGCGCCGCCGCCTGCCGGATCTCCCTAGCCGTCAGTGGGTCAAGCGGATGCTCTGGGCCGGCCTCGGACGGCTGGGCTGAGTTGGTCACGATCGTCCCTCCATTCCCGCGGGCACGGCCCATCCTGGCGGATAACAGGCGGCGTGACTACACCCGCCCCGGGGCAGTAATTCCATAGCGCCTATTCCGGACCAGCAGCTAGGGGGCGCGATGTCGGGTGCGTGCGGACTTGACATGGTTGACGGGCCTAGCGTAGGCAGTGTTGCGTGAGATGCGGGCAGTGCGGTGCGTCTTTGGGAGAGGACGACCGGTTCTGCGGGGATTGCGGCGCTCCGCTGGGAGCTTGCCCTGCGTGTGGTGAGCCGCTGACTCCCGGCAAGCGCTTTTGCCGTTTCTGCGGCTCGGCGCTCTTTGAGGCCGGGTCCGCGGGCTCCGAGGTTATTCCGGCTCCGGCTGCGGCGGTAGGCCGGCCGGCCGGGAAGCTGGTGGCGGAGCGGCGGGTGTGCTCGGTGTTGTTCTGTGACGTGGTGGGGTTCACTCCGCTGTCGGAGTCCCGGGATCCCGAGGCCGTCCGGGAATTGCTGTCGCGCTACTTCGAGGTAGCGCGGACGGTCATCGGCCGGTACGGGGGAGCGGTCGAGAAGTTCATCGGCGATGCGGTGATGGCGGTCTGGGGCACCCCGGTGGCGACCGAAGAGGACGCGGAGCGGGCGGTTCGCGCCGCGCTTGACCTGGTGTCCGCCGTCGCCGAACTCGGAGCCGAGTCCGGGGTCCCTGGCCTCGCGGCGCGGGCCGGGGTGGTGACCGGCGAGGTCGCGGTGAACCTGGGCGCGGTCGGCCAGGGAATGGTCGCCGGGGACGCGGTGAACACCGCCGCCCGGGTGCAGTCGGCCGCGGCACCCGGCACGGTGCTGGCCGACACGCCGACCCAGCGCCTGGCGGACAGCGCGATCGGGTTCGCCGATGCCGGCGACCATCGGCTCAAGGGCAAGGCCGAGGCCGCCCGGCTGTGGCGGGCCACCCGGGTGCTGTCCGCGGTCGGCGGTGTCCAGCGGGTCGACGGGCTTGAGGCGCCGCTGACCGGGCGGGACACGGAGCTGCGCACGATCAAGGACCTGTTCCACGCCGCCGCCGAGCGGCGGGTACCTCGGCTGGTGCTGGTATCCGGGCCGGCCGGGGTGGGCAAGTCCCGGCTGGGCTGGGAGTTCGAGAAGTACGCCGACGGGCTGGCGGCGGAGTTGTGGTGGCACCGGGGCCGGTGCCTGTCCTACGGGGAGGGCGTGGCGTTCTGGGCGCTGGCCGAGATCGTCCGGCAGCGCCTGGGCATCGCGGAAGAGGACACCGCCGAAGTCGCCGCGCGCAAGCTCGCCGCCGGACTAGACCGGTTCGTCCCCGACATCACGGAACGGGCCTACGTCGGCGCCCGGCTCGGTCGTCTGCTGGGCGTGGCGGCCGCGGGGGACAGCGGGACCACCTTGTCCCGGGAGGAACTGTTCGCGGGCTGGCGGTTGTTCTTCGAGCGGCTCGCGGCGGTCCAGCCGGTGGTCCTGCTGGTCGAGGACGCCCAGTATGCCGACACGGGGCTGCTCGACTTCCTCGACCACCTCATCGACTGGGCGCAGGGCCTGCCGATCTACGTGCTGGTGTTCGCCCGTCCCGAGCTCAGCCAGGCCCGGCCGGGGTTCGGGGCCGGACGGAACCGGAGCATGCTGACCCTGGATCCGCTCGATCCGGCGTCGATGGATCAGCTGGTGAACGCGCTGGTGCCGGGGATGCCGCCGGCGGCGCGGTCGGCCCTGACCGGTCACGCGCAGGGCATCCCGCTGTTCGCGGTGGAGACGGTCCGCGCCCTGATCGACCTGGACATCGTCCGGCCCGACGAGGGCGTCTACCGGCTCGTCGGCGATATCGGCGAACTGGCCGTGCCGGACAGCCTGCACGCGCTGCTGGCCGCCCGGCTGGACGCCCTGGATCCCGAGGTACGGCGGCTGGTGGCCGACGCTGCGGTGCTGGGGACGACGTTTCCGGCCGACGCGCTGACCGCGGTCTCCGGGCAGGATGAGCCGTCCGTACGCGCGGCGCTGGCCGACCTGGTCCGCCGCGAGGTGCTCACCGTGTCGGCCGATCCGCTGTCCCCCGAGCGCGGCAGCTACCAGTTCGCCCAGCAGATGCTGCGCCAGGTCGCCTACGACACGCTGTCCCTGCGGGACCGCAAGATCCGCCACCTCAAGGTGGCCGCGCACCTGCGCGCCTCGTTCGCCGGCGACGGCGAGGAGATGGCCGACGTCATCGCGCGCCATTACCTGGACGCGCTGAACGTCCTTCCCGACGATCCCGACGCCGCCGAGATCCGCGGTCAGGCGGTCACCGCGCTGGTCCGGGCGGGCGAGCGCGCCGAGCGCACCGGCGCCCCGGCCCGCGCCGCTACCAGCTACGCCACCGCCGCCCGGCTCGTCGCGGCCGAGGATGCGGACGACCGGCTCGCCGCGGGCGCGCTGTGGGAGCGCGCGGCGCAAACCGCCAATGCGGCCGCGGACTACGCCGCGGCGGTCGAACACGCCGGGCTCGCCCGGGAGCACTACCTTCAGCATGGCCAGGACCGGGCCGCGGCGCGGGCGCAGGCCATCGCCGGGCAGGCTCTGCGCACATGGGGCCGCCACGCCGAGGCCCGCGAACGGCTCACCGCCGCGATGGAAGTCCTGCGGACCGATCCCGACCACGACACCGTCCTGGCCCTGACTGAGCTTGCGGTGCTGGAGACAGTGGCCGGCTCACCCGACGCCGACCGGCTCACAGCCGAGGCCCTGACCCTGGGCCAGGCCCTCGACATCGGCACCCAGCAACTCAGCTCGCTGCTGCTCAACCGCGGCATGTACCACGCCGCTGCGGAACGGCGACCGCAGGCGATCGCCTATCTGCGCGAGAGCGTGCGGCTCGCCACCCAGATCGGCGATGGTCTTATCGTGGGCCGTGCGCTGCTCAACCTGTCGGACGCACTGGCCGCTACCGACCCCGTGGCCGCCGCGGACGCCGCCCGGACCGCCGCCGGGCATCTGCGTCGAACCGGAGCCTGGGCGTTCCTCGCGATAGCGATCGTGAATCTGGCTGAGGCGCTGCTGGAGCTCGGTGACTGGGACGCCGTCGAGGCGGAACTCACCCGGGTCTCGGACTCTGACGGGCGGACCGACGACGGTTATATTGCGTGCTATCGCGGCTGGCTCGCCGCCTTGCGCGGCGATATCGAGACGGCGCAGGCCATGCTGGCCGGAGTGAACGACTTGCGAGCCAGCGAAAATCCTCAAGACCAGGCGATGGTCGGCGTGGCGGAGGCCTTTACCGCCGCTGCCCGCCACCAGTCGCAGGACGCGTCGCGCTGTGCCCGCGCCGTGCTGGCCCACGCGGACGTCCTGGGGATCAGCTTCGACCACCCGCGGTGGGCGTGGCCGCTGGCCGCGCGGGCCGCGCACGAACTAGGGGACACTACCGCCGTCGGGGAGCTGCTCGCGGTGCTCGACTCCTACCCGCCCGGGCAGCTGGCCCCCATGCTGCGGGCCGAGCGCGACCTGGTCCGCGCTCGGCTGGCCGCGACCGACGGCGGCCAGGACGCCGCGGCCGCCTTCGCCGCCTCGATCAC
>Ga0302178_10003409_pt1 | contig 11986 bp, 8 predicted proteins | sample I_Palsa_E1_3_FD_198790 | JGI IMG/M metagenome (GOLD analysis project Ga0302178, IMG submission 198790) | Peat permafrost microbial communities from Stordalen Mire near Abisko, Sweden - I_Palsa_E1_3 | ecosystem: Environmental > Terrestrial > Soil > Palsa > Peat permafrost | place: Sweden: Abisko... | reverse complement strand
CCGCCGACAGGAGACCTGCACCCGTGGCCCACCCGTGGCCGGCACTGGAGATCCCAACGACATGGGAGACCCCGTGGGCGCGGATCGCCGCCGCCGCCGGGCGGGTGAAGTCGAGGTAGTAATCGCGTGCGGTGACCCCCTGAAAACTCGGGGGAACCAGCCATAGCAGTCCGTCGGCACCGTCCAGCGCCCGCACAAGTACGCCAGGATCCGCGTGTGAGCCCTCGACGATCTCAACGCGGTCGCGCACCTCGGGGTCCAAGCGCGACGGGTCGCGGGCGATCACGCGGACCGACACGTCCGAGGCGAGCAGGTGAGTCAGGGTCTGTCGGCCGATATGGCCGGTGGGTGTCGTGATGACAAGCACAAATCCTCCAAATAGGAAGCAGAGTTCCGGTTCCGGTTATGAATAGCACAAACGGAGCTACGATTCCCCTTCCGACGATGAGCACCACCGACGAGAAACCGATGAGGGCTGACGCGCGTCGCAACCGCGATGCGATCCTGGCGTCCGCCGGCGCGCTGTTCGCCGAGCGCGGCTCCGCGGTGCAGATGGACGAGATCGCCGAGCACACCGGGCTCGGGATGGGCACCCTCTATCGCCATTTCCCGACCAAGCGGGCGCTGCTGGCCGCGATCGTCGGCGAGCGGTTTCGCGGCATGACCGAACTCGCGCGCGCCGCCGCGCAGATCGCCGATCCCGCCGACGCGTTCGAGGCGCTGCTGCGCACCTATCTGGAGGCAGCCGACCGCGACGCCGCGTTCCGGCTGGCGGTACTCGGTCCCGAGCGGCCCGACTGGGACGCGCTCATCGAGCAGAAGAACGACTTTGTGCAGATCGCTGGGCCGATCATGACCCGCGCCGCCGCGGCCGGGCACCTGCGCGCCGACTTCACCATCACCGACTTCGTCCTCGTCACCCGTGGGGTCATGGCCAACATGACGCCCGACGGCAATTGGCGCCGTCACCTCGAGCTCACGCTCCAGGGCCTGCGCTGACGCCCGGCCGGCGACGCCGATCCGTTCAGCGGCTCTCTCGACCTCCCGGCTCGCCGGCTTGCCAGCCTGATTCGGAGGCGCCCAACCTGTCCAACGGCGGCTGAAGCGATGCGTCCGGGCGAGCAGCAGTCGCGGAGCCGCTCTCCATATCAGCGATAGATCATTCGCAGCCCGAGCATCTGAGCGACGGTGACGAACTTGTAACCGCGGTGGCGCAGGGTGGTGATGATGTCGGGCAGCGCCGCCAGCGTCTCCTGCCTCGGCCCACCGCCGAAGTGCATCTCGGCGATCGCGCCGTTGTGGGCGTTGTCGATCACGTTGCTCTCGATCTCGGCGACGCCCGGCAACGACCAGTCGCGGGGATCGATGTCCCAATAGATCGTCAGGAAGCCGAGCGAGCGGGCCAGCGAGTCGAGCTGGTCGCTGATGTCGCCGTAGGGCGGCCGCCACAGGCACGGCGTAAAGCCGGTGGCTCGGCGGATCGCGGCCGCGGTCAGCTCCAGCTGGGAGCGCTGCTGCGAAGGCGAGAGCCCAACCATGTCCGGGTGCGTCCAGGTGTGGTCACCGATCATGTCCCCGTCGGCGAGCATCTTGCGCTCGACCGACCCGGTTCGATCGTAGGTTGAGATCTGGTCACCGATCTCGAAGAACGTCGCCGGTGCGTGATAACGCGCCAGCAGGTTGACGAAATCGATCGTCGGCGGATCGTTCCAAGGACCGTCGTCGAACGCGAGTGCGATCTCGCGCCGTTTCGGCGAGCCGTTGAAGACCAGCGACTGGCCACGGGCCACGCAGCCGACCAGCTTCGGGGTGTGCAGGCGGGCAAGCGTCGGCTGGGCGGGATACAGAACCGCACAGGGCTCGGCGCCCGCGGTCGAGCGCGGGCCCGAGGCGCTCCCACGCGCTGACGCCGCGCCGGATGGCACACAGGCGGGGGCGCCCAGCGCGCTGCTCACCTGCCAGCGCAGCGAACGGAATCCGAGGCCGACGGCTGCGGGAGTGAAGCTGGCGGTCAGGGCGCCGGCGCTCGGGCGGGCGATCGTCGCCGCAATCGTCTTACCGGCGCGGACGCGCCCGTCGACGACGCGGTCCAGTTGCAGCCTGAGCATGCCGTGGTCAGAACGGGGTGGCGCCACACACAGCTGTCTGGATGACAAGCGCGGGCGGGTGGGCAGCAGCCGCAGGCACAGCGATCGGTGGTCTTCGCGCAGGCCCGAGCCAGAGAAGCTGTGGTCCAGCACCACTGTCCACCGCAGCTGCTGACCGACTTGAGTCAGCGACGCGGTTTTCACCGCAAACGGACCCGCGGTCGCGGGCGCGGCTGACCCCGTCGCCACGAGGACTGAGAGTGCCACGACGACGAACAGTGCGACGGCCCGGGACCGAGCTCCACCCACACACAGGACCCTACCGCGATCAGCCTCAGCTGGCGACGATCGGGAAGTGATCCTCGTCGCTGGTCGCAAGCCTCAGCTCACGGGCTGATCGGTCGGTCTAGAGATCGCCAGGGCTTGGCTTGACTCCGCGGTGCGTGGCAACGACGGCGCTGCCGGTCATACATCTGCCAGATCTCGACGTAGACGTCCTGAACAGCGATGAACGGCGCCAGCTCCTGCTCATCCTCGAAGCCGTAGGCGTCAAGCATTTCTCGGACGAAGCTCGAGCTCGCGCCGCGAATCCGGAGACTCTCGGCGTAGCTGGCCAGATCCCAGTGAACCGGCCCGCGAAAGGTGTCCTCAAAGTCATTCCAGACGAGGCGCTGTGGGGTATGAAGCAGGTTGCTGAGCGATACGTCGCCATGCAGCGCCTGGCTACGGAGCGTTGAGTCAAACACGAACTCCCCCAGCGCATCCAATCGCACGCGAAGCGAGGAGACCACGTCGGCCTCCTGGGAGTCGGCCGGGCGAAGCTGACCATGTAGGTGCTCGATGTCCTCGCGAACGGCATGCAGATCACCCAGGTCACCGTCGAACGGTCGCAGCTCATCATGCAGATCCCGCAGCGCCCGACCGAGCCGGTAAGGATCATCGAGCTGGGTTACGGGCTCGACGCCGGCGATCCACTCCGAGAAGGTCATCCACAGGCCGTCGTGGTGATGCGGCCCCGGCGCGATCAACCGGCTCGGCGCGACGGCCAGCCCAGACGGCGCGAGGAACTCAAGTACCGAGATCTCGCGCTTGAGCCACCTCGACGGATCGTCGTGCAGCACCACCGTTCCGGTCATCACGCGAGCGACGACCGGCGCGGGACGCAGATGCACCAGCACGTTGCTCCCGGAGTAGATGACGACGGCCTCATCCGGCACCAGTCCGTACGCGGCCGCGACCGCGCCAGCGGCCGCCACGGCACGTTGATCGAGATCGCCCACCATCCCAAGCAATCTCGCAGACGCGGCAGCGCGAGCAATCTCGCAGACGCGACATCCGACCGATGGGGAGGTCATCGAAACCGTCCCAACGATGAAGACATGGCCACGCCGGCGGCAGGCCAGGGCATCGGGCACGACGGAACGCTCGCCGACGAGGTTTCGAGGCAGACTCGCTGCGGGGTCAGGACGTATTTGTAAGCACGACACTCTTGGGTTGCCCGGCGTTGATCCACTCCAGGGTCAGCCCGGTGAAATGCAACGAGGGGGCGAGGTCGCCTGTGTCCAGAGTCTCGATCGGACCTTTCTTCAGACTCGAGGGGTCAAAGCCGACCGCTTGGAGCATCAGCGGGCTGCCCACGGTCCCGGGGCTGGTCGGCGCCTCCCAGGCGATCGCTCCCGTCGGCGCGAACGCGTAACCGACCGCGGCACCGGCCAGCGGCTGGTGCAGCGAGCGGCGCGTGGCCAGATCGAAGACCCGAGCTGTCTGGCTAGCTGCCGTCGCGCACAGCGGATTGGTGGGCTCGTACTTAAAGCACGCCGCCTGACTGGCGAGCCCAGTGGTAAACAGGTCGCTGACCTGCCTTCCTGTGATGCTGAGATCAGACGTGGCCACGTTGCCGGGGTACTCGACGCCAACAGCGGCGCGTTGGCCGATCGCGACCGACCGGCCGGCCGGCCGCAGGCAGGCATAGAGCGTGGACAGCCGACCTCCGCTCTCGGGGTCGGTGCCTGAGTGCTTGATCCACACAAGCACCTGTCGGCTCATCTTTACCGCGTGCGAGCGGTGAGAGTTGCACTGCCCGGTGTGGCGGGCCGTACGAGCAACGACCAGCGCGGACGCGGACGAGGAACCAGCGAATGTCGCCAAACACGCCAATGCGAGAACCGCCGGCCGAACCAGCATTCGCGCGAGACAGCCGGTCAGGTGCAACACGGCCCGAACCGACAACGGGTCCTCTGCGCGCGCAAGCGAGCTATGACAGCACCATGCCGGCCAGCCCGTCAGCCCGCACTTCGCGGGACCGAAACAAGACAGGCGCCCGGACCGCAACTCGCGGCAAGCGTGCCTGATGCTCATCCCGATCATCCCTGTCAGCAAGGAGCAGCCGGTGATCGTGATCTCGGTCCTGATTCGCCAACTTCAATCCGAGGACGGCTTCACCAGCGCAATAATCGAGGCCTGAACTCAGCGAGCGGCGTCCAGCGACCTCACGAACGTGGTGCCGCGGGGCCCGTGATCTGAGATGGTGGTGCGGGTTAGGCAGGGATCAGCTCTCGGGGCTCTTGGGCTGGCTGTGGCTCGGGGTTGGTGTTGGGTTGCAGGTTGGCGCCTTCGAGGTCGACGTTGGGGATGAGGCGGTCGAGGGTGTGTGGGAGCCACCAGGCCCGTTGGCCGATGAGGCTCATCAGTGCGGGGATGAGGGTCATGCGGATCATGAACGCGTCGAGGAGCACCCCGGTGGCGAGGACGAAGGACTTGATGATGTTGTCGTCGGGCAGGATGAACGCGGCGAACACGCTGACCATGATCAGCCCGGCGGCGGTGACGACGCGCGCTGAATGACGAAACCCGTAGCGCACAGCATCGTCGGGTGTGGCGCCGCGGGCGTGGGCTTCGCGCATGCCGGAGACGAGGAACATCTGGTAGTCCATCGCCAGGCCGAACAGGATCCCGATCGCGATCACCGGCGTGAGGCTGACGATCGGAGCGGTCTGGCTGACGCCGATCAGGCTGGCGCCGGTGCCGTCTTGAAAGACGGCGACCATCATCCCGAGCGCCGCGGCGACCGAGAGCAGGAACCCTCCGACCGCGGTGAGCGGGATCAGCAGTGACCGGAACGCGATCGCGAGCAGCAGGAACGCCAGTCCAACGATCACCGCCAGATACGGCAAGAGCGACTGGCTCATCCGGTTGGCGATGTCGATGTTGACGGCGGTGGTGCCGGTCACGTCGATGTCGGTGCGGGTGCCGGCGGTCAGACGCGCACGATCGGCGCGGATGCGCTCGACCAGGTTAGTGGTGGCGGTACTCGACGCGCTGCTTGACGGGGTGACGTTCAGGATCGCGAGCTTGCGGTCGGGGGTCAGCGTCGGCGTTGAGACCTTGGCGACATCGGGCAGCTTGGTCAGCCGTCCAGCGAGAACCTTGGCGCCGGTCGTGCCGTCGACGGTGCTGGCCGGTTGGGCGACGATCGTCAACTGGCCGTCCAGCCCAGGCCCGAACCCTTGGTCAAGCAGGGTGCCGGCGGTGTGCTGGGCGGTGCCTTTGGCGTAGGAGGAGTCATCGGGCAGCCCGAGCCGCATATGCAACACCGGGGAGGCCAGCGCGAGCGCGATCACCGGCACCGCACCGACCACGATCTTGCGGTGGCGGATGACGAACTCGACCCATCGCAGACCGAGCGTCCGGTCATGCGATCCGTCGGCGAGCTTGTGCTTGCCCTTCAGAGCCCGCTCACCGGCGAACCCGAGCAGGGCTGGGACGAGCGTGATCGCGATCAGAACCGAGATCGCGACGGTGCCGGCGGCGGCGAACCCCATCGCCGTCATGAACGGGACGGCGGTCACAAACAGCGCGAGCAGCGCGATCACAACCGTGCTGCCGGCGAACACCACCGCGGTGCCGGCCGTTCCGACGGCCTGGCCGATCGCGTCGTCGAAGTTGAGGCCGCGACGCGCGAGCGAGCGATACCGGGTGATGATGAACAGCGCGTAGTCGATCCCGACAGCGAGACCGAGCATCGCCGCCAGGCTGATCACGGCCGAGCTGAGATCGGTCAGCGCGCTGGCGGTGACGATCCCGGTCAGGCCGATCCCGACCCCGAAGATCGCGGTGAGCAACGGCATCCCGGCGGCAATCAAAGAGCCGAACGTGATCGTGAGCACCAGCAGCGCGACGATGATCCCGAGTCCTTCGTCAGCGCCGCCGCTCGAGCTGGGCGCAGCCGCCTGGCCGCTGAGCCCGACCTGCAAACCGTCAGCGCGGGCCTGCGCAGCGGCGGCGAGGACCGGCTGGCGGTCGGAGTTGGTCAGGTCGTTCTGGGACTTGTGAAAGGTGATGTTGGCGTAGGCGACCCGCCCGCTCTCAGAGACCGTGCCGTCGTCAAACGGGTTGGAGACCGAAGCGACGCTTGAGGCGCGCGCGATGTTGCTAACAGCGGTCTGCACGTCGGCCCGCTCAGCGCCGGTCAACCGCTGCCCGGCCGCTGGTGCGGCGAACACGATCCGGCCGCTGGCCCCCGTCGTCGCTGGGTCATGGACGCTGAGCAGATCCATCGCCCTCTGGGACTCGGTGCCCGGGATCGTGAAGTTCGAGGAGAACGACCCGCCGGACAAGCCGGCGGCGGCCGCGGACGCGATCAGCAGCCCGACCCAGAAGGTCAGGACCCAGCGGCGGCGGCGGTAGGAGAAGCGCCCGAGGCGCTGCAGGAGGGAAGCCATAGCCGGACCGTACCACAAACTCGCAGAGTCTGTGAGTTTGCACGGAGTGCGAATATACGTTGTCTGCGAGTTGAGCTATGGTGTTAGGTCATGACGATCACCCCGGGACTGCGGGAGCGTAAGAACCAGCGCACTCGCGAAGCGATCGTCCGCGCGGCACTCGAACTCTCTGACCAACAGGGGTTTGAGAAGACGACCGTGGCGCAGATCGCCGACCGGGCGGACGTCTCCCCCCGCACCGTCCACGCCTGGTTTCCGTTCAAGGAAGACATCGTCCTCAGCGGCGCGGACCTACGCGTCGATCTGCTCGAAACGATCCTGTCGACCGGTGAAGGCACCGTCCTTGACCGAATCCGGCAGTGGCTTGACGCGGTCCACCTCCCCGACGAGGAAAGCGACGAGCTCGAACGGCTGCGCCACCGCGTCGTGCTCTCAGACGCGCGGCTGCGCGCCGAATACCGCAACCGCCAACACGCCGTTGAAGACCTCATCGCCGCCGCGATCGTGCGCGACACCGAGCTGCCCGACAACGCCGTCGCCGCCCGCGCGCTCGCCGCCGCGATCCTCACCTCGCTGCTCGCGATGCAAGAGCGCTTCGTCAAAGACCAGCCCGCCTACCGCGACGACTTCGCCGGAACCGAACAGATGCTCAACGCAGCACTCAACGCCCTCCCGCGGCACACCGACACCTGACAACGAGTCTCGCGGACCGCCTCCGAACTGCTGCTCGCCTCCGTCGTCGATCCGAAGAAGCGCGGATCTCGTGACTGCACCGGCTTGATCGGCACTCCAGGCCGCCGACGTGTCGCTGGCGAATCGTCGCCGCTTGCGTTTTGTCATGGCGCGCAATAGGGTGCCTCGGGGATCGCCAGACAGTCCGAGGAGGCGGTATGAAGCGCTTGGCGCTAGTTGGGGCACTTGTCGCGTCGGCCGTGGCGATGATGCTCGGCCCGGCCGGTGATGCCGGCGCAGTCGGGAAGCAGGTGATGGTGCGACTCACCGCCGCACCTGAGATTCCGTCGGGCGCGCAGCGAATCGGTGCCGTCTCACCGGCAGCGACCGAGACGGGCGCCGTCGTGCTCAAACCACGCAACGAGGGCGCGCTCACATCGTTCATCGCGTCGCTGACGACGGCGGGCTCATCGAGCTTCCACCACTATCTGGCGCCCGGGCAGTTCGAGAGTCGCTTCGGGCCGACACAGGCGACGATCGACTCCGTCAAATCACAGCTCGCGGCCGACGGTCTCGACGTCACCGGCGTCTCCAGCGATGGTCTGCTGGTCGAGTTCAAGGGCACCGCGCGCCACACCGAGAGCGCCTTCCAGACCGGACTGACGCGCTACAAGCTGGCGAACGGGACGACCGGCCAGGCGACCAACAGCGCGGTCCACCTCCCCTCCTCGATCGCCGGCCAGGTGTCCTCCGTGATCGGCCTGGACAGCCTCGTGCAGCCGCAGGCACTCGACGTCGAGCGCGGCTCCTTGGCGAAGGCCCGGGCCCACACGGCAGCCAAGACGGCGCAGTTCTCCCACCCCGCCGGCTCACCCGACGCGTGCTCAGACGCGTCGGCCGCCGCCGCCGAGTTCGGCGGCCTGACCGACGATCAGATCGCCAACTCCTACGGCGCCTTCGGCCTCTACCAGCAGGGCGACTTCGGCACCGGGCAGCACATCGCGATCTACGAGCTCGAGCCGTTCCTGCCATCGGACATAAAGACGTTCGACACCTGCTACTTCGGCACGTCGATGGCCAATCAGATGGCCAGCCGCCTCCACGTCATCCCCGTCGACGGCGGCCAGCCGACAGGCCCGGGCTCGGGCGAGGCGATCCTTGACGTCGAGGACGTCTCGGCGGTCGCGCCGGGCGCGACGATCGACGTCTACGAGGCGCCGAACAACGTCTTCGACAACAGCGACTTCGGTCCGCTCGACGCATACGCGGCGATCGTCAACAACGATCAGGACCAGGTCGTGAGCACCAGCTGGGGTCTGTGCGAGCAGGCCGTCCAGCAGGGTGAGCCGGGAATCCAGGAGGCGGAGAACTTCCTGTTCCAGCAGGCGGCCGCGCAGGGTCAGTCGATCTTCTCGGCTGCCGGCGACACCGGCGACGACGACTGCAACGAAGACCGCGACAACGTGCCGCCGGCCGGACAGAACGTCCTCTCGGTCGACGACCCGAGCAGCCAGCCCTACGTGGTGGCCGCCGGTGGCACGACGATCACCGACGCGACCGAGCCGCCGACCGAGCAGGTCTGGAACGACGGCGGCGCCTACGGCGGCGGTGGCGGTGGCATCTCGCAGTCGTGGGCGATGCCGTCTTGGCAGCTGAACTCGAAGGTCCCCGGCATCGCGGCCGCGCTGCCGGGTGGGGCGGACTACACGAACGCGAACGACGTCGAGACGAAGAACGGATTCCCGACCGGGTTCTGCCAGTCGACGATCGCGGGCGCCACGTCCGCGACGCCGTGCCGCACCCTCCCCGACGTGTCCGCGCAGGCGGACGAGTTCACGGGCGCGATCACGATCTTCAGCGAGGAGTTCGAGGGTCCGGGGACGCCGGACGGGTGGATCACGATCGGCGGCACCTCGTCCGCGGCGCCGCTGTGGGCGGCGATGCTCGCCGACGTGAACGCGTCGGCCACCTGCCAGGCCAGCACGGCGACCGCCAGCGGCGTCGGCTTCGTCAACCCGCTGCTGTACGCGGTAGCGTCGAGCCCGGCCGCCTACAAGGCTTCGTTCACCGACATCACCGCCGGCAACAACGACATCTACGGCCTCGACAACGGCCTCGTGTTCCCTGCCACCGCGGGGTACGACCTGGCCAGCGGCCTCGGCTCGCCGCAGCTGACCAACTCGGGCGGTACCGCCGGCCTGGCGTACTACCTGTGCAGCTACGCCACCCAGGCGAGCCGTCCGGGTGTGAGCGACATCAGACCGGCGCAGGTCTCGACCAGCGGCGGCACGATCACGATCACCGGCAGCGGCTTTGAGTCGGGCGGCAGCTCGCAGGTCGCCGGGATCCAGGTCGGCTCGACCGAGCTGACCAGCGGCCAGTTCTCCGTCAACAGCGCCTCGACGATCACGGCGAAGCTGCCGGCGGCCATCGACACGCTGCCGCCGGGCTCGGCCGCTCCACAGGACGGTGCCGGCCCGGCCGACATCATCGTCTCGCTCAAGAACGGTCAGTCGACCGAGCCGGGGCCGGCGAGCACGATCGAGTACGTCAACGAGAACAACAGCGGCCAGGGCGTCCCGTCGATCACCGGACTGAGCCCGACGGGCGGGCCGGAGGTCAGCCCGACGCCGGTGACGATCCTCGGGTCTGACTTCAGCGGAGCGACGAAGGTCACCTTCGGCGGAATCGCCGCGAAGAGCTTCACCGTAATCAGCCCGTCGGAGATCAGCGCCACCCCGCCGGCCTACTCGAGCTCGACCAAGTGCGCGCCGAGCCCGAAGGGCGAGAGCGCGACGACCGACCTCTGCCAGTCGCAGGTGCAGGTCACCAACGCGCACGGTTCGAGCGCCGAGGGCACGATCCTCACTCCGCTCGAGGGCACGCTGCCGGCGCTGAACGCACAGGGTGTGTTCGACCTCCCGCCGGGGTGCAACTGCGAGCAGGAGCCCGCGCCGACGGAGTTCGACTACACGCCGACTCCGACGGTCACGTCGATCTCGACCTCGCCGGCCAACCCGAGCTCGCTCGCAAGCGAGAACGGCGGCACGCTGATCACGGTGAAGGGCACCGGGTTCAACCTGCTGACGCTCGACTGGGCCGACATCGGCGATCCGACGCAGGCGGCCTCGCAGGACTTCGACGAGACGTTCATCAGCGGCACTGAGATCCAGATCGAGGTGCCGCCGACGGCGTCGCTGACGACCGACTCGACGACGCTGCCGTTCTCGGTCAAGACGCTGGGGGGCTCGTCGAACGCGCTGCCGATCACCTACGCCGGCGTCCCGATCGTCTCGGGCGTCGACAACGCCCAAACGGGGAGCCACGGCGCTGCCGACACGGGCGGCACGCCGATCTCGATCACCGGCCAGGGATTCGACGACGCGATCGCGCCGATCGAGTTCGTCGACTCGATCTCGCCGTACTCGATCGGGACGCAGTACACGTTCACGGTCAACAGCGACACGAGCATCAGCACGGAGACGGTCGGTCAGAACCCGGCGCTGGTCGACACCGAGGTGTGCAGCGTGACCGCGTGCTCGACCCCATCCGCGGCGGATCAGCTGATCCTGTACCCGCCGGGCAACCCGAGGGTCAACTCGGTCAGCCCAACCTCAGGCCCGGCGGCCGGCGGCACGCCGGTCGTGATCAGGGGCCAGAACCTGGGCTGCGTCACGCGCGTGTTCTTCGGCAACGTGAAGGCGCTGTCGGCCAGCAACCAGCAGGCGATCCTCGACTGCGGATCGACGTCCACCGTCGACGCGACCGCGCCCGCGGGCACTGCCGGCGAGTCGGTGAAGGTCAGGGTCACCACGGTCGAGAGCGACCTGACCGGCTCGGGCTCGAGCACGTCGACCGCGACGTTCAAGTACACGTCAGCAGCGAGCCCACCGCGCCGGTCAGCGGCTAGATCACCGGAGCGATCGCCAGGAAGGCGAGCGGGTGGCTCGCGAGGTTGACGCCGAGCCCGCTCCGGGCAGCGCGAGTGAGGCCGCTGCCGAACGCGCGCCGCGCGGCGGCAGTGTCGAGCGGCCCGCGCGGTAAGGCTCTTCTGCATCCTCCCGGCGACAGAGATGGCATGAACGGCCCGCGCGATCGCTTTTCGCGCCTTGCACGAGCTGCTGACGGACCCGGCGGCGGCGGTGTCATTCGACGGTCGTTCTACCCTTGGCGAGCGGCGCCGGGCGCCGATGATCACCCCGGCGATCAGACGGGGACTGTCTGCGGGGTCGAAAAGGGACTTGCGTTGTTCGACGCGCTGACGGCCCGGATCCAATACGTATGGCTTTCCACGTCGGTCCCGACAGCGGTGTCGATCCACATCGCCGACCGGAGCGGGACGGGGGAGACGAGGTTGGTCTGCTCGTCACGGTAGACCTCGAACGTGTAGAGATTTGGATCGGGATCCGGGTTCCAGCGGAGCACCACGTCCGTCCCGTAGCTCGCGTTGTATTTCGTCGCGGCGTCAGCGGCCCACTGTGGCTGGCTTGGAGCATCGGTCTTCGA
>Ga0302178_10003407_pt1 | contig 11988 bp, 8 predicted proteins | sample I_Palsa_E1_3_FD_198790 | JGI IMG/M metagenome (GOLD analysis project Ga0302178, IMG submission 198790) | Peat permafrost microbial communities from Stordalen Mire near Abisko, Sweden - I_Palsa_E1_3 | ecosystem: Environmental > Terrestrial > Soil > Palsa > Peat permafrost | place: Sweden: Abisko... | reverse complement strand
GCAGCCCGAACACCCGGTCCCGCTGCCCCCGGGTAACACGCAACCCGCACCGCGCGGTGCGGTACACCATCCGCCGCGCATCCCGCTCACGCTTTCTAGGCACAAGACCACAAAACCACCGGCCACCGACAAACGCGGCCACCACCCAGACCCCGACAAACCAGCCGAACCCAGCCAAACCCCTCAAAAACTTACGCGGCGGCTGCACTAGTTCCGAGACCGTCGCGTAGGGGATGCCGCTCCGTCGAACGAGCCCAACGGCCGGATGGGCGGCCCGCGTCAAGGCTGGCCGAAGTCCCGCCCCGGCATAACGCCTGCCGCCTCGCCAGCCGTCCTTCGAAAAGCGCGGCGGTGTCGACGTCGTCGAGTGTTGTGACCACGAGATCGGCGTCGGCCGCGGCGAGCAGGTCGGCGTCGTCGGCTCGTGCGATGCCGATCGCGGCCATGCCGCCGGCTTTGGCAGCTTGAACGCCGGCGGACGCGTCCTCGATCACAAACGCGAAGCGTGGCTCGACGCCGAGTTCGTGCGCGGCGGTCAGGAAGATTTCGGGGTCGGGCTTGCCGTGGGCGAAATCGCGTCCGGAGACGTCGGCGTCGAAGTAGTCCCGCAGCGTCAGGCCGGGCCGCAGCGTCGGCGAGGAGATCCGGTGTTCCTGCGCGAACGTGTCAAGCCGGATCTGGCGCAGGAACAATCCCGCGTTTTTCGACGAGGACGCGTCCGCGATGAGCATCCCGGCGTCTTTTGCTGCGATGACGAGCCGCAGGGCGTCGGGATAGGCGGTGAAGTCGCCGGCCTGGATCAGGGTCACGACCAGCTCCTGCTTGTCGTGGGCATACTCGGCGGCACGCTTGTCGGCGTCGGGCACCCCGAAGTAGTCGAGGGCGGCGCGGGCGCCGCTCATGCGCGGCTTGCCCGAGACGTACTGCTGGTAGACAAGGGCGGTGAACGCATCTGGCGACCAGGTGGTACGGCCGCGGATGTCGCGCCAGCTGGACTCCATCAGGTCCTGCAGTGACTCACGCCATGCCTTCTCGTGCGGCGAGTCCACCAGTACCCCGTCGACGTCGAAAATTGCTCCCTGGAACTTAGGCATATGGCCTCCTAACGGGTCCCGGACGGCCCGGCGGTCGCCGGGTCGCGGCTAAGCTCGAACACGGTTCTCTCGCCCGGGCACAGCTCGCGGACGTCGCCGGCTGCTCCGACCCGGACGGGACGGCTGGCGCTTTCGGGGTGGACGGCTAGTGTCAGGCGATCGCCGGTGAGTGTCACCTGGATTGGGGTTCCCCGGAACTGCATCGGGAACGACAGACCGTCGAGCCGGCCCGGGAGGCGGGGCTCGAAGTACAGCACTCCGTCGCGGACGAAGGTGCCGGCGTAATTGGCCTGCACGAGGTCGAGCGTCCCGGCCATGACACCCATATGGATGCCTTCCTTGGTCGTGCCGCCCTGGATGTCATCGGCATCGCTGTGCAGCGCGACCAGGAACCGGTCCCATGAGCTGTCCGGGTCGATGGCGGCCAGCGCCCCGGCATGGGTGACAAAGCTTAGCGTTGAACCGTGCGACGTGCGCCGGTCGTAGTACGCGACGTTCCGCGCCACCGTGTCGGCAGGGTAGGCGTACCCGAGCCGCCCGAAGATCTCGCGGAGCTCCTCGTCCCTGAACAGGAAGAACAGCATCACCGTGTCGGCCTGCTTGGTGACCTTGTACCGGTTGGGGTCCTTGTCCTCCGCGCGCAAGATCCGGTCGAGCCGCTGGATGTTTCCGTACTTCGCCCGGTAGGCATCCCAGTCCAGCTCCTCGAGGTCTTCATACCCCTCGAACTGGCTGATGATCCCGTCTCCCTGGAACGGGACGAACATCCGGCGGCTCATGTCCTGCCATACCGCCAGCTCGTCGTCGCCGATGCCCAGCCGCTCGCGCACTTCCGCCGTGCGGCTCGCGGGCAGCAGCGCCGGCAGCTGGCCGGCGATGTCGCACAGCCAGGCCACCAGGACGTTGGTGTAGGCGTTGTTGCGCAGCCCGCCCCGCGCCGCATCCGGGTACTTTTCATGGAACTCGTCCGGGCCCATCACGCCATGGATCTCCTAGCGCTCCCGCTCGGGATTGAAGCGGGCGATCGACGCCCACAAGCGCGCGATCTCGAGCATCATCTCCGCGCCATAATCGCGCAGGAACGCCTGGTCGCCGGTGGTCTGGTAGTAGTGCCAGATGTTGTAGAAGATCGCCGCGTTGACATGCCGCTGGTTGCGGCTGAGGTCCGGCTCCCAGCGGCCCGAAACCGGGTTGAGGTGGACCCGCTGGGTCTCCTCGATTCCCTCGCTCCCGCTCTGCCACGGGAACATCGCACCCCGCAGCCCCGCCTCCCGCGCCGCCGCCCGGGCCTCGCCGATCCGCCGGTAGCGGTACATCAGCAGCTCGCGCGTGACCTCGGGCAGCCGGACATTGAGAAACGGGAAGGCGTAGATCTCATCCCAGAACACATGCCCGCGATAGGCCTCACCGTTGAGGCCGCGGGCGGGCAGCCCCGCGTCCAGGTCAGCGGTGTTCCGTGAGCAGACCTGCAGGACGTGCGCAATGTGCAGCCGGAGCAGCAGCTGCACGCGCTCGTCCCCGGACACCCGCACGTCGCACACCTGCCACAGCTCCTCCCAGGCCGCGGCGTGGCGCCCGAACGTGGCGGCGAAATCGGTGTGACGGGCCGCCGACGTGGCCGCCTTCACCAGCGTGTCGCTGACCGCCGGGTCCCGCGACGTGTAGAACGTCACCAGCTTCTCCACCCGCGTCGCCACGCCCTGCTGCACGTCAAAGGCCAGGAGCTGCTGGATATAGTCCTCCATCTGGTAGAGCCTCCGCTCGGCCTGGAGCGGCTGATCACCCCGGAACACCCGCGTGCGGGCCGCCTGGCCGATGTACAGATTCGACTGCCGGGTCCCGACCTTCAGGGCGATAACCTCCGGACCGAACGTCCGCGGGCCCACCGGGTTCAGGTGGCGGCCTTCCAGCTGCCGGTAGCGGGCGACCCCGGCATTGCTCACCCGGCCGTCGATCGCCGTGACCACTTCAACGCGGCCCGACCAGTTCTCCGCCACCAGCGTCCACTCGATCCCGCCATGGTGCGGGTCCGACATGCTGACGAACCGGCGGCTGTGCAGCGTGGTCACGCGGCCGTCGCGGTCGCGGAACCGGAGGCGGCGGATCACGGCCGCGTACCGGATGTCCAGCTCGTGGCGGTACTCGAGCAACTCCACGTCGGCGAGCCGGATCGCGTCCCCGCCCTCGACCCGTAGCTGGAGAACCAGCCAGTTCGGCAGGTTCACCAGATCCTCGTTGAGCACGGGCAGGCCGCCCAGGATCGTCGTCTCGCGGTTGTACCCGCCATGCGCGTAGGTGCCGGGATAATGCACACCGTCGGCTTCTTCCCACTCCGCCGTGCCCCGCGTGCACAGGTAGCCGTTGCCGGTCGAGGTCAGCGCTTCGCGAAGCCCCTCCGACCCGGGATCAAAGCCGTCATACGCTAGCAGGAAGCCATCCACGGCCCCTCCTCGTTGCATCGGCACCCCCGTGCCGGGGCGCATGGTCTTCCTGACCGGCCTGCACCCGCGCCTGCCGCGACTGCGACCGATGATCGGAAACAGCCCGTGACACCGTTGCAAGTACATCATCGATTGCAGTCATCGCAGGCACGAGGTCCGCCCCAATTGAACTGGACGGGAAACGCTGCGGCGTGGGTCGTAGCGTTGAGGGGTCCGATGGGCTGGCTCCCGAACCGCCTGCCGGTCGTGACTGCATCCACTGGGGGAGCCGCCGGAAGGCCGGGCGCTGTGCCCGTATTGCGGGCGCCATCAAGGCCCGTTTCGGCGTGCGCCGGGCGTGTCTACGCAATTCGGGACGAATGTCCTGATCTGAGAGGACATCGGCTCGGTCCATTTCCCGCCTGCCCGGGGCACGCTGCACAGGTATCTGACACGGTGCCGAGCGCTGGAGGGCGTATGCCGAATCTGAGTTCCGTGCTTGCGCAAGCGGCGGCCGATCATGGCGAGCGTCCGGCCGTGCGCCTAGACGACCTGGTGCTGAGCTACTCGCAACTGTGGGACGCCGCAGGCCGCGCGGCGGCCCTGCTGTCGTCTCTGGGGGTTGTGCCTGGTGACCGGGTTGGCGTCATGCTGCCGAATGTGCCCGCCTTCCCGATCGTCTTCTACGGTGCGCTCGCCGCCGGGGCCATCGTCGTGCCGATGAACCCGCTGCTGAAGAGCCGCGAGGTCGCCCACTACGTCGGGGATTCCGGCGTGAACGTCCTGTTCGCCTGGCACGAGGCAGCGGTGGAAGCAGCCAAGGGCGCCGCCGGGACGGGCGCGCAGGTCCTCGAGGTTGACGAGCCTGATCTGCACTCGCTGCTCGCCGGGTTCGCTCCGGCGCCCTCGAAGGCGGATCAGGCCGGCGATGATGACGACGCGGTGATCCTGTATACCTCGGGCACCACTGGCCGGCCCAAGGGCGCCGAGCTAACGCACGCGAACGTGACCCGCAACGCTGAGCTCGCGGCGGCTACCATGCTGAGGGCCGGCCCCAGCGATGTGATGATGGGCTGCCTGCCGCTGTTCCACGTCTTCGGCCTGACCTGCGGCCTGAACGCGACGATCATCAGCGGCGGCACGCTGACGCTGCTGCCCAGGTTCGACGCCGGCAAGGCCCTGGAGATCATCGGGCGGGACCAGGTGACGGTCTTCGAGGGGGTGCCGACGATGTACGCCGCGATGCTGCATCACCCCGGCCCCGCTGCCACTGATACCTCGTCCCTGCGGACCTGCATCTCCGGTGGCGCCTCGATGCCGCTGGAGACCATGCGGGGGTTCGAGCAGGCCTTCGGGTGCATGATCCTGGAAGCCTACGGGCTGTCGGAGACCTCCCCCGTTGCGTCCTTCAACCACCCGGACCGGGAGCGCAAGCCCGGATCGATCGGCACGCCGCTCGAGGGGACCAGGATGCGTGCCGTGGACCCGGACGGCCGCGAGGTGCCCGCCGGGCAGGTCGGGGAGATCGCTATCCGGGGGCACAACATCATGAAGGGCTACTGGGGCATGCCCGGCGCCACCGCGGAGGCGATCCCGGACGGCTGGTTCCGCACCGGCGACCTGGCGAAAGTGGATGAGGACGGGTACTTCTTCATTGTCGGCCGCCAGAAGGACCTGATCATCCGCGGCGGGTACAACGTGTACCCGCGCGAGATCGAGGAGGCCCTGCATGAGCATGAGGCCGTCGCCGAGGTCGCCGTCATCGGCATCCCGGACGCCAATCTGGGTGAGGAAATCGGCGCCGCCGTGCAGCTCAAGCCCGGGGCGCTAGCCACCCCGGAGGAACTGCGCGCGTTCGTCAGGGAACGGGTGGCGGCCTACAAGTACCCGCGCCATATCTGGCTCGTCGGCGAGTTGCCCAAGGGCCCCACCGGCAAGATCCTCCACCGCGAAGTGCAGTCGCCGTAAGACTTCCTCCCGTGCCCGCCGCTCGGTCAGTCCTCAGCTCACCGCTTTCTTGTTCCCCTCACGCGCCAAGTCGATCGGGCCGGGCGCGGTTCGTTGCGCGGCCAGCTGGTCATGGCCCCGGACTGGGACTCCGATGAGGTGAACGACGCCATCGCCCGTGACTTCTCTGTCAGGCCTGCGGCGCGTCGAGCCTGCGGCTGACCACCGCGACCGCGGCGACCAGAACGGCGGCGAACCCGAGGACCGCTGCCCTCGTCGTGACCAGCTGAGTAGCGATCCCCAGGCCCACGACGGGGACCGTGAGCCCGAGGTAAGCGGCCACGAACAGCCCGGACAGGGTCTCGCCCCTGGCACCGGCCGGGGCGATCGACAGTACGGTCGTGACGGACGTCTTGAAGGCGGCGCCAGCGCCAGCGCCGGCGACCGCGCCGCCCACCAGGAACAGGGCCAGGCTGGGCAGCCACACCGCCGCCGTCACGGCCGCCAGCCCGGCGGCCAGCACGCCGAGGCCGAGCCGGGCCTGGCGGCCCCGCGACAGCGGTAGCCGGCCGACCGACATCTGGGCCAGGGCGGCCGCGCCGAACACGATGAACGTGGACAGCCCGGCCAGGGCATGTGAGCTCTGGTGCAGGGTCCCGGCGATGAATCCCGGGGCCAGCGAGGTAAACAGCCCGAACAAGGCGAACGCGGCCGCTGCGGCCAGCCCGGCTGCGTAAAACGCCTGGCGCTGGCCAGCCGGAATCCGGACCCGCTGCGGGTGGTAACGCGGCCGGCGATCCGGGCGCGCCACGGTCTCCGGCGCCGCAGCCAGGGCGATCGCGCCAGCCAGCATGAGTCCCTCCGCCACCAGATAGGGCAGCATCAGCGGCGAAGCGGCGTATTCGGCGAGGAACCCCGCCAGCAGCGCCCCGAACCCAAGGCCGCCGAGGTTGGCCGCGGTGGAGACGAACTCAGCCCGTGCGGAGGGCATGCCCGGCCGGGACGAGTTGTGCAGCTCAGTGAGGAACGCGGTCGCGGTCGCGGTGAGCAGCCCGACGCTGATACCGGATACCACCCGGCCGATGAGCAGCCCGGTGACGGTTGGCCAGGCGAGGAAGACGAGCCCGGCGGCCATATTGATGCCGACCGCGGCCGCCACCATCCTGCGCCGGCCAAGCCAGTCGGATACGTGGCCTGCCGCCAGCAAGCTAGCCACCACACCGGCCGCATAGGCAGCGAAGATCACCGTGACCAGCGCCGAACCGAAATGATCGCGCGCCTGGTACAGCACGTACAGCGGGGCCGGGAGCGTGGTGAACGCCATCGTCACGGCGAAGACATAGGCTACGATCCAGAACCCGGCCCCGGCGGCCCTAGGGCTCCTGGCTGCGGCTCTGCCCTGGCCAGGCGGGCGCCCGTGGCGAGTCAGCTCCTTCGGGCTGGACTGCGGTGCCGGCGCGGTGATCTGTGCGGAAGGCGTCATGGCCAAACTCCCTGCGTGGAATGCCCCTACAGGAACTTTAACCGGGCGGCCCGCCATGATATTTATCTCTGGTAACGACAGCTAATGCTCACGGTTATCTAGTTATGAGATGAGCTGCGCCGTGGAACTCCGGCACCTGGAATATTTCGTCGCCGTAGCCGAAGAACTCTCGTTCACCCGCGCGTCCCGGCGGCTGCACATGGTCCAGTCGGGGGTCTCCAGCGCGATCCAGGCCCTGGAGCACGAACTCGACGCGGTCCTGTTCAACCGCGACCGGCACCGGGTCGCGCTGACCGACGCTGGGCGGGCGCTCCTGCCCGAGGCGCGCGCAGCCCTCGCCGCGGCCCAGGCGGCCAGGGACGCGGTCGGCGAGGCCCGTGCCGGGCTGCGCGGGACGCTGACCATAGGCACCATGCAGTCGACCGGCAAGCTGGACCTGCCTGCACTGCTCGGTGCGTTCTACGCCGCGCATCCCGGCGTGCTCGTGCGGCTCCGGCTGTCCTCGGCCGGGTCCGTCGGCTTGGCCGGCGAGGTGCTCTCCGGGGACCTGAACCTGGCGCTGCTGTCACTGCCCGGCCGGCCGCCCGCCGGACTGAACCTGACCCCCGTCGGTGACGAGCTGCTGCTGCTCGCCTGCCCGCCCCACCATGCGCTCGCCCGGCGGCAGCAGGCCAGCCTGGTACAGCTGGCCGGCGAAGCGTTCATCGACTTCACCCCCGGGTGGGGCAACCGGGCGGTGGTGGACCGGGCGTTCGCTGCGGCTGGCCTGGAACGCGAAGTGCGGTTCGAGGTAGCCGACTTCGTCACCGCGGCCAGCCTGGTCCGCAATGGCCTCGGCGTGGCTTTCCTGCCGGAGTCGTTCGCGGCCGGCCTGCCGGACCTGCCCACGGTCAGGATCGCAGGCGCGCAGCTGAGCTGGCCGGTCTCGGTGGCGACCGCGGCGAGAAGGCCGCTGTCGGCGGCGGGCCGGGCCTTCCTGGCCGAGCTGATGGCCGCTGCGCGTGGACCTGCGCACCCGGCGGACTGATGCTCTAGGAAGGGTCCGGTTCGAGGGCCGGAGGGCGCGACACCTCGCGGGTGCCGGCGCTCTTCAGGATCCGCAGTGCGACCGGCGGGTAAATGATCACCGACAACAGGCCCGCCATCACCAGGGCGGCGGCCGTGGACGCCCGCTGGTGACCGGTTTGGACCCCGATGGTGGTCGCCACGACGATGAACGTCAGAGATGTGCCTTGCATGAAACCGGCGGCGATGGCGCGAGCACGCCCAAGGGCCCGCGCGTACAGCAGCGCTGGCAGCCCTCGCACCGCCAGCAGCACGACCAGGAAGACCGGCACATCAATGATGGCGCGGGTGCTATGGAACAGCGAGGTTACGCCGAGGCCGACGCCAGTGCTCACGAAGAACACCGGGATCAGGAACCCGAAGCCGATCGCTTCCAGCTTGCCCTGGAATTCCTGCCGGGAAGCCGGCGACTCGTCCGTCCGGCGCACGATGACCCCCGCCAGGAATGTCCCCAAGATGGTGGCCAGCCCGAAATGCTCGGCCACCACTGCGAAGGCCAGGGCGAACGTGATGACCAGCCGGACCCGCAGCTGGGAGCTTGTGTGCTCCAGTCGCTGCACCACCTCCCGCAGCAGACCCCAGCCCCTGATGCGCTGGGCCACCACCACAACGACAGCGGTCAGGGCAACGAACGCGGCGAGGAGTCCCAGCTCTGTCGCCGGGTTCTTCGACGAAGCCGAGAAAAACACCGACAGCAGGACAAGCGGAGCGAGCTCGGCCAGCGAACCCGCGGCCATGATCAGACGGCCGAAGTACGTCTCCGTCTGTTCCGCATCGTTGAGAATGGGCACCAGGACCCCGACCGACGTCGACATCAACGTGATCCCCACGAGCAGGCCATCCCTGACCTCGCCGCCCAGCCGGAACCCGTAGGCGACCAGGAGAGCCAGCACCGCGGAAACAGCGAAAGCCCGCCCGACCAGGATCATGAGCCGACGGTCGAACCGCCGCAGGTCGATCTCGTAGCCGGCCATGAACAACAGGAATCCCAGGCCCAGGTCGGATACCACCCGGACAGCCGCGTCGAGATGCACCCACCCCAGAACCGCCGGTCCGACCAGGATCCCGCCGAGGATCTCCAGCACCACCGCCGGCAGCTTCACAGCCGGGACGAGCCCGAGCAGCAGCGGCACCGCGACGGCGACCATACCGACGATCAGCAGGCCAGTGAAAGAGATCATGACAGCCCGGGCAACGTTGCAGGCGGCAGCCAGAGTGCCAATCCCCGGCTCGGCGGGACAGGCGACAGTTGACCGCCGTCACAGTCACACTCCTGTTATCATCGCACCTGATCCGGCAGCGTGAAACACCCGCCGCGGCTGTTCTGTCACGAGGCGCCGTCGGCTACGTTGAGCTGGCGTCTCACCCAGTTCGGCCCGGCGGACTGGATCGCGTCGCTGGCGGTCGTGGGTGCCGCGGCCGGGATGGCAACTGGGCCGAGTGGCCTGGACTGGCTGGCCGCGGGATATCCCGGATTTCGCTGGCTGCCGCCGGTCTGGAGTCAGCGGCGGAGGGGAAACTCGTATGCGGCCGTTCTTCAAAGACGATGACTTCAACTTCCTGACCGAGATCGCCCTCGGCTCGGTGTACCGCCAGGCGGCCGATGTTGGTGAGGTGCTCACGACCGTCGATCGCATCCATGACGGCAAGGCGCGGTCGTGGGTGGCAGAGTGGACGGCCACCGCCGATCGTCTCGCGCAGGAGGCGGCCGCCAACGCCGCGGCCGGCCGCGCGTACTCAGCCGCCGGGCAGTACCTGCGCGCGTCGCTGTACTACTCGGTTGCGACGTACTCGGCGGACGGGACGGGAGACCCGGCCCTGTTCGCGTCGCTGTGGGAGAAGCACCGGGCCGCCTGGGACCAGTTCGTGAACGTGGGGGACTTCGGTGGGGCGGTCGCCGAGCGCATTGAGATCCCCTATGAGGGCACCACGCTGCCCGGGTATTTCTTCCGTTCCGGCACGGCCGGTGCGGCCCGGCGGACGCTGATCTTCAACAACGGCAGCGACGGCTCGGTCGTCGGCGCGTGGACCGACGGGATCGCGGATGCGCTCGCCCGGGGCTGGAACGCGATGACGTTTGATGGCCCGGGGCAGAACGCGGCGCTGGTGCGGCAGGGCCTGCCGTTTCGCCCAGACTGGGAAAAGGTCATCACGCCGGTCGTCGATTCCCTGTCGGCCCGCGCGGACGTTGACGGGGAGAAGCTGGCGCTGCTCGGTGTCAGCCAGGCCGGTTACTGGGTGCCCCGGGCGCTCGCTTTCGAGCACCGCATCGCGGCCGGGGTGGCAGACCCCGGTGTGGTCGACGTCTCCACGACGGTGCTCGGGCATCTGCCGCACATGATGATCAAGCTGCTTGAGGCAGGCGAGCGCGAAAAGTTCAACCGGGACATGGAGTGGACGCTGAAGATCTCGCCGTCAACACGGTCGCTGCTCGCGCTGCGCATGCGGCCCTACGGCGTCAGCACGCCGTACGAGTTCTTCTCCGCCGCCCGCGACTACGTGCTCACCGACGAGCTGATCGCCCAGATCACCACCCCCATCCTGGTCACCAACCCGGAGCACGAGCAATTCTGGCCAGGACAGTCCCAGGAACTCTTCGACAAGCTCACCGGCAAAAAAGCGATCATCGCGTTCACCGAAGCCGAGGGGGCCGACTCACACTGCGAACCCGTCGCGTCCGGCATACGCGGCGAACGGATCTTCGACTGGCTCGGTGAGCAGATCCCGGCCTAATCGCAGTGACCAGCGCGCCACCGACGGCCAGCGGGGCCAGTACGTCTGGCCGGGTTGCTGGCAGCGGCTTTGTGCTGGGCGTACTGGCCGCCGGTCAGTTCCTGATGACCCTGGACAGTTCGGTTATGAATGTCTCGATCCGCCAGGTGGCGGCCGACATCGGGACCACGGTGACCGGCATCCAGACGGCGATCACCCTGTACACGCTGGTGATGGCGTCGCTGATGATCACCGGAGGCAAGATCGGCGCCATCCTCGGCCGGCGGCGAGCCTTCTCGATCGGGCTGCTCATCTACGGTGCAGGTTCGCTCACGACGGCGCTGTCCCCGAACCTGGGTGTGCTGCTGGTGGGCTGGTCGGTGCTGGAAGGCATCGGTGCCGCGCTGATCATGCCTGCGATCGTGGCTTTGGTCGCGGGTAACTTCCCACCGGAGCGCCGGGCGGCGGCCTACGGAATGATCGCCGCAGCGGGCGCGATTGCGGTCGCGGCGGGCCCGCTCATCGGCGGGGCGGTGACCACCTTCGCTTCGTGGCGGTGGGTTTTCGTGGGTGAAGCCGTGATCGTGATCGGTATCTTCGCGGCGCTGCGCAAGGTCCACGACACCCCGCCCGCCGTCCGGGTGCATTTCGACTTCATCGGGGCGGTGCTGTCGGTTGCCGGTCTGTCCGCGCTGGTGTTCGGCGTCTTGAAGTCCGGCACCTGGGGTGTTGTGAAGGCGAAACCCGGGGGACCCCAGCTGCTGGGGACCTCGCCGGTGGTCTGGCTGGTCATCGGCGGGCTGCTGGTCATCTATGGCTTCTTCCTGTGGGAAGCTCGCGTCCAGCGCCGGGGCCGCGAGCCGCTCATCCGGCCGGCCATGCTGCGCAACTCCCAGCTGGCTGGCGGCTTGTCCATGTTCTTCTTCCAGTTCTTCATCCAGGCCGGGGTGTTCTTCACCATCCCGCTGTTCTTGTCCGTGGTGCTCGAGCTATCCGCGCTGCAGACCGGTGTGCGGCTGCTGCCGCTATCGGTTGCCCTGCTGGCCGCCGCGGTGGGCATCCCCAGGCTGGCGCCCGCCGCCCGGCCGCGCCTGATCGTCCGGCTGGGCCTATTGTCCATGACCGCCGGGATCCTGGTCCTGATCGGCGGGATCAGCCCGGGCGCGGGCGCGGGAATCGTCACCATCCCCATGGTGCTCATGGGGCTGGGCATCGGCGCGCTTGCTTCCCAGCTCGGAGCGATCACCGTCTCCGCGGTGCCCGACCG
>Ga0302178_10003403_pt1 | contig 11992 bp, 7 predicted proteins | sample I_Palsa_E1_3_FD_198790 | JGI IMG/M metagenome (GOLD analysis project Ga0302178, IMG submission 198790) | Peat permafrost microbial communities from Stordalen Mire near Abisko, Sweden - I_Palsa_E1_3 | ecosystem: Environmental > Terrestrial > Soil > Palsa > Peat permafrost | place: Sweden: Abisko... | reverse complement strand
TGTCGGGGTACCGAATCGTGGCGACTGATATCAAGGAGTTCGACTACCCCAAGGGTAATGACAATGTTTACACCAGCTATAGTGGTAAAGGCGGAATACCGTTAGACAGTTTTTGGAAGAGACTCTTGTTTGCTTGGACCAAAGCCGACGTCAACATTTTATTGACCACTTATCTCAAGCCCGAAAGCCGAATCCAGATCCATAGAGACGTTAGCGAGCGCGTTGCGCAGATCGCTCCGTTCTTGCGTCTCGACCATGATCCCTACGCCGTATTGAGCGCGGGTAAGCTGTACTGGATTCAAGACGCCTACACAGTCTCGAATGACTTTCCATACGCGAATCCGGAGCAGACGGCGCAGTATGAAACCCCGTCGGTGCACAGCTTGGGCGTCGAAGCGGTGGGCGGAACTCAAGGGCCCGAGATAGCAGGGGCCGAGCCTCGTGCTACAGCCGGTTTTGACGGGCTGAACTACATTCGGAACTCCGTGAAGGTCGTGGTGGACATGTACGACGGAACCGTCCGCTTCTACGTTATGGATCCCAGGGATCCCATCCTCGCTGTCTACCGGCGGGCGTTTCCTGGAGTTTTCAATGACCTGAGTGAGCTATCCGCGGATCTCAAGAATCACCTACGCTATCCGGAGGGCCTCTTCACCGTCCAAGCCGACCAATACAGGACTTTCCACATGACGGATCCACAAGTCTTCTACAACCGGGAGGACCTATGGACCGCTCCTATGGAAAAGTACGCAGGCCAGACGCAACCTATGCAGCCGTATTACATCCTGATGAAGCTTCCCGGCAGCAGCCGGCTTGAATACCTGCTGATGACTCCCTTTACGCCGCAAAATCGGGACAACATGATCTCCTGGATGGCCGCCAGGTCTGATTTTCCCGAATACGGAAAAATGCTTTTTTATGAGCTTCCGAAGGAGAAGCTCATCTACGGACCCAACCAGGTCGAGGCGATGATCGATCAGAACACCACTATTTCCCAGCAACTCACCCTTTGGAACCAGCAAGGGTCGCGAGTGATTCGCGGGAAACTGATCGTGACACCGATTGAGAATTCGTTCCTTTACGTGGTGCCCTTGTACATGACCGCCGAAGGCACGAACTTTCCACAACTGAAGCGCGTCATCGCAGTTACGGCCGATAAGGTTGTGATGGCGCCCACGCTCGACGAGGCACTCAATGGCCTCTTCGGTGCCCAGGAGCCTCAAGCGGTCACAACACAAGGGCGTTCGACGCAAACGAGTAGCAAGACTGCGGAGGCGACCGCCAGCGAGGTTAACTCTAGCCAGGCGAGGATGCAATTTGAGGAGGTACAGAAGGCCATGCAGCGCGGGGATTGGGACAAATTCGGAAAAGCGATGGAGGCGCTCAAACTACTGTTGGCCAAACCGCCAACGTAGATTGGCTGATCAGAGAGATCATAGGGCGTCATTCAATTGGCGACGGTCATGCCGTCCGATCGTGCTGAGCCAATCGAGTCGACGCCAGAGCACCGAATGCAGCACCGCTACCCGATGTCCGATTTTTGAATCCGCCCATGAATGGCGCGCCTATGTGCAGAACCTGGGACAGGTTCCTCCTAGTCGTCTTCGCGGCCGGCGCTGACGCAGTTGGCACACAGCGGCGGTGCGATAATCCTGAGTATGAAGGTCGTCGCACCGGGCTTGATAAACATGGCGATCGTTTATTTCATGGGCGCGGCCAGCGGCCGCCGATTTCAATCCGGGCACCTTAGCGTTCGCGATGCCGTGCAATTTCCGGTGGTGCCGGATGCCGACCGATATTTGTGCTCAGTGCCTCAGGCAGATAGCAGGTTGCATCGTTCCTAGGTGCCCTGTTCTGCAAAGTGGGACTTGACGCCGACCACGCATGGTCAATGTGTAAGCGATTTCATGGTGGTTGCCAAGGAAGTCTCGTTCTATGTCGTAGGTCCAGTGTCCAGACTAGACGGCGACAATCGGCAAGTCCGGCCGTGACGTTCTGGTTGACGCTATCCACCAGAGGGAGCACTGATCGCTACAGGCTCCAAGTGGGTTCTGAAGGGTGCAACGATCGCATCTGGAACGTTGGATGCGCAAGGCGCTTTCGACAACGACGGCAAAGCGGCAAGACAGTTATCTGAGGTTAACGCGGCGTTCACATATCGTCGCGTCGAGGCTGTGGGAGAAATTTCGCGAAACGGTTCGATTAGGTTGGGCAAACCAATGGACCCTATTACCCACATCTCGCTTCACAATTTTCATCTGCTCGGATAACTAGTATGACGATGTAGGTAACATTACAAAAACCCGCTCCAAGATAGTCGATCCGAAAGCGGTAAAGGCGAACGTTACCGGTTCGAGAGTCGTGATTGCGACCGTGCCACTTGGTGTTCACTCACACGGCCCGATAGAGCAATGGTCACCGCGCCGGGGCGGCGGAATTAATCTTTAATCTGTAGTTCACGTGGCGGCAGCTGACTCAAGTCGAATTGCGGTGTGACTTTCCAAGTTCAATTGGCTCGGTCTGAGTAGTTTCCGAACCTGCCCTTTAGTGACCGTCTGCTGGATACTTGAACGCAACGCAATTCCAGTTTCGTGTACGCGACACGGTTTGAACCTCTCGGAGCAGATAGTGAGCGTCTGGTCACAGGTATGCGGACCGGGGAAATTTATTGGAGCTCAAAATGCGATTCGATGAACACACGGTTTTCGATTCCATTGATGCTATGAATGCTGCTGATATGCGCGCCCCCGGTCTCCCTTCCTCTGGTCGCGGCTGGTACCAACCATGACTAGTCTTGAATCGAAAACTTCCGAATCAGAGGTTCCACAGATTCTTTCGGCCGCCATTTTTGATGTCGACGGGGTCCTGCTCTCATCTCCTCACGAGCGCGCGTGGCGAGAAGCGCTTGGCGGTTTTGCTGACCCAGCGCTCTTCACCACGAAAATGTACCAATCTCAAGTGGCAGGCAAGCCGCGGCTCAGCGGCGCACTAGCGGCGCTGCAGGCATTGGGCGTGCCTAATGCAGAAAAGCAGACGAGTGCGTACGCGGAGTGTAAGCAGAAGCGTTTGGAGGAATTGATTGACGCAGGGGCTGTAAGCGCATTCCCTGACGCAATCCGCTTTGTTAAGGCGATCATGGCGTTGGGTTGGCCTATCGCCGTTGCATCTTCGTCAAAGAATGCCAACGGTATGATGGAGCGCATTGCCTTAGACGAGCAACACACCCTGTTGGATGCCTTTAACGCCAATGTATGCGGCCGCGATTTGCGGGAGGGCAAACCGAACCCAGAGATCTTCCTGCTTGCTGCGGGCGAATTGCCTGCAGCACCTGCACACTGTTTTGTTGTCGAGGATGCTCCGGCAGGTGTCGAGGCTGCGCGAGCTGGCGGGATGGTGGCGCTGGGCGTGGCGCGGCTTGGTGACGCGGCCTCGCTCTGGCATGCTGGTGCCACGCTGGTCGTGACGAGTCTGGACGAAGTCTCTATTGATAAGCTGTCTCGCGGGCAGCTTGACCGGGTGTCGATATGACTAGCGCCAGAACGATGGGCCACGTTTTTACACCATCGGCAGATCCCGATTGGGTCATCTCAGAGGCGGGCTACGACTGCTTGCTTGAAATCAGCCGGGGGGTGCGCTTTGCTATCAGCAACGGTTTCGTCGGGGTACGTGGCGCGCGAGCGATACATCGCGGCGGCCGATGGGTCGCCACGTCGCGCACGCTGGTTGCCGGGCTGTTCGACACAGCTGATGAAGAGGAGGCCATACCGGGTCTAGTCGCGACCCCCGATTGGCTTCAGATTCACATCCTTCTCGACGGAGAGCCGCCGGTACATCGGCCCGGTGACGGCAAGTCGCAGCGCAGAATCCTCGACATGCACCGGGGGGCCGTAATCACAGAAAGACGCCTTTCGAACGCTTCTGACGTTGGTGTTCTTATCAAAAGCTTGCACCTCGCCTGCCTCAACCAACATGCAACCGCCCTGCAACTTATTCAGTTGGAGAACACGCAGGGCGAGGGCGAAGTGCAGATTGCGCTGAACGCTTCCTTTGAAGGCTTGGACATCGGCCTCTTACCTGATCGCATGGAGCAGGGCTTCGGCCTATGGCATGTGCTAGGTTCCGGCAAACGCCTAGCGATGGCCGCCGAATTGTCGCTGCGCGTCGATGGTCAGAAGGTTTCCCCGACGATATCTGGCCCGTTTAAGTGGGCCTGGAACTGGAAGTCCAAGCCCGGGCAGGTCGCTTGTTTGGAGCGGTTGGTGACAGTTGCGCGTGGCGATACCGTCGACGCTGACCCCGGCAGAGACGCAAGGGACGCGCTTGCCATTGCGCAGAGGCTCGGGTGGTCCGGTGTCGTGGCGGCGCATGAGGCCGCTTGGGCAAGTCGGTGGGACTGCAGCGCAGTCGAGGTGGAGGGTGATCCGGCCGCACAGCAGGCATTGCGATTCGCTCTCTATCACCTCAATGGCGCAGCCAATCCTGATGACGAACGCGTCTCGATTGCTGCGCGCGCTCTGACCGGTGATGATTACCACGGGCACGTGTTCTGGGACACGGAAATCTACCTACTTCCTTTCTACATACTGACCTGGCCAGAAGCGGCACGGGCGCTCCTCATGTATCGCTTTAATACGCTCAATGGCGCTCGTGCGAAGGCGGCCGGATTAGGATGGCGGGGTGCTCTTTACGCCTGGGAGTCGGCCGACACCGGTGCGGAGACCTGCCCCTCGCGCGCGCTCGGCCCGGATCGCAAGGTTCTCGATGTCAATTGCGGCTTGCAAGAGCAGCACATCAGCGCGGACGTCGCCTATGCAGTCTGGCAATACTGGCAAGCGACCCGGGATGAGGTATTCCTGCGCGACGCAGGTGCCGAAATCCTGTTGGAGACGGCTCGGTTCTGGTCAAGCCGTGCGCAGCCGGAGGCTGACGGTCATTCCCACATTCGCGGCGTTATTGGGCCCGACGAATATCACGAGTCGATCGACGACAACGCATTCACCAACGTTATGGCACGCTGGAACATCAGGCGAGCGCTTGATGTGGCCTCGTTGTTGCTCGCCCGTTGGCCCGATCGCTGGGAAAGCCTGTCGAGTCGCCTTGGCCTGGGCAATGCCGAGTTGGAGCAATGGCGAAGCGTTGCCGAAACGATAGCGACCGGCCTTGATCCCGGTACCGGACTCTTCGAGCAATTCGCCGGCTTTTTCGAGCTCGAGGACATCGATCTTGCCAACTACGCCGGTCGCTCAGTGCCGCTCGACGTGGTGCTCGGGCGAGAGCGCACGCAAGCATCCCAAGTAATCAAGCAGGCCGACGTAGTAGCGCTCCTGGCGTTGCTTCCGGACGAGTTTCCTCGCGACTCCGGTGCGAAGAACTTCGACTACTATGCTCAGCGCTGCGGCCATGGCAGTTCGTTGAGTCGCGCTATGCATGGGTTGGTCGCCGCCCGATTGGGTGACACAGACGTAGCCCTCGATTTTTTTCGTAAAGTCTCAGCGATCGATCTCGACGATAGTCAAGCGGCCGTTGAGGGTGGCGTCCATATCGCCGGTTTGGGCGGAATATGGTTGATGGCGGTATTCGGATTTGCGGGTCTGTCTCTGCACAGCGACTATTTGGCCGTGGACCCACGACTACCAGCCACATGGCGGAGCCTTTCCTTCGGCATACAGTGGCGTAGTCGTAGTCTCAAGATCAGGATTGGGCGGACGACCGGAAGCCTAGAAGCGACGCTAGAAACAGGGGAGCCGATGAAGTTTGTCATTTGCGGCGAGACATTCACGCTGAGCCGCGCAGAGAGGCTTAGCGTCCCGATGAAATTCGACAATACATGACTCATTTGCGGCAAGACCGGATGCGTAATCGTGACGTAAGTCGTGGCTACCGCGCTGTAATCAGCGTTCGTCCGGAATGCGGCTTGTCGTCGACGAACGCAGTGCGTCCCTCGCTCGGCCGTCTCAGCGAACAGGACGATCAAAACCGATAGATCGTAATTTTTATTGTTTTCATTTCTGATCGACTACTCGTTTTAACAGTTTGTAGGTTGATGAACAACGTCAAGCAACCTGTCCGGTCGAGTGATGGACGTCGTGGGCCTTGGACAGCACCCGGCCCCAATCGTCCACAGTGGCCTCGCCGAACGCGTGGCGCAATGCATCCGGTCAAAGCGCTCTCTAGATGCTGCACGGCATGCGATCAGCCGTTTAAGCAAGTGATCGTGCGGAACGAGGCGATGATCGTACAGCCAGCGCTTGAGGTCGTGAAGCAGCTTAGCGCTGCGGGCCGTCCGCGAAGACGCTCGTTGAGCCACCCTAGGACGTAGCGGCGTTGGGGCTCAGCCATCGGGCCGAATCCCAACGCCTAGCAAGCGAGGCTTGATGATCAATGAGCGTGTGAGCCCGGCTTTCGTATAGCATGCACGACGTGTCGAAATCCGGTGGCTCGAGGGAGCGTTGTGCGTTGCGGTAGCTCCATAGCGCTCTCAGAATCTGCTTGTACGCGTCGAGAGTGCGGCCGCTCGTTCGTAGGAAGCCAAGATGGAGTGCCGCCGCGAATCGATGGAGGTCGGCGCGGGGGTTGTCGATCAGCGCGCGCACTTTGGCTGAATACATGGAGAAGGCGGCCCGTTCGAGCTCTGTGAGTTCGCGAGAAATCATCCGGACACCGAGATAGGCACCTTGCCAGTGTTCCATCGCGCGTGCCTCCTACCGTAGGACTGCCAGCCGAGGCTACTAGCGATCAACAGTATGTTCGGCAACAGCACGGTCTCCGCTCAGAAATCAATGGGCTCTTGATACTCACCGAGTGAGTTATGTCTTCCAATATCCTAAAGATTGAAAATTCAAATTTAAGGACGAGATCATGAGGCCCGTTCTTTTCACCGTACTACTGTTTGCGGTTACGTCGGCGCATGCGGCTACGTTGTTGGGCGTAAATCTGGCGACACCTGTTTCGCAGCTCCCGAACTGCGACACGAGCAAACCGCCTTGTTTGCACGCTATGGCTCCGGAAGTGTATATCCTCCAGACGCAAAACAGGCCGCCATGGGCTCGTGGGGTGATTACCATCACCACGGTCAAAGGGCACGCTGCGCAGGTTTTTATCGAATCCACGATGCCCGTTCATTTGCCCGTCGGCGGTCCCCTCAGCGACAGGGTAAAGATCCACACATTAAATCACTGGGTTTACCGGGACGGAGCCACAGCGACTTATGTTGCAAAGATGCCCAGGGCACTGACAAGCGACATATCAATAACGGTCATGCCCCCGCCCGCGACCATCACCGCTAACCCCGAATCGCCAGGGCAGTGACCACGTGGATTTTCAGCGCTGGAGCCAAGCGTTAGCAGGCAATCACACGAACCGTCTCGCGAGTGATTTATGGATTTCGCGATACAAGCGAGGGTACTGACAATGGCGTGTGACTGTTTGAGTAAAACGAAATGGTGCAAGCGCCAACGGCTGGGAAAGTCCAGGCTTCCATCTAGTTGAGCGGAAAGGCATAGGTTACTCGCGATGCAGGTGACGTGTTCGTCATGTCTTGGTTGTCTGCCCTGCACTCGAGCCGGCACAGTTCGACGCCAGTCTATGTCGCTACTGCAGGCGAGGCTGGTTTGGCGTCAGTACTTGACTGGTCAGTTGGTTTGAGTGAGGGACCGCACTGAGAGCGAGCCAGTCGTATCTCACGCCGTCATGAACCTGCTCGAGGACTTGATCGATTCGGCAGAATTTGTCGAGCTTCATCAGAGCCGTTGGCTAGTCGACATCGACAGTTGTCCGTTCGAGCGTCGGCACTTTCATCATGTAGGAGACGCCGACGTTGGCGAGCTTAAGCACCTTCATTGCCGCGTCGGATTGTTCGTTCTTTAAGTCAGCAATCTATATCCTCGATCGAGATCGTCTGTGAACGGAAAAATTCCGATGCCTATATATGTGACGTTATGACATGTCAATCTATGAAGATAATAACGAAAAAAACAAGTGCGAAATCGTTGCATGTTTTTGATCGCATGGCGAGGAGGGCGGATACCGTGAGCGAAATGCAGGCAAGACTCACTTTCCGTAGCATCTGGTCTTTCGATTGCCTGCGCCATGCACCCCACGGAACGATCACCGTGGTCGCGCAATGATGCGACGTGGCACGGCGCACTCCAAAAATGTCGGGCCGGTTGAAGAGATTCCTTACCTGAAACACTGGCAACGCCTGACCTTCGCACGCATGGCATGCCCAATCCCCTGTCGATCAACGACTACGTCGCACACGGCGGCCTTGAGCTCTGTGGCACGCACCGTTGAGCGTGAGCACGAAAGTCGATGGGCCTATGAGCAAGATAAATGATGGACCGTCGGCCAAACGACTCTAACTGACGGCGATGGCGGCTCGAAATCAGGGATCAGGCAGCACGATTGTCGGCATCGTTTGTGTTTGGATCATCAAGACGACGCGCACACGACCGGCGTTTAGCGGTGAATTCGAAGGGCTGGCAAGGGTTTCGAGGCTTCTCCAGAAAGCAAGCGACATTCTCTGCGGGTGCGTGCGTTCCCTCAACAATCGTGATTGCCGTAAGGCGAGTGAAGCGGGACGAGGAACCTTAGGCACTGAACCAGCCTCGTCGCGTCGTCGGGTCCAACGAAACGTTCCAGCAGACCGCCAGGTAACGAGATGGGGTTCGGCGGCGGCATCAGGGCACCTCGGGCCATGGACCAGAATGGGGTTGCGGCAAATACGGTGCGCCACCAGTGCCGCCATCGCTGCAAGGTGCGACGGTGCACACCCAGCACGTGGCGCAGTTGTTCGACTCGGCTGTTCGTCACACCGTCGCCCATCGCGGACATCAGGACAACAACGGTACCGGCGTAACAGCGACGGCCAAGAAATCGAACTGATGCGGGCGTGGTACGCCGCCGACATGTCTGGCAGCAAAAACTAAGACGTCTATCGGTCTGTTCGGTCGAATCAGGTAAGCCACGAGGCTTGCGCGCGTAGGTCGCGCTGTGCAAGGTGCCGCCACAGTGCGCGCAGCCTTTCGCTCTTGCTCGCGCGGCAAGGTCGGCGTCGATGCTCAACAGAAACGTACCGAACCATCTGTTGTCAACAATTTCGCTGATCATCAAATACTCCGTGAGGATGAGACGATCGAAGCATCGAGCAGCGGATTCATTGCCGTCAACAGATTTGAGCGACCTTGATGAGGTTCGCGGCTACACGTCCATCACGTAAATTGCTCAAAACGCCAAGAATTCCCATCGACTTTCATGCTCACGCTCACCACTGGCCCTCGATCCAGCTGCGGCCTGCCAGTCGCTGATCGATTCGAGGCTGCCCGGATGCGGCGGCGCAGCATTTCCGGCGGCCATCAATTGACTCACCTTGTTGCAGGGGAAAGCCGATCAGAGGTACGTCGTATTCGACGCCGGCCAGGATGACAGCGGCACATTTTCGGACCGGTTATCGCCGTCCTCGGGTTAGGCCCACTTTCTTAAACAAAACTAAGGCGGAAAGAAATCATCCCTGTCAACGGGCGTTCCAAATGTCTGGCTGCAACTGAATGCCCTATCGCTGGGGTCACTATTGGTATTAACTACAAGATACGAAGTCCACGCGCTATCGCAAAGCCTTGCCGGATAGCAATGCTCGCGGCCACGCCAAAGGTTCGTGTCAAGTAATGTTTTAAGCGGAGTGGTCATCCTTCGCAGGAGAGGCTCCAATGAGATTGATACATGGATTCGATTTGATTCAGAAGACGATCAAGAATGCTCTTCATGACGTCGCGGCCGAGATATCGAGCGAGTACAAATCACTCGCGGGGGAGCCACCCGTACTGGAATGGGTACTTATATATAGGACTGCAACGGGGTTCTGTTGTGTCTATCATGACCGATCCGTTGAGTTTAACGAGATGCTCGATGTGCAAATATGGGCTGAGGAAAACGAGGTTCAAACGTACTATGTCGGACTATGATCGACAATGGTACATCCACTTTTCGGAAGCCTTGGCACAGGCCACCACGCGACGCAGAGCTGTTATTTTCTCAGATATCGAGCGTGACTGAGGCGGTTGAATCGCGATGAAGACTCGGTAAATTGTAGTCAGTCGGATGTCATCAGAAGTGGTTTTGCGAAGCGCTTTTTACGTGAAGCTTGAACGTATCCAAAATCGCGACAGCCTCAGCCGGAATCGAGCGGCTCGCCCCGCCAGTGTCGTTCGCCGACCCTCAACTGAAGTTGTATTGTTCTCTTTCGTGCCGTTGCTTTTATACGGTCATCAGAAGGTAATGCAGCAGACGCATCGCTCGTTAATCTCTTTTCTCTTGCCGGGCGATGAACGCGGACCTGCTGCGAGTGCAAACATGCGTATCCGGAGGAAGCGCCTTTTCAACGCGTGACAACGCTCAACGCGGCAGCCGGGTAGTATGCGGATGAGTGTTCGTAATCTGGACGGCCGTGTGATCTTTAACGCCGGCGTGCTCAACAGCGTAGGCCCACATATTGCTGCGGCTGCAAATCAATGCGATCTGCCGGCGTTTGACGCGACCATTTGAGTTCCTGTAATACCGTGGGGTTGGATGTTAAGGAGGTGGGTGATGTCCGAGCATTCCGAGTTGGACGAAGAGTCCCCGGGCATTAACGACCGGCATGTCAAGGTCGCCGCGGTGCAGCCCAGCAACATGAATCTATCCGACGACGACTCGGTTCAACCGCTAGCGGTCCGGTGGTTATGCGTACTGGCGTTTGTCGTTGGGATTGTTACCGGACTCGGAGCGATCGTATTCCGCGCTCTAATTGGGCTGGTCCACAACGTTCTGTTTCTCGGCCAATTTTCCTTCACGTACGACACTGGTCATTTCACGCCGGCCGCTCCGTGGGGCGCGTTGGTAATTCTGGTTCCGGTGATCGGGGGAATTGGCGTCACCTGGATCGTGACGAAGTTCGCACCGGAAGCGAAAGGACATGGCGTTCCGGAAGTAATGGACGCCATTTATTACAAAGGTGGAGCGATCCGGCCCATTGTGGCTTTGGCGAAATCAATCTCGTCGGCCCTTGCGATCGGTTCGGGCGCGGCAGTCGGGCGCGAAGGGCCCATTATCCAAATCGGTTCGGCGCTCGGATCGACGTTCGGTCAGTTCATCAGGATGACTGCAGGGCAGCGGATCACGCTTGTCGCTGCCGGAGCGGGGGCGGGCATTGCGGCGACTTTCAACACGCCGATTGGCGGAGTGTTGTTCGCTACCGAGTTGATGATGCCCGAAATCAGCGTCAACACGTTTTTGCCGGTCGCGATCGCGACCGGCACCGCAACGTTCGTCGGCCGACTTTTTTTCGGTGCGGCACCGGCGTTCTTCGTGCCCGTCCACCTCGGGGCGATCCCGAACGAGCCGAGTAGCGCATTCACCTTCGTGCTTTACGCGTTGCTTGGAGCCATCACGGGCCTCGCCGCCGCCATTTTAATTCGTTCGCTTCATTGGGCAGAGGATGCCTTCGAACGTATCCCCAACCCTTATCTACGGCATAGCTTAGGTATGCTGATCGTGGGCAGCATGATGTACGCCCTGTGGCTTACCGCAAGCCATTACTATGTGGAAGGGGTCGGCTATGCGACGATTCAGGCGACGCTATACGGGCAACTCTCTGGTGGCGCATTTCTTCTTTTGCTTGCTGTCTGTAAAACAATCGCCACGTCGGTGAGCCTTGGTTCAGGTTCATCGGGCGGGGTCTTCTCACCCTCACTGTTCATAGGTGCAACTCTCGGTGCATCGTTTTCTGCGCTGATTACAGCAATCGTGCCGGGTGCGCCAGTGAGTGCACCCGCGTTCGCAATGGTGGGGATGGGCGCGATGGTCGGCGGTGGCACGGGAGCGGCCATGACCGCCGTCGCGATGATCTTCGAGATGACCCGCGACTATGACATCGTTCTTCCCATGATCATTGCCGTCGCGTTCAGTCTCGGTGCAAGACGCATGTTTTCGCGAGAGAGCATCTACACTCTGAAGCTTG
>Ga0302178_10003399_pt1 | contig 12000 bp, 12 predicted proteins | sample I_Palsa_E1_3_FD_198790 | JGI IMG/M metagenome (GOLD analysis project Ga0302178, IMG submission 198790) | Peat permafrost microbial communities from Stordalen Mire near Abisko, Sweden - I_Palsa_E1_3 | ecosystem: Environmental > Terrestrial > Soil > Palsa > Peat permafrost | place: Sweden... | reverse complement strand
CTCGTCCACAAACCCTATATCGGGCAAAGAGCGGTAACCATGAGCGTCCCACCACTTGCTATCGCCCTCCGCACCCGATAGCCTCACTCACATCATGTCCTCAGAACTCTCCAAAGAACGTCCAGGTGCGCTGACCTCCGCAGAGATCGCCCATCTACAGCAGCAGGCCACCACCGTTGCCCACCACGCCTACGCTCCCTACAGCAACTTCCGCGTCGGCGCCGCCGTCCTGCTCACAGACGGTACCATCGTAACCGGCTGCAACGTCGAAAACGCCTCTTACCGCCTCACCACCTGCGCCGAGCAGACCGCCATCACCTCCGCCGTCGCCCTCCGCGGCCCCGGCATCCGCATCCGCGCTATCGCCGTCGCCAACCTCAACGCGACCGCCAGCCAACCGTGCGGAGCCTGCCGCCAGACCATCCACGAGTTCAGCACTCCCGACACCATCGTCTTCTTCCCCGCCGAAGGCGGCACCATCACCGAAACCACAATGACCGATCTACTACCCGCCGCCTTCCGTCTATAACTTGCAACCATAACTATTACAAATAAAATGACACAACCTATCCATCCCATCGATGTCATCCTGCACAAGCGCGACGGCCGCGTCCTCACCGACGCCGAGATCAACGCTTTCATCCACGCACTCGTCCACCGCACTCCCGAAAAGCAACTCATCACCGACGCCCAGATCGCCGCCCTCCTCATGGCCGTCTACCAACGCGGCCTCAACGCCGAAGAGCTCGCCACCCTCACCTCCACCATGCGTTACTCAGGCGACACCTTCGACGCCTCACCTCTCCACACCTTCACCGTCGACAAGCACTCCACCGGCGGCGTCGGCGACAAGACCTCGCTCCTCATCGCCCCCATCCTCGCCGCCGCAGGCCTCGCTTCACCAACCGCCGCAGGCATCCCCGGCATCTGCGTCCCCATGATCTCTGGCCGCAGCCTCGGCCACACCGGCGGCACACTCGACAAACTCGAAACCATCCCGGGCTTCAACACGCAACTCACCCTCGACCAGATATTTCTCGCTCTCGAAAAGTGCGGCGCTGCCCTCGTCGGCCAAACCCCGCGCCTCGTCCCAGCCGACCGCATCCTCTACGCTCTCCGCGACCACACCGGCACGGTCGAATCGCCCTACCTCATTACAGCCAGCATCATGAGCAAGAAACTAGCCGAAGACCTCAACGCCCTGGTCCTCGACGTCAAAACCGGCAGCGGCGCCTTCATGCCCACCTACGAGCAATCGAAGCTCCTCGCCGAGCTCATGGTCCAAACCGGCGAAGCCTCCGGCACACGCACCGTCGCCCTGCTCACTAACCACGACGAGCCCCTCGGCCGCTTCGCCGGTAACTGGGTCGAGGTCTGGGAGTGCATCGACATCATGCGCGCGCATCGTATTCAGGATCGCCACCCCATGTCCACCGATCTCATCCAGCTCTCGAACATCCTCGCCGGCTGGATGCTCCACCTCGCCGGTCACGCCGCCACTCCCGAGGAAGGCGCGAAGCTCTCCGACGAGATCCTCCTCAGCGGCGCAGCCTTCAAAGCGTGGATCAGAATAGTAGCCAACCAGTGCGGCGACGTCTCCGTCTTTCACGATCCCGCAGAGCACCATCAGCCCACCGCCTCCCGCACCCTCACCGCAACTCACGCCGGATACCTCGCCTCCATGGACTGCAAACAAGTAGGCTGGGCCGTCCAGCGTCTCGGTGCAGGCCGCGCCAAACCAGGCGATCCGGTCAGCGTTCACGCGGGCATCGAGATCCACGCTAAACTAGGCGACGAAATCAAAGCTGGCCAACCTCTCGTTACCCTCTTCAGCGAAGACGTCGGGCTTCTCGACGAGCCCGAAGCGATGCTTCGCGAGACTCTCCACATCGCGCCCACCCCGCCACAACTCCAACTTTCTATCCGCGAAGTAATCACCCGGACCTAACTCCAAATTCACAGCCAGTTCTCCACCAGGCAAGAGAAGGCCCGGCGACTTTTATCGCCAGGCCTTCACAACCAGAGAAAGAACCATTATTTCAGTGCAATTAGAACATCATTATTGACACGCAGTGAAGCTTCCTGCGTCTGTGCCTTGGCCCACTTCTCCTGCTTCGAAGTTGTCAGGTGGCAGGTCATCGACTCGTTCGCCGTGCGAATCTCACTCAGAAAATACTGGTTACCGTAGCGATGGAACACCAGCTTGTTGTCGCCTGAGGTCGAGGTATCAGGAACCGTTACGGCCATCACGCCAAGCGCCTTCTCACGGTCGTAAATTCTAATGATCCGCGGAGAGTTGCCGTCGTTTCCGATGGTGTAATTCCCAGCCGGCAGTGTACGGCCACTTACCGTGAAGTTGAATGGAACGGTTGCCGTGACCTTGTGATCCTGAGCCAGGGCGCTACCCGCTGTGGCGATACCGGCGGCGACGAAGAGGGCGATTGCTGTAAGGTTTTTCATGACGATCTCCTTTTTGAGATACTTCTCTCAGTTCCCGATTGGGCTCTGGATTTCGTTCTCTCCGGAGCTTCTTGTTACGCCCGGATATATTGCAACCGCGTAGCCAAACTGGACCAACCCTCCTTCAAAAACTTCCAGCTCGCATTTGCAACAAGATAGAGACACCGCACCGATACACTCACCAACATCTTGCTCTGACGCCATGGTTTTCTGGTATCCGAATGGTTACCGCGAGTATCCGATCAGTTCCCGCCACCCTAAATCGCGATCAATCCACTTATTCAGCTACACTTTCCTCCATTGGAGGCCCCCGATGAATCCGCGTCTCCTCGCCATCTCGGGCTCGCTGACGGGTGCTCTTCGAGAACTGACCAACAAGCCACTCTCCATTGGCAGACTCGAAGCAAACCAGTTATGCCTCGCCGATCCCACCGTCTCCCGCGTCCATTGCACCATCCAGCAACGCGACGGAGACAGTGGCCAATATGAACTCGTCGATCTCGACAGCAGAAGCGGCACCTTCGTCAACGGGATGCCCGTGCTGCGCCGATCGCTCGAGCACGGCGACACTATCCGCATCGGCAGCGGCGACTTCCTCTTCCTCACACACGAAGGAGAAGTAGTCCCAAAGAGACGCGCGTCCGACTTCTCTTCAAACTCATCCCCCGAAACAAAAAAAATCGCGCCCGCAGGCCAGCCAACGTTAGGACTTGGAGTTGGACGTATGGCGCGCGACCTCACCGCCCTCTTCGGAATCAGCAACATCATCAACTCCATCCGCGACTCTCAACTTCTCCAACGCGAACTCCTCCAGCTCATCTTTGAAGTTGTCCCCGCAGACGAAGGAGCTGTCGTCCTACTCACCGACTTCGAAGAAGAATCGCTCGAAGTCTGCAGTTGGAACCGCCTCACCGGCGCAACCACAAATCTGGATATAAAAAGAGACATCGTTCATCGCGCCTTCTGGGAGCGTACTGCCGTCCAGACCGACGCAAACCCAGACAAAGGCGAAACCCAAAACATTCTCTGCCTTCCATTAGTCGCCGTAGAACGAACCATAGGCGTCCTCTATCTCATCTCCCTGCATCCCGCCCCGCCGTTCGGCGAAGATCACATCTACTTTCTCGATTCAGCCTCACGCATCGCAGCAGTCACCCTTGAAAACATCCTCGCCCTCGACTCCTTACGCTCAGAAAACTCCCAACTCAAAAAACAACTCAACCCAACCACCAATCTCGTCGGTGAAAGCCGTCAAATCCGTCAGGTCGGCGACTTCATCTCCCGCGTCGCGCAAAGCGACTCCACCGTACTCATCCGCGGTGAAAGCGGCACCGGTAAAGAGGTCATCGCACGCTCCATCCATCAGAGCAGCCCAAGGAGCGACCGTCCCTTCATCGCGATCAACTGTGCCGCCATCCCCGAGACCCTGCTCGAAAGCGAACTCTTCGGCCACGAGAAGGGCGCATACACCGGAGCCCTCGGCATGAGGAAAGGAAAACTCGAAGCCGCTGAAGACGGAACCCTCTTCCTCGACGAGATCGGCGAACTGGCTCCCCCCATGCAGGCCAAGCTCCTTCGAGTCCTCCAGCAAAGAGAGTTCGAGCGTGTCGGAGGAACTCACTCCGTCGCCTTCAACGCCCGAGTTCTCGCAGCCACCAACAAAAATCTCGAACAAGCCATCAAGTCCAACGAATTCCGCCAGGATCTCTACTATCGTCTCAACGTAGTTTCAGTCGCCGTGCCGCCATTGCGAGAACACTCCGAAGACATCCCTCTCCTCGCTCTCTACTTCGCTTCAAAGTACGCACAAAAAAACAAACGCCCCTTCAAAGGCATCTCCTCTGAAGCACGCGCCCTGCTGTTGAGCTACAGCTGGCCCGGAAACGTCCGCGAGCTTGAGAATGCCATCGAGCACGCCATCGTCCTCGGACTCACCGAAGAGATCCTCGCCGAAGACCTCCCCAACGTTATCCTCGAAGAGCAATCCGCAAAACTCGCAGGCGCGAAGTACCACGACGTCCTCAACGGCTCAAAAAAAGAACTCATACTCAACGCCCTCCGTGACTCAAAAGGAAATTACCCCGAAGCCGCGCGCACCCTCGGCATCCACCCCAAGTACCTCCACCGTCTCGCGAAAAACCTAAACCTGAAATCCGATCCAACCGATACGCAGACAGGAAATCCCTAGGCCCCTCGCTCCTCACCCATTACACTCAACCAAAGTATCAAATCGCGTTCATATCAGCAGTAGGAGCGAAGCCTTTGTCTCGATTCACCGGTCTGCTCGGCCTCATCACCTTCCTCGGCCTCGCCTACGCCTTCTCCACCAACCGCCGCGCCATCCGCTGGCGCACCGTGGTCTGGGGGCTCGGCTTGCAGATCCTCTTCGCCTTCCTTGTCATCAAGTGGAACACCGGCCAACGCATCCTCCACAGCATCTCCTCCGTCATCACCTCACTGCTGGCCCACTCCGCCGACGGCTCCTCCCTTGTCTTCGGCCGTCTCGGCACCCCCGGCGACCCGCTCGCAGTACTCGCCTTCGCCGTCCTCCCCACCATCATCTTCGTCAGCGCCTTCTTCGCCATCATGTATCACATCGGTCTCATGCAGCACATCATCCGCATCGTCGCCTGGATCATGCAGCGCACCATGGGCACCTCTGGCGCCGAATCCACCAACGTAGCCGCCAGCATCTTCATGGGCCAAACCGAAGCCCCCCTCACCATCCGTCCCTTCCTCGCCGGCGCCACCCGCTCCGAGCTCATGGTCATCATGACCTCTGGCATGGCCCACGTCTCCGGCGGCATCATGGCCGCTTACATCAGCTTCGGCATCAACGCGCAAGACCTTCTCTCCGCCGTCATCATGACCGCACCCGGCACCATCCTCGTCGCCAAAATGCTCGTCCCCGAAACCGAAGTCCCAGCCACCATCGGCACGGTCCGCATGCCCCCCAACGAGGAGCACAAAAACGAAAACTTCATCGCCGCCGTCGCACGCGGCACCATCGACGGCGGCCAGCTCGCCTTCAACGTCGCCATCATGCTCATCAGCTTCGTCGCGCTCGTCGGCCTCTTCAACGCCATCATGCTTGGCATCTCCAACTTCGCCTGGGCCCACGGCCGCATTCCCTTCCCGCACTCCTTGAACGCCATCCTCGGCCTCATCGGAGCACCCATCGCCTGGCTCATCGGCATCCCCTGGCACGAAGCTCGCACCATCGGCAACCTCCTCGGCACCCGCACCATGATCAACGAGTTTGTCGCCTTCACCCAACTCGGCGCCATCAAATCCGCCCTCGCCCCGCGCACCTTCTCCATCGCCACCTTCGCCCTCTGCGGCTTCGCCAACGTAGGCAGCATAGGCATGCAGATCGGCGGCATCGGAGCCCTCGTCCCCAACCGCCGCAACGACCTCGCCCAACTAGGCCTCCGCGCCATGCTCGCCGGAACCATGGCCAACCTCATGTCCGCCAGCATCGTCTCCATGCTCATCAAATAGCGCAAGCGAGATTCCCTTCCTCCGAATGAAACTGCCCCTTCACGCCCCCTCCTTCGACTGGTAGACTAGCCTCGTCTTCCGCGAGGGCCATCCATGCGATACGGCATGTTTCTTCTGCTTGCACTCCTCGGCGTCTCATCCCTTCACGCGCAAACACCTAACGAAACCCAGCGCGCCCCCGACGCAGAAGCCAGAACCCGAGTACCCGGCGTCGAAGTCCTTCCCCTTCCCGGCATGCCCTTCACCGGCCGTGGCCACACCGTCTTCACGCGAACCGCCGAAGGCGGTGTCTCTCTCACCAACTATCTCGAAGCGAACGTCGGACGCGATAGCCAGGGCCGCGTCTATCGCGAGCGCCACCACTTCGGCCTCGCCAACATTGACCCACAAAAAACCATCTACGAAAGTTATGTTCTCGACCCCGTCGCGCAAACCCGTACAACTTGTTACTACGCAACCCACCGATGCACTATCACCAGCTATCGCCCCCAACTCTCCTACGCCGTTCTCCCAGCCGGTTCCTACGACAAAGGCCAGCGCCTTCTAACCCGCGACGACCTCGGCAGCCAGACCATGGAAGGTCTTCACGTCATCGGCACTCTTGAAAACACCACCTACGCTCCCGGAGTCATCGGCAACGACCAGACCATCACCTCATCCCGCGAGTTCTGGTACTCCCCCGATCTCAAAACCAATCTTGCCGTCACCCGCAAAGATCCACGCGAGGGAACCACCGTCGTCCATCTCACCATCTACTCCCGCTCCGAACCCGATCCCGCCATCTTCGCCATCCCTCCCGGCTTCACCGTGCAGGACGACCGCCATCCCACGAACTAACCATCATCACAAACAAAATCAAGATAACTTCTCCGGTTTCGCCGTAAAATTCTCTCTTCAATACTCCGCTCAACTGTTGCCAAGGGAGTCCCGCAGGAATGGCATTCCTAAAAAGCAGTAAAAACACTGCCGAATACAAGCAGCTCATCCGGTCCGAAGAAAACCGAGCCACAGGATTATTGAACCTGGTCGTCGTTCTGGCGGTCCTCGCCGTTGCCTACACCGACTGGGTCGTCGTAGCGAACGTCTCTCTCGGCTATCTCTACGTCCTTCCCATCGCTCTCAGCGCCTTCATCAACCCGCTTCCCTTCACCATCGTCCTTGCTTTCCTCGGCAGTATCCTTCAGGATCTCTTCGGCCCCATCGGCGACAGCCTCCACGTCCGCATCGTCCGCTTCCTCATCGCCCTTGCTGGTTTCCTCATCGTCGGATTTCTCGTCAGCCTCATCGCCAGACAGCGCGCCCGCCTCGCCGTCGAAGTGCGCCATCAGCGCGACGAGTACGAGCAAGACCTTCTCCTCGCCGCACAAGTCCAACGCCAGGTGCTGCCCAAGCCGCCCATCGTCCCAGGGCTCGAACTCGCCGCCTTCATGCAGACAGCCCGGCTCCTCGGCGGAGACTACTACGACTTCTTCCAAATCTCAGACGAGGTAGTCGATGTCGTCATCGCTGACGTCTCCGGCAAAGGCGCCGCAGCCTCCCTTCTCATGCCTTCCCTCGCCGTAGCCCTGCGCCTTCGCGCACGCGAGCTCAGCGGCCCGGCCGCCATCCTCAAAGATCTCGACGAATGTCTCAGACAGATCACCAGGCCCGCGACCTTTGTCACCATGTTCTACGGCCGCTTCAATCCAGGCCTTCGCACACTCCAATACGCCAGCGGTGGCCACAACCCACCTCTCCTCCTGCGAACCAGCACAGGCGAATCGATCCTTCTGGAAGGCTCTGGCCCAATCATGGGCATCCTACCCAATGCCGAATTCTCAAACACACTCATCAACCTCATGACTGGCGACATCATCACCTTCTTCACCGACGGTGTCACCGAGCAGGAGAACGAAAGCGAAGAAGAGTTCTCACTCGACCGCCTCAAAGAGCTAGTCCTCACAAAAGAACAAACGCCCGCTACTGCCATTGTCACGAGCATCTCCGAAGCAGTTGCCAATTTCGCAGGGTCAGCAGAACAGACTGACGACCTCACCGTAGTCATCGCAAAAGTTCTATAAATACTTCCGCCAAAGCCTCTCACCCAGCAAGAAAAGGTATACCCGCCACGAAGTGGCCGCTCTCCGCGCAGGAGGCCCGTCCGGCAGGACAAAGACAAAGACCTGAGGCCTATTTTTTATGTCAAGCCTCCGGCCTTTCCCCCCCCAAAAATACCGCTCACAACTCCGCAAAATCCTCGCTAAATCAGCATCCACGCCATTGACGTTCGATAGAAATAAATCCTAAAAGTGTGGCGTATTTACCCTTACCAACTCGGTAGACTTATAACAGTAGCGAATTTAGACAAGAGCAGAATGGGACCCCCGCGGATGCTGTGACGTAAGTATTTTTGCCTGGAAGAATTGAGCCGTAGCTTAGAACGCTTTATCACCGGGCAATATGGAGGGGAATCCCTCACAACTGAAACTGGGGAGCAGGGGTGCCAACATGACCGATACAAGCAAGACGACCGACCTCTTCGGCAAAGCGCAGGCCGCCGCCGAATACATCCACAGCAAAACCACGCTCCTTCCCACTATCGGCATCATCCTCGGCTCGGGCCTCGGCAACTTCGCCACCCACGTTAAATCCGCCACACGCATCCCCTATGCCGATATCCCTCACTTCCCCCAATCCACCGTCGTCGGTCACTCCGGCCACCTCGTCCTGGGCAACATAGCTGGCGTCCCCGTAGCCGTCATGCAGGGCCGCGTCCACGCCTACGAGGGCTACACCATGGACCAGGTCACCTTCCCCACTCGCGTCCTCGGCCTCCTCGGTTGCAAGACCCTCATCGTCACCAACGCCGCCGGCGGCATCCGCACCAACCTCACGCAAGGCTCCATCGTCGCCATCTCCGACCACATCAACCTCACCGGAACCAACGCCGCCCTGGGCCCCAACGAGCCGCGCTTCAGTATGGTCCCCGACGCAGGCCAGCGTTTCTTCGACATGTCCACCGCCTACTCCTTGCATCTCCGCACCCTGGCTATCGAGGAAGCTGTCCGGCAAGAGTTCCTCCTCACCGAAGGTGTCTACCTCGCCGTCCTCGGCCCCAGCTTCGAAACCCCTGCCGAAATCCGCGCCTTCCGCATCCTGGGAGCCGACCTCGTCGGCATGTCTACCGTGCACGAGGTCATCGTCGCCCGTCACATGGGCCTCGAAGTCCTGGGCCTCTCATTAGTCACCAACATGGCCGCCGGCGTTCCAGCAGCAGGTCGCGACACAGCCAACACCATCAACCACGAAGAGGTTATGGAAACAGGCAAGCTCGTAGAAAAGCAATTTACCTGCCTGCTCACTGCGCTCATTCCTCAAATCGCAATCGAACAACTAATCGCCGATAAAATATCGTAACCGTGACAGGAACAAACTCCCCAGCAACGGCGCAGCAACTCACCCTCCCACGCCGCCCCTTCATCCTTGGAATCGCAGGTTGCTCCGGCTCCGGCAAGACCACACTCGCACGCGAGCTCACACAGCAGTTCAAAGCCACGCTCCTACCCCTCGACTTCTACTACCACGACCTCAGCCATCTACCCCACGACGACCGCGCTCTCCAAAACTTCGACCACCCCGACTCCATCGAACACGCTCTCCTCGCCGAACACATCAGCACGCTCGCCAACCGCCAGCCAATCCACCGCCCCATCTACGACTTCGCCAACCACACCCGTGTCCCCAACCAGACCGAGCTCATCGCACCCACCGAGTGCCTCATCGTCGAAGGCATCCTCGCCCTTCACTACGAAGCCCTCCGCAAACTCTACGACTTCAGCATCTACGTCAACGCTCCAAATCAGATCTGCCTCAATCGCCGCATCTATCGCGACATGCGCGAACGCGGCCGTACCGAAGAGAGCGTGCGAGCCCAGTTCGAAGCCACAGCCAGGCCAATGGCCGAACGCTACGTCCTGCCCTCAGCCGCAAACGCATCTGTAACTGTAGACGGCACAGACGCCCTCGACTGGTCCGTCGAGCAGATCCTAAAGCGCCTCCACCAACTCGGCGTCGTGCTCCCTGCCCAGGTTCGCCCCAATCCCTAACTCCAAATCATCACACATCTCAGCCACCGCTCCCTGTGCAGTCTCCGACAACACAAACCGATCCGCCCGATCGAGAATCTCCTCGCCAAACCGTATCTTCGCCTTCAACCCACGCAACCCGAGAAACCGAAACACATGCGGCGTAAACTGCATATCGCCCCACCAGCAAACATCCTCACCCACCGTCGCTCCGCGGTTCACCTCACACGAATCAAGCGAATACCGCAAAGCTGCAACTCGCAACGGAACCCTCTCATTCAACACTGAGTGAAACAGCCCACGCCGAAACGGCAACACCTCAGTTCCCTCCGTAGTCGTCCCCTCCGGAAAGAACAGCACCGGTAACCCACTCCGGTAAGCCTCCGCCATAGCAGCATTCACACCCGGATACGTCTTCAGCCCACCGCCGCGCTCCACGTACACGGTCCCAGCCTGCGCCGTAAGCCAACCCAGCAGCGGCCAGCCACGCACCTCTGTCTTCGACACCATCACAAACGGCTGCACCGAGCTGTACAGCAGAATATCCAGATAGCTCAGGTGATTTGACACCACCGCCCCGCCAGCGGGCACAGCCCCCTCGACACGACACTCAAACCCCAACACCCTCACAATCCGTCGGCACCAACCATGAATCCACACCGCTCCTTCAGCACCAACCCTGGGTCTTCGAATCCAGCAGTCCACTACTGCCGCCACCAGCAATCCCACAAACAAAAAGCTCCTCAAGCACGAACGCAAGAATCGCCACGCAGCGATCACCACCTCAGCACCCCTCAAGGAATCTCTTCGCCACCCTCGGATGTAGCGTCTGCAGATCCAGCAACGTAAGAAAATCAATCGTCTTGAAGTCCCGATCGATTGCAGGTTCACAGCAGATCTTCGCCCCAATCGTCAGGTAAGCCCGCAGCAGTTTAGGAGCACGAACCTCCGTCAACTGAACCTTAGCCTTCGGCAATCGAAACGCCGCCGTAGCAACCGTCAGCAACCCCGGCTCCACCATGCACCCACGCAACGACTCATACACCGCATAACCCATCTCCGCATCCTGCGACGTCAGCGAGCAGCATCCCATCATGTACCGCCCGCCGTTCACCAGCGCATACCGCGCAATCCCCCGCCACAGCAGGTGCAACACCTCCGCCGACCGGTGCTCCCGATGAATACACGCCCGCCCCAACTCCACAATCTGCCCACGCATCGCCTCATACGGCGCGAAGCAAAACTCCTGTTCGCTGTAATACCCAAAGTACTTCCCAGCCACGTCGCCCATCTGCATCCGATACGTTCCCACGATGGCACCTGTAGTGCGCTCCTGCACAATCATGTGGTCGCACACATCGTCGAAGTGGTCTTTGTCGTACCCATCCACATACGCCGACTCAAGCCCCTCATTCATCTCCAGGTTGAACACCAGAAAACGCAGCCTATACGCCGCAGCCCGCTCTACCTCGCTCAGCGCAAGCCGCACAACGTAGTCTCCAGCCTCCAATCGAATATCTTTCTTCGACGGCAGCTCAGGAGATACAGCCTTATTCGGAAGAAGTGCGATAGACCGCGACTCAGATACTGTGAGCATCGACTCTCCTTGCAACATCCAGGATTGTGGTGCGTTCGATGTCAGTCTGCGTCGTCTCCTGTTACAGAATGTTCACGTCAAATGAACATTCGTTGAATCAAAAATGGTGCATCTCTCCCGCCACCTCTTCTTCTCCTCCAAATGTATGAGTGCGAAGCGCAGCTACCGCCGCTCGAGCCTCCACCGCCGCCTGCTTCCTGTGCAAAACGTCACTTGAAAACTCCATCGGCCCATCGGCAAAACGCACCTCAGCCCTCACCCCACGCAACCCAAGAAACGTAAAGATATGTCCCAGCATGTTCCGGTCTCCCCAATAGCAAACATCATCCGCAACGCTCACATCCGGCCCATTGTCCTCTCGAAAGCCATACCGAATAA
>Ga0302178_10003398_pt1 | contig 12000 bp, 11 predicted proteins | sample I_Palsa_E1_3_FD_198790 | JGI IMG/M metagenome (GOLD analysis project Ga0302178, IMG submission 198790) | Peat permafrost microbial communities from Stordalen Mire near Abisko, Sweden - I_Palsa_E1_3 | ecosystem: Environmental > Terrestrial > Soil > Palsa > Peat permafrost | place: Sweden... | reverse complement strand
CCGCGCGCAAGATCCGCCCGCGCCGCACCTTCAGCGCGTTCGGTGACGTACGCAAGATGCCCAGTGAGTACGAGATCGTCACCCACGCGATGAACTGGACCACCCGGCAGAACCGGTCCGCGGCCTTTGAGCAGAACCCGTCGTCGGCGGCCAACCTGTGGTTCCTCACCTACCGGGACAACTCGCCGCTGCAGGCGGACAACTGGGACGCCTACCGTGACCCGGACGCGCTGACCTACAAGGCCTACGTCAACCTGCAGTCCGACGCGGAGACCAAGGTGCAGGGCGCGCTCGAGGCCCACGCCGACGTGGCGGCCGACGTTCACCTGGCCCCGGAATCGGTCACGCTGCTCGGCCAGCTGTTCACCCCGTCGCGCTATCTGTGCCACGGCTTTCAGCAGGTGCAGGCCTACATCGGCTATATGGCGCCGAGCTCCTACATCACCAACGCGGCCGCCTTCAGCACGGCGGATTGCCTCCGCCGCGTGACCACGATCGCGTACCGGACCAGGGAACTGCAGCTCGCCCGGCCGGATTCGGGCATCGGCTCGACGGAGCGCTCGCTGTGGGAAGACCACGACGGCTGGCAGCCGGCCCGGAAGGCGATCGAGTACGCCCTGATCAGCTACGACTGGGCCGAGGCGTTCACCGCCCTCAACCTCGTCCTCGGGCCGACCCTCGACGATGTCCTGCTGACCCAGCTCGGGCAGGTCGCCAAGAGCAATTCCGACGACCTGGCCTGGCTCCTTACCTCGTTCCTGGCCGAGGACGCCAAGCGCCGCGACCGGTGGAGCCGGGCCCTGGCCGAGTTCGCCGTGAGCCAGCACCCGGCCAACCGCGCCGTCTTCGCTAAGTGGATCGGCCGCTGGTCGGCGTGGGCCGATGACGCGGCGCTGGGACTCGGAACGATCCTGGAAACCGCACCGGGCACGCACGGGTCGGCGGCGGATGTCGCCGCGCACGCCCGGGCCGCCCGGGAGCGGCATCTCGCCGGGCTGCTCGAGACCGTGAGCAGCAACGGAACGAACTGAACGTGGAGACCGCGAGGACCGCGCCGTGGCGGGACACGATCAACATCGATGACCTCTGGGAAGGCGACATGACCGCCGTGCTGGTCGACGGCGAAGCGGTGCTGCTGGTCAACGTCGACGGCGAGGTCCGCGCCTACTCCAACCGGTGCCCCCACCAGGCCTCGGCCCTGGACGAGGGTGACCTGGACGGGGACACGCTCACCTGCGCCAAGCACCTGTGGGAGTTCAACGCCACCACCGGCTGCGGCATCAACCCGGATAACGTGCAGCTGAAGAGCTTCGGCTGCCGGGTCGGCGACGACGGCACGATCTACGTGGACATCGGCCGTTGACCCTCGTCGCCGACTGGCATCTCGACGAACCGCGGCTGCGGGTCGCGGAGCCTGACGGCCGGACCGCGCTCAGCGCCGTCACCGGGCAGCCCGTCATCTCCGCCCGGGCCCGGCTGCGCTTCGGCCCCGGCCGCACCTGCGAGCCGATCGCCCGGCTGCTCGACCGCGCCATCGTCCAGGCCGAGGGCGCGGGCCTTGATCCGGCGCTGCTCGTCGTGGCCGACGGCAGCGTGCAGGCGGCGGAGGACATCGTCCGGGTGCGCCGCAAGGCCCATGGCGTCGCGGACTGGATCCACAGCCCGACCTGCCACGTGCGGATCATCCTGCGGCCAGCTGGACTGCACGCCACCACCCGCCCTGACCTGTCCCCTTCACCCCTGCCGTCCGGATCCCCGTCGCCCGGACCCCCGTCGCCCGCTCCCGCTCGGGCGGCCGAGAGTCCCGCCGGATCGGACGGCCCACGCGTCGCCGCCGTGCGCGAGGCGCTGTCGGAAGTGATCGACCCGGACCTGGGCGTGAACATCGTCGACCTCGGATTCGTCCGGGCCGTGACCATCGAGGAGCGAACTGCCGTCATCACCATGACCCTCACGTCGGCGGCCTGCCCTCTCACCGGTGTCATGGAAGACCAGATCCGCACCGAACTCGCTGCACTTGGTGACCTCGATGGCTTTGTCGTCGACTGGCAGTGGCTGCCTGCCTGGCGGCCGGCTGACATCACCGACAGCGGTCGTGAACAGCTGCATGCCATCGGTTTCACCATCTAGCCTCGGGCGTGGACCCCTCAGCCCGCTCAGAGCTCGTCGAAGACCAGGACAGTGTGGGTTGACAGCACTCCGTCCATCGTCTGCAGCCGGTCCAGGACGAGAGCCCGCAGGCTCTCGGCATCACGAGTGCGGACGAAGAGCACGATGTCATTTTCTCCGGTGACCAGCTGACCGTGCTCGATCTCGGCGATCCGGGCCAGCTCGTGACGGACGTCCTTCCACGAGTGCTGCCTGATCCGGAGGTAGATGTGAGCCGACAGGGACGGCCCGAGACGACGCGGATCGATCACCGCGGTGAAGCCGGTGATCACCTTCTCGCGCCTCAGCCGCTCCACCCGCGCGTAACACCCGGCCCGGGAGATATGGACCCGCTCGGCCAGGGTCCGGATGGACAGCCTGCCGTCCTGCCTGAGCTCCGCCAGGATCCGGTGATCCGTCTGGTCAAGCGAGACAACCTGTCCAGCGGAGGCCGCTTCGACCTGTTCAGAGGAGTCCATTTGGCAATCATTTTACGACAAATAAGTCAGAATTTCCAGAGTTTGCTGTTTAATCTGGACATGTAGCTGAATACCGCGCATGATCGGAGCCATATGCACTACCGCTGAGGAGCGCATGTGGTGACGATCCCTTCCACGCCCGAGCGACTTCTGCCTGCCGCGAATCCGACCACGCTGCTGGACCCGGCAGGCCGGGCGGTCCCCGGCGATGGCCCGGACCTGCCCGATGCCGACGTCCTGCTGGCCTTGTACCGGATGATGGTGCTCGGCCGCCGGTTTGACACCCAGGCCACCGCGCTGACCAAGCAGGGGCGGCTCGCGGTGTACCCGTCAGCGCGCGGGCAGGAAGCGTGCCAGATCGGCGCGGTCCTGGCCCTGCGTCCCCAGGACTGGCTGTTTCCGACCTATCGCGATTCGATGGCAGTGACCGCGCGGGGAGTGGACCCGGTCCAGGTGCTGACTCTGCTGCGCGGAGACTGGCACAGCGGCTACGACCCCTACCAGCATCGCGTCGCGCCCCAGTGCACGCCGCTGGCGACCAATACGCTGCACGCCGTCGGGCTGGCTCACGCGGCGACGATCAAGGGCGAGGACACCGTAGCCCTGGTCATGCTCGGCGACGGCGCGACCAGCGAGGGCGACACGCACGCCGCCCTGAATTTTGCCGCCGTCTGGAAGTCGCCGGTGGTCTTCCTCATCCAGAACAACGGGTACGCGATCAGCGTCCCGCTGGCCAAGCAGACGGCCGCTCCGTCGCTGGCCCACAAGGGCATCGGTTACGGGATTCCCGCCACCGTGGTGGACGGTAACGACGCGGCCGCGGTTTACGCGGTGGTGCGGCGCGCCGTGACATCAGCCGCGGCGGGCGCCGGCCCGGTACTCATCGAGGCGCTCACCTACCGGGTGGAAGCGCACACCAATGCCGACGATGCCACCCGTTACCGTTCCCAGGACGAGGTCGATGGCTGGCTCGGACGCGATCCGGTGACGCGACTGCGGAACCACCTCCGCGACCGCGGCCTGCTCGACGAAGCCGCTATCGCGAAGACCGACGCCGAGGCTGAGGCCCAGGCGGCCGCGTTGCGGCAACGCATGACCACCGACACCCGGCACGATCCGGATGATCTTTTCCGGTACGTCTACGCCGAGCCGACGCCGGAGCTGCGCAGGCAGCAGCGGGAACTGGCCGTCGAGCTGGGCCAAGCTCAAGGAGGCAGGGGTGCGGGATGACGGCGATCGCTGAGCATTACCGGGGGCTGGCGGCCGGGTCGGCCGTGACCATGGCGAGTGCCCTGAACCAGGCGCTTTCCGACGCGCTGACCGAGGACGACTCCGTCCTGGTCTTCGGCGAGGACGTCGCGACGCTCGGCGGCGTGTTCCGGATCACCGACGGGCTGGCCGCCTCGTTCGGCCAGACCCGGGTATTCGACACGCCCCTCTCCGAGTCCGGCATCGTCGGCACGGCCATCGGCATGGCGATGAACGGCTTGCGCCCGGTCGTGGAAATGCAGTTCGACGCCTTCGCCTACCCGGCCTTCGAGCAGATCACCAGCCATCTGGCTAAGCTCCGCAACCGCACCAAGGGCCGGGTAGAGCTGCCCATCGTCATCCGGATTCCCTACGGTGGCGGCATCGGCGGCGTAGAGCACCACTGCGACTCGTCCGAGGCCTATTACACCCACACACCGGGCCTGCGGGTCGTCACGCCGGGGACACCGGCCGACGCCTACGTCCTGCTGCGCCAGGCGATCAGCAGTCCCGACCCCGTTATCTTCCTGGAGCCCAAGCGGCGCTACTGGTCCAAAGAGACGGTCTCAGAGCACCACGGCATCGCCATGGACCGCGCCCTGGTGCGGCGCCCGGGCACCGATGTCACGCTGATCGCCTACGGCGGAGCGGTGGCCACCGCGCTGGAGGCCGCCGAGGCAGCCGAGGAGGATGGCCGCAGCGCCGAGGTCATCGACCTGCGCAGCCTTTCTCCTTTTGACGACGAGACCGTCACCGCCTCGGTCAAGCGGACCGGCCGGGCCATCGTCGTGCACGAGGCGAGCCGTTTCTGCGGTTACGGCGCGGAGGTGGCGGCGCGCCTGTCCGAACAGTGCTTCCACTACCTGGAGGCCCCGATCCTGCGGGTCGCGGGATTTGACATCCCCTACCCGCCGCCGAGCCTGGAGGAATACCACCTACCGAGCGTCGACCGCATCCTCGACGCGATCGACAGGCTGCAGTGGCAGGAAACCGCCGCCCTGGTCAAGGTGGCCAGTTAGATGCCCGCCTTCGTTCTCCCGGATCTGGGCGAGGGCCTGACCGAGGCCGAGATCGTCTCCTGGCACGTTCAGGTGGGGGACATCGTCGCGGTCGACCAGGACGTGGTGGAGGTCGAGACGGCGAAAGCGGTGGTGGAAATCCCGGTGCCGTTCGCCGGACGGGTGGCGGAGCTGCACGGGAGCCCGGGCGACCTGCTCGCCGTCGGGGCTCCGCTCATCACGGTCAGCGATGACCAGACCGGATCGGTCGCCGACGGCGAGAGCGGCGCCGTCCTCATCGGCTACGGCACCACCGACGCCCGGCAGCGCCGTCGGCGGCCATCTCGGAACGGGCCGCCGCTACCGCGCACGGAACATCTTTCCCGGCCGCCGGGGCGGGTCGCGGTGGTCTCCCCGATCGTCCGGCGGCTGGCGCGGAACGCCGGCCTCGATCTCGCCACGATCAGCGGATCAGGCCCCGATGGCCTGGTCACCAGGCAGGACGTCGAACAGGCCATCGCGGCCCGGTCCGCCGTCCCCGCCGTCCCGTCGGTGTCGGCTGCCCCGTCGGTGTCGGCTGCCCCGTCGGTGTCGGCTGCCCCGTCGGTGTCGGCCGTTCCGCCCGGGCCGCCGCTGCCAGTGGTCCGGTCGGCCGGAGCCGACCAGGTCGTCCGGATACCGCTCCAGGGCATCCGCAAGATCACCGCCGACAAGCTCAGCCGGTCGCGGCGGGAGATCCCGGAGGCGACGGTCTGGGTCGATGCGGATGCCACCGAGCTGCTCAGCCTGCGTGCCACGCTGAACGCGGAGGACACCGAGCCCAGGATCAGCCTGCTGGCGCTGCTGTCCCGGTTCGCGGTCCTGGGACTGAGCCGTTATCCCGAGCTGAACGCGAGAGTCGAAGATGACACGATCGTGATGGGTACGTCCGTGCACCTGGGCTTCGCCGCACAGACCGATCGCGGCCTCCTGGTGCCGGTCATTCCTGAGGCCCAGGCCTGCACTCTGGAGCAGCTTTCCGCCGCGCTGGGCGACCGCACGCTCCGGGCCAGGCAGGGCACGCTGCGGCCCGCCGAACTCACCGGCGGGACCTTCACGATCAACAATTACGGCGTGTTCGGTGTAGACGGCTCGGCCGCCATCATCAACCATCCCGAGGTCGCGATCCTGGGCATCGGCCGGATCATCGAACGGCCATGGATCGTAGCTGGCCAGCTGGTGGCCCGGCACCTGGCCCAGCTCACGCTGGCCTTCGATCACCGGGTCTGCGATGGCCAGACCGCGGGCGGCTTCCTGCGGTTCATCGCCGACTGCGTCGAGTCCCCGGCGCGGATCATGCGCTATCTCTAGCGCAGGCCGAAGCGGTCACCGAGCTGGGGCCGTCATCTGCGCCAGCAGGTCGCTCGAGCGGGCGATGCGGGCGTCCAGGTCGGCCAGGAAACCTTCGATGGCGACCCGTTTGGCCTCCACCGTCTCCCGCAGGTCGTGCTGCAGCCGCAGGCTCTCGCGGACCAGGTCCGGGCGCTCGGCGTCGCTGGTTTGCTCGTGCAGGTAGGTGCGCTTGATCTGGGCCATCCGGTCTTCGTTGCGCAGCACGACGGCGATCTCGTCGAGGTTCAGGCCGAGCAGGGCCTGCAGCTGGCGGATGCGCGCCACCCGGGCCAGGTCGTCCTCGGAGTAGCGGCGCATCCCGCCCGGGGTGCAGGCGCAAGGGGTGATCAGGCCAAGCTGCTGATAGTAACGCAGCGCCCGCTCGGAGACTCCGGCCTGGGCCGCGGCGGCCCCGATGCCGAGCAACCGCCCGTGTTGCGCCCCGTTCTGCTCGCCCGGCGGCTCGCTGACGCCGGCCGGCTCCGTAGTGGCCCGGATCGCGCTCGACCTCATCAGATGTTCTCGGCTGAGGATCCGAACTCGGTGTCCGGGCCGGAGCTCGCCGAGGTAGCGGAAACGCCGTTATGGCCGTTCCCTGACCTGGCTCTGTTTCCGTTGCCGCCGGGCAGCGCGGCGGTCCCGTCCAGGCCGGGCAGCCCGTTGCTCTCGTCCAGGCCCACCTCCGCGGCGCTCTCCGCGGCGCCTTCGAACAGTTCCTCGGCCACCGGTTCGGCCGGAGGCTGGTACAGGTAGCGGGGGCCGCGCAAGGCGGAGGCCACCACGGCGATGCCCGTCGCTATGGCGGCGAACGTGAACGCCAGGTGCAGGCCTGCCGCGAACGGCGCCTCAATGAGATGGGGGAAGAACGACCGGCCGGTGACGTAGGCGGCCTGGGCGGGCGTCAGGTGGTTAAGCGCGCCGGTGGGGCCGAGCAGTTGCTGAATCGGGTTTTCTCCGAGGAAGGCCGCGAACAGGCTGCCGATCGGCGGCTCGTTGGCCACCAGGTGGGCGGCGCTGGGATCGACCCCCGCGGCGACCAGCCCCTTGTACAGGTGGACCGGCAGCTTGGAGGCGAGCCCGAGGGTGACGATGGTGAAGAACAGGCCCATCGACAGCACGGTGGCCGAGTTCTGGAAGGTGTTGAGCATCCCCGCGCCCGCGCCCCGCTGCTCCGGCGGGAGGCTGTTCATGACCGATGACTGGTTGGGGGAGAAGAACAGCCCCATGCCGACCGCGAACACGAAGATCAGCACGCCGAACCAGATGTAGCTGAAGTTGATCGGCAGCAGCTCGAGCAGCAGGAAGACCAGTCCGGAGACGATCAGGCCGGCCGTGGCGAAGAGCCTGGCGCCGTAGCGGTCGGACAGCATCCCCGCGATCGGGCCGACCAGCAGGAACCCGATAGTCAGCGGGACCATGTAGATGCCGGCCCACAGCGGGGTCCGGTTGAAACTGTAACCGTGCTGTGGCAGCCAGATGCCCTGCAGCCAGATAATCAGCATGAACTGCAGGCCGCCCCGGCCCAGCGCCCCCAGCAGGCCGGCGATGTTCCCGCAGGTGAACGGGCGGATCTTGAACAGGTTGAGCCGGAACATCGGCTGGGCCACCCTGCTCTCCACCCAGCCGAAGCCGATCAGGATCGCGATCCCGCCGAAGATGGCGGTGAGCACGTAGGGATTGGTCCACCCGGTGGGGTGCCCGCCGTAGGGGAGCAGGGAGTACACGATCCCGGTGAGCACCGAGATCAGCCCGATCGCGAACAGCGCGTTGCCCAGCCAGTCGATCTTGGCCGGGATGCGGATCCCGTTGTCGTGCAGGCTGAGGTAGGCCCAGACCGTGCCGAGCAGGCCGAACGGAACCGAGACCAGGAACACCAGCCGCCACTCGATCGGAGCGAGCACGCCGCCCAGGATCAGCCCCAGGAAGGAGCCGCCTATCGCGGCGATGCCGTTGATCCCCATCGCCTTGCCCCGCTCGTTCGAGGGGAAAGCGTCGGTCAAGATCGCGGTGGAGTTGGCGAACAGGAACGCCCCGCCGACGCCCTGGAACACCCGCATGATGATGATCCACAGCGCTCCGGCCGGCCCGGTGAGCCAGGTCACCGACAGCAAGATCGAGAAGAGCGTGAAGACCGCGAAGCCGAGGTTGTACATCTTGACCCGGCCGTAGATATCGCCGACTCGTCCCAGGCTGACCACCAGCACCGCGGTGACCAGGATAAACCCCATGAATATCCACAGGAAATAGGAGGTGTTCGAGGGTATCAGCGGGTTGAGCTTGATGCCCCGGAACAGCGCGGGCAGCGAGATCAGCAAGATGGACTGGTTGATCGTGACCATCATGATCCCGAGCGTGGTGTTGGACAGGGCAATCCACTTGTAGTTCTTGCCCCGGCCAGCAGTGCCCGGACTCATATCCGGTCGAACGTTGCCAACCGCCATGTGCGCTCCTCATGATGCTTCCTGCGACAGCAGATCTAACCCCGACGTTAACGTTACATGCTCGGGGCTAACGATTGCCAGGCGGCATCCAAATCGCCCGCCTTGGTGTCGCTGGGGCGCCTGAGACCAGAGTAAATAGCCCGGTTTGTATGGTTGTGGCAACCTGCACACACACCATTTTGTGTAGATTGTCACGACCATACGTAGCCGGAGGGCTACGCGGACGAGCGGACGCGCTCCTGCTGACCGGAGGCGCGGTAAAGGGGCCGGTCGGGCCAGTGTGGCGCGACCCCGGCGACCCCGGAAGCCGCGGCGGCCCCGGCGGCCCCGGAAGCCGCGGCGGCCCCGGCGGCCCCGGAAGCCGCGGCGGCCCCGGCGGCCCCGGAGGCGGCCCTCGCGGACCGGATGGCCGGCGTGGGCAGGAGCACAGGTCCCGGGCGGCCGGATGACGGTGTGCGGGCCGGATGCGCCGGGCCAGGCTCGCGGCGGTCGGCGGTGTTCACCAGCCAGAGCCGTCGCGACGGCGCGGTCATGGCGTGCTGGCAGCGGAACTGGCAGCTCACGCAGCCGCCGGCCGCGGCTCGCCGGCGCCGGGTCGAGGCGAAGGCGGCGAAAACCAGCGCCGCGGCGATGGCCGCGCCGCCGGTAGCCGCCAGGGCCGCGACGAGGATGGCCGCGGTGTCAAGGAAATGACCGACGGAGCGGCCGAACACCAGCAAGGCGACGATCAGGAGGGCTGCGAGCCTGCTCGCGGGCCGGGCATAACAGACCATGGTCAGCCTCGCTTTGCTGCGTTTTATCCGTCGAGGGTTTGGCCGTGCGCCGTTGCCGTCCTATACCTGGATCGCTCAATTGAGCCGAAAAGTCAAGACCCTGCGTCGACTGGCCCTGAACGCAGCGTGATCAGAGCGAGCAGTCCGGCGGCCAGCGCCAGCCCGGCCGACAGGTAGAGCGCGGCGTGCAGCCCGTTGTGGAAGGAGGTGTACGCGGCGCCGATGACCTCCTGGACGAGCTTGCCGTAGCCCGAGTAGGCGCTGGTGTTCCTCGGCACCTGACCGGTCTCCAGGGCGTTGGCGACGAGCGTCTGGAAGGCGGCCGGGATGCCGAGATGAGCCATCTGCCCGGCCAGGCTGGACCGGAGCTGCGAGTAGACCAGTGAGCCGAGGACGGCGACGCCGGTGACGGCGCCGATTTCCCGGCTGGTGTTGGTCGCGGACGCGGCCATACCCGATCGCTCGGCCGGCACCGCGGAGAGCACCGAGGAGGTGATGGGCACCACGGTGGTGCCGATGCCGATCCCGGCCAGGGCCAGCGCCACCACCAGCGGCCCGTAGTCCGGGTGCGGGGAGAGGTAGCGGTCCGTCAGAAACAGGCCGGCCGCGAACAGCAGGCAGCCGATCGTGATCGACCAGCGCGGCCCCACCCGGGCCGTCCAGCGTCCCGCGAGCACCGAGGCCGCGATCATCAGGATGGTCATCGGCAAGAACACGACCGCCAGCCGGTAGCCGGACGCGCCGACGACCTCGACCAGGTACAACGCGGTGAAGAAGAAGATAGCGAAGGTGGCGAAGTAAGTGGCGAAGGCGGTGACAAGGGCCGTAGTGAACTCGGGTATGCGCAGGAAGCGCAGGTCAAGCAGCGGATACGGGGCGCGGTGCTCCCACCAGCCGAACGCCGCGAACAATACTGCGCTCGTGCACAGCAAGATAATCACGACGGCCGCGCCGAAGCCTGCCGACTCCGCGTCGATGATCGCGAAGACTCCGGTGGCGAGCGCGCCGGCGCCGAGCAGCGTACCCGGGATATCGACCCGGACCGCCTCGGCGTTCGCGCTCTCCGGCAAGATGATCGCCGCGACGATCAGGGCCGCTAGCCCGAACACCAGGTTGAACCAGAAGATGCCACGCCAGTTCCAGGCGCCCAGGATCAGGCCCCCGATGACCGGGCCCGCGGCGAGCGCGAACCCGGACGTTCCGGCCCATATTCCGACCGCCCGGCTCCTGGCCCTGGCGTTCGGGTACAGCTGACGCAGCATCGACAGGGTGCCCGGCTCGCTGGCGGCCGCGCCTAGGCCCATAACCGCGCGTCCGGCGATGAGCACCGAGACGTTCGGGGCCAGCGCGCACAGGACCGAGCCGGCGCAGAACACGCCGACCCCGGCCAGCATGACCTTCTTGCGGCCGAGCTCGTCCCCGATCATCCCGCAGGCCAGCATGATGCTGGCGAAGGTGAGCGCGTAGGCGCCGACCACCCACTGCAGGTCGGTGACGTCCGCCTTCAGGCTGATCTGCAGGTCGCCGAGCGCGACGCTGACCACGGTGTTGTCCAGGAACGTCAGGAACAGCAGCGAGCAGAGCGTCGCGAGCGCGAGCCCCTGGCCGCCTCGCGCTACGACGCCGGGCCGGTCACCGGAGACCGCCTCCGCCTGCCTAGCCAATCCGCGCGACCCGCCTCAGCCCGATGAAGCGCACGCGGCCGGCACCGAACCACCTGGTATTAGCTTGAACAGGCCGCAGAGGCTGGCGTCGCCGACCTTCCAGATGCCGTCCTGGTACACCGACGTACCGGACTGGCCGGACAGCAGGCTCGTTCCGCCTGACACGATGTTGTAGGTCACGGTGGCCTTGGTCGCGGAGTCCAGCACCACGTTGGTGACCTTGGCCCCGATCCCGCTGGCCAGGGGCAGTTGGGCGAAGGCGCTGATGGCCGAGGTGAACACGCTCCCGTTCTGCAGCAGGGCGGCCTTCTGCGCGGCCGTGGTGCTCGAGCTGAAGAACTTCTCCCAGTTCGTGGTGATCTCCGCCACCGCGGCGGAACTACTGGAGCTGGCCGGGGCAGACGAGCTGTTGGTGGCCGCGGGCGACGAGGCCGCGGAACTCGACGGCGACGTCGCCGCGGACGTGCTGGAACTGCTGCTGCAGGCCGCCACCGTCACGGCCAGAGCCGGGCCAAGCGCCAGGGCCATGATCCGGCGAGTCAAGGGGTTGAACCGCATGACACGCCTCCTTTGTCTCGGTCGGATGTATCGCTGAAGGCTGTCATTATTGCGGGAACTGGCCACTCTTTCAGAGTCTGCACTGAATGTTTGCCCAGGTGCGGCGCCGTACCCGCCGCAGGCCGACGCACGCGTCAGGGAAAGCGGGGCAGGTAACAGCGGCCAGACGCCGACGCCGTCCGATCGCGTCTCGTCTACCAGCGAAAATGTATGAACACGCGGCCGAAGTTCTTCGAGTCCTTCTCCACCCGGTGATACTTCGCCTTGATCTCTTTTTGCTCAAGGAACCGCAGTACGTGCTTCTTGAGCTGGCCGGAACC
>Ga0302178_10003395_pt1 | contig 12008 bp, 12 predicted proteins | sample I_Palsa_E1_3_FD_198790 | JGI IMG/M metagenome (GOLD analysis project Ga0302178, IMG submission 198790) | Peat permafrost microbial communities from Stordalen Mire near Abisko, Sweden - I_Palsa_E1_3 | ecosystem: Environmental > Terrestrial > Soil > Palsa > Peat permafrost | place: Sweden... | reverse complement strand
CCCGTCGGCGTCTCGCTTGCGTGATCGCCGGGGCTGAGAAAAGCAGAGCAAGCTGCGCCCGGAGAAGCCCTGGTGAAGTACTGAAGGACGCGGGTTCGATTCCCGCCACCTCCAAGAGTGCTCAAGGTAGGCCTTGAGCATTGTTGGAGGTGCCCGAAACCCCCGTATATCGCTTGAGTATTCGAGCCGTATGATCACGCCCGAAGGTCAAATTCTAGATCATTTCGCCGAACGGGCAGTGCCGCTTGCCTCCGCGACCGGCCCCTGCTCCGCCGAGCCCCGCTCCGCCGAACGCTCGCCCGAGCCGGTCCGCATCGCGGTGACCACCACGGTGGTGTAGCTCATCGTCAGGCTTCCCCCGATCGAGTCGATAGCGGCCCCGACGCCCGCCAGCACCTCCGCCAGCTTGTCTTGCGGGAGCTGGGTGAGGGTGCCGAAGGTGGGCATCTGGTCCAGCCACTCATCGCGGGTGTAGGACCGCTCCCACTCAAAGCGCCACTGCTCCGGGTGGCCGAACCCGCCCGCCTCCCGGATCCCGTCAGCGATCTTTGCGAACAGCCTCTGGTACCCCTCCAGGGCGGACCCCGCTGGCCCGGCGCCGAACGGCGAGTCCGGCGCCACCCGCCGGTAGACCTCGGCCAGGGCCTCCATCACCTCGGGCGGGGTCTGGAACACATGGTGGAAAGGCGCCAGCCGGCCGCCGGGCCGCAGCACCTGGGCCGCCTTGGCCGCGCCCGCGACCGGGTCCACCCAGTGCCAGGCCGTCCCGGCGATGACCGCGTCGAATTCCCGCCCGGCGGCGTCCCACGCTTCGAACCTGGCCACCTCGACCTCGACCCCGCTGCGCCGCGCGAAGTCGGCCATCCGCGCGTCGGGCTCGACGCCGAGCACCTTGCCGCCGGCCGCCTGGAACTGCCGGGCCTCTATGCCGGTGCCGCAGCCCACGTCGAGGATGTCAGGCCCGGGGCTGGCCGCGACGATCCGCTCCACCAGGGCATCGGGATAGCGAGGCCGGGTCCGGTCGTAGCGTTCAGCGTCCCCGCCGAACGACTCCGCCATCTGCCGATACTGATGCGGCTCGCGTTCCGGAGGAGCCTCGCGTTCCGGAGGAGGCGCTTGCTCCGGCGGTATAGTGGGCATGTGCCCACCATAGTGGGCATGTGCCCACTCGTCAATCGGGCCGGGCCCCGGGTCAGCGAAGGAGGGCAAGGTGCCGACCGGGATAGCCATCCGTGACCCTCGCGACCAGCTGTTCGACGCCGCCGAGCGCATCCTGCTCAAGGACGGGCCGAACGCGCTGACCAGCCGCGCGGTCACCATCGAGGCAGGCTTCGCCAAGGGCGTCCTGCACCGGCACTTCGCCGACTTCGACGCCTTCCTCGCCGAGCTCGTGGTCGATCGCATCGCCCGGATCGAGCACCAGGCCGCCGCCCTGCACGATTCCGCCGGGACCGGCACCGTGGCCGGCAACCTGACCGGCGCGCTGACGGACCTGTTCGGGTCGGTCGCGGTAGCGATCGTCGCCCTCATCATCTCCCGGGACAACCTGCGTGCCCGGCTGCGCCAGGCCACGCCGGACCGCCTGGCCCGGGCCAGGCCGTCCGGCATCCCCCTGCTGGTGGAAGCGACCGCGATGATCGCCTCCTACCTCGCCATCGAGCGTGACCTAGGCCGCATCGCGGCCGATGCCGACGTCGACACGCTCGCGCCCATGCTGATCGGGACCGGCCACCTGCTGTTCGCCGCCCACGACGCCGCCCCGCCCGAGACCGACGCCGTGGCCAAGGTCGTGGCCGCGGCCATCGCCAGCGCCGTGCCAGAACCGCCCCGATAAAACACCACCCTCATAAACGCCGCACTAAACGCCCCCACCCTCCCTCGTCACACCGATAACACCAGTCATTTAATTCGAAAAGTATCCCTACCAAGCGATAATGGTTGCACTAAATACCGGGATTCGCTATTATGTTTGATACAAGTGGATGATCTCTCTGAACGGACGGCGGTCCATGCCCACAGAACCGGTTTCTCCAGACCCCGAGCGGGACGATGACCCCGCCCGGCGTGCTGGCGAGCCGGGTCCGATGGGTCCGACGGGTGAGGCGCCCGATGGATGGCGGGAGCTGCCGCCATCTCGGGAGGACTGGCTGACGCGAGACGAATGGATAGCGTGGCTGGACTCGATCGAGCCCGACGAATGGGACGATCCCGGCGAGGATCCCGACGACGCTCCCACCCAGCCCCACGCTTCCGCTCAGCCGTGTCCCTCTGCCAAAGCGGCCGGGGACACCCGCGCCGTTAAGGGTGGTCGCCGGGGTCCTGGGCAGCCCGGCTCGGCTCGCCGGGCGACCGATGACTCGCCCGGCCCGGCGGGCGCGTTCGCGGCCGGCCATCTGATGGATGCCGCCCCTGGCGGTGCCGCGCTGTTCGGGTTCGCCGAGAACGTGGCCGGGGATGACGACCGGTTCGGCGGGGCCTCCGATGACGAGCTGACCGGGGTGATCTGCGCGCTGGACCGGGCCGAGGCCGCCGCGTCCGCGGTCAAGCTCGCCGCGGTCGCCGAGCTGATCCGCCGCCGGCCCGATCCGGGCTGCGAGCCGGTGCTGGACGAGCCCGGGGGCTGGGAGGAGTTCACCGGTTCTGAGCTGGCTCATGCGCTAGCTGATACGCGCTGGGCCGCGGACACCATGCTGGACCTGGCCTGGACCCTGGCCGTCAAGCTCCCCGGCACCAGGGCAGCGTTCCGGTCCGGGATCCTGCGCCAGTCCAAAGCCGAGATCATCGCCCATGCGGTCGCCAACCTGGACCCCGGCGAGGCCCGCGCCGCCGAAGCGCTGGTCCTGGACCGGGCCGGGCGGCTGACGCCGGGCGGCCTGCGCGCCGCGATCAAGCGCGCGGTCATGCAGGTCGCCCCGGACAAAGCGGTAAAGCGGCGCGAGCAAGCCGAACGGGACGCCCGGGTGGAACGGTGGCCCGAGCTGTCCGGGAACGCCGGCCTGGCGGGCCGGGAACTGCCCCCCGCCGACGTCCTGGCCGCGGACCAGCGCGTCACGTGGTGGGCGACGAAGTTGAAGGAAGCGGGCCTGGACGGCGATATGGACCAGCTGCGGGCCCGCGCCTACATGGACATCATGCTCGGCCGCGACTCCAGGCTCCTCGCCCAGCCCGAGCCCCCCGCAAACACCGACGGCGGGCAGGACTGTCCCGGTCCACAGGCGCCAGATGATCCGCGCGACGGCGGTCCGGGCGACGGCGGGTCAGGCCCGCCGAATCCGGACGGGACCAGGACGCCTCCGACGCCGGGCGTGATCCCGGCCGGGTTCATCGGTCGCATCAACCTCACCATCCCCCTGGCCACCATGCTGGGCCTGGCCGACCGGCCCGGCGAGATCCCCGGCATCGGACCCATCGACCCCGCCCTGACCCGTGACCTGGCCCGCGCTGCCGCCCAGAATCCCAGGACCAGTTACTGCATAACCGTTACTGACCAGCAAGGACACGCCATAGGCCACGGCTGCGCCCGTCCCGAACCCAGAAACCACGCACGTACCGCCGAACGGCCCGGAGCCCGGCCGCCCGGCGGCCACGACCCGCCCGGCGGCCACGACCCGCCCGGCGGCCACGGCCCGTCCGCGGGCCACGACCCGCCCACCGGACCCGGCTCCGGTCCCCAGCCGGAATTCACCTTCACCCCCTCTGGCGATCCCGGGCCGCCCGGCGGCTACGGCACCTGGCGGCTATCTGTCGGCTTGCCCGGACGGCCGGACCTGCTCATCGCGCTCGACCCGATCGCCATCGACACGTGCGATCACAGGTTCGAGGCCCGCGGTCACGACCCGGGTGTCAAGCTCCGGCACCTGACCCAGATCCGGCACGCGACCTGCACCGGCCCGACCTGCCGGCGCCCTTCTGCCCAGTCCGACTTCGAGCACAACATCCCGTACGAAGCGGGAGGCAGAACGTGTATGTGCAACGGCGGCCCTAAATGCAGGCACGAGCACCGGATCAAGCAGCACCCCCGCTGGAAGGTCGAGCAGATCACCCCGGCCACCTTCCGCTGGACCACACCATCCGGCCGCCAGTACACCACCGAGCCAACCCGCTACCCGATCTGAGGCGCACATGAGGACACCCGGCGAAGTCGGATGCTGACTCCGCTAATAGCCTCAGGGCTGGCGCGGCGACTCGAGCTCGGGTTGCGCACCGGTGACGTAAGCCGCCACCTGGCGCACAAATTCCTCAAGGTCGCCCAGGCTCTTCAGCTTGTCGACGACAATCGAATCATCGACCTCGATGTAGTCGTGCACGAGTACGTTGCGGAACCCGACGGCCTTGCGCATCGAGACGGCCAGCTCGGTTGTGAGGACCCCGTGCTTTCCGAGCAGCCGGAAACGAAGGTGTACTTCACGCCGCGCAACCAGATAGGGTCCTGGCGGCGCTCCGGGCTAGCCCCGACTTCCTGCCGGAGGACGGCAGTGTCGTCTGCAATGCTCCGGAGCAGGCGCAGGACGCGACCTTCGTCTACCACGAGCTACCCGCGCCTGCCGGTGACACTGGCCGCGAATTCCCGGTGCGCGCGGGTGATGCGCGGGAGCTCGTCGAAGTAGATCTTCCTGGTGGTAGCCTCCCACCGGACCCGCCTGACGGGATCATCATCGAAGAGCAGCCTGCCGCGGGCCGCTACTCGCCCGGCCAGCTCCAGCGGCGCATGGTCGAGGACCAGGAGGTCCACGCCAGGCGGCATCAGAATGTCGAAGGCGTTCGGCGGCTGGCCGCCAAAGTACGCCGCGATGTCGATGTCCGAATCCGGACGGAACTGCCCGGAGGCGCGACTGCCATGCAGGTAGGCGAACCGTGCCCCGGCGTTCCTGAGCATGGCAGCGGACTCCGCCATCACCTCTGCTGCCCTGGCTTCATCCATCTCTCCAGTCTGGCAGATCATCGTGATGCCTGCAGATCACGCCGACCGGGGCCGCTCGATGCCATGCTCTCTTACATCGAATCCTTCGCCACCGACGACAGCCACCCGAGCCCGCCCGAGCCCGCCCGAGCCCGCCCGAACCCCGCCTGGGAGCCACCCGTGACCTCGACGCCACTTGATGCCCCCCGCCCGCGCAAGGTCACTCCCCGTCAAGCCGCCCAGATCCTGGCCGAACGAGACCCTGTGCTTGCCCGTCTCCTCGCCGAAGCAGGCCCGCCGACCTTCCCCAAACCCACCGGCACCCACTTCGCCACCCTCGTCCGCTCCATTACCTACCAGCAGCTCGCGGGGGCCGCCGCCCGGGCGATACACGGCCGGCTGATCCTCGCCCTGGACGGCGACGTCACCCCCGAGCGCGTCCTGGCCACCCCGACCGCGCTGCTCCGCGAGGCCGGCCTGTCGGCCGCCAAGGCCGCCTCCCTCCAGGACCTGGCCGCCAAGGTCCTCGACGGCACGGTCGTGCTCGACTCCCGTCGGCTGGCGCGGGAAAGCGACGCGGAGATCGTGGCCCGCCTGTCGAGCGTTCGTGGCATCGGGAAGTGGTCCGCGGAGATTTTCCTGATGTTCCAGCTCCGGCGGTTGGATGTCTGGCCCACCGGAGACCTCGTGGTCCGCCGGGGGTTCGGCCTTGCGTGGAATATCCCCACGCCTACGCCGAAGCAACTCGACCTCCTCGGCGAGCCGTACCGGCCCTACCGCAGCGTCGTCGCCTGGTACTGCTGGCGGGCGGCTCAGCTCTACGCCGGCGCGGCCCGGACCCCCGTGACCAGCTAGCGGATCGAACCAGCTAGGGGACGGGACCAGCTAGGGGAGTAGCGAGCGGACCGGATCAGCTAGGGGAGCGGCTCGGTCTGGGGAGACTCCGCCGGCTCGTGGTGCGCGGGCTCTATCCGCTGCTTACGGAAGCCGGGGAGCAGGCGAGCCAGGACCAGCGCGCCGACGATGCACGCCAGGCCACCGGAGACGACGGAAAAGGTGTCGCCGAAGCCGGTCGCGACCGCGCCTGCCTCCAGGTCTCCGATCCGGGGACCGCCGGTGACCACGGCGATCTGCAGGCCCGCCAGCCGGCCCCGCAGCGCGTCGGGCACGGCGAGCTGGACGATCGTGCTGCGGAACACGGCCGAGATCACATCGGCGCAGCCCGCGGCGGCGAGCAGCGCCAGCGCGGCGGGAAGCCAGTGCACCAAACCGAAGGCGGTGATGGCGGCGCCCCACGCGATGACGGCGACGATGACCGCTAGGCCCTGGCGCTGAATCCGGCTGACCCAGCCGGTGGTGAGCGCGCCGATCAGGGCGCCCGCGCCCGGCGCGGCGTAGAGCAAGCCGAGCGTCGTGGCTCCGCCCCCGAACAGCCTGGTGGCCAGGGCCGGGAACAGGGCCCGCGGCATGCCGAACACCATCGCGTTGATGTCGATCAGGTAGGCGCCCTGGAGGGCCTGCCGTCCGCGCACGAAGCTAAGGCCCTCGATGATCGAGCGCAACCCTGCGCGCTGGACCGTCGCGCCGCTTGGCGGCTGGGGTGACATCATGAACGCCCCGAACAGGGCCGCCCCGAAGCTGGCCACGTCCATCCAGTAGACGAAACGGACCCCCGCCCCGGCCAGCAGCAGCCCGGCCACGGCCGGACCCACCACCAGGCCGAACTGGAACAGGGACTGGAACATGGCATTGGCGGTCGACAGTTCCGACCGGCGGACCAGGCGCGGGACGATGGCGCTGCGCGCGGCGTTGTCCAGCGGGCTGAACCCGGCGGAGGCCGCGGGCAGCACGAACAACGGCCACAGCGAGGTGCCCAGGTCGGTGTTGACCGCCAGGCCGGCGCTGCACAGGGCCGGCAGCACCTGCGCCATCATCAGCAGGCGGCGCCGGTCCATGGCGTCGACCACCGACCCGCCCAGCAGCGATCCGGCGATCAGCGGGAACAGCTGGAACAGCGACACCAGCCCGACGTCGAGGGAGGAGTGGGTCAGCCGGTAGACCTGGTAGGGCACCGCCACCGTGGTCAGCTGGGTGCCGAGGACCGACACCAGCTCGCCGGCGATAAGCCAGCGAAAATCGCGGGACCGCCGTAGCGGCGTCAGGTCGATGAACAGGCGGCGGCGTGCGCGCCGGGGCGGCTGCTCCGCGCGCTCGCCCACCCGGTTTCCTCCCCTGAATCGGCCACAGCCACCGGTTCGCCGAACAACATCCGTACGGCAACCGGTATCCCGGCAGGCTGGGCGATCAATCGTTACGCCTGCGTCCAGGCTAGCCGGGAGCGCCCGCCGCGAGCGCCCGCCGCGAGCGCCCGCCCCGAGCGCCGACCGCGAGCGCCAGCCGCGAGCGCCGACCCGTCAGGCGCGCGGCCGGACCTACCGGCGGCTGATGAAGGCGACGCGCCGGTGAAATCGCCGAACGGCCGCAAAATAAGCCGTTGCACGCGCTTTCACGGTGCCAAGGATCGTCGATCATTACCATTCTGCTTCCGAACACGGGATAATAGGGCGACAGATAGAAACGGTTGTGGCTTACCGGTTTCACCGCAGGCACCCGGGTAGCGGCGTGCCCAGAACCCGGGAAGGCAGTGCCATCTGGCGAAGGCAGTGCTGCAAGGTCGGTGCGATGGAGTCCGGAGGGAAGGGGATGGGATAATGGCGGCGATGAAGCCGCGGACGGGAGACGGTCCGCTTGAGGTCACCAAAGAGGGTCGCGGCATCGTGATGCGTGTCCCGCTTGAAGGCGGCGGCCGTCTCGTTGTTGAGCTCACAGCTGACGAAGCAGCCAGGCTTGGTGACGCCTTGAAATCGGTGGTTGGGTGACCGATCCGCTGACGCCCTCTAGTCGCCCCTCTTGACCGCGGCGAGCAGGCCCTCCCCGAGTGGCAGCAGCACCGGCACGAGCCGGTCGCTCACGCGCACCTGGCTGGCGAGGTCGAGCGAGGAGTCGAGCGAAGAATCGCCGTTGCCCTCATCATCTCCATCGTCCCCGGGGGGATCCGCGGGGTCTGCCAGCAGGGCATTGTTGAAAGCTACGACGCCGCCGGGCCGCAGCAGGCGCAGCGCGGCGGTCAGATAATCCACGTAGTCCCGCGCATCCGCGTCGCAGAACACCAGGTCGTAGGTGCCGTCGGACAGCCGCGGGAGCACGTCGAGCGCGCGGCCGAGGATGAGGCGGGCCTGGTTCTGCGCGAAGCCCGCCTGCGTGAACGCCTTACGGGCCATTCGCTGGTATTCAGGCTCGGTGTCCACGCTGGTGAGCGTGGAGCCCGGCCGCATCCCGCGCAGCAGCCAGATCCCGGAGCTGCCGCAGCCGGTGCCGATCTCGACGGCGGTCCTGGCCCCGACCGCGCAGGCTAGGAAGCGCAGCGCGGCGCCCACCGCCGGGAGTACCGGCTCGGTCCCTCCGAGGTCGGCTGCGTTCGCCCGGGCCGCGAGTAGCGGCTCGTCCTCGGGTACATATTCTGCGGTATCAGAAAGTGGCCCCATTCAAAGCAGCCTAGCGCCAGATCCGCAGGTCCGGGAACTCTCCGGGCTTCCAGCCCGTTACCTAGACGGTACTGGCCGGGCCTGCGCGGCCCGCCGCGAGCTGCTATATGGCATCCGAAGGTATGGCATCCGAACACAACTGGCGCAACGGAAGAATCCAGGGCACGATGGTGACAGTCCCGGCACTGTGTGACCCGGAGGGCGGAGTGGTGGACGAGGCCGGTCGACGCCGACCCCCGGCGGGTCAGCCTGCCCCGGCCGACTGGAACCTCCCGACATGGGAGGACATCGTCCGGGTGCATTCGACCCGGGTCTACCGTCTCGCCTACCGCCTGACCGGCAACCCGCACGACGCGGAGGACCTGACCCAGGAAGTATTCGTCCGGGTATTCAGGTCGCTGTCGAGCTATACGCCGGGCACGTTCGAGGGCTGGCTGCACCGCATAACCACGAACTTGTTCCTTGACTCGGCGCGTCGCAAGCAGCGGATCCACTTCGAGGGACTGGCCGATGAGATGGCGCACCGGCTGCCGGGCTCCGAGCCCACCCCGGCCCAGGCCTTCGACGACACCCATCTTGACGACGACGTCCAGGCCGCGCTGAAGGCGCTTCCCCCCGAGTACCGGGCGGCGGTCGTGCTGTGCGACATCGAGGGCTTCTCCTACGAGGAGATCGCCGCTACCCTCGGCGTCAAGCTAGGCACGGTGCGCAGCCGGATTCACCGCGGCCGGGCTCAGCTGCGCTCCGCCCTGGAGCACCGTCGGCCCGCGCCGGTCGGCGTGCACCCGGGAACCGCGAAGGACTCACAGCGATGAGCCACCTTGGTGACCGGCTGTCAGCCCTCGTCGACGGCGAGCTCAACGGAGCCGAACGGGACCGCGCTCACGCTCACCTCGCCAGCTGCGAGCAGTGCCGGACCGAGGCCGCCGAGCTGCGGGCCCTGAAGCAGAAGCTGAGCACGCTCATGACCGGCGCGCCGGCCGAGGCCGCGATGACCAAGCGCCTGATCGCGCTGACCGGGCCGGGAGGGCCGATGCCAGCGCGGCGCGGCCTGCTCCGGGTCGCGCGGGGCTCGCGGCGCGCGGCCACCCGGGCATCGAGGCGGCCCGGAGCCCGCGGACTCCGCGGACCGCGGTCGGCGCGGCGCAGACGCTACCTGATGCTGGGCACCGTCTCCCTGGTCGTCGGTCTCGGCACGGCCGCATTCTCGGCAGGCGGCGCAGGCGAGGCGGCTCCGGGACCACGGATCACCCCGCCGGTGGAGATGTACAGCGTTGAGCACGCCATCACGACCGGCCAGGTCCCGTTTGCTCCTCCGCAGACAAGCCCGGCCGCGTCGAGTTCAGCCGCGTCGAGTTCTGCCGCGTCGCTTCCTTGAGGTCCGTGTGTTCAGTTCCAGCTTTCTCGTGAGCCGTCGCCGTGGCGAGGGCCGGTCGCCCCTGCTGCTGGCGGCCGCGCTGGTGATGGCGCTGCCCGGGTTCCTGGTGACGGCGTGCAGCAGTCAGCCGGGCACCGGGACGGCGCCGAACGAGGCCGCCGCGGCGGCCGTAGGTTCCGTCGCGGCCGCGGGCAAGGCTCCCGCGACGGAACGCCGGACGAGCAGCGCCCAGGCCCTGCGCCTGCTGAGCCAGGCGGCCCAGGCGGCGATCTTGATGTCGTATCAGGGCCAGGAGGTCGTCACCCGCTGGAGTGACGGCAGCGGGAGCGTGCTTGTCTCCGATATCTGGCACGTCAGCGGCGGCCAGACGGTCACCCAGACCCTGGCCGCGGGGAACTCGCTCAGCAGCCAGCCGTACCTCTCCTCGGACGACGACAGTCAGGCGCCGGAGGGTGTTCTCGGCGTCACCGCGCCCCTCATCCGCCTGCTCGAGACGCATTACACCGTGGTGTACGCGGGAGCGGGCTCGGCCGGCAACCGGGCGGCGCAGGTGGTGGAGGCCAGGCGCGAGGACGGCAGCCTGGCCGCCAGGTTCTGGCTGGACGACACGACCAAGCTGCCGCTCGAGCGTGAGGTCTTCGATTCGGCCTCGCACGTGATCAGCCAGGATATGTTCATCCAGGTCCGCTTCTCGAGCCAGGCCCAGGCGGCGCCGGTCGGCGGCCCGTCCGATCCGCCCGGGCCGTGGGCCGACCCGCTGTCGCACGCCCAGCTTCTCGCGCTGCCCACCCAGGGCTGGCTGGTCCCGTCCGGGCTGCCCGGCGGGCTCTTGCTGTTCACCGGGGCCAGGACCACGACGAGCACCGGCACCGTGCTCGATCTCGGCTATTCCGACGGCCTGTCCGTGGTCTCGGTATTCGAGCAGCGAGGCCACCTGGCCACCAAGCTGGACGGCTGGCAGCGAACCACCGTGGACGGCCATGTCATTTACGTCGCGGAACCCGATCAGAGGTCCCTCACCTGGTCTAGCCGCGGCATGGTGTACACGGTGATGGCGGACGCGCCGGTCCAGACCGTCGACGCCGTGGTCGGCGTGCTGCCGCACGACACGCCGCCCGGATTCTGGAAGCGCATGTCCCGGGGTTTTGTCCGGCTGGCCTCCTGGGTCAACCCGTTCGGCTGACGATGAGAAACCAAGCCGGCCGCGCCTGGGCTCCGAAAGACTCGCGTACGGGGTTAAAGTGATGACCAGAGCGTGTCGACCTGCCCGACGGAGAGCTGAAGCCCGTGTTCGACCTGTCACCTGCCAAGCTTCTTATCCTCGCGGTGATCGCGCTCGTCATCTTCGGCCCGAACGAGATCCCGAAGATGGCCTCTCAGGCGGGCAAGGCCCTCCGCGACCTGCGCAGGATCGCCGAGGGCGCCAAGAATGACCTCCGGGATGGGCTAGGCCCCGAGTTCGCCGATTTCGAGTTGGAGGACCTGCACCCGAAGCGGTTCGTGCAGAAGCATTTCCTCGACGATCTCAACGGGGATTCCGCCAAGGCCACCGCGCCGCCTGCCCGGTCAGCCCGGTCCAACGGGACGCTGCTCGCTCCAGGCGAGCAACCCCCCTTCGACCCCGACGCGACCTGAACCCCGAAGCCCCCAAAGCCCCGAAGCTTTCAGCGCGGCGAAATGCCGAGGCTACGCCCGGCCAGGCCGCGGCTGCGGGTGCCGAGTTCGTCCGCGATCTTCCGCAGCGCCAGCGCCGCCGGGGAGGCGGGATCGCCCAGCACCAGCGGAACCCCCGCGTCTCCGCCCTCGCGCAGCCGGACGTCGATCGGTACCTGCCCGAGCAGCGGAACCGGAGCGCCGCTGAGCCGGCTGAGCGCGGCGGCCACCGTGGCCCCGCCGCCCGAGCCGAACAGCTCGGTCTGCTCCCCGCAGTGCGGGCAGACCAGGTAGGACATGTTCTCGATGACCCCGGCGAGCCGCTGGTGGGTCTGCATGGCGATCGCGCCCGCCCGCTCGGCGACCTCGGCCGCGGCCAGCTGCGGGGTGGTCACCACGAGCAGCTCGGCGGACGGCAGCATCTGGCCCAAGGAGATGGCGATGTCGCCCGTGCCCGGGGGCAGGTCGAGCAGCAGCACGTCCAGGTCGCCCCAGTACACGTCGGCGAGGAACTGCTGCAGCGCCCGGTGCA
>Ga0302178_10003393_pt1 | contig 12013 bp, 13 predicted proteins | sample I_Palsa_E1_3_FD_198790 | JGI IMG/M metagenome (GOLD analysis project Ga0302178, IMG submission 198790) | Peat permafrost microbial communities from Stordalen Mire near Abisko, Sweden - I_Palsa_E1_3 | ecosystem: Environmental > Terrestrial > Soil > Palsa > Peat permafrost | place: Sweden... | reverse complement strand
GGGGACTTCGGGTTCCCGGAACCCGCGTCCGACGATCTTGTACGGGTACGGCGGGTTCGATATCAGCCTCACGCCCGCGTACTCGCCGAACGTGCTGGCCTGGGTGGCCGCGGGCGGCGTGTACGCGGTCGCCAACCTGCGCGGCGGCAGCGAGGAAGGCGAGGAATGGCACCGGGCCGGGATGCTCGACCGCAAGCAGAACGTGTTCGACGACTTCCATGCCGCCGCGGAGACGCTGATCAGGGACGGGTGGACCACGCCGGAGCAGCTCGCCATCTCGGGCGGGTCGAACGGCGGGCTGCTGGTCGGGGCAGCCCTGACCCAGCGGCCGTCGCTTTACGCGGCGGTGATCTGCTCCGCGCCGCTGCTCGACATGGTGCGCTACGAGCGGTTCGGGCTCGGGCAGACCTGGAACGTCGAGTACGGCAGCGCATCCGACGCCGAGCAGCTCGGCTGGCTGCTGTCGTACTCGCCTTACCATCACGTGGTACCTGGGACGGCGTATCCGGCCGTGCTGTTCACCGTATTCACCAACGACACACGGGTAGACCCGGTGCACGCCTACAAGATGTGCGCGGCGCTGCAGTACGCGACCTCGTCCGGCCCTGGGCGGCCGGTGCTGCTGCGGGCCGAGGGGCAGGTGGGGCACGGGGCACGCGCGGTGAGCCGCTCGGCTTCGCTGTCGGGGGATACCCTGGCGTTCGCGGCCAGGTACACCGGGCTGCGGATGGGGTAGGCGGCGGGGGCCCGGCCGGTCTCTCGCCGCGCGGATGGGAAATGGCCTAGCGTCGAGCCCATGAACTCCAATCACGCAGAGCTGATGCCGAGCCCGGAATGGTTCGCGCACATCCAGGATGAGGTCCTGCCGCAGGCGATCGCGGGCGTCTCACTCGGTCCCGATCTGCTCGAGCTCGGGCCGGGCTGGGGGGCGGCCACCGAATGGCTGCGGACCCGGGTCGCCCGGTTGGTCGCGGTGGAGCACGAGCAGGAATCGGTCACCCGGCTGGCGGAGAAGTACGCGGGCAGCAACGTCTCGGTCGTGTTCGGCGACGCGGCCGCGCTGGAGTACCCGGACGCCTCATTCGACACGGTGGCCACCTTTACGATGCTGCACCACGTGCCCACCCGCGCCCAGCAGGACCGGGTGCTGGCCGAGGCGTTCCGGGTCCTGCGGCCGGGCGGGGTGTTCCTCGGCTCGGACAGCCTGCCCAGCGACGGACTGCACCAATTCCACGAGGGTGACACCTACAACCCGGTCGAGCCAGCCGCGTTTCTCACCCGGCTGCAGACGGCCGGCTTCGCCGCGATCACCCTGCATGTGGCGTACAACCTGATCTTCACCGCCCGGAAGGAAGGCTGACCGTTTAGAGAGCTTTCCGCCGGGGCGGGCACACGGGACGCGGCTGCGCAGTAGCCTCGCGTGTGGCGCTCGCTGGCCTCGGGTGGCAGCTGTCGGCCTCGCGTGAGGCCGGGCTTGCCGCTGTCGGTTGTCGGTTGTCGGTTGTCGGTTGTCGGTTGTCGTTGTCGTTGTCGTTGTCGCCCTGTCGGCCGTCGGAGGGAGTTCTGTGTTTCATGCCACCAGCTTTGGCCTCGTCGATCTATCGGGCACGCTGACTGGCAGTTGCGGAAGCGATCCGGGAATCGCCTGCCGGCTGGCCTGGGACCTCAGCCACAGCACCAACGCCGCGCAGCTGGTTAACGTCTACCTGGCCGGCCCGGCGAGCCGGGTGGGCCGGATCTTGTTCATCATCGCCCTGGCGCTGCTGGTACGGACGGCCCTGTGCCGACTGCTCAACCGGATGGCCGAGCGCGCCGCCACGGCGACGCTGCCGGTGGCTCCTAACGGCCGGGTGCACAAGGCGGCCCTGGCGGTGCACGCGGCCGGCTCGGAGCGCCGGGCGCAGCGGGCCCGGGCCCTCGGCTCGATCCTGCGCAGCGCCATCTCGGCCGTCGTGTTCGGCATCGCGGCGCTGACCATCCTCGGAATTCTCGGCTTCGACCTGGCGCCGCTGCTGGCCAGCACCACCGTGCTGGGCGTGGCGCTCGGCTTCGGCGCGCAGAACCTGGTGCGTGACTACCTGGCGGGCATCCTGATGCTGGTCGAGGATCACTACGGGGTCGGTGACACGATCAACGCGGGGGTCGCGACCGGAACCGTCGAGGCGATGACGCTGCTCACTACCCAGGTGCGAGACGTCAACGGCGTGGTGTGGCACATCAGGAACGGCACCATCGACAGCGTGGGCAACGAGTCGCAGGGCTGGTCCCGCGCGGTCATCGACTACCCGGTCCCATACGGCGAGGATCTGGCCCGGATCAGGCACCTGATGGAGCAGGCCGCGGGCAGCCTGTATCGCGAGCGCGGCTGGCGCAAGGTCATGCTGGAAAAGCCGGAGGTCTGGGGCGCCCAGGAGCTCTCGAGCAAAGAAGTGACGATGCGGATCGTGGCCAAGACCGCACCCATGCGGCAGGTGGAGGTAGCCCGCGAGCTGCGGGCCAGGGTCAAGGCAGTGCTGGACGCGGCGGGCGTGCCGCCGGCCGGCCCGGACACGATCGTCATCACGGCGCCGTCGGGCCAGGGGGTCCAGGGCGGCGAGGCGGGTGCGCTGCCCGGTCCAGGGGTGCTGGCGGCCGCGTCCGCAGAGGCGCGCGCGGGAGGCGAGTTGGCTGGGTCGCAGGAGGATTCCGCCGCGGAACTCGCGCAGGACGAGGAAGGCGCGGAGCCGCGGGGGGAAGGCGCGGAGCGCGCCACCCCGTAAGATTCCCCCATGAGCCAGCCGACCAGCTTCTACGAGGCAGTGGGCGGGGAGGAGACCTTCCGCCGACTGGTTCACCGGTTCTACCAGGGCGTCGCGGAAGATCCTGTACTGCGGCCGGTGTACCCGGCTCAGGACCTCGGCCCGGCCGAGGAGCACCTGGCCCTGTTCCTCATCCAGTACTGGGGCGGCCCGCGCACCTACGACGAGCTGCGCGGGCATCCGCGGTTGCGAATGCGCCACGCCAGGTTCGCCATCGGCGAGGCCGAGCGCGACGCCTGGCTGCACCAGATGCGAGTGGCTCTCGACGAGCTCGCCCTTGACGGCACGCTTGAGACCCAGCTCTGGGACTACCTGGTCATGGCCGCGCACAGCCTGATCAACGTCGACCCGGCATCCGGTCGGCCAGACCTTGGCCTAAGACCTGCCTGAGGCTGTTCGACGCGGGCGTGCGGCGGCGACAGATAAAACTGCCGGTAGTGATTTAGTACGAAATAGTGCTGATTTAGCCGTTGTTCGTCCGGCCGGGAGGACATTGACCTGACGATGGTTCTGGTGCGAAACTCCTGGTGTTCCATCTGCGCCCCGGCCCTGACCGTTAGGATAGGCGCCTGACGCGCAGACCCCGAGCCGGAAGAGGACCAGATGTCGGACGGGTCATCCGGGCCTGGTCCCGCCCAGCCAGCCGATGCAGGTGACGACGAGCCTACGCGTGTCATGTGGAGGCGCGATCCAGGAGGCCGGGCTGACCTGGCCGGACCTTCGCATCAGCCGGCGGCCGACGCCGTGTCGCCGTACGCGCCGACATACGTCCCGCCGACGGAGGCCGTGTCGCCGTACGCGCCGACATACGTCCCGCCGACGGAGGCCGGGTCGCCGTACAGGCCGGCTCACTCCCGGCCGCGCCAGCCCCCGGCGGACACCGCCGCATCCTATGTACCCACCTACGTGCCGCCACGGGACGAGCCGCCGTGGGAGCCAGCCAGCGTCCCGCCACCGGACGAGCCGCCGTGGGAGCTAGCCAGCGTCCCGCCGACCGCAGCCGCGCCGTCGTACACGCCCACCTCCGTCCCGCCGCGCCAGCCCCCGGCGGACACGGCCGCGCCGTCGTACACGCCCACCTCCGTCCCGCCGCGCCAGCCCCCGGCGGACACGGCCGCGCCGTACGCGCCCGCCTATGGTCCGCCACGGGACGCCGAGACGGCGAACCCGTCGTCGGAGGTCGTGCGGTACGGCCCCGGGGTACCAGTGAGCCAGGCTGGCGTCACGGCCGAGCAGGTGTGGCGGACTGGCCGCCTGCCCGAGCCGGGACGGCGCCCGGGACGGCTGCGCCGAGTGGCCGGCGTCGCGCTCACGGTGATCTTGCTGGCGGCTGCGGGCGTGGTGCTATTCCTGCGTTTCCACCACGCGCCGTTCGGTGTGACCGGCGTCGCTATCACCCAGCAGACGAAAACCGCGTGCGGGGTCGACCTGACCGGGCGGATCACCACCAACGGCTCGGCCGGAACAGTCTCCTACCAATGGGTGTTCCGGCCTCAGGTGCAGGCGCCGCAACCACTCAATCAGTCGGTCACCGCCGGGCAGCATGCGGCGTACGTGACCGTCGCCGTCGAGGGTGAGGGCCGCGGCAGCGCTTCGCAGACCGTCACCTTGCAAGTTCTGGGCCCCGGCACGGGGACCGCAACCACCCGCGTGAGCGTCAGTTGCTGACGGTCGCCGACGGGCAGCCGCCTTGTTACCCGGTGACGTCCGGTCTTACCGGCCGGGATGAGGCCGCATTAGGGAGCAGATCCGCATGGCGGACTGGGATGTTCCGGGGTTTACCGAGCTGAAAGCGCTCGGCTCCGGCGGGTTCGGCGACGTGGTGCTGGCCAGGCACGACGAGTCAGGCACGCTGGTGGCGATCAAGTACCTGCGTCGTAACCTGCTGGACGACCCGGAATGGGTCGAGATGTTCCGCAGCGAGGCGGCCGTCCTGGCCTCCCTCGACGATCCGAACGTCGTCCGCCTGTACGAGTACGTCGAATCGCCGGCGGGCGCCGCGATCGTTATGGAGCTCATCGACGGCGTCTCGGTACGTGAGATCCTGGTTCATCAGGGCAAGACCACGCCGGAGGCGGCGCTGGTAGTCTTGCAGGGCTCGCTGCTCGGCCTGGCGGCGGCGCACCAGCGCGGCGTCGTACACCGGGACTACAAGCCGGAGAACGTGCTCGTCAACGGCGACGGAGCGAGCAAGCTGACCGATTTCGGCATCGCGGCGCGAGTCGGGGACCAGGCGATTCCCGCCGGCACCCTGGTCTACGCGCCGCCCGAACAGTTCGGCGGGACCCCGGCCAGCCCGGCCAGCGACGTCTACGCGGCCACGGCCACGTTCTACGAGTGCCTCACCGGCAGTCCGCCGTTCCGTGGCGACACCGCCGAGGCACTGCTTCACCAGCATCTGGTCGCGCCGGTCCCGCTGGACCCGGTACCCGAACCGCTGCGACCGCTCGTGGCCGCCGGGATGGCCAAGGAACCCGAACAGCGGCCGACTGACGGTACCACCCTGGTCGCCGCCCTCCAGGCGGCGGCCGCAGGGGCCTACGGCCCGGACTGGGAGAAGCGCGGCCGGTCGCACCTAGGCGAAGCAGCGTTGCTGCTGGCGGCGCTGTGGCCGTCCGGCAGACCGCCGGCGGCAGAAGGCTTCACGGTGGAGCGGATCCCGCTGTTCCGGCGGGCTAGAGCGGTCAGGGCGGCCGCCGTGGCCGTGGTGGTGATCGTGGTCGCGGGAGCAGGTACGGCCTTGGCCCTCACGAGCCTGCATAATGCTCCGGCCCCGGCCCCAAGACGCCCCGCGGCAGAGGTCCAGCACATCTCGCTCCAACCGCCGTCGCCGTCGCCGTCGCCGTCCTCGCCGAAGCCATCGCCGACACCGTCGCCATCCCCGTCCCCGTCCCCGACGGCGCCGCCGCCGGTATTCTCGCCCCCGCCGACGGCTCCGTCTTCGGCGTCGTCATCGGCCAAGCCGAAGCCCTCGAAGAAACCCTCGCCGTCGCCGTCGTCATCGTCGACTTCGCCGCCGCCGACCAGCACTGCGCCGACCACCCCGCCGCCGACCACCTCGCCCTCCACCTCGCCGCCGGGCCGCTGACCTTCCCTCCGGCGTCTCTGGTCGCCGGGACAGCCAGAATATGGCCGAACGATCAGGGCTTTGCGTTGACGCGAAGACCAGTGACGTCGTAGAGGTGATGGACGGGGTCGTGGCTGAAGTACCTGGCGAAGGTCTCGACGGTGAAACTGGCGCCGTCGCCGCGGCGGCCGGTCCGCTGCCACTGGTCGCCGGTCACGCCCTGGAAGCGGTTCGCGATCACCTGGGCTGACTGGCCCAGCTCCGCGGCGACCTTGGCGGGATCTTGCTCCTGGTAGCGATCCGCGACGGCGGTCTCGTCCTGATCCCAGTTGGGGAACAGCGGGTCGTCAGCGGCGAGCATCATGTCGAGCCGCTCGTCGAACAGCCGGAACACGTCGCGGACGTGACAGCCGTACTCGAGGGCCGACCACGTGCCCGGCGCCGGGCGAGTCCCGGTCTCACCTGGACCGGTCAGCAGGTCCTGCCAGGCCGCTGCGTTCATCATGATCATCTCGGGCACCGCTTCCCGGGGGAAGCTCTGGGTGTCGAAGCCGCACTCGGGGCAAGGCCTGCGCAGCACCCACGTCCAGTCCTTGGTGTCGGGGATGATCGTCATGCCGGAAATGCTACTTGGCTCATAGGCTGGTCACATGGACCAGGAGATAGTCCCGTTCCTGATCGACGTCCGCGAGGCGGAACTGACCGACCTGCGGCGGCGCCCGCGGCAGACGCGCTGGCCCGAACCCGAACTCGTTCCTGATTGGTCCCAGGGTGTGGCCGCTTCCATCGGACTCGGTTTCCGCTCCACGCAATTCCGCGGAGCGTAGCCGCCGCGCACCCCGCAACGACCTGAGCGGCCTGGACGTCAAGGACCTATGACCGAACGGCAGGTCCTCGTGCCCCCGCAGCGGATCCCGCGCAACGTAGACGTCGCCACTCGCCGCGTTCCCTGGCCACGACCGGAGGGACTACAGATCAGACATTTCCGACATATGGCGACCAAAATATTCTTGCCACTCGCAGAATATCCGGCCCGGATTCAGTGTGGTGTTCCCCCGGCCCCGTCCGGCCGCGACGCCCTCCAGCTGGCCATCATCGGCAAAGCTGTCGCCCTGCTGTCCGGCCCCGGCGGCTTGGCCTCGTTCCTGCGGCGCAGGCAGCTCGGCGGACGGCTGGGCGGCCCGAGCCTGCCGCTGGACGTCGAAGACTGCGGGCTGTTCTGCTGGTTCCACCACCACATCGCGATCCACCTATGGGGCTGGACCGTCGTCCTGAACCCCGACGGCACCACCACCGCCTACAGCCCCGACAGGACCAAGGTCCTGCACAGCCACGGGCCACCCTGCTCATCCGGGTAGCCCGCCGGGACACCGCGTGACCGAACCAGCTGGGGGGCTTAGCCGCGGGTGAGCTTTCGGTAGGTAACGCGGTGCGGGCGGGCTGCCTCGGCGCCCAGGCGGCCGATCTTGTTCTTCTCGTAGGCATCGAAGTTGCCCTCGAACCAGAACCAGTTCGCGCCGCCCTCCCAGGCCAGGATGTGGGTGGCGACCCGATCCAGGAACCAGCGGTCGTGGCTCGTGATGACCGCGCAGCCGGGGAACTCGAGCAGCGCGTTCTCCAGCGAGCCGAGCGTCTCGACGTCCAGGTCGTTGGTCGGCTCGTCCAGCAGCAGCAGGTTTCCGCCCTGCTTGAGGGTGAGCGCCAGGTTCATCCGGTTCCGCTCGCCGCCCGACATGATGCCGGCCGGCTTCTGCTGGTCCGCGCCCTTGAAACCGAACGCGGCCACGTACGCGCGGCTGGGAAACTCGACGTTGCCGACGCGGATGAACGCCTCGCCGTCGGAGATCGCCTCCCACACGTTCTTGTTCGCGTCGATCCGCTCACGGGACTGGTCAACGTAGGAGATACGCACCGTCTCGCCGATCCTGATCGCGCCGGAATCCGGCAGCTCCTCGCCGACGATCATCTTGAACAGGGTGGTCTTGCCGACCCCGTTGGGGCCAAGCACGCCCACGATGCCGTTGCGAGGCAGGCTGAACGACAGCTTCTCGAACAGCATCCGGTCGCCGAACCCCTTGACTAGGTCCTCCACCTCCACCACCACATTGCCCAGCCGCGGGCCCGGCGGGATCTGGATCTCCTCGAAGTCCAGCTTGCGGCTTTTATCGGCCTCCGCGGCCATCTCCTCGTACCGCTGGAGCCTGGCCTTGCTCTTGGCCTGGCGGGCCCGCGGACTAGCGCGAACCCATTCAAGCTCGTCGGCGAGGCGCTTCTGCTTCTTAGCGTCCTTGGCGCCCTCGACCTTCAGGCGGGCCGCCTTGGTCTCCAGATAGGTGGAGTAGTTCCCCTCGTACGGGTAGGCATGGCCGCGGTCGAGCTCGAGGATCCACTGGGCCACATCGTCGAGGAAGTACCTATCGTGGGTGACCGCGACGACGGTGCCCGGGTACTTCGCCAGGTGCTGCTCGAGCCACTGCACGCTCTCCGCGTCCAGGTGGTTGGTGGGCTCGTCGAGCAGCAGCAGGTCGGGCTGGGACAGCAGCAGCCTGCAGAGCGCGACCCGCCGCTTCTCCCCGCCCGACAGGCTGGTGACGTCAGCGTCGGGCGGCGGGCAGCGCAAGGCGTCCATGGCCTGCTCGACCTGGCTGTCCAGGTCCCAGGCGTCCCTGTGGTCCAGCTGCTCCTGCAGCTGGCCCATCTGTTCGAGCAGCTCGTCCGAGTAGTCGGTCGCCATCTTCTCGGCGATCTCGTTGTACTCGCTGAGCAGCCTCTTGGTCTCGGCCACGCCGTCCTCGACGTTGGCAAGGACCGTCTTGCTGTCGTCAAGCTGGGGCTCCTGATCGAGCAGGCCCACGGTGAAGCCCGGCATCAGGCGGGCGTCGCCGTTGGACGGCTGCTCCACACCCGCCATCATCCTGAGCAAGGTCGACTTGCCGGTTCCGTTCGGGCCCACGACGCCGATCTTGGCGCCGGGTAGAAACGCCAGCGTGACCTCGTCGAGAATGACCTTGTCGCCGTGCGCCTTGCGCACGGAACGCATCTGATAAATAAACTCCGGCATGTCTTCTAACCTATCTGTTGTGGCAGCTAAGCTGCCCACAACCCGCTTCCAAGCCAGGGAAAAGTCAGGGAGCCTGACATGGCACTCGCTGTCAATCGCACGGGCGTGATCTTCAAGAAGTGCGACCTGTCCAATCATCGTCCCGAGACGGTCAAGCAGTGCGTCAGTGGTACCTGCCAGCATACGTGCCCATCAGAGACTGTGGAAAAGTGTAAGCATGCCTGGACACTGCGTTACTGGGTTAACGGCAAGCAGCTTGAGAAGTCGTTCAAGGACTCGATACGCAACGGGCTCGTCAGCTACGGGTCGGGCCGCAAGCTTGCCCAGGACTTCCAGCTCAAGCTCACCGTGGACAAGCGGTCCGGCGACATCACGTTCGCCAGCCACGGGCGAACCGGCAGGCAGAACTTCGCCGAGGCGGCCGAAGCCTTCATCTCGCGCCTGCCCATCGGCGAGAACAGCAAGCACCAGTACCGCAGTGTGTACCGCAAGCACGTCGAGCCCGTGTTCGGCAGCACGACGCTGGCTCAGGTGGCCAACGACCGTGACGGCGTGATGGACCTGCTAGCGGTCAGCATGAAGCACCTGAGCAATACGTCTCGCCAGCAAGCGCGGTATGTCATCGCAGGCACCGTTGACGAGGCAGTGAAGGCGGGCAAGCTCAGCAGGCACCGTCTCGACGGCATCGACCTTGCCGACACCGGCCGGTACTCCCGCAAGAGCTTCGTGTTCCCGACGTACGAGCAAGTCGCGTTCGTGGCGGATGGTGGCTACAACCCGGACAATAAGCGCGCCGTAAGCGGGGCGGGGCTGTGCGTGTGGCTCATGCGCGGCTGCGGCCTGCGCATCGAAGAGGCGCTAGCGTTGGGCAAGGAAGACTTCATCGAGGACGGCAGCGTCTTGCGGGTGGCATGGCAAGCGTCGCAGGACGGCAAGACGCGGGAGCCGCTGAAGCACCGCAAGCCGGGTGAGTACCGGGACGTACCCGTGCCCTCGTGGCTGTGGGAGATGATCGAGGACATGCCCGATGGGCCACTCATCCCTGGAAACGGGAAGCTGTTTCAGCGGTACGGGACGATCTACTTCCGGTTCATGCGAGCTGCTGAGGCGGCCGGTATTGATGACGGGTTCACGCCGCACTCGCTGCGGCACGCTTTCGCCTCCGCGATGCTCGCGCGGGGGGTACAGATCACCGAGCTTGCTCACTTCCTCGGACACCGGGACATCAACGTGACTCATCAGGTATATGGGCACCTGCTGCCTTCTGCTGCCAAGCGCGCCGTGGCGGCGCTGGACGCTGAGTTTGCTGACTGGAGCAAGCTGGCGCCTCAGTTGTGACTCACTGCTTAGGAAGTCGTTTCACGTGCAGGTCAGACGTGGGAACAAGCGGGTCAGGGTTCATTTGCGATGTCCGTGAGTGACTGCCGATGACCGCAGTTTCCCGCCAGTTCTGGCACGGACGTGGGACATCGCCTTCAAGCGCAGGGAACCGACCGCCCGCTCAAGATCGTCGGGTCTGATCAGTACGTCCCGCGCTTTCGAACCCTCGGCTGGTCCGACGATTCCGTGGCTCTCCATCAGGTCCATCAGCCTGCCTGCCTTCGCGAAGCCCACCCGCAGCTTGCGTTGCAGCATTGAGGTCGAACCGAACTGGGTTGAGATGACCAGTTCGGCCGCCTGGATCAGCAGGTCGACGTCGTCGCCAACGTCGGAGTCGACGTCGCGGGAGCGTTCCGGCTCGGACTGCTTCTTGCAGTGCGCGACGATGTCGCGGGTTTCCTTCTCCGACACGAACGCGCCTTGAAACCGCACCGGCTTGGATGCGCCCATCGGCAGCAGCAAGGCGTCACCCCCTCCGGCCAGCTTCTCGGCTCCCGGCTGGTTCAAGATGACCACGCTGTCGGCCTGGCTCGCAGTGAGCCGCCCCGGGTTTCTTGGAGGCTATGACTTCTGGGAAAGTTGGGGCTCATGGCATCAAGGAATCAGCACCCCGCCGAACTGCGGGAACGTGCGGTGGCGATGGTCTTCGAGCTGCGTGCGGAATCGGGTAGCGCACGCGGCACTCTGGCACGGGTCGGCGAGCAGCTGGGCATAAATCCCGAGACGCTCCGCAACTGGGTCGAGAAAGCAGAGATCGATTCGGGGCAGCGGCCCGGCACGACGAGTGACGACAGGAAGCGCATAGCGGAGCTGGAAAGGGAAGTCCGCGAGTTGCGGCGGGCGAATGAGATCCTGAAGGCGGCGAGTGCTTATTTCGCCCGGGAACTCGACCCCCGACTTCCGCGCTAGTCGAGTTCATCGATTCGCACAAGGACCGGTCGCGCTCCGTAGCCGTGATCGGGTCGCGGCGGTGGGCTGGCGTCGTGACGCTGCGGGGCTCAGTGCGGAGTGTGCGCCTACTCGCGTTTGAGCGAGAGTGCCAGGCTGGGGACGATGAAGGACGCGAGAAAGATCGGCAGAATGCTCTTTCCAGTGCATCGGTAGGCGACGGTCTCGCCCTCGGCGGCGTCGAAGGTCTTGGTTCGGCTGGAGTTTCGGCCGTTGCGCACTTGCAGGGTGTGACGTCCGGGTTCGACTGCCGTCTCGAACGTGTCGTTCATTTCGACTGACCCGACAGGCTTACCGTCGAGCACGAGGTCGTACGTGCCGCGGCGGACTTCCATTCCAATGGTTTTGTGCGTCAGCTTCAGCGTTGCAGGCATTTGCTGGTCTCCTCCGGTTTTGGATGGCGTTTCTCTGAGTGCTCGGTGACGGACGCCACGTGCCGGCGGCGGTCATCTGGGTCTGCCGGTCACGAGTCGTTCGCGGTCGAACATGGCAGCCACGACGCGCCAGGCGAGCAGGTCGATGGCCAGCAGCGCGGCGGCGAGTCCGAGCGCGAGGGCGGTCGACACGGTGATCACGTTCAGGGAGATCAGGGCGACGATGACCAGCGGCGGCGTGCTCGCCAGCACGCTCAGCTGCTGCGCGACGCGCACGTCCGTGGACCGTGCGGAGACCCCGATCCCCACCCAGATCGCCCAGCCCGCGAGCAGCGGCGTGAACACCAGCTGGACCAGCACGTGGGTTCCTGCGTAGATCGCCGAG
>Ga0302178_10003391_pt1 | contig 12025 bp, 6 predicted proteins | sample I_Palsa_E1_3_FD_198790 | JGI IMG/M metagenome (GOLD analysis project Ga0302178, IMG submission 198790) | Peat permafrost microbial communities from Stordalen Mire near Abisko, Sweden - I_Palsa_E1_3 | ecosystem: Environmental > Terrestrial > Soil > Palsa > Peat permafrost | place: Sweden: Abisko... | reverse complement strand
CGTGTAGGCAATGTCCCTACTTCAACGACGAGTTCGGCGACGTCTTCACCAACATCTACACGTTGGAAGGCGACGGTTTTTCGCCGGTGCAACTCCACGATTACGCCGACTCGCTGCGCACGGTCTTGTTGCGCGTGCCCGGTGTGGCGAAGGTCAATTATTTCGGCGACCAGGACGAGCGCGTCTACGTGGAGATAGCGAACACGCAGCTCACGCGGCTCGGTATCTCGCCGCAGCAGATTGCCCAGGCTATCGACGCTCAGAATGCGGTTGCGCCCTCCGGCACGCTGAATACGCCCGACGACCGCGTGTTCGTGCGGCCGACCGGCCAGATCACCGACATGGCCGCGCTCGCCAACACGCTGATCCGTGTTAACGGGCGCTCGTTTCGTCTTGGCGACATAGCGACCATCAAGCGCGGGTATCTCGATCCCCCGGCCACGCAAATGCGCGCGGGCGAGAAGCCGGTGCTGGGCATTGGTATCACGATGCAGCCGGGTCAGGACGTCGTGCAATTGGGCCGCGCGCTCGACGCCAAGGTCGCCGGGTTGCGTGCGCAACTCCCCGCGGGCCTCGTGCTCAACGAAGTGTCGAGCATGCCGCATGCGGTATCGAAGTCGGTCGATGACTTTCTCGAAGCGGTCGCCGAAGCGGTCATCATCGTGCTGATCGTGAGCCTGGTGTCGCTGGGCGTGCGCACAGGTATGGTGGTCGTGATCTCGATTCCGGTCGTGCTCGCGGTCACCGCCCTCTTCATGTATCTCTTCGATATCGGCCTGCACAAGGTATCGCTCGGGACGCTGATTCTCGCGTTGGGCCTGCTGGTCGACGACGCGATCATCGCTGTAGAAATGATGGCGGTGAAACTCGAGCAAGGCTGGAATCGCTCGCGCGCCGCGGCCTACGCCTATACCAGCACTGCGTTCCCCATGCTCACGGGCACGCTCGTGACCGTGGGCGGTTTCCTGCCGATCGCGCTGGCCAAATCCAGCACCGGCGAATACACGCGCTCGATCTTCGAAGTGTCGGCCATTGCGTTGATCGCGTCGTGGTTCGCCGCGGTCGTGCTGATTCCGTTGCTCGGCTACAAGCTGTTGCCTGAGCGCAAGCGCGAGGCACATCATGCCCACGATCATGAACACGATATCTACGACACGAAGTTCTACACCCGTCTGCGCGGCTGGCTGACATGGTGTATTGAGCGGCGCTTCGTCGTGCTCGGCATCACGCTGGTGCTGTTCGTGATCGCGTTGGCAGGCTTTACGCTTGTTCCCCAGCAGTTCTTTCCGAGTTCGGACCGCTCGGAACTGCTCGTCGATGTCCGGCTGCAAGAAGGTGCCTCGTTCGAAGCCACGCTGCGCGAGACCAAACGTCTTGAGAAGGTGCTGGAGGGACGGCCCGAAGTCGATCATGTGGTGAACTTCGTCGGCACCGGCGCCCCGCGCTTTTACCTGCCGCTCGACCAGCAATTGCCGCAACCGAACTTCGCGCAATTCGTGATCACCGCGAAGTCCGTGGAGGATCGCGAGAAGCTCGCACGCTGGCTTGAACCTGTATTGCGCGAGAAGTTCTCGGCAATACGCACGCGTTTGTCACGACTCGAAAACGGTCCGCCGGTCGGCTATCCGGTGCAGTTCCGAGTGAGCGGCGACGATCTGCCGACAGTGCGCGGTATCGCTGAAAAGGTCTTCGCCGAAATGAGTGCCGACAGCGGCACGGCCAACGTCCAGTATGACTGGGACGAACCGTCGGAGCGCTCGGTGCGCTTCGATATCGACCAGAAGAAGGCGCGTGAACTCGGTATCAGTTCGCAGGACGTATCGGATTTCCTCGCGATGCAACTGACCGGTTACACCGTCACGCAGTATCGCGAACGCGACAAGCTGATCAGCGTCGACTTGCGTGCACCGAAAAGCGAACGGGTCGATCCGGCGAAGCTCGCCACGCTTGCGATGCCGACTCCGAACGGACCCGTGCCGCTCGGAACGATCGGGCATGTAGTGAACGATCTGGAATACGGCGTGATCTGGGAGCGCGACCGTCAGCCGACCATCACCGTGCAGTCGGACGTGAAGGCCGGCGCGCAAGGGATTGACGTGACGCATGCGATCGAGAAGAAGCTTGCCACGTTGCGCGCGGGCTTGCCGGTGGGGTATCGGATAGAAGTGGGCGGCCCGGTTGAGGAAAGCGAGAAAGGCCAGTCGTCCATCAACGCGCAAATGCCGATCATGGCGATTGTCGTGCTGACGCTCCTGATGATCCAGTTGCAGAGCTTCGCACGCGTGATGATGGTGGTGCTCACCGCGCCGCTCGGGTTGATCGGCGTGGTGATCGCGCTGCTGCTGTTCAACAAGCCGTTCGGGTTTGTCGCCATGCTGGGCGTGATTGCCATGTTCGGGATCATCATGCGCAACTCGGTGATTCTCGTCGATCAGATCGAACAGGATATTGCCGCGGGGCATCCTCGCTTCGACGCTATCGTGGGCGCGACCGTGCGGCGTTTCCGGCCGATCACGCTGACTGCCGCCGCTGCGGTGCTCGCGCTGATCCCGCTCTTGCGCAGCAACTTCTTTGGCCCGATGGCGACCGCGCTGATGGGCGGGATCACGAGCGCGACCGTGCTTACGCTGTTTTACCTGCCGGCCCTGTATGCGGCTTCATTCAAGGTGCGGCGTAACGAGCGCGCGGGGTTTGAAGACCCGGACACACCCTCCACGCCCGATGGCCGCCAAGGAGGCCAGTCATGAACCGCTCTGCCCTCACCGCTCTTGGCTTTGCAGCCGCCCTTGCAGCATGCTCATTTGGCCCGGATGGAAAACCGCCCGTCATGCCTGCGGTGGCTCACTACGGCGCCGACGCGCAACCGGTGCGCACCGTGACGGCCGAAGGGGTATCGCAGCGTTTCGATGCCGGGGCGAAACCCGTGCCCGAGTGGTGGAAGCTCTATCGCTCCGAGCCGTTGAACGCGCTCGTCGATGAAGGTCTGCGCAACAGCCCGAGCCTCGCCGCAACGGACAAAACCCTCGCTGCGGCGCGCGAGCAACTGCGCGCACAAGTCGGCTCGTCGATGCTGCCAAGCATCGACCTCGGCGGCCAGACGGACCGGGAGCGTGCGATCGGCGTGCCGAACTTCGGGCCGCCCACGGTGCTCTACAACCTGTTTGTCGGCCAGATCCGGGCGCAATACACGTTCGACCTGTTCGGCGCGGCGCGACTCGCGGACAAGGCGCTGGCTGCACAGGTGGACAGCCAGTCCTGGCAATTCGATGCCGCCCGCCGCGCGCTTGCCGCGAACATTGTCACGGGTGCTATCGGTGCGGCGTCGTTAGGCGCGCAAATCGACACGACCGAGCGGCTGATCGTCCTCGCCGATGAAGATGCGCGAGAAACACAGCGCCGCTACGAACTCGGTTCGGCGTCACGCGCGGATGCACTCAACGTGCAATCGAACGCCGCCGCGCTCGCCGCTTCACTGCCGGGGCTGCGGGCTCAGTGGCTTTCAACCCGTCACGCGCTTGCCGTGATGCTCGGCCGGACACCGGATCAGGCACCGCCCGATCTCGACCTCGCGACACTCACCGTGCCGGGTAATGTGCCGGTGGTCGTACCGTCGGAACTGCTTGCCAGCCGCCCGGATATCCAGGCCGCCGACGCGCTGCTCAAAGCGGCCGCGGCGCAAGTCGGCGTGGCGACGGCGCAGATGTTCCCGAGCCTGACGCTGTCGGCATCGATGGGGAAAGCCGGGTTCAGCTGGCCGGCGGCCTTGTCTGGCGCGGGCGCGATCTGGGGCATAGGTGCGTCGCTGTCGCAGCCGCTGTTTCACGGCGGCGCCTTGCTCGCCCAAAAGCGTGCAGCGCAAGCGAGCTATGAGGCGGCCGTGGCGCAATACAAGCAGACGGTGCTGAGCGCGTTGCGCAACGTGGCGGATTCGCTCGCGGCGCTCGAGGAGGATAACCAGGCACTCAGTTTCGCCGATACCGCCAGCCGCGCTTCAATGAGCGCGTTCACGGATTCGGCGGCGCGAGAGCGGCTCGGGGCGATTCCGCCCTCGGCAACACGTGCGAGCGAGCGCCAATACCGCAATGCGCGGCTGGACGCTATTCGCTATGAAACCGCGCGCCTGAGCGATACCGCGCTGCTGTTCCAGGCAATGGGTTCTCCGACAGGCAGCACCGCGAATCTTGCGGCTGAGGCGAAAGCGACGGAGACAGCGAAATAACCGTCGCTGCCTAAGTCGCTGCCTAAGTCGCTGCCTAAGTCGCTGCCTAAGTCGCTATCGGTCGCATTCCATTCGGGCGAGTTCTCTCTCACCTGATGGGTAGAAACTGAAACGCGAGCAGTACGCAAAGAGCCGTTCCGACTCACGTCCGAACGGCTCTTTGCGCTCCATCACGCCAACCGGACAGTGCGCGTATCGCCATGGGAGGCCAGCGACCAAAGACATCGAATGTCACAATCCTGAGTCGTCGAAACATCGCAACGCCATCTGAATACGTCCACAACCTTCCATCAACTCAACTTCTTCACTGAAACCTATCACTATTCAGATAAATCGCGTTATTTCGGACCGCACTTTCCCATAGGCTTGCGAGCTTTCGTGTATTCAAGGGAAATGCCATGTCTCGCTCACCGTTCCGTGACCTGTTTCGGCTCGTTCATTCAGGACTGGAAAAAGTCGCGCTGGCGTGCGCTGCCTTTGGTTTGATGCACGCAACGGCCCGCGCGGGAGAATCCGCCCCAGCCGGCGTGCCCGCGGGTGAGCAATGGCGCAGTCACGCCGCGCCCCAACTCCCAGCCGATGACCCATGGAGCAATCCTGTAGCACCCAGTCTCGCCGTTGACGACGCCTGGAGCGCACCCGCCGCCGACCGGTTCACGTCGTCCGGGCACATCCGCGCTGCGTCATCTGCGTCATCTGCACCACTGCCTGCATCGGCACAGGAGCCCCGCCGGGCCGCAACGACGAGCGCATCTGGCTCCGTAGCAACGACCGTCCAGGAAGCACCCTCCGCCCTCACGATGGATCGCTCCGGCTGGAATGAAATGCCGCGTGGACGTTCGCCCGGTTTGATCGCGTCTCATGATGCGTGGCTCAAGCGCACTACGCCCGTTGCTGAACCGAGCGAACCGGTGAAAGCGCCGATACAAGCCCCTCCCGCGCAGCCCGATCCGTGGAGCGCGCCCCTGACCGGCCTCGTTGCATCGGACAATGTTGCGACGCCTGCCCCGGCGATTTCTTCTACTGCCTCCGACGTCAGCTCGCACGCGAGTTTTGTCGTCGCACCCCACGTCAGGCTGCCGCGCGTCAGCGAGGCTCAAGGCGATTTATCTGCTCAGGCATCGCCAGCGATTTTGGCAGCCGCCCGGCCGATGCATCGACGGACCCGTCCGAATGTTCACTGCACCTCGAGCGCGCCTCGATCCTCGGGGACGAGGCGCGCAAAGACAGCTAGAGCGCCTTCATCGGCATGGTGCCGTTCAGTGTCGGCAAGCGCGCGGCATCGGTGAACGGCGCTGCGGGCATGGCGAACGGAACGCTCCCGGCGGGCCAGCTCAATTAGCGACTTCCACCCGATTGCGGCCGTCACGCTTGGCCCGATACAACGCCAGGTCGGCGGCTTCAATCAAGTGCTTCATGTCTTCGCCCGGCTGAGGCACATGCATGACGCCGCCTACGCTGATCGTGAGCCGGTCGCTGGCTGAACCCGTATGCGGCACGGCAAGCGCCTCCACCGCCATGCGGATCTTCTCACCGAGCAGGCGCAAGCCGCCAGTCGACGTGGACGGCAGCACCACCGCAAATTCCTCGCCGCCAAAGCGAGCGGCAAGATCGGCGGGACGGTTCACGCTCGATTCAATCGCGCGCGCGACGAGCTTGAGCACATCGTCACCCGCTACGTGGCCGTAGGTGTCGTTGTACGACTTGAAGTTGTCCACATCGATCATCAGGAAGCCGAGCAGCGACTGGTCGCGCGCCGCGCGTTTCCACTCAGCGTTGATGTAGTCGTCCAGACAGCGTCGGTTCGATAAGCCCGTCAGCCCGTCTGAATTGGTCAGGCGCTGCAGTTCCAGATTGATTTCGAGAAGTTTTTGCTGCGACTGCCGCAACGCGCGGTAAGCCTCGTCCCGTTGCAGCAGATTCAGATACGAGCGTGAGTGATAGCGAATCCGCGCGATCAATTCGATAGTGTCCGGCAGCTTCACCAGATAATCGTTGGCGCCCGCGGCAAACGCGGCGCTCTTGATGCGCGGCTCTTCCTTCGTCGACAACACAATGATCGGAATATCGCGGGTCGCCTCGTTCTCGCGGTATTGACGCACCAGCGTCAGCCCATCCACGCCCGGCATGACCAGATCCTGCAGGATCACGGTCGGCCGCGTGGCCTGCGCGACGCGCAACGCATCCTCGGGGTTGGCGCAGTAGTGAAAATCCAGCCGCGGCTGATCCACCAGCGCGCGGCGCACCGCTTCCGCGACAATCGTCTGGTCGTCGACCAGCAGCACCATGACCGCACTGTCGGCGGCACTTGGCGCATTCAGCGCATCAGCAAGCAGGTCGGCGGCTGATCGCTCCTCGCCTGCAGCATCGAGAGGGGCCGCCGGGCTTTCCGCGCGGGATTGCGGGCCGGCCTGCTCGCGCCGTGCGCGCTCCGCCAGCGGATCTGCATTTCGATGTTCCATGACTGAATCCTGTTCTGAGTCGAGTTCGAGCGCCTCATTTGCGCGACGATATGAACGCCCTTTGCACGGCATTCGCGATGTTCGGGAGTGGCAGGATGGCTACCGCCGCGTTCAGCGCTGCCGCGGCTTTCGGCATGCCGTAGACGGCGCATGTCGCTTCATCCTGCGCGATCGTGTGATAACCCTTGGCGCGCATGGCGGCAAGACCCGCCGCGCCGTCGCGGCCCATGCCGGTCAGCAGCACGCCGACCGCGTTGCCGCTCCAGCGCGCGACCACGCTTTGAAAAAACACGTCGATGGACGGCCGGTACGGCGTCGCTAACGGCTCCTTCGTGTAGCCGAGCCGATTACCGCCGCCACAGAAATGCAGGTGGTCGTTGGTCGCCGCGAGCAGCACGCAGCCGGGCTCCGGCCGGTCGCCCTCGCGCGCCACGCGCACCGGCAACGTCGACTGTTCGTTGAGCCAGTCGGCCATGCCGATCGCAAAGGCCTGGTCCACGTGCTGGACAATCACCGTAGCCGGCGCGAAGTCGGCCGGCAGCGCGGCCAACAGCGTAGCCAACGCGCTTGGACCGCCCGCCGACGCACCGATCGCGAGCAAGTCGGTGTCCGACGTAACACGCGGCGCGGCTGCAATCGGATTCGCGGCTGCTTTCGTGGCCTGCTGCGCGCCGATCTGGTCGATCTTGGCGGTCAACGCGGCGATCCCGCGTTTTGCGTCCGGACCTGCGAGCACCGGCGTGTCGACCGCATCCAGCGCGCCCGCGCCCATTGCCTCGTAGACCCGCCACGCGTTCGCGCCCACGTCGACTGTCACAATCAGGATCGCGCACGGCGTCTCGCGCATGATTCGCCGCGTGGCTTCCGTGCCGTCCATATGTGGCATGACGAGGTCCATGAGCACGACGTCGGGTGTCTGCGCGCGGCAGTAGTCGACCGCTTGCGCGCCGTCGATCGCGACCCAGATCACCTCGAAGTCGCGCCGGGTCGCAAGCGCTCCTCGCAAGGCGTCCACCGCCAGCGCCATGTCGTTCACGATCCCGATCTTCATCGCCTCGCCTCTCTTTTTTAGTGTTCTCTCACGACTGCGCTTCGCCGATCAGATCCCGCACTGCATCGAGCAAGGTCTGATCGTGGAAACTGCCTTTCGCCAGATAATAGTCCGCGCCGGCATCCAGCCCCCGCTGCCGGTCTTCCGCGCGATCCTTGTACGACACGATCATCACCGGGGTCTCGCGCAGTTGCGGATCGCGCCGGATCAGCGTCACCAGTTCAATGCCGTCCAGGCGCGGCATGTCAATGTCAGTGATCACGAGGTCAAAGCGCTCGCTGCGTACCGCGTTCCAGCCGTCCATGCCGTCGACGGCAATGGTCACGTCGTAACCGCGCCCGGCCAGCAGCTTGCGTTCGAGTTCGCGCACGGTCAGCGAGTCGTCCACCACCAGCACGCGTTTTCTCGCCGCGGCGACCGCGCGCGCCGTGCCCGACGAGACACGCCCGAGTTCACCGTCGACCACCAGCTTTTCAACTGCGCGCAACCAGTCGTCGAGATCGGCGATGAGGAGCGGATCGCCGTTTTCCATCAATGCGCCCGCCGCGATGTTCGGGATCTTCCCCAGGCGTTTGTCGAGTGGTTGCACGACCAGCATGCGCTCGCCGAGAAAGCGGTCGACGACCACGCCGCAGCTCGCCGCGCCCTGCCCGATCACGACGACATTGAGCGTGTCGCTGGCGGTCTCGAAGGTGCCTGAGCGGAGGATCTGGTGCGCGGTCACGATGCCAAGCCGCCGCCCTTCAAAGGCGAAATGCTGATGCCCCTCGAGCAGGTCGATCGATGCGCGCGGCAGGACAAGCGTGCGCGTGACGTGCGCGAGTGGCAGTCCATACGGTTCGCCGTCCACGTCAACAATCAGGCTGCGAATCACGGACAGCGTCAGCGGCAACTGCATCACGAAACGCGTTCCGACCCGCGCTTCCTGCGTGACGCGCAGGTTGCCGCGCACTTGCCTCACGACGTCCTGGACCGCGTCCAGGCCAACGCCGCGGCCGGAGACGTCGGTGACGGTATCGCGCATGGAGAAACCGGGCAGGAACAGGAATTCAAGCAGTTCGGTATCCGAAAGACGTGCGGCCGTTGACTCGTTGGCCAGGCGTTTGTGCACGATGGCGCGGCGCAGCGCGTGGAGGTCCACGCCGCCGCCGTCGTCGCTGACGCTGATGAAAAGCGAACCCGCGCTATGGCGCGCGTCCAGCGTGATGGTGCCTTCCGGTGGTTTGCCAAGAGCCGAGCGCAGCGATGGCGCTTCAATGCCGTGATCGACCGCATTGCGCAACAAATGGCCCAGCGGCGCTTCGAGCAGGTCGAGGATGTCGCGATCCACTTCCGTCGCTTCTCCGGCAATCACGAAGCGCACTTGTTTATCGAGCGATCGCGCGACGTCGCGGACCATGCGCGCAAAACCGCCGGTGGCATCGACGAACGGCCGCATCCGGCATTCGAGTGCTTCGTCGTAGAGCTGCTGCGACAGATGCGTCGAGCGCCGGTCGTAGTTCTCCAGCTCGGCCAGGCGCTCGCCGAGCTGGCGATGCGCTTCCTTGTTCAGACGGCGGACCTCGTCCAGCGCATCGAGCGTACGCGCGTCGAGCGCGGCAGTCGGGGCGGCCGATGAGCTCGATGCCGAGCTAGCCGCCTCAGTCAGCGATTCGTGCAGGAAATCAAGCGCCCGGCTCGCGTCGCGCTGGATCCGCTTCACGCGCAACATGGATTGCGCGAAAGGCTTGAGCCAACGCGATTCAACCAGCGATTCACCCGAATGGCTGAGCAAGCGGTCAAGGGTGTCGGCGCGAACGCGCAGCATGCGGGCCGGCTCGCGCAGTTCGGCGGAGCGGGCCGGCTGATAGGGCGCGGCCTCCACGGTTTCCGCGACTTCTTCCACCGGCCCTGAGAGCGTCAGCTCATTCGACAAATCGAGGTCGGCGTCAGACTGAGGCGCTTGAAAAGCAGATGAGCGCGGCGCGGCGGTAGCGCCGTTCATCCGTGCATTCAAGGAGTCGGCGAAAGTGTCCACATCTGTCTGCGACAAGGTTTCGTCGCCGGACCCCTGGCCGATCCGCAAGATCAGGTCGACACCGCTCAGCAGCACGTCGATCATGCCGGCATCCACGCTGACGCGCCCTTGTTGCGCGCCAACGAAGCAGTCTTCCATCACATGCGCGAGGCTCACGCCGACCGGTACGCCGACAATCCGCGCCGCGCCCTTCAACGAGTGGGCCGCCCGCATGCAGGCTTCAAGCGTCACCGGGTCGCGTGGGGCGCGTTCCAGTGCGAGCAGACCGTCGCTCAGGATCTGCGCCTGCGTCCGCGCTTCCTCGCGAAACAAGTCGATGAGCGATGGCTGGCCCCGGCTTGACCCCTGGCCTGTTTCAGCGCCGCTCATGTGAGGCTCCGGTTCAAGGTCTCGAAAAGTTTGGCCGCGTCGAGCAGACCCACCGTCACGCCCTTCCATGCCGTCACGGCCACCGCGTGCGACGCCGACATGCTGGCGATGGTCGCCGGCACCGCCTGGAAATCTGCGCGCGCAAAACGATGCACGCCATCGACGGCATCGACGGGGAAGACGATCGGGCTACCGGGATTGCCAGGGTTGCCGGCCCCGCCACGCTCGTCAACGTCACCGCCCGGCTCGACGACCAGCAAGCGCGCAAGATCCCGGGCATCGACACCCTGCAGGCCGCTCTGCTGCTCCAGCCTGCGCCCGTCCTGACCCACCGCGGATGCGATCCCGAACAAGCGCGCCAGCGACGCGCACACGAGCAACCTTCCGCGCACGTTCACCACGCCGAGCACCGCGCGATGACGCCGGTGCGGCAGCGAGTGAATCGGCCGTAACTGGGCAACCTGCTGGAAGATCGTGGTGGGCAAACCCAGCCATTCATCGCCGATACGAAACACGAGCCACGACGTGGCATCCGCCTCGCGGGCCGCGTATTCGCTCAGCGACTGCGCTGTCTGGCGATGCAGGATCTCTTGTCCGATCACGGCATCGGCGGATGATTCACGGTCCAGCACGCGCGCCGCGGCGGCATCGTGGACAGGACAATTGCGGCAATGAATGTACCCGGCCAGGCGCGGACACGAACCGTCGCCGCGAACGCCGATGCGGTTCCAGCAGTCGTCGATCGGGGTATCCATATTGGCAAGCAATGACGACGGCTCGTCCCCGGTTGAAGCAGAAGCAGAAGCCGAAGCCGCTTCGACACGCCCGGCAGTTTCATCTGCGTCAAACCTCCCGTCTCGCTGGTCGCGCGGATCAATCATGGCGGCCTCCCGATGCCCGTTCAGCCCGTTCAGCGCGCGCCAACAACAACTGCGAGCCCGCGCGGTCGCCTTCCAGCCCGAGCACCGCGGCAAGATGTGTCAGCGCCTCACCATGTCTGGGGTCTAGATAAAGCGCACGTTTGTAAAAACCTCTCGCCTCGCTTTGCTCACCTCGCGCATCCGCGATCACGCCGAGCAAGTAGTAAGCGTCGGCGCTGGCCGGATGCGCCTTGAGATAGGTCCGCGCGATGTCGGCGGCTTCGAGCAAGGCGCCGGCATCGGCAAGTGCCTGGGCTTGTTTGAGCGTACCCGGCTTGGCGGCAACCTGTGCGCTGGGAGCAGGCGGGCCGAATGAAAATGAGCGTCGAGGTGCATCGTTCAGATGCGTAGCCGATACAGCCCGATGGCCGAACGTATTCACCGGGCTGGGCCGCGCAACGGGCGCCTTTGGCGTCCCTGCCCGCGCGGCAAATTCCATCGCTCGCTGTGCGCTGGCGATGGCGGCGAACAGCGCGTGCGGCCGGACTCCCGATCCATGCTCGTCCCAGCCCCGCTCACCGGTGAACGTCGGCCGAGCGCCGCCCGCCAATATCTCCCCTGGTCCGCCTTCCGGCCGCCTGAACGCGAACGCCAGCACCAGCTTCGCCGACGCCATGCCTTCGCGCATCATCAGCCCCGTTTCCGCCGGCCCGACAAACAGCGTCCCGCCTGGTGCGAGCAGGCCATCCAGCACCCGCATGGCCGCGTGCTGCGTCTGCCGGCCAAAATAGATCAGCACGTTGCGGCAGAAAACGAAATCGAAGGGTTCGAACGCCTGCTGATCGAGCGTCAGCAGATTCGCTTGGCGAAACTGCACCCGCTCCGTCACCTCCGGCAAAAGCCGCCATTGATCGCCTGCCTGTGCGAAAAAACGCTCGCGAAATCCGAGCGCGCGGCTGCGAAACGCGTTGCCGCCATAGTGCGCGTGGCGGGCAACGTCGAGCGCGCGGCCGCTGATATCGATCGCATCGATGGAAAAACGATCGG
>Ga0302178_10003389_pt1 | contig 12039 bp, 9 predicted proteins | sample I_Palsa_E1_3_FD_198790 | JGI IMG/M metagenome (GOLD analysis project Ga0302178, IMG submission 198790) | Peat permafrost microbial communities from Stordalen Mire near Abisko, Sweden - I_Palsa_E1_3 | ecosystem: Environmental > Terrestrial > Soil > Palsa > Peat permafrost | place: Sweden: Abisko... | reverse complement strand
CGGCTACAACTCGACCCGCTTCGCGCAGGCGATCGCCGACGACGAGCACGCCCGCCGCGACCCCGAGGTGCGCCACCAGCTCGGCGAGATCGTCTCCGAACTGCTCGCCGTGCGCTTCACCGGCTATCGCACGCTGACGGCGCTGCAGAAAGGCCAGATCCCCGGCCCGGAGGCGGGCCTCGCGAAGGTCACGATCGTCAACGGCGCAATCAAGGCCGGCGACCTGATCACCGACGTCGTCGGGCCCGACGCGCTCGACGAGGACAGCGAGTGGGCCTACATGATCTCCTTCCTCCCCGGCCTGAAGTCCGCGGGCGGAACCGAAGAGATCCTGCGCAACACGATCGGCGAGCGCGTGCTCGGACTACCCCCCGAGCCGCGCCTGGACAAGGGCATCCCATTCTCGGAGCTCCGCTCCAAGGAAGGAGCAGCGGCATGAATCTCGCATCTGTAACGGGAGGGGGGCAGGCCCCCCTCCCGACCACCCCCCGGAAGAAGGCTGCGGCATGAATCTCGCACTCTCAGACGAGCAGATGTTCCTGCGCGAGGCCGCGCGCGGCGCGCTCTCGCGCTTCAAGACGATCGAAGCCGCCCGCGAGGCGCTCGACGGCAACGCGCCGCTGCCGGACCTGTGGCCGACCGCGATCCAGGCGGGCTGGCCAGGTCTCCTGATCGACGAGGAGCACGGCGGCGCGGGGCTGGATGTGTTCGACGCGATGCTCGTGCTCGGCGAGTGCGGCCGTGTGCTGGCCGGCGTGCCGCTGCTCGGCCACCTGCCCGCGAGCGCGATCCTGAACGACTCGCCGAACTCGTTTACGTGGCTGGGGGAGGTCTCGAGTGGCGAGCGGCGAGCGGCCTATCTGCCCGCCCAACCGCCCGGCGACCTCCTCGATCGGTGGAGCACCGATCCGGCGAGCGGCCTGGAGCGTGGGACCCTGCCCACCGCCGGTACGCCCGACGGGGACGGTCTCGTGAAGATCAACGGGAGCTTCGCGTTCGTGCCCGATGCTCCCGGGGCGAGCGGCATGGTGGGGGTCGCGCTGCAGGACGGCGGGCCGATCGGAATCGCGGTCCTGAGCGAGTCCCCCGGCGTGGAGGTGCAGCCGGTGAGCCGCTACGACGCGACCAGATCGCTGGGCCATGTCTCGTTCACCGACTCACCCGCCATCGTCCTGGACGCCCCCGAGGAGTCCCTCGCCGCGGCCTGGTACATCGCCCAGGCGCTGATCGCGGCCGAGTCGCTCGGCAGCGTCGAGACGGCGCTCGACGTGTCCGTCGCCTACGCAAAGGAGCGCCACACATTCGGGCGCGCGATCGGCTCCTACCAGGCGGTCAAGCACTCCCTCACGGAGGTGCTCCGCCAGCTCGAGAACGGCCGCTCGCTGCTCTACTACGCCGGCTGGTCGCGCCACGGCGCGCCGAGCGAGTTCCCGCTTGCCGCGGCCGCCGCGCGCTCGGTGGCCGGCCGTGCGCTCGACCAGGCCGCGCGCACGATGATCTCCGTGCACGGCGGCATCGGCGCCACCTGGGAGCACGACGCGCCGCTCTACTTCCGCCGCGCCCAGCTCTCCCGCCGTCTGCTCGGTGGGACCGCGGGCGCCACGGATCGCGTCGCGGGTGAGCTGATCGCCCAGGCAAGCGCCGCCTGACCTGACGGCCGGGCGGCGCTATCCGCGGCGCCCGGCGCGTTTGATGGCGCGCGCGGTGACGGCCTTCGGTTTCGCTTCGGCTTCGAGCGCCGCCAGCACCGGCGCGCCGTAGGCGGCCTGCACCGCTTCGACCATCGCCGCTTCGACGCCGCAGTTGATGCAGAAGGAGTGCTGGGACCAGCCGATCGCGCGCGCGATCACTTCGTCGGCGTAGCTCACGCCAGTGGCGTCGTGCCCGTAGTAGTCATAGGCCGCGTCCCACGCCGCGCCATTCAGCGCGTATTCCGCGCCGTCGGCCGAGAGCAGATGCGCGGCGGCCATGATCGCGTCGAAGTCGTCGTAGATCGACGGGTGCGTCGCCGTCATGTGGTCGTAGAACGCCGGGCGTTTGCCGTACTTGTAGGAGTCGCTCACGAGATCCCACGTGCTCACTAGACCATTCGTCACGTTGAACTGCATCGGTCCCCCGCAGCACCCGGCGAAGTTCAGCCCGTGATAGGTGGTGGGGGCGGTCGAGAACGCCGACTCCTGCTTGTGGATCGACGCGATCAGCAGCCAGTTGACGCCGAACGTGCGCTGCGCGGTCGCGTAGATCGGATAGAAGCCTTCCATCCAGCGCGGTGAGATCTCCGTTTCGGTCTCGTCGACGAGACGCGTCGACTCCGCGGCCTGCTGCGCGCTCGACGGCCGTGCGACGATCGCCGCGCGAGACGCGCCCCGGGCGGCGCTGCCACCCCGCGCGACACGCACCCCTTCGGAGGAAGCCGCATCCGCGGACTGCGCCGCGCTCGGCGCCGGGGTGACGGCCGCGACGAGCACGGCGGGAGGCGCCGCGTGGGGCGCGGCGGCGCTCGTACGTCCGACCACACCGCTGAGCACCGCCACCAGCACGGCAACGCCGAGGGCGCCGAGGGTAAGCGCCACCAGCCACGCGCCGCGTTCGGATGGCGGCGTCGGCAGGTGCGCGCCCGACGCGTGGGCGTTGCGTGCTTGCGTGGCCGGAACTTGCGCCTCCGGCGCCCGTGTATCAGGCGCCCCGGGGGCCGTGGATGTCGGGGAATCGTTTGTCATCGCTCGTCTCTGTGTTACACCGTATCCAGGTCAGGCCCACCGAGCAGCAGGTTGAGAGCGCGTCGATCGGCCTACGCTCGGGTTGTGATCCACACATGAACCGGCTCGCCCTCGCTCTGATTCTCTCGACGCTCACGCTCGCCGGCTTGAGGGCTCCGACCGCGGGCGCAGCCGTCCCGGCGCCGCTATCCCCCGCCCAGCAGCACTACCTCACCCTCGCCCAGGCCGGCGTCTCGCGCGCCGAGCAGCGCTGGGGCGATCGCCGCCTCGGCTGGTACGACGCGCAACTGGACGACCGCGAACGCTATCCCCTGGCGACGATCTGGGACATCGTGCCACTGTTCGAGTCGCTCGACGCGATCGCGATCGCCGAGCCTGACCGGACCAACCGACGGGCCGTCGCGCGTTTCGCCGCGGGCGCCGAGCGTTATCTGAACCGAGGCCTGCGCCCCCTGCCCGGCTACTCGCCTTATCCGGGCGATCGCGAAGCGGACACCGAGACGTGGTTCGACGACAACGGCTGGTGGGGCCTCGCGTTCATGAACGCCTACCGTGCGACCGGCACGCGTCGCTGGCTGACGGACGCCGAACGGGCGCTCGCCTACGTCGCCGCCGGCGGCTGGGATCCGCAGGGCGGCGGGATCTGGTGGAACACCGAGCACCCTTACAAGGCCGGCGAGGCGCTCGCGGCGGACACGCTGCTGGCGACGCTGATCTACCGGCAGACGCACTCCTCCTTCGCCCTCGGCCAGGCGGAAAAGTTTCTGCTCTGGGGCAACACGCTGGGCTTCAGCTCGAGCAACGGCCTTTACGCCGCCAGCAACCTCAACCCAACCCCGATCGACTACATCGAGTCGCCGCTGATCTACGCCCAAGCGCTGCTCTGCGAAGCGACGACGAACCCTGCGGACTGCGAACGAGTCGGGCCGCTCACGGCGACCGCGCTGAAGCGCTTCGGCCAGATCCTCGACTTCTCGCCGCAGTACGACGCGATCTACCTGCAGTGGATGCTCGCGCTGTACTCGCTCAACCACAGTTCCACCCTCTACACGCTCGCTGCGGAGAACGCCCGCGAAGCCCAGGCGCACGCGTCGAACGGCGAAGGGCTCTACCTGCGCTCCTGGAGCGGCGCGACCCTGCCCACAGCCGACGCCCTGCCGGGCAGCCTGCAGACACAGGCCGCGACGACCAGCCTGTTTGCGTGGCTGGCGGTGTACCCGCCACCGCCGCCGTCGTAGTCTTCGTGACGGCCGCTCAGACCCCGAGCGCGCGCCGGGCGACGCGATCGAAGACGTGGTCTGGCAGCAGCCGCTTCGCAAGCAGCATCGCCTTGGCGTCACGGCCGATCAGGTAGCGAGCCCGCATCCGCCGTGCCGTGAGTGCCCGTTCGATCGTCTCCGCCACCCGCTCGGGTGGGACGCCGCGCCGCTCGGTGTTCTCCAGCACCTTGTTCATCGCCGCCGACACATGGCCGTATTGATCGGCCAGCTCCGCGGGGACCTGCAGGCCCTCACCCTGCGCGCGACTCTTGTCCCAGATCGGCGTCGCGACCGATCCCGGCTCGATCAGGGCCACCTGCACGTTCGAGCTGCGCAGCTCCACCCGCAGGGCGTCCCCGATCGCCTCGATCGCGTGCTTCGAGGCGGCGTATGGCGCGGTGAAGGCCATCGCCACGCGCCCGCCGACGGAGGAGATGAACAGGATCCTCCCGCGTGCACGGCGCAGCGCGGGCAGCAGCGCCTGGGTGAGGGCCACCGGCCCGAGCACGTTGACCTCGAGCTGGTTGCGCAGATCGTCGATCGGGACCAGCTCCAGCGGGCCGCCGAAGCCGATCCCGGCGTTGTTGACGAGCGCGTCGAGCCTTCCCCGCCCGTCCACCTCCGCAACCGCCGCGGCGATCTGCGCGGCGTCGGTCACGTCCAGCTCGATCGGGACGATGCGCTCACCACCGTCGGCCTTCAGCGCCTCGCCGTCCGCGGCCTTGCGCACACCCGCCAGCACCGTCCAGCCGGACCCCGCCAGGCGCAGCGCGGTGGCGCGTCCGATGCCTGTCGAGGCGCCGGTGATGAGAACGGAGGGCACCCGGCGAGTATGACCCGATTGCGGCCTTGTCGATGTTTGGGCCGTAGGATGTCCTGGGGATGTTCTCGCGGATGGCCACACTTCTGAGCGCCAAGCGCGCCGCGGTCGCGCTCGCTTTGCTCGTCGCGCTCGCGATCGGCTACGTGGCGAGCGTCGCGGGCGGCTCCGACGACCCCCAGCTGGGCGGGACCGCCAGCGCCTGCGGCGCGACCGTGCTCCAGGCGCTCAGTCAGGTGACACAGCGCGTCTACGACGAGGGCGTCTCCAGCGAACGCACCGAAATCGCGAAGCGCCTGATCAAGGGTTCCCACGCCCTGCGCGAAGCCATCGAACACGATGACGCCGGAGCGGCGCATACGACGGCGCAGGCGCTGCTCGCCGGCGGACACGTTGCGGACCTGACGGTGCTCCGCGATGGCAATGCCCTGACCACCGTCGGCCCCGCCGGCGCACTGGCGCCGCTGCATGGATCGATTCTCGGCGCCGCGGGGACACCGATCGCGAGCTTCGTAACGAGCGTGTGGGACGATCGCGGCTTCCTCTCGGAGCTGAAGGGCGTCGTCGAGGGCGACATCGCCCTGCGCGAGGGCACACATAGCCTCGACGGCTCGTTTGAGATGCCGTCTGGCGCGATCCCACCGGCCGGCACGCTGACCGAGCACGGCACCGTCTTCCAGTACGCCTCGTTCCCCGCCGGGGCCTACCCCTCCGGCTCGCTGCGCATCTACCTACTGAGGACTGCCGACTCAACCGCCCACTTCTGCGGAGCGACCCAGCAGGACACGCTCGTCAACACGCTCAGCCGCGTCGCGGCGCTGATCTATGCCGGCGAGGGCGGTCCGCACGCGCTGGTCCAGGTGCACAACGCGCAGCAGAACAGTGCTCTGTTGCAGGCGGTCGCCGAACGCAACCCAGTCGCCACTCGCAAGGCGGTCGTCGGCCTGGTCTACGACCACAGCCACATCGTGCGCCTGCGCGTGAGCGCCGGCGGACACCTGCTCGCGGACGTCGGCGGCCCGTACGTGCTCGCGCCCGTAAGCGCGCCGCTACGCCTGCACGGCAAGCAGATCGGCGAACTGACGCTCTCGATCCAGGACGACGAAGGCTACTTGCGTCTCGCCAAGCGGCTGGTGGGCCTCGACGTGCTCATGTACATGAACCCCACCAGCGCGCACCCCGAACTGGTGAAGAACAGCCTCGGCCCCGGGGTGGGCGGGTTCTCATCCGTCCCCGCGAGCGGCATCTACCGCTACCGCGGCCATACCTACCGCGTGTTCACGCTCGACGCGCGCGCGTTCCCCGCGGGAACGCTGCGGACCCGCGTGCTGATCCCGATTCCCTACACCTGAGTACCTGAGCCGTCCCCAGCACCGGCTGGGACGCCGGCTGCTCAGGTGGCGAGCGCGGCCTGCTTCTCGCCGAGCGCCTGTCGCAGCTCGTCGGACGAAGCGGAGAATTTCTCGACGCCCTCGCGCTCGAGCGTGTCCGTCAGATCGTCGTAGTCGACGCCCGCCGCGGCCAGCTCCTCGAGCAGTGCTCGTGCCTCGGCAAGCCCCTGCTCCAGGCGCGGCGCCGGCTTGCCGTGGTCCTGGAAGTCGCGGATCGTCTCCTCGGGCATCGTGTTCACGGTGTCCGCCCCGATCAACTCCTCGACGTAGATCGTGTCGCGATAGCTCGGGTTCTTCGTCGAGGTGCTCGCCCACAGCACGCGCTGCGGCGTGGCGCCCTTGCCGGCGAGGTACTCCCAGCGCGGGCCGGCGAACGCGCGCTTGTAGTGCTGGTAGGCGAGCTTCGCGTTCGCGATCGCGAGCTTGCCCTTGAGCTCGTCGTGCCCGCCGATCTCGTCGAGGCGACGGTCGGCCTCGGTGTCGATCCGCGAGACGAAGAAGCTCGCCACCGATGCCACCGTGCTGGGATCGCCGCCGGCGGCGATCAGTCGCTCGATCCCGCGCGTGTAGGACTCGGCGACGTCCGCGTAGCGCCGCAGCGAGAAGATCAGCGTCACGTTGATCGAATGCCCCTGCGCGATCACGTCCTCGATCGCGGCCAACCCCGGCTTGGTCGCGGGGATCTTCACCAACAGGTTCGGCCTGTCCACGGCCTTGTGTATTCGGATCGCTTCGCGGTAGGTCGCGAGCGTGTCGTAGGCGAGGCCCGGGTCGACCTCCAGCGAGACGTAGCCGTCGCGGCCGGCGCCCCCGTCCCAGATCGGGCGGAACAGGTCGCAGGCGTCTGCGACGTCGCGTTGGGCCAGCGCCCAGAACGTCTCCGTGGCGTTGCTCCCCCGCCCGGCCTCTTTGCGGAGCTGCTCGTCGTAGGCGTTTCCCGCCGTCATCGCCTTCTGGAAGATCGTCGGGTTCGAGGTGGCTCCGACCACCGAGTCCTCGTCGATCAGGTGTTGCAGGTGGCCCTCGCGGATCGATTCGCGCGAGAGAAAATCGATCCACACACTCTGACCAAGCGCTGACAGGTGGGTCATCGGCGAAGAGCTCATCGCGGTCGCACCTTCCCGTCCAGCAGCGCGCGGGCGCGCGCTGCGATGTTCTCGACGCTGAAGCCCAGCTCCTCGAGAACCTTCGTCCCCGGCGCCGAGGCGCCGAAGCGGTCGAGCCCGAGCACGTCTCCGCCGGTGCCGACCCACTTCCACCAGCTGAGGCTCGCGCCCGGCTCGACTGCCAGCCGCTTTGTCGTGTCCGGGGGAAGCACGCTGTCGCGGTACTCCTGCGTCTGGGCTTCGAACAGCTCGATGCATGGCATTGACACGGCGCGCACATTCGCTTTCGTCTCCCCGACCAGCTTCCGCGCGGCCGCGAGCGTCGGCGGCACCTCGGCGCCGGTCGAGATCAGGATCAGCTCGGGCGCCACCGTCCCGTCGCCGGAGGAATCCCACAGCACGTACCCACCGCGCTCGAGCTCCGCCGCGGCCCCGAGCTCGGCGCGGTCGAGCGTCTCGACGCCCTGACGCGAGAGCAGCAGCGCCACGGGGCCATCCTCGCGCTCCAACGCCACGCGCCACGCGTGGCTCGTCTCGTTCGCGTCGCCGGGGCGGATCACCCACAGCTCGGGGATCGCGCGCAGCGACGCGTAGTGCTCGATCGGCTGATGCGTCGGCCCGTCCTCGCCAAGGCCGACGGAATCGTGCGTCCAAACCCAGACGACCGGGAGCCCCATCAACGCCGACAACCGCACCGACCCACGCATGTAGTCGGAGAACATCAGGAACGTCGAGCCGTACGGCGAGACGATCCCGCCGTGGGCGGCCGCGCCGTTGACGATCGCACCCATCGCGTGCTCGCGAATGCCGAACGGCACGTTGCGTCCCGCGTGAACCTTCGAGAACTCGCCTGCGCCCTCGAACAGGGTCTTCGTCGACTCGACCAGATCGGCCGCGCCGCCGATCATCGTTGGGGCGTGCTCGGCAAATGCCGCCATCACCTGCTGCCCGGCCGCGCGCGTGGCGAGCTTCTCGCCGGCCTCGAACTTCGGCAGCGTCTCGCGCCAGCCATCGCGCAGGCGTCCTGCCCAGGCAAGGTCCCAGTCCGCGGCCAGCTCGGGGGAGGCCTCGCGCCAGTCCTCGTAGCGCTCCTGCCACTCGCCTCGCGCCTGCGCGCCGGAGTCGCGCAAGCTCATGTGCTCATAGACGCGCTCGTCCACCCAGAAGTGACGGTCGGGGTCGAAGCCCATCGCCTCCTTCGTCGCGCGCACCTCCTCCTCGCCCAACGCCGACCCGTGCGACGCGGCCGTGTCGACCGCGTTGGGCGCCGGGTAGGCGATATGCGAGCGGATCGCGATGAACGATGGGCGCTCGGCTTCGTCGCGGCCCGCCGCCAGTGCGGCCTCGAGCGCGTCGAGATCCTCGGAGTCCTCGACCCGCTGCACATGCCAGCCGTCGGCTTCCATACGCGCGGTGTGGTTCTCGCCGTCGAAGCTGATCGTCGTCGAGCCGTCGATCGTGATGCGGTTGTCGTCGTAGCAGACCACCAGCTTGCCGAGCCCGAAGTGCCCGGCGATCGAGGCGGCTTCCTGGCTGATGCCCTCCATCAGGTCCCCGTCGGAGCAGATCGCGTAGGTGTGGTGGTCGACCACTTTCTGGCCCGGCTGGTTGAAGCGCTCGGCGAGGAAGCGCTCGGCGATCGCCATGCCGACGGCGTTTGCGAAGCCCTGCCCGAGCGGCCCGGTCGTGACCTCGATCCCGGGTGTGTGCCCCCGCTCGGGATGGCCCGGCGTGCGCGAGCCCCACTGGCGAAACTGCTTGAGGTCGTCGAGGCTAAGCTCGTAGCCGGTGAGGTGCAGCAGCGAGTACTGCAGCATGCACGCGTGGCCGGAGCTCAGCACGAAGCGATCGCGGTCGGGCCAGTCCGTCGCGGCCGGGTCGGCGTGAAGGAAGCGCTTGAAGATCGTGTACGCCAGCGGCGCGAGCGCCATCGCGGTGCCGGGGTGACCCGCATTAGCCTTCTGCACAGCGTCCATCGCGAGACCGCGAATCGTGTCGATCGACAGCTTGCTGATCTCGGACTGCTCCATCGAACCGATCCTAGCGATGTACAGTCGATGGACCATGTCCGAGAAGCTCTGCGACGTCGGCGGCGGGATCACCCTCTGCTACGAGACCTTTGGCGACGCCGGCGATCCGGCCGCGCTGCTGATCATGGGCCTCGGCACGCAGATGGTCAGCTGGCAGGACGACTTCTGCGAGCAGCTCGCGGCGCACGGGCTGTACGTGGTGCGCTTCGACAACCGCGACATCGGTCGCTCGACCCATCTGCAGGGTCCGCCACCGTCGCTCCTGCAGCTGCTGCGCTACTCGGTTCCCGCGCGCTACAGGCTCGCGGACATGGCTCAGGACGCGGTCGGCCTGATGGACAACCTGGCGATCGACCGGGCGCACGTGATCGGGGCCTCGATGGGCGGGATGATCGCGCAGACGCTCGCGGCCAGGCACCCGGCGCGAGTGCGCTCGCTGGTGTCGATGATGTCCAGCACCGGCGGACGCTGGGTCGGGCGACCAGCGCTCTCGAGCTATGCGATCTTTCTCCGCAAGGCTCCGACCGAACGCGAGGCGTTCATCGAGCACGCCACGCAGCTGTTCACGAAGATCGGCTCCCGCGGGATCCCCCAGGACACCGAGGGGGTGCGCAAGATCGCCGCGCTCTCCTTCGATCGAGAGCTCGACCGGACCGGGGCGGGGCGCCAGCTCGCCGCGATCATCGCCTCCGGCGACCGCACCGCCGAGCTCGAGGGCATCACGGTGCCGACGCTTGTGATCCATGGCACCGTCGATCCGCTCGTCTCGCCCTCCGGTGGACGCGCGACGGCGCGCGCGATTCCAGGCGCCGAGCTGACGATGATCGAGGGCATGGGTCACGACCTGCCACGCGTCCTCTGGCCGCGACTGATCGACGCCTTCGCCGCCCACGCGGCCGAATCCGACCGACTCACCGAGCGCCGCCCGGCGCTTGGGCAGCGGGCCTAGAGACGGCCCGCAGGCACGACAAGATCGCTCTTTAAGACGGTCGCCACCTCAGACGAAGGCCGGAATGCGCGCTTGCGGGTGTGCGCCTGAGCGCATCTGAGTTTCCCCTATCGGGATTTTCGTTCCCTATATCAAAATTCGGCCGCCACCGGTCCAGCGATCTACCCCCCGATTGGAGTAATAAACGCGGCGTACCGAGGAGAGGACATGGCGCTGCTCGAAGGCACGGTCGCGATCGAGCACGACGATCACATCCTGCGCGCTCGGCGCACCGCGGCGAGCACGCGCGTCGTCGTCGGCTTGAGCGGCATCGCGCTGATCCTCCTCCAGCCGAGCCTGCTGTCCCATCCGGCGCTCGGGATCGCGGGCTTCGTCACGATTTCGCTGACGGCGCTGGTGCACCTGTCGGCGCCGCGCATGCGCTGGCTGCGAGTCGAGGAGTCGCTCGCCGGGGCGGCGGCGATCCTGATCGTCGGCCTGCAGGGCCAGCGGGTTACGGTGCTGAGCCTCCTGTGGCTGGTGGCGATCGGCAGCGGCGTGATGGCGCGCGGCGGGCGCGTGCACTGGATCGGCCGCACGATCGTGCTCACCGCGCTGGCGCTCCCGGTGATCCTCCAAGGCCAGCTGAGCGCCGAACACGTGGCGCTGTGTCTGGCCTCGCTGGGGCTGCTGCTGACGAGCGGACGGCTGACGCGCGAGCTCAACCACCTGCTCCGGCAGGCTCGCCACGACGCCGACAACGCCGAGACGCTGCTGCTCGCGGGCGATATCGCCTCACGCGTGGCCAAGCGCGGCGAAGCCGGCGGCGAGCGCCCGGCGTTAGCGACCGGAGAGGCGCTGGGGGCGGAGGACGGGTCGGCCGCCAGAGCGGCCCTTGCCCGCTTCATCGCGGGAGATGGCCTCGCGATCGCGGTGCAACCGATCGTCGACGTGCACACGGGGTCGGTGCACGCCTACGAGGCGCTCGCTCGCTTTGCCGGAAGCACCGAAGGCCCGCTGCACTGGCTGGCGATGGCCGCGGCGCTCGGCGAACGCGATGCGCTGGAGCGCGCCTGCCTGCGTGCCGCGCTGCGCCTGTTTGTGCGACGCCCCGCCGGCGTCAGCCTGTCGGTCAACCTCTCCGCGCCCGTGCTGCTCGACCCGCAGACGCTCCAGATGCTCGACGAGCTACACGACCTCGACGGATTGATCGTCGAGATCACGGAGGAGACGCTCGTACAGAGCGACGTGGAGCTGCGCACGGTGATCGCCCCGCTGCAGGAGCGCGGCGCGCGCCTGGCGGTGGACGACATGGGGGCCGGCTACTCGGGCCTGCGCCAGATCACGACCGTGCACCCCAGCTACCTCAAGCTCGACCGCTCGCTGATCAGCGGCATCGACCACGATCGCGACCGGGCCGCGCTCGTGGGAGCGCTCGTCGGCTACTCCAACCAGGTGGGCTGCCTGGTGGTAGCCGAGGGCATCGAGCACAGCGCTGAGTTGCGCGTGCTTGGCGAGCTCGGTGTGCCGCTCGCCCAGGGCTACTACACCGGGCGCCCGGGACGGCCGTGGCCAGATATCAGGATCGACCGTCACTCGGCGGCGGTGGCTGCTGCAAACCCGGCGGCGATCGTGGAGAAGCTCCCGATCGAGATCCCGTCGGTGGACACTGTGCCGGCCGGGTCGCTGCTGCCCGCCTGAGTCGTCGCGACTGTCGCGGGGGAGAAAATGCGCCCGGCGGGAATCGAACCCGCGGCCTGCGGCTTGAAAGACCGCTGCTCTTTG
>Ga0302178_10003387_pt1 | contig 12046 bp, 8 predicted proteins | sample I_Palsa_E1_3_FD_198790 | JGI IMG/M metagenome (GOLD analysis project Ga0302178, IMG submission 198790) | Peat permafrost microbial communities from Stordalen Mire near Abisko, Sweden - I_Palsa_E1_3 | ecosystem: Environmental > Terrestrial > Soil > Palsa > Peat permafrost | place: Sweden: Abisko... | reverse complement strand
GCAAACGATCCTTCTTGGTGATGCGGACGTCGCGATTGGCGCGGGTGCGGAGTGCATGAGCCGCGCGCCGTACATTGCTTCCGATGCGCGCTTTGGCGCACGAATGGGCGATACGCGTCTGACTGACATGTTGCTCGGATCCCTCACCGACCCGTTTCACACACTGCCAATGGGCGTTACAGCGGAAAACGTCGCTCTCAAGTTCGGCGTCACGCGTGAACAGCAGGATGCGCTTGCGGTCGAATCGCATCGCCGCGCCGCTCATGCTATCTCAGAAGGCCGCTTTAAAGACCAGATTATTCCAGCTACGCGGAAGGTCAAAGGTCAGAGCGTCGTCTTTGACACCGACGAACATGTACGCGTGAAACTCGATCCGGGTGAACTATCAGTCTTACGACCGGTGTTCCAAAAGGAGGGTGGGACAGTTACGGCAGGTAACTCCTCAGGCGTCAACGATGCCGCTGCCGCGGTCCTGCTCATGGCCCGCACGACGGCTGACCAGCTCGGTCTAAAGCCGATGGCCCGGCTTGTATCGTATGCCCATGCGGGAGTCGATCCTCGCTACATGGGCATCGGCCCCATCCCGGCGACGCGAATCGCGCTCCAGCGCGCCGGTCTCACCATTGGCGATCTTGATGTGATCGAGGCAAACGAGGCGTTCGCCGCACAGGCTTGCGCAGTGACCCGAGAATTGGGCTTCGATTCGCGTAAGGTCAATCCGAATGGATCGGGCATTTCGCTAGGCCATCCGATCGGCGCGACGGGTACGCTAATAACGATCAAGGCGCTTTATGAACTGAAGCGAATCAATGGCCGTTATGCGCTGGTAACAATGTGCATCGGCGGCGGCCAGGGCATTGCCGCAGTGTTCGAGAACCTCCAATAAATGAAATCACGCTGCGTGCTGGAAAAAGGATTAGGCATGACAATTCACTCCGTTGGAATCATCGGCGCTGGCACGATGGGCAATGGCATCGCACAAGTCGTTGCGGTCGCAGGATTCAAGACAGTTCTTCTTGATATCGCTGACGAAGCGCTCAAAAAGGGCATGGCCTCGCTGACAAGCAGTCTCGAGCGGCTTGTTGAGAAAGGTAAGCTCGACCCGAATGTGCGTGACGCCGCCCTCTCGCGCATCGAGACATCGACGGATTACGACCAGCTCGCTAACGTTGACCTAGTGATCGAAGCAGCCACCGAAAACACTGAACTCAAGATGTGCATTCTTCGGCAGATCGAAACGGTTGTGCGCCCGGGCGCGGTCATTGCAACAAATACATCGTCCATCTCTATTACCAGGCTTGGAGCGGCGCTGACAGACGCGTCGCGCTTTATCGGCATGCATTTTTTTAACCCCGTGCCGCTGCTACCGTTGGTTGAAATCATTCATGCCGTGCAGACAAGCGCGAGCACTGTCGAATCAGTGCGAGAGTTGACAGTGCGGCTTAACAAGTCGCCGATCGTGGTCAAGGACTCGCCAGGCTTTGTCGTGAACCGCATTCTCGTGCCAATGATTAACGAGGCGTTCTTCGTCTTAGCTGAGGGCGTTGCTACGGCGAAGGAAATCGACGCAGGGATGCGTCTTGGGGTAAATCAACCGATCGGGCCGCTGGCGCTTGCAGACCTTATCGGACTTGATGTGTGTCTTTCGGTGCTCGATGTCTTCCTCACAGACTTTGGAGACCCAAAGTACCGTGCTTGTCCGCTGCTGCGGGAACTCGTGGCGGCCGGAAAACTCGGGCGGAAAGCCGGGCACGGCGTCTACACCTACGATTAAAGCAACAGCCCCCATTTGATGTTGGTCGAAAGCCGTGGATACCAACGGCAGGATTGACGTGGCGCTGCGTGCATGCGAAGGGCAACTGGTAGTCAAGACGATTTTGCGTCCAAGGACGTCGCTTGTCGGGATGCTTCTTTTATTATGGCCTTTTATCGTTTGAGAAGGACGGTACGTCGCGTTCGCAAGGTCAGTTGAACCTCGCAAAGCTGCGTATAGATATACGTGCTGATGGAGGACAGTTCTCTCGTCAAAACGATGTTGCGTTATATCCGCCGCATATTGCTGCACACAAGATTTGCACTAACGCAGGAGTCAACTCACCAACAGTCGATTTTGAGGAAAAAACATCCGTTGTAAACGGTCGTTTGACATTTGATCGCATCGTGCTTAGTATTTCCCTTACTACTGGAGATGACGTTTGCGAGTCTTAGACAAAACACATGACCCCGAGCTTCGCAGCTGGGTCGAGGGCACAGAGCCGGGAACTGATTTTCCGATACAGAACCTGCCCTTTGGACGTTATCGGTCAAAGAGCCACAATTCCGCGAGAGTGGGTGTAGCAATTGGAGATTCTGTACTCGATTTGCATGACCTAGCCGCAAGTGGAATCTTAGGCGAGGTCGTGGAGGACGCGTTATTGACTTGCGCTGCCAGCGATCTGAAAGATCTAATGGCCCTCCCGCCCGAGATTATACGAGAGGTTAGAGGCAAACTTAGCTCGGCGTTGGAGAAGGGGTCTGCTGCGCGAGTGAAAGCGGAACCTTGTCTTGTCCCACGATCCGACGTCACATTACTGCTCCCAACTACTCCCGGTAACTACACTGACTTTTTTGCATCAATTCATCATGCGCAAAACGCAGGCCGTATCAGGCGCCCAGAAAACCCTTTGCTTCCAAACTTTCATCACATACCGGTTGCATATCACGGACGCGCCTCGACCATACGAGTAAGCGGCAACGATTTGCGAAGACCGTTTGGGCAAGTGCTGAAAGGCGAGGCTGCGCTTCCCGTGCTTGAGAAAACAGACAAACTCGATTTCGAGTGTGAACTCGCGGTCTGGATAGGACGAGGCAACGAACCCGGGGACCCAATAGCATTAGCTAGCGCTAGTGAACATGTTTTTGGTCTTGGTCTGCTGAATGATTGGTCGGCACGCGATATTCAGACGTGGGAGACGCAACCGCTGGGCCCCTTCCTGTCTAAGAATTTTCTTACGACGGTGTCGCCGTGGATTGTCACGATGGATGCTCTGGCGCCTTTTCGCGTCCCGACGGCGGCGCGGGCCGAGAGTGTACCAAGGCTGTTGCCATATCTCGATTGCGAATCAAATAACGCAAATGGTGGCCTTGATATACGATTGTCCGTCCAGATACTCACGCAGAAGATGCGCGCTGCGGGCGAACGTCCTGTGGTCATATCCAGGCCGCAATTCAAGCACCACTACTGGACAATCTTCCAAATGGTCGCTCATCATACGATCAACGGCTGTGAACTGCTTGAGGGCGACATCTTGGGAACGGGGACGATATCCGGGCCCAGCAGAAGCGAACTGGGATGCATGCTTGAACTCAATCTCTGCGGAAAAGAGAGGCTGCCTCTACCCAACGGAGAGTCGCGGATGTGGCTAGAAGACGGAGACGAAATCATCCTCGGCGCACATTGCGAGAAAGACGGATATGTCGCGATTGGTTTTGGAGAAGCACGAGCAACTGTGCTTTCGATCTAAGAATATTAGTGGAAACAATAGTATCGTCCGTCTGTTTTGCCCTACCGGTCGTACGGGGGAGCACAGGTTTCGCACGTGGCTCACCTTCCCCGGCAGAGTGCCGATGAAACTCATTCCTGCATTCTAGCCGCCTTGATTCTGAACTTGACCTTTGCCGCACCGGCCTTCCCAAAAAGGACGCAAGCGCGCTGCCGCTGGGGATCGACCCGACTTATCCGCCGATAGACTCAAGGACGCCCGATGGACGCCTCACGGGTTTTGACGTAGATCTAGCCCATGAAATCTGCCGCCGCATCGCTTTGCCTTGCGAACGGGTCGGGATGGAGTTCTCCGGCATGATCCCTGCACTCGAGGCTGCAAGATCGATGGGATCATTTCGTCGATGGCGATCACGGAGAAGTGCATGAAGCAGATCGCGTTCTCGAGCAAGCTGTTCCAGTTCAACCCACGCCTAATTGCAAAGGCGGGCGTACCGCTGACGGTGACAGCCAACGGGGTGCGCGGCAAGCGGATCGGTGTGCAAAGCGGCTCGCAGTTCGAAACCTACGCGCAGATGAACTGGCAGCCCGCGGGCGTAGACGTAGCGGCGTATCAAAGTCAGGAAGGTTTGTTCGACGACTCAATGGCCGGTCGTCTTGGTGGTGGGTTGCTCACGTTCAGCCGAAGCCACTGCGGCTCTCTGAATACGCCCAAAGGCAAAGGCTTCGCAGTCGTGGGCGATCCGCTCGACATGGATGGCCACGGCACGGGCGTGGGCCTGCGCAAAGGTGACTCGGCACTAAAGGTCAAGATTGACCGCGCTATAGCGAGCATGGAGGCCGATGGGACATATCAGACGATCGCGGCCAGATATTTCAATTTCGACGTCCACGGTAACTGACATGCAAATCCGCCACACCCCGCTTGTCGCAACTTCGATAGGCACGCGCCGCGAATTCGTCAGCTTTCATTTCGGTACACCCGGCGCCGGCGAAAAAGTTTACATACAGGCTTCGCTTCACGCCGATGAAACTCCCGCCATGCTGACTGCATGGAGCCTGAAAAAACAGCTGCTCGAGCTGGAAAACGCCGGACTGATCGCGGGCGAGATCATCCTCGTGCCGGTTGCCAACCCCATCGGCCTCGCGCAGCATGTGCTCGGCCAGTTCTTCGGCCGCTTCGAGCTCAATAGCGGGCAAAACTTCAACCGCGGGTTTCCGTTGCCGACGGCGGCTGCGCTCGTGAAGCGCATAGGGCCACAATGGACGCAGGATGCTGCCGCCAACACGCGTTTGTTACGCCGGGCCGTTTGCGAATCGCTGGCCATTGTAAAACCGAAGAATGAGTTCGAGTCATTACGCCGCGAGATGCTCATCATAGCCGCCGATGCCGACGTGATTATCGACCTCCACTGTTCGATCGAAGCCTCCATGCACCTTTTCACAAGCCCTGCTAGTTGGTCTTCGGTCGAGCCGCTGGCACGCTATCTTGGCGCGAAAAGTGTTTTGCTTGCAGCAGATTCCGGCGGCCAGTCATTCGATGAAGTTCATACGCAGTTGTGGAATGAAGTGCGCGAGTTGATCGGCGCGGCCACGCCGCTCGGCGCACCCAATGTGGCGTTGACCGTGGAGCATCGCGGCCAGCGTGACGTGTCTTATGAGTTAGCGCGGCATGACGCGAGCGGGATTGTCGATTACCTGGTTCATCGTGGTGTGATTGGGGGAGAGCCGCGTGAATTGCCACCGCTGCTCTATCCCGCCACGCCCTTCGCGGGGAGTGAAATTTTTATCGCACCGGTGTGCGGCATCTTGGTGCATCGGGCAGAGGTTGGCGCGATGCTGAAGGCAGGCGATCCCGTGTTCGATATCGTCGATCCGATCACCGACGAAGTTACCACCCTGAGCTCGCAGAACGACGGCGTTTTCTACATGCGGCGCGGGATCCGCTTTGTGACTGCGGGGGCACCGCTCGGACACGTGAGCGGGGCGACTCCATTCAGGACCGGTGTATTGATTGGAACATGAGCGCCGCGCTCAACAATGGAGGCATCCTGTGCAGCCGCTATACTCTGCTCCCCAAACGCAGCCGGTCTAAAGGATTCCGCATGACCTTGTTTTCCCAAGACAATATGCGGGGGAGCTCAACCGACTTTTCCTCGAAATACGCGAAGACGGCGAGAACCTCACTAGGGCATGTTGAGAGCGCGATGCTATGGCTACCCCTGGCCGGTTGAGCGCGTGTGACAATCAATGACGACCACAAGAATCTGATTCGACAAAACGGCGCATCAAGGTACGGGTTATAGACTTCCTTGCCCCCAAGTTCCATTTTTGCACCCGAAAGGCTGAGGTCCCGCTAGCGCGGGAGATACTTGCGCGCAGGTTATCGGGGGAACGGGCATCCGGACCTTTCTTTTTGCTCAATAGGAATACACGCCAGCCGAATCCGCTTAGGAGGATTACATTGCCGTGGTAAATGTAATTCGTGTTGGGTACTTTGCGACGTTCCTAGTAATGTGCACGAAAACGATAGTGAGCTTCCTGCTGAGCGCCCGAGCGTTTTTTTCACCTCGTGTGGGGTCGCGCCCGTCCGCGGCGCGGGACTAGACTCAACGAGCTTAAGGCAGTGGGATACGCCGGGCTTGGCGGCGTTAGGATCATTTAATACTTCACCGTGTACCGGTGCTGACCAACGGGCGACCATTGCGGCGTGAGATCGGACGATGTCTAGGAAAAACTGTCGGGCGTGATTCGATTGTCGTCACTTGGCGGCCCTAGAGATACCGATGTCACTCCCTTTTAAACGCGCCACCGCGAATATCGCCGCCGCATACGATATGGATGACCGATTCTCCGCCGGTGGCGATCAAAAGTCAGCAGCGATGCTGGCGGACAGGGGTTTTCGGAGGCAGTAGCAACGCATCTAGTCAATGAGGCGGCGGCGTTAAAACCTTATGGTCGATCATCTGCTTCCACACAACGCTTGCCCTCTATAGAAAGCCGAGAACGCCGGTTGGAACTCTCGGTCTTGGTCTCGTGCAAACAGACGCCGGATAGACTTTGGGGTACCTGAACCGGTGTCCAGCCCGGTGTCGGTGTCGCGCACGTTGGTTTCTTTCCGCAGGCAAGGGGCTGTAACATTACAAAAGACGGCATTGATTCAGCCCTGCGTGTCCGACCGGTGGGGGCGAAGGGGATTGTATCCAAAGCAACAAGCACTCGAAGCGGCCAGTTCGACCCGGCGTCGGTAAGGCTAAGTTGACCGGCGGCTTGTAGATAGCTTTACTACTTTGGCAGCCGCGGCGCTTGACGCAGCTGCGACGCATACGGGCTGCGTCCCTACCGCCCGCATTGCGCCGCAAAGGAAGCGAAGTAAGGCGCCATTTAGGCTATCGGGATCGGACGGATCTGCGGCGCCGGACGAAAGTTTTGCGAGACGATTCTCCTTGGAGCGATCCGTGATGGAGAGCACAACAGTACTGACCATGAACGAATAGCGCCAAAAAAACTCCGTCGGAGGTACATCAGGGCAGCTTTCGGACAAGGCTGCTATGTACTTTTTCGCCATTGGGTCAAAGTGCTTGCGCATCAGCTTGGAAGTCATGTCTGTGGGCGAAAGCCGATGTTGGAGAATTAGTCGCGCCAAAAGGAGGCCTTCATGCAAATGATCGATCGCGACATACGGTTTAATGAAACTTGTAATGACTTCCTCCAGCCGAGGTAGTCTCTTCTCTTCAGCTGCGCTTTGTGTAAGGGCCTCCAAATCAGCCAAGCGGCGCCTATTTACCCTTTTAGAAAGTTCCTCAAAGACATTCTGCGCAAGCGCATCCTTGCTTCCAAAGTGATAATTGACAGACGCGAGATTTACACCCGCATGGGCGGTCAGCTCTCTGAGGGAGACGTTGCCCACTCCGTCCCTGGAGAACAGAAACACTGCCGATTCGATGATACGCAGGCGCGCCGTGCTATCACTCGTAGTGGACATCTCACGCAGTTTGCTCATTGGTGAATTTCCAAAGTGGAATACTGTTCGTCGGATTCGAACGAACGTTATAAACGATTGTATGGACTCTATGGGTATGAGGCAAGGGCCTCCAACAACGAAGAGCCGCCAATACCGCGCAGCGCTCAATCTAGATTTCAGCCAACTTCGGTGCCCGTTTTTCCTCAAACACCTGCGGTGTCCCTATGCGCTCGGACGTAGCGTGCAGAATGGCCTGGTACGCGTTAGGTCTTTCCATTAGGGTGTCAGGGCTGTCAAGTTGCGCGTCACGCAGTAGAAGTCTTGTTTGTTAGATGCTGTCGGTATTCCCCGAATACCGTTGCGATACTGGTCGCGAGTTCTCACTCGCCGCTTCGTCCAGATTGAATGCCGATGCATGTCTGAAGATTGTTGCTCGAACTGAAGATGGGATCCGTCGTCGTGAAAATGCTGACCCGAACGCTGCTGTCTTTCGCTGTGCCGGGGAAGTCTGTACCAACTGCGTTACTAGTCAGCGCTGCGGCCTTAAGCTGGTCTATCGTGATGTTCACGATGCCGCCGGACTGCTCGTCTCTGAGTAATCTCGTCTTCAATTTTCTAACTCCATTTCGGAACCGTCGGCGGCTCAGAGCTATTTAGCCAGCAATGGACGTACGTGGGATCGACGAGGATGAGCGCAATCCTTCAGATTTGCCCAAGAAATCAGCCCGCCCGTCGTTCCTCAAGCGTTAGAACGTCACCGTCGTGCATCCGGTCCGGTTTCATCTTCTCCCCATTGTCGCGGTCATTTCATTTTCTAGAACAATTGCGCGGTCAACGGTCAGCGCCTGCGCTCCGCGTGGTAAGGAACCACCTGTCTATGATGGTCCGAGCCCGAGCCCGAGAACGTTAGGGCGTTCTAACCAACATTCCTCCATCAGCCAGTTAAACGATAGCGTCGGCCCACCAAACCCGATCGGTCTTGTACGTTGTCGTTACCCATTTCGATCACAAAATGCCCCTCCAGTCGTCGTATTCTCGTATGTAAACCCTAGTTCAAAACGCGTGTTTGAATGAGGTAAAGTGAGATCACCAAAAGTGGTCGAGACAAACATTTGCGGGTGAAGTGCAAGTTGCCGGGGCCACGCGTTTCTCTGAGCGGACGCGCACATCGCGATATTCGACACGGCAAGTGATTCGGTGGAGACCGAATGCGGATGGAACAAGTGTTTTAAACGAACTAATTTTTATCCCCGTTCACGTGGATTTGTCCACGGTCAACGCTCCGAACCCGGTCGAAAAAGGTGCTCGCTTGAATATGCTGTGACGTTCTGACTCGTCAATCGGTTGTTAGTAGCGGAAGTGAGGCTGACCTAGGGAAGATTGGCGGACGGCTGCGCGCACAAAGGAAGTGATGACTTCCTCCGCGGGATGGAGGTTATTGTTCGAAAAACATAGGTGAGGCCGACACCACGAGATCGGCGGGTTGCAAAAATAGAAGGAGGCGACAAGAAATGACGACGGACAGAACAATTTGGATTCCATCAGGCGAATGGCGGCGCACTAAGCTTATGGTGGATACAGTGCATATGTCTGCTTGGAGCAGGCGTTCAAGAAAAATTGGGGCACTATCCACGTGATGAGGAACTGTCTGCTGCGCCGCACTCCGTAGAAATCGACGCGTCGCCTCGCGGTCGTTTGACGCCCGAAACCGCGCCACTGCCACTATCAGTGTTTCCCTCGCGAGTTGATTCGGATAGGGCGGAAAGTTCCTGACCACGGTCTCTCAAAGCTACCTCCAGGTGAGCTCGTTTTGGACTTACGGCGCGAAGGCGTGTTTTTCTAATCCGGTCGATCCGTCCGACTCGTCAGCGTCGCACAATCTAATGCTTTCTCGCGGCGAAGTGCTTTTTTAGGGACGCCGTCCAACTGATGGATGATCCGCGCCTGATGAATGCATCTCTGCACCTGCGCGTAACCTTAAGTAAAGCTAAAGAAGTAATTACAAGAAGTGAATGACCCGTGTAGTGGCCCGTCGATATGTGGCCTCAGACCCGATTACCCAACGCTTGGAGAATGCAGAAATGGCATCAGGATCTTTACGTCGTCGTGTCGAGCAGAACGCCCGCGGAATCGCTCGTCGAGCGACAGTTTCCGCGGGGCTGGTTGGCATGACGTGTGCTGTTATTGGGACAGCTCATGCTCAGACGAGCGTGACCCTGTATGGGGTCATGGACCTCGGCCTAAACTATCGGACAGCTGCCGGCGCGAGCGACGGCAAGGCCGCAAGCGCACTCACGATGGCGGGCAATGAGTTGACGAGTCGATGGGGTCTGTTGGGATCAGAAGATATTGGCGGCGGAATAAAGATTACATTCAAGCTAGAGAGCGGCTTTACTCCAACGACCGGTGCCGGGAATTTTTCGGTGCCCTTTCCGAACGATACGAATTCGCTATTCGACCGCGGCGCGACGGTCGGTGTAACCTCAACATGGGGTAAGGTGTTGTTAGGTCGGAACTGGTCCCCATTTAATGACGCAATGTATGCTGAAGATGCGACCGGATTTATGAACTTCGGTTCTTTGGTAAGTTCAGTATTCCAAAATTCATCAAACGTCAACCCGAAGCTCGGGCTCGCCGGACTTGCAACGGGAGCGAACAGCCCTGTAAACGGGGGGGCGCTCTATACGTGGGTCAATAACTCCATCAAGTATATGCTGCCGGATAATACCTACGGGTTCAGCGGAGGCGCACTGTATTCGTTCGGCGGCACTGCGGGTAGCTTCTCGAACAAGGCAACCCGGTCTGCAAACTTGGACTGGACCAATGGTTCGCTTCTTTTGACTTCTGGCTATTTTGATGCGAATGACCCAACAGGGGCCACCAGCGAACCATGGCTGAAAGCTTTTACCCTTGGCGCGTCCTACACCATCGGGCCAGTCAGGACCGGTCTCGACTTCGTCAAGTACCGCAATCCGACTACCGGGGCCAACCAGAACTACTATTACCTGGGAACGGCCTGGCAGATTACGCCGTCTTGGCGCATGACCGCCGACTTCATGCATCTTCAGGACTTGCAGATCAGCGCCGCCGGCGCAGATCTCTACAAAACCGGCGTGCAATATTTCTTGTCGAAGCGCACAACACTTTATACAGATGTCGCATATTCAAAGAATAAAGCGAAAGGCATGCTCGGGGCGGGCAGCGATACCAGCGTCCTGACAAGTCCGGCGACGATAGGACACAACCAACTCGCAATTGGTGCAGGCATAAGAACATCGTTCTAGCCTGCAGGAGGGCAGGCACATCACGCGCCTGCCCTCTTGTTCACAGACCTTCGTTGGTACTTGCTGAAAAAAGTCATTGTTACGGAAATTCATTGATCAGATGGCCGCCGAAGCACGCGCTATCGCGCGACGTTTCCGAGAACTATCTTCAATAGAAGATAAAAAGGACAGGCCTCTCGTAGCCCAGGCAGACCGTTATATGAAGCTAAGTTCGTTGCCGGATCATAACCAACTGGTATATGTGGATCGTGACACGGTGGACGGACCGAGTAGCGTCACTGTCGGCAACTCGTTTCGCGCTACGCTTACTGGTGTGCTGAGAAATACGGCGCCATGGCTGACTGCCATCGAGGTCCCAGTTCTGCAAAACCGATGAGTAGGGTTGCCTTCAGGACGTTTCGTTAAAATACATCGCGTCATGACAGGTCAACACGATCAGCTTGGCCGATGCAAACTGTGCGCCACTTCGCCAACTATCTTCGACGCAGACGAGCGCCAGGCGTTTGGGCGAGTCTGTGCACGAGTTGCCTTGCTACGCTAAGGCGGGGGATTGCGACAAGTACGCACTCCTGGCAAAAGGTTGGGCCGACTTGGTGCTCGAACGAGGACGACGTAAGGCTATCTGCCACTTGTCTCGGCCATTGAAGCGGCCGGCAAAATTACCACGGATTAGACCAAACGCGCACAATGCCGGCACCAGTGCCGAGAGAGGCTGTCCAAACGGTTCAGTCTCTTCCCGTGCTACACGCTGCAATGCTGAGGCGGCGCGGGGGGCACACAACAAATCAATATCGCAGTTCGGGATTTCGGGCGATTTCCTCGCGCAGCACGAGGCGCCATGCTGCGTCGGCCTAAGCATCGATCTCCGGCGTAAGAGATTCTTCCTTCAGGTGTAAAGAACGCATCCCTTCAAAAATGATATCTGCTGTGAGGCGAAGATGCATCGACATCAAGGCGACGGATCTTGGGACGTCTCTCGCAAGTGCAGCCTGAACAATTGCTTGATGCTCGGCGAGCACGTCGCGCGTGTGTTTATAGAGGGGAACCGAAAGCCGCCTATAGCGCTCGCTTTGCTCATAGCACTGCTTCCGAATAAGCAGCAACCGGTTGCTACCACACGCGCTAACCAACGCCTCGTGGAGTGCGAAATGGGCATCAACCCACGCATCGTTTAAGCGAGAAGGATCGTCAGGGACGCGATAAGGAGTGCGCGTTATACGATGTAACGCACCGACCAACGACGTCTCCCATTCAACCGACCCATGCGCGATTGAACGAGTAAGGCATATGGTTTCAAGCTCTATGCGCGTTTCTGTC